>JAEEGL014843964.1_pt1 | contig 14072 bp, 13 predicted proteins | sample 9134231 | NCBI WGS metagenome assembly JAEEGL01 (sample SAMN16246548, study PRJNA631951) | gut metagenome | biome: gut microbiome; feature: rumen; material: fiber-attached | host: Bos | place: Iran: Karaj | collected 2018-10 | reverse complement strand
TTTTCTTGTTGTAGGACGGGTGGGTGAGGCGCTCGGCCATCTCCCCGTCGTTGGTGAACATGAGTACACCGGTGGTGTTCTTGTCCAGACGGCCCACCGGGAATACGCGGGTGGGGCAGCCCTTCAGCAGATCCATCACGGTCTTTTCGGCGTGGGGATCGCTGGCGGTGGTGACATAGCCCTTGGGCTTGTTCATCACGATGTACACTTTCTCTTCGCCCTTGAGGCGCTGTCCGTTGAAGCGGACATCGTCCGTGAGGACGTTCACTTTCACACCCAGTTCGGTAACCACCTCACCGTTCACGGTGACCACACCGCTCTGGATGAGGGTGTCGGCCTCGCGGCGGGAGCACACGCCGGAATTGGCGATGAACTTGTTCAGGCGTACCACCTCCTGGATTTCGGTGGGGGCGGTGTCGTCGTCGCTGTAGCGGCCGTTTACCTGGGGTTTGCGGCTCAGCATGGCCTTCATGCCTTCATCGGCCTGGCTGCGCTTGGCGTAGGGCTTGCGGGCGCCGGGCTTGTTGCCGAAGGACGGCTTGCCGTATCCGCTGCGACGGGGACGGTCCCCGTAACTCTTTTCTCCGTAAGCGGGCTTGTCTCCGTAGGACCTTTCGGTGCGGGGTCTGTCGCTGTGCGGTCTTTCACCATAAGGCCTGTCGCTGTGGGGCCTGCTGCCGTAGCTGCTGCGGTGCTCGCCGTCGGGCCGATGGGAATAACCTCCCTCGGGACGGGGACCACGGCTGTTGCTGTCGCGCTGCGGACGGCCTGCGCCATAAGCGCGGCGGGGGCGGTCCTCCGAGTCAAAGCTGCGGCTGGTGCTGTAATCTACTTTTTCTGCATGGCCTTCAGAGGGCCGGCGTACGATGCGTTTTCTCGTACCTTTTTTGTTGTCTTCCATAATACACTACAAATTTGTCGACTCACGTCGGTTATATGATCTTTCTTTTGTCATTCTGAATGAAGCGAAGGATCTACTTCAGTTTAAATATGTACGTTATAGTTCCGGTTTGCAGGGCCGGAGCATTGGCGCTTTGGTTGAAGTGGGCCTTGAGGGCGGCGCTTCGCGCGGCGTTCCACAAGGTCTTGTCCGTTACCGTGGTGCCTTCTGCACCCGGGATGGCTTCCGTCACGGTGCCATACTGGTCCACTTTTACTTGTACTACCACAATGCCTTCCACCTGGGTGGTGTAGGAGGGTTTGGGCAGCGACCCCACCACATTACGGCCTTTCACATGGGCATTGGCCGTGCCTTCCGTCTTGCCCTCGGGAGTATTGCCGTCAGGCTGGCCGGGCTTGAAGCCTTCCGAAGCTTCGGAGGCACTGTGCGGTGCGGTGGCTTTGTCATCTTTTTTTGCCATTCCCGGGAACGAGGCCCGCGGGTCCAGCTTGGGCTCTTCCGGTTCCGGGGTGGGGACTTCCACATCTCCGTGGGTGTCCGGAACGGTTTCGGGGGTGGTGTTGGGACGGTCGTTCACATAGGGTGACTCGGCCTTCTGCACCAGCTCCACGGGTTTGGTCACGTCTACGGTCTCTGCCTGGGGCTGCCGGCCCGTCCGGGTGGGCGTGGGCTTTACCTGCTCCTGCTCTACCTCAAACTCGATGAGGAGCGACGTGCGCTCCGGCGGCGGGGGATCCAGGTAAGTGAGACCGCTGGTGAGGAGCACCACTGCCAGCAAAGCGTGGAAAACCAACGTAATCGCCAATCCGGTCACGTTGGAGTCCTTTTCTCTCTTGAGTCTGCTTCGCTGGTAGGGCTGCATGCCTTATTCAGGTTGTGTTGCCAGAATTACTTTGTAGTGATTCCGTTTGGCAATGTTCATAATCTGGACAACTTCTCCCACAGGGACGCTCTGGTCGCTGTAGATGGAGAAGGTAGGGTCTTCTTCCGAGGAAAGGAGGCCGATGAGCTCATCCTCCACCTGCTCGTAACTGGCGGGGGTCTTGTCCCCATTCACGTGATAGGTGTAGGTGTCGTTGCCCCAGTCCTTGATGCTCACGCTCACCGTGGCCTTTGCGCTGACCTGGCCCGTGGATTTGGGCAGCAGGAGCTTGAGGGCGTTGGGATTGATGAGCGTAGAGGTTACCAGGAAGAAGATCAGGAGCAGGAACACGATGTCCGTCATACTGGACACCGAGAACTGCGCGTCTACTTTGGTATTGCGTTTAAGGGCCATAGGTTATTCCTCTTCTCCGGGTTCGTTGAGTACGATGTCGATGAATTCCAGGGTGGAGCTTTCCATCTTGTACACTAGGTCGGAAATCTGGGAAGTGAGCCAGTTGTATCCGAAGTAAGCGATGATACCTACGATAAGGCCGCCCACGGTGGTGAGCATGGCGGTGTAGATACCGTCACTCAGCAGGGTGATGTCAATGTTATTGCCAGCCTTGGACATGTTGAAGAAAGCCTTCACCATACCCAGCACGGTGCCCAGGAAACCGATCATGGGAGCGCCGCCGGCGATGGAAGCCAGCAGGGGAAGTCCCTTCTCCAGGCGGGCCACCTCTACGTTGCCGCAGTTCTCGATGGCGTTCTGGATGTCGGACATGGGACGGCCCAGCCGGTGGATACCGGTTTCTACCATGCGGGCGACAGGGTTGTCGTACTTGCCGCAGAGGGTAATGGCACTCTTGGTCTTGCCCTCGTTCATGTAGTCACGGATGTCCTGCATGAAGTGTGGGTCAATCTTGGAGGCGTTCTTGATCATCCACCATTTGCGGCCGATGAGGTAAATGGCCAGGAAAGAAAGGGCCAGCAGCACCCACATGAGGGGGCCGCCCATGTTGAACATGGACCAGAGGCTGGTGCTCATCTCCGTGGGCTGGGCTACCGTTTCCGCCGCCTGGTTAATCTGCTCGGCCATGGCCTCCAGGCTGTCTGTTTGAAGAAGATGGAATAACATATAAGCTTGTTTTTTACAATATTCTAACTAACCTGCAAAGATACAACAAAAATCGCGCAAAATGAAATGCCATATCGAAGTCCTGAGAGCTGGTGTTTCTTGACATCCAGCTGATTCCTTTATTGGAAGAGTAGTAAACGCCCTTATCAGTAATGGCGACAATCTTCCCGTTATACGAAATCAGGTCGCGGAATGTTCCGCAACTGCTACCGGAATAGCGAGTCATCCATGAGAGGCCACGGCTAGTGGAGTATTCGATTCTGTTATTGGCAGGATTGATTCTAATCAACTCGTTGCCGCAGGTGATTGGTCGGCATTGCGTTAATGGGGCTCTCGTTTATTGATTTCGCCTAGCATTCAGTTTCTCGACAACATCTACGATATCGAACTTGATATTGTCCCATTGCAGGTGACGGTTGCAGATTGGATCGGGGTATTTGTTGGCTCCTGTAAAGTCTGTCAGGAGATTAAGTAATTGGGCTTCGTCGTGAGTGTAAGGTTGCCATTTGTTATGAAGTTCTAACATACCCTGATTTCCTATGTCCGAAGCGGAGACTGAGGTTAGTGCCACCCACGAGTCTGAAAGGCGCAAACAAGCCCTCTCCCATTTTCTTTAAAAGGGAGTTGATTAGTATAGGAGTTACGGTTTCGTAGTGAAGTTTATTGTTTTGTGCCATAGTATGCCGCCACTTGTTGTTTTTCTGAAGTGTTGCCTCTGGAATTAACCCGCTCAATGATAAAGTCTTTGTGTTTTTCCCAGTCTAGTGTTGCCATATCTATGTCCCAGAAGACGATTTTTCTGATGACAGGGTGTGTTTTCAAGGTGGGTTGTTTGTAAACGGCTGCGGTGTGATATGCCTGGAGGATCAGTAGCGAGCCTGGTTCATACCCGAGAGCTTCGTCCAATTTGAAGGCCATACCTGTTGGAATCTGCCGTTTCCCTTTGATGATGGCATTGAGGGTCTGGTAGTGCTCTTGGATGGTGCTGGCGAGGGTACGTTGGGACAGCCCACGCTTTTTGATTTCGTGAGCAATAATACTGCCGGGAGCAATCCCTTGGTATGCTTTAATTATGTCCATGGCGCAAAGATAATACTTTTTTATGTGTAAACAAATTTGTTTATTTCTGTCTAGTCTGTATTTTTGGGGAAGGGTGGGCCGGAGCGGAAGTGGACGGAAACGGGTCCGTGCGTGGGCCTTGTGCAGGGAGCGGTGCCCGTGCGGCAGCACGGGCATGACGGCGTCTGTTTGACGACTGTTAGACGCGCCGTTAGGCGTGGCTAAAAAGGAGGAGTTATCCGTTCAAGCGACCGGCGTGAGCCCCGTTTCCGTCTTTGGAGCGGAGTCCCACCCCCTTCCCATAGGATTAAATAACCTCGATATCTCCAGCGGGGATCCAGCCTTGGCGGCCGTCGCCCAGTTCGATGTTGGTGTAGGAGCCTACGTTGTCGAGAATCTTGACGCGGGTGCCTTCGTGCAGGATGAAGAGGTCCTTGGCGCTTTCGGACGAAGGGGAACTCTTGACGGAGGAGACGGGCCGCATCACGATGGCTTTGTCCTGTTGCAGGGCCTCCTGACGCTGCCACTGGGCGAAGTCCCAGCCCAGGAAGGCGAGGATGAGGCAGGCTATTCCCACGAAGAAGCCCGTGCGGCGGCGGCCCGGCGTGCTGCCCAACAGGAACAGCAGGGCCATGGCGACGGCGGCGGCCAGAAATACCAGGCACAGCGTGGCCCACGTGTTGGAAGGCAGCAGATAGCACATGGCGTGTCCCCACTGCTCGAAGAAGATCTCCGGAACCTCATCGATGCGGTCCTGCGTGAGGCTGCGGGCATAATCCAGGTTGTGGCGTACGTCGGCGTCGGACGGATCCAGCTTGAGGGCGCGCTCGTACCACAGGATGGACTGGGCAATCTCGCCGGTCTTGAAATAGGCGTTGCCCAGATTGTAATACAGTTCGCGGGACATGAGTCCGGCGCTTCTCACTTCTTCCCAGTCCCGGATGGCCGATGTGAAGTCACCTTCCGTATAGGCCGCCACTCCCGCGTTCCAGAGGGAATCGGGGTAGGATTCGGCGGCGCGGGCCTGGGTCAGCGGCAGCGCTAATAGCAGCAATATGGCCAGCACAGGGGCCTTGGAAGGGGTTTTCTTCATAGAAGCATCGATGGCGGTGATGGTAGAAACGGCTTTCTCGTAATGGGCGTTCATGGCCTCGTGTCCGGCGTCGGGGGAGTAGCGGGCGAATTCGCAGGCGTCCAGGAGGTCCGTGAAGTCCTGCGCCACGGATTCGGGCACGCCTCCGGCCACCAGGGAGGCCGATATGTTCTCCTTGTTCTGATCGGCCATGTCCATGGCCAGTTTGTCTCCGACGAAGCCGATGAGCGAGCGGTGGAGCTCCTCATAGAAGGCCGTATAAAGGTTCTTGTCCAGGAAATCCTTGGCCTGGGCCAGGCGCTTGAGGGCCTGGCGGGTAGCGCGGCGGTTGCGGGAACCTATGACATCGGCCCTTCTGGCGGCCATCTTGCGGAAGCCCAGCCAGATACCGACGCCAATGGCCAGAATGAGCAGGATGGAGATGATCCAGCCTGTGGAGTATACGAAGAATCCCTCTTCATTGCCCAGCGTGGTTTTGGTGCGGATGAAGCGGATGTCTTCTCCCAGGTTCTTGACGCCCTTGCGGTCCACTACCAGGGACGAACCCTGGCCCTGCGTGCCGGAAGTAGCGTTTGCGGAACGGATTACGTTCAGCGGCATAACTGCCGTAGTGGCCGTATGGTATTTGCGCTGCTTGACGTCGTAGAAACTGTACTGCACGGGGCCAATCTCAAACTGGCCCGGGCTGCGCGGAATGAAGGGGAACTCGAAGGTCTTGGAACCGGAAGTTCCGCTCTTGTCGGTGTTCACGCTGGTTTTGACGTCGTAGACCTCGAAGTCCGGCGGGAAACTCACCTTGGGTGCTTCCAGCAGGGCTACATTGCCCTTACCGGAGACCGTGACTATGAGAGAAGCGGCATCGTGCGTCTTGAGGGAATCCTTGCTCAGATGCGCCTGTACCTGGAATTCTCCCACGCCGCCGCCGAAGGATGCCGGGGCACCGGCAGGCAGGGCCGATACATGGATGGTGGCGGCCTTGGTGGACACCCGCTGACGGGTGGTCACGTAGTCGCTGCCGAAGAATTCGTCAAAGATGGAACCGGAGGAACGGCGCTGCTGTACGTTAACAAGACATACGATTTCTGCCGGGTCCACGGTCTGGTCGCCGGCCTTCTGCGGAATGATGACCCAGCGGCGCAGCACGGCGCTGTTGTACATGGTTCCGTCCAGCTGTTCCCGCTGGAACTCAATATTGGCGGGGGATTCCACTTCCTGGCTCCAGAAGCCGTTGAAGGAAGGGAAACGGGCGTTTTCAAAGCCCACCAGGTTGGCCCGGTGGTAAATCTTGAGGGTGGCGGTAATGGGCTCGCCCACCACCACGGAAGTGCGGCTCAGGCTCAGGCGCATGAAGATATCGGAACTGCCTGCCGTCGCGGTCTGGGCCGATGACTGGCTGCCGCCTTGCGAAGAACCCTGGGAAGAGCTGCCGCCGCCTTGGGCGGAAGAACCGTCGTCCACCACCTGGATGGTTACGGTCTTGGAGTGGATTTCCTCACCTTTGACCTTGGCTACGGCCGGCTTGATGGTCAGGTTGCCGGTTTTCTTGGCCTGCAGGATGTAGGTGTAGGACGTCTGGGAAGAACGGGTGGTTTTCCCGTTGATCATCTGGATGCTGGTGGAGGTACCCTTTTGGGGACCCCATACTACGGTGAAGTCATCTCCGGCGTCCCACTGGAAGTCCGAGGGGGCGTTTTGTCCCTCCACTATGAACACCAGATTGAAACGCTCCGAGAGCTCTACTATGTTGTGAACTTCTACGCGAATACTGGACTGGGCCCATACGGCTACGCTGCCTATGAGGCCTATGAGTATGGCAAACAGTTTCTTCATACGCTACCAATTCTTTTCCTTCTGGCGGGACTTGAGGGCCTGGGCCTTCTTTTCGTCCACCTTTTCCTGGGTCTGCTTTTCCTTTTCCTGGATGGCCTGCAGCATCTGCTGGGCCTGCTGGGGACTTATCTGCGGCTGCTGCTGGGGCTGTTGCTGCTGGTCCTGCTTGTTATCCTGGTTCTGGTTTTGGTCTTTGTTCTGATCCTGATCCTTGTTTTGGTCCTGGTTCTGGTCCTGATTCTGATCCTGGTTCTGATCTTGATTCTGATCCTGATTATCCTGGTTTTGATCCTGATTCTGCTGGTTCTGGTCCTGGTTCTGCTGCTGCTCCTGCAGTTTGTTACGGGCATACAGGTAGTTTTCCTTGGCATCCAGGTCATCCGGGGTGCGTCGCAGGCATTCCTTGAACATGTTTACGGCCGTCTGCCAGTCTTCCTTGGCTATGGCCACGTCTCCGCGGTTGTAGTAATAATCGGCCGCAAACGGTTCTTCCGAAGCGGTGAGCTGCACGGCGTCCAGCTGTTTGGCCGATTCATCATAGTTCTCCTGCCTGTACAGGTTGTTGGCCAGGTTATAGCGGGCGGCCACCGACGAGGTGTCCAGCATGATGGCCTTGCGGTAGCTGATATCGGCCTTGGCGTATTCTCCCTTTTTGAATTCCCGGTTGCCGCGGCGCAGGTCCGCCTTCTGGGCGAATGCGCTTAAACAGCTGAGTATCAGGATGCTTATGCAAACGAACTTTCTCATACATCAAACAATCTGCGGCGGGGTTTGCGCTCGCCAATAAGCATTTCAATCACCAGCAGAAGCAGGGCAATGCCGAAGAAGTACATATACTGCTCGTCATACTCCTCGAACACCAGGCTTCCGAATTCCTCGTCCTCCATCTTGCGGATGTCGTCGATGATGGGGTTGAGGCCGAATTCCTCGCTTCCGGCGTGAATGTAGGCACCGCCTCCGGCCTTGGCAACGGCGCGAAGAGTTTCCTCGTCCAGGCGGGTGACCACAATCTCTCCGTCCTTATCCCTCATGAGGCCTCCGTCCACGGGAATGGGCTGGCCCTCGGCCGATCCCACGCCGATGGTGTAGACCTTGATGCCCAGCTCGGCTGCCTGGCGGGCGGCCGCCACAGGGTCGTCTTCGTGGTTTTCACCGTCCGAGATGACGATGATCACGCGGCTCTTCTCGCTTTGTGCGCTGAAACTCTTGATACAGAGGTTGATGGCGTCTCCTATGGCCGTTCCCTGCACGGGGATGGACCCGGTGTCGATGCTGGAGAGGAACATCTTGGCGCTTACATAGTCGGTGGTAACCGGCAACTGCACAAAGGAGGTTCCGGCAAAGATGACCAGACCAATGCGGTCGTCCTGGAGTTTGTCCGTAAGGCGGGAGATGGACAGTTTGGCCCTCTCCAGCCGGTTGGGGGAATAATCCTGGGCCAGCATGGAATTGGAGACGTCCAGTGCCACAATAATCTCGGCTCCGCGGGAGGTATGCTCGGCCAGTTTGGCTCCGGAACGGGGCCGGGCCAGGCCGATGGCAAAAAAGGCGAAGGCCAGGCACCAGAAGGCGATTCTGACCCATCCCTTGGAGCGGGAGCGGGAAGGCATGAGGGCCTCGGTGAGTTCAGGGTCTCCGAAGGCTTTCACCCGGCGGTTGCGGAAGTAACGCAGAACGCCGTATCCCAGCAGGACTACCGGGATCAGAAGAAGCAAGTACAAGTACTTGTAGTCGGCAAAAATGAGCATTACGGCAACCTCCTCAAAACGGCGCTCAGCAGCAGTTCCAGCAGCAGGCAGGCCAGGGCCGCAAGCGCATAATTCTTAAACAGATCCTTATATACAGGGAAAGAATCCACCGAAGTGCGGGTCTTTTCCATCTGGCCGATTTCGGCGTAGATTTCACTCAGCTTGGTATTGTCCGTGGCGCGGAAGTATCGGCCTCCCGTGCCATCGGCAATGCTCTTGAGCAGGGGCTCGTCAATCTCCACGGGGATGTTGCGGAGTTCAATGCCCCAGGGCGTCTGCACCGGATAAGGGGCCGTTCCGTTGGCGCCCACGCCAATGGTGTAGACGCGGATGCCGTAGGTCTTGGCTATTTCGGTGGCCATGCCGGGGTCAATCTCTCCCATATTGTTCACACCGTCGGTGAGCAGGATGACCACGCGGCTTTTGGCATCGGAGTCTTTCATGCGGGCCACGGCGGTAGCCAGGCCATTACCGATGGCCGTACCGTCCTCTATGAGGTCCGTCTGCACGTCCTTCATCAGATTGATGAGGGTGGCGCGGTCCGTGGTGAGCGGGCACTGGGTGTAGCTTTCTCCGGCAAACACCACGATACCCATGCGGTCGCTGGGCCGCTGGGCTATGAACTCGATGGCTATGTTCTTGGCGGCGCTCAGGCGGTCCGGGTCAAAGTCCCGGGCCAGCATACTGGTACTCACGTCCATGGCAAAGATGATATCGATGCCTTCGGTATCAATCTTTTCCACCTGAGAGGAAGAGCGCGGCCGGGCAATGGCTACAATGATAAGGCAGAGGGCGGCAATGCGCAGTACAAAGGGAATGTGCCTCACCAGTTCCATGACCGAGCGGCCTCCCGATGTCCAGGCATCCAGCTTGGATACCCGCATGTGAGGCCTGCGGTCCAGCAGTTCAATATAGAGATACCTCCCCACCAGCAGGATGGGGATGATGAGAAGGAAAAGCAGTTTCGGATACTCAAAGAACATACACTAAACCTCCTCTGTTTGCGTTTCCTCCTCCAGTTCGGCCTGGTACGTGGCGGTCACGAAATGCACGGCCTGGGGCAGGACGGTGGCGTTCTCCTCGTCCGTGGCGGTGAACTTGGCGAATTTGACAAAATCGGCCCTTTCGAAGAGGGACTTCATTTCTTCATACAGGTCCTTGGGGATGTCGCTTCCCTGGAGGCCTTCGAAGATTTCCGCCGTAGTCATTTCCATGGCGCCTACGCCGTAACGCGAGACGATGTATTCCCGCAGGGCGTCCGTGACGCCGGAATAGAAGACTTTCTGGTTCTCGGGCTTCCAGAACCTGTCTCCGCGATATTTGTCCAGTTTGCGCAGGGCGCGGATGTGGGCGGGCTCGGCCTTCTCTTTCTCCTGGGCGGCTTTGCGCCGGTTCCGGATAAAGTAATAGAGGAAAATGATAAGGCCGATGGCAGCCAGGGTGCCCAGTAGCCAGGGCAGAATCTCGCGGAAGGTATAGGGGAACTTGACCTGCGGCTTGATGTCATGGGGCTGGAAGGTCTCCATGTCAATGGGCAGTTCCTTTACCTCAATGGGTTCTTCGGGAGCCTTGAACACCAGGGTGTCTCCATTTACCAGCGCAGGAATGTCCGGCAGCTGGTAATTGCCGCCGTCAAAGGCCGTGAGGACAATGGAAGCCCGGATGTTATACCGGGCGGGCGTTTCCTTTTTCTTGCTCACCCTAGTGGAATCCAGTTGCCAGTCTCCCAGAATTTCCAGGGGGCTGTCTTTCTCCGGTTTGAGTTCCGGAAGGGCCAGCGGAGTGCCCTCGGTGATATTTTCCAGGGTTATCCCATAGCGGAACTGGTCGGCGATGAGCACGGAATCCCGCTTCTGGAGAGGCTCCAGGAAAGTTTGGCCGGCGTCTTTCCGCAGACCTTGGGCCCCCAGGGGGAGCGCCGCCGCAAGCAGAGCAGCCGATATGATCAGTCTCAATTTCATCTTCTGTGGAATAAGGAAAGCAGCCCGCGTACGTAATCTTCCTGGGTGGCGATGTCCACGTGGTCCACCTGGTAACGCAGCATGAGGCGGTCGGCCGCCTGGGTGCTGGTGCGGAACCACTGTTCATAGGAATGGCGCACGGAGGCCGATGCGGTATTGATCCAGCGGGAGGCGCCGTTTTCGGCGTCTTTGGCATGCACCAGGCCCACATTGGGGATGCTCTTCTCGCGGGGGTCCGTGACGCGGATCACCGACACGTCGTGCCGGTTCACGGCCACCTTCAAGGCATCCTCGTAGCGCGGGGTTCCATCGGCCTCCACATCCAGCATGTCGCTGAGTACGAAGGCGGTGCACTTTTTCTTGATGGCATTGGTGAGGTACCGCAAAGCCTCTCCAATGTCCGTTCCGTTGGCGGTGGGTTCGTATTCCAGGATTTCCCGGATGATGTGCAGGAAATGGGTGCGGCCCTTTCCCGGCGGGATGAACTTCTCCACGTGGTCGCTGAAAAGGATGCAGCCCACCTTGTCGTTGTTGAGGATGGCGCTGAAGGCCAGGGTGGCGGCTATCTCCGCAATCTGTTCCCGCTTGGTCTTGACCGCCGTTCCGAACAGTCCGGAACGGGAAATGTCCACCAGCAGAACCACGGTGAGTTCGCGCTCTTCCTCGAACACCTTCACATACGGCGCGCTCATGCGGGCCGTCACGTTCCAGTCCATGTTGCGCACATCGTCCCCCCACTGATATTCGCGCACCTCGCTGAAGGCCATACCGCGTCCCTTGAACGCAGAATGGTACTCTCCCGCGAAGACCTGATGGCTCAGGGCCTTCGTGCGAATTTCAATCTTACGAACCTTCTTTATTAATTCTTCAGGTGTCATACGTTGAATAGAAGTTCCTCACAAGTCGCTCTGCAGAGCGGCCGGCCGGAGGCCGCGGGGGATAATAGGGGGCAAAGCCCCCTCAAATAAAGGTTGTGCGTGGATTTGTGCTACGGTACGATTACGGCGTTGATGATCTTCTCAATAATCTGCTCGGGCGTCACGTTCTCCGCCTCGGCTTCATAGGTAAGGCCGATACGATGGCGCAGGACCTCGTTGCAGACGGCACGCACATCCTCGGGAATCACGTAGCCGCGGCGCTTGATGAAGGCATAGGCCTTGGCGGCCATGGCCAGGGAGATGCTGGCACGCGGGGAGGAACCGTAGGAAATGAAGTTCTCCAGCTCCTTGAGGCCATATTCGGCCGGGGTACGGGTGGCGTACACTATGTCCACGATGTAGCGCTCGATCTTCTCGTCCATATAGACGTCACGCACCACCTCGCGGGCGCGGACGATGTCTTCCGGTTTGATCACGGCCTGGGCCTTGGGGAAGACTCCGGTATTGTTCATACGGATGATCTGACGCTCCTCATCCTTCTTGGGATAGGATACCACCACCTTGAGCATAAAACGGTCTACCTGGGCTTCCGGCAGGGGATAAGTACCCTCCTGTTCAATGGGGTTCTGGGTAGCCATCACCAAGAAGGGCTCCGGCAACTTGTAGGTGCTGTCGCCTATGGTTACCTGGTGCTCCTGCATGGCTTCCAGCAGGGCACTCTGTACTTTTGCCGGGGAACGGTTGATTTCATCGGCCAGTACGAAGTTGGCGAAGATGGGGCCTTTGTGAACTTCGAAACTCTCCTTCTTCTGGGAATAGACCAGGGTACCCACTACATCGGCCGGGAGGAGGTCCGGAGTGAACTGGATGCGGCTGAACTTGGCATCTACGGCCTGGGACAGCGTGTTGATGGCCAGGGTTTTGGCCAGACCGGGGACACCTTCCAGCAGAATATGGCCGCCGCTCAGCAGGCCGATGAGAAGATTGTCCACCAGGTGCTTCTGTCCCACAATGACCTTACCCATTTCCAGGGTAAGAAGATCTACAAACTGGCTTTCTTTCTGAATGCGCTCGTTTAATTCCCGAATGTTAACGGATTCCATATACTAATAAACTTTTACTTTAAATCAACCAATATGCATAGGCCCTCGCACAATAATCTTTTCACGTTACCCCTCCCCGAACCCCCCTCCCTCGGGGAGGGGACTTAGTCGGCTTTTCGCCTCCATTTATTTTTTGTACATTTGCATATGCGTTATTTCCTTTGCCTCTCTTATGACGGTTCGGCTTTCTGCGGCTGGCAGATCCAGCCCAGCGCCCCTTCCGTTCAGCAGTGTCTGGAAAGTACCCTTTCCCGCCTGCTGGGCCGCCCCGTAGCTGTTACGGGAGCCGGCCGTACGGACACCGCCGTAAATGCCGCCAATTACATGGCTCACTTCGATTGGGACGGCATTTTACCCTTTGAGGCATCCGACTTTACCTACAAATTAAATGCCATGTTGCCCCGCGAAGTGGTGGTTCATTCGGTATCGGAAGTGGCCGATGATTTGCACGCCCGCTTCAGCGCCAAACGCAGGGAGTATACCTACTTCATCCATAGGCAGAAAGACCCCTTCTTGCGGGCCTTTTCCTGGCAATGCGGCTACCCCCATCTGGACTTCGAGGCCATGAACCAGGCCTGCCAATATCTCCTGGGAACCCACGATTTCTCCTGCTTCGAGAAAACCGGAACTGACAACAAAACTTCCATCTGCACCGTTTACGACGCCTTTTGGAAGCCCTACACCCCTTCTCATATCCAAATAATGAGTAAGTTGGAAGGGGGAAGTACGCTCCCGGGGGGCTGGAGCGAAGCGGAGGCGGGTTCAGCGGCAATACCTTCTGGAGACTACCCTTATTGGTATTTCAGGATTGCTGCAGATCGTTTTCTGCGGAACATGGTCCGGGCCACCGTGGGGACCCTCATCGAAGTGGGCCGCGGCAAGCACGAGCCCGAGTGGGTGGCAGAGCTAATCAAAAACGGATCCCGCGGCGACGCCGGGGAATCCGTTCCTGGAAATGCTCTGTTTCTGAATAAAGTTCAGTACTAATATCTGTTGAGCGGCCTTCCTGCCGTCATCATGTGCACCTTGCGCTTGACCTCGTCCAGCACCTGCTGGTGGGCGGCGAGCTCGGTGTTCTGGGCCTCGGTGGGTTCCTTGGCGGTAAGGGCTTCGAAATGCTCGTTGGCCGATGCCAGTACGGTGTCAATCAGCTCCACGATGGCCAGCATATCCTTCTCTTCGAAACCGCGGGAAGTGATGGCCGGCGTACCCACGCGGAGACCGCTGGTGGCGAAGGGGCTGCGGCTGTCGAAGGGCACCATGTTCTTGTTAACGGTGATATCGGCCCTGACGAGCTCTTTCTCTGCCACGCGGCCGGTGAGGGCCGGGAACTTGGTGCGGAGATCGATGAGCATGAGGTGGTTGTCCGTGCCTCCGGAAATGATCTTGTAGTTCTTGTCAATGAAGGACTGGCACATAGCGGCGGCATTGGCCACCACCTGCTTCTGGTACTCCACATATTCGGGCTGGGAAGCCTCGAAGAAGGCCACGGCCTTG
>JAEEGL016265125.1_pt1 | contig 14073 bp, 11 predicted proteins | sample 9134231 | NCBI WGS metagenome assembly JAEEGL01 (sample SAMN16246548, study PRJNA631951) | gut metagenome | biome: gut microbiome; feature: rumen; material: fiber-attached | host: Bos | place: Iran: Karaj | collected 2018-10 | reverse complement strand
TTGCCGATGCCGTGCGGACCTTTCTTGAAAAGTTCCGTGGTGCCCTTGCCTTCCGGCATGTCCTTCTTGCGCTGGCAAGCCAGTGCGTACATTTCTTCAAACGTCATTTTTGACCTCTTTCGTTTTACACCGCCAAAGATAGAAATTTGAAACAGCTCCGCTGCGGAGCTTTGCTTTTTTGAACGCAAAAATGTGTGTCATGCTCAGTCATCCTCCGTTAGGAAGATCCATACAGTTTTTTGTCTGCGCGTGTATTTGCGTGCATTTCCGTTTACAAAATGTCATGCCCGACTTGATCGGGCATCTCCTTTTTTACGATTTTATATTTATATTCGTTGCATGAGATGTTTTATGTTTTTGCATGTTCCTTTAGCAGGTCTGTTCGGGGCTTGCGTATTCTCTGCATCTGTGGCGTGGGCCAACCCTGTTGTTGCCGCGAAACTTGAATCGCCCGATTCTTCGAAAAGCTACAAGATGGAGAAACTCGTATTTTCCGAAGATAAGCTTTCTGCGATTGTTGCTGATGGCGTATCGAAGATTCGTTCCAATAATGATGCCGAAGTCTATTCTTCGGGCGAACGCTATTTCCCGGTGATGCTCGTTTCGACGGCTGATTACAAGGCGCTGGACTCCGCCTTTATGTTTCGGATGTTCAACGAAGAAGGCTTCAAGGAAAACGAAAATTACGGCAGCATGTATGATTATTTTACTGCGAGTTCTGCCGGAAAATTCAAGCCGACGTTTGACATTTACCCTGTAGCGCTCCCGAATCCTTTTAGCGATTACAAAAACGAAGGCTCGTTTATTACTTCTGCGCTTGATGTTCTTGTAGAACGCGCGGATTTCAAGGCTCGTGCAAGCAAGTACGAAAAAGAAATCCCCTTTATCATGTTGCATCCGACATCAAAAGATAAGGCGACTTCGATCAATTCGGGTTATTTCAATCACCAGTACTTGTTGCAATATAGTGCTGGAAAAGTATATTCGAAAAACGGATATCGGTTCAACAATTATGCTTTTGTCTCGCAAAAGATTGAAGGCAAGCCTAATTCTACGAGTACAAAGGATGTCAATATGCTTGGCACTTTTGTTCATGAATTTAGCCATGTGATAGGTCTTTTTGATTTGTACAGCAACGATGCGAACGGTTATGCGACAATCGGCCCTCTGCCTTACGATGTGATGGCGCTTGGACTGCGCAACGGTAACGGGGGGTGTCCGCCTTCTTTTTCTGCGTTTGAACGCGAGGCGGTGGGCTGGCTTACTCCGACAGAAATTGTGAACAAGGATAGCGTCTATGTTCTGAACAACATTTCTAGCATGCAGGCTTATGCGGTATCGAACCCCAATTATCCTAACGAATATTTTATTATCGAGTATCGACCTGCAGTGGGTTTTGATTCTAAAATCGGAAGTTCTTCGTATAGCCAAAAGAAAGGAAAAAATGGTGTCTTGATTTGGTATATAGACTACGATTCGCGTGCGTTTGCAAATAACGACCCCAATGGCAACGAAAACCACCAGCGTGTCGAAGTGAAGGCCGTGTTGAGCAAAAATCAGGATTCCTTTGCCAGTTTTAATTTTGTCAATAAAAATGGAAAGGCTCTTGTTGACGGAATTTTCAATGTCGTCTTTGACGGGAATGATCGTGTATGTTTTACTGTAGACCGTACCAAAACGCTGGACAAGTGCCCGGAAAAGATTGTCAAATATAGCTCCGCATCATCTTTGAGTTCTTCGTCGGTAGCATCATCCAGCGCAACGGAATTACTTGCGCAAAAATTTTCACCTAAGATGCGGTTGCACGCTTCCTGCGGTATGTTGGATGTCGAAGCGCCCGTGGCGGGCAAAAAGACGCTCCGTTTTTACGATGCCCTCGGAAACATTGTCGGGACTTACTCCTTTGTGGAACCGTTTGCGTTTGTCGATGTTTCCGGGTGGAATCGTTCCGTCTATGTTCAGCTTGACGTAGATGGAAAACGGCTACTTGCAAAACGCGTAAAGTTTCGTTAAAGGTATCCCGTTTTAGGACGGAGTTAATTATATTATCCAGTGGATAAAAACTTGCACGGAGTTGCATTTGCAAGATGAGGAACCGAATGAAGAACATTTATTTGTTAGGGATGGGGGCTATCGCCCTTGCGTTGTTTGGTTGCGCATTTACGAGAGGGGAAAACGTCTCCAAGGCGGAAAACTTTAAAGGAAAGACCGGTATTATCGGCGTATTCCGTCAACCGGCTTATTATTGCGGCGAGGGAATCCCGCATACGATAATGCTTGGCGGAACGTCAATCATCGTGAAGTCCGCCTTTAGCACGGAACAAGAAAATGTGTTCTTTAGCGAGATGAAACCTGGAATTGCAACGCTCACGGAATATAAATATAATTGCGGCGAAGATGAAAAAAGGATGGTTCTTGACACGACGAGTGCTGGCAGCGACCGATTCCAAACATCGCTCGTGATTCCCGAAAAAGGATTCTGCAAGGTTGTCATTTCGTTCTTGGAAGGCGATACGTTGTTCTCCTACAACAACGACATCTTGAAGGAACAGTTTGCGAAGGCCGAAGTCGCCGTGAACACCGACAGCATCCCGTTCTGCGAAATCCGCGACAACAAGGGCGAAGTCGTTTCTATGGCGAGCCGCGATTCTATTTTGGATGCAAAGTTCGATGCCGCTGTGAAGGACGCTTCCGAAGCGCTTGAAGAAGAAAAGTTTACTGTCGTGACGCTCGATGAGTTTAGCGACAAGGTTTCATGGAATGCCGACAAGACGCAACTTCTTGTCGTGACGCTTACGTCCAATCCTGATTCCTATAAGGAAGGCGAAACTGTCAAGTCCGATAGCGTAGTCTGGGTCGTGAACGAAAAGGAACTCTTGATGTGGTTCCAGGATCATAAGGATGGCGTTCGCGATTGGGACTTGAGATTCAAGCAGTTGTTCGGTGAGCCGAGAACGTCCAACGTGTCACACATGGCGTTCTTGTGGGTCAGTCCGAACGACTTGATGCGCCCGGCATACGTCCCTGACGTGAAGGCTTACGACATGCGCACCTCCTTCGAAGGAAACGATGCCGATAATACGGAACGCATGATGTGGTTCAAGAACTGGTTTGACGCCCGAGCTGCAAAGAGTTACGAGGGGCCAAACGCCCGTCCGTGGACTCGTTTAGGTTATACGTACGACTGGGGCAGTGATTCCGATAAGTATGGCCTTACGGAGTTTATCGTGGTTCCTGGCGCCAACATGGAAGTCCGCTTTACAAGAAACCTGAAATTTGTCGCCAACTGGATGAAGGACAGAAAGTAGTAGGAAGAAGACGAAAGAACGCTCGCGTTGCTCGCTACAGACGAAAGACGAGAGAAATTTTAGAACTTAGAGCTTTGGTTCGGCAAAAGGTTGGTGAGCTCGCCGAACCACTGCCGAAGGGCCGACTAAACTCTACCAACTACTACTCGCCACAGTTTTTGTCCGGCGTCCTTGTACTTGCGTTCAAAGGCCGTTTCGGGGGCAGTTGGATCGAAGGATTCGCATACAATTCGCGGTTGGGCGGTGAGAACAGCGGCTGTTCCATCATGAGTTTCGTGAAACCGGCCTCCATTGTCACCCCTATTGTCATTTCCTTCAACTTTCCTTGCGTTTTCCTCGTAAACGATCTTCGCTGCTTCGGCGAATTCGCGGGCGTAGATTTCCCAGTTCGTGCGGAGTTCCGTCACTTCGCTTAATGCTAGCAGCGTCGGGAAAATCGGGTGCATGTGGAAGCGTCTCGTGGCTTCGCTCTGCTTGGGCCACGGGTTCGGGTAATAAACGGCATGGTACGGAATTGTCCATTCGCCGGACTTTACGCGGTCAAGGGCAAGCCGCCAAAAGTCCAAGAGCTCCGCCCGAATCCAGAATGCATTTTCCGGAACGTCTTCGCCGGCCGTTTGTGACGGGTTCCCGGCCTTGTCCAGGCGGACGCCAGACTTGTCAATTCCGATGACAGGAATGTTCGGGAAGCGGCGAGCGATATGGATCGTACTTTCACCCGTGCCGCAACCGGAGTCCAGAATCACTGGACGCGGCTTACCAACCTTATGTCGAAGGGCGGGGTCACCTTTTCCTTCATAGAATGTTCTTACGAATTCCTCTGCTTTTGCAAAAGCTTCTCGTGTGTGCTCCGCGATAGGACGCAAAAAAGTTGTCCGTGCATATTTGCGGACAACTTTTTCAAGATCTTTGTGTAATGTCTCTTGGTTCGATGTTACGGAATTTGCGCCTGGCATTAAACCTATTTTTTCCAAATGTTCATTAAGTCTTTGCCGATGAATTCAACATTGTCCAGATGAATTTCCGCATCGTCATGGAATGCAAACGTAATTTTTGTTACGCTCTTGCGGTCTTCTTCGTTAGGAACAAGGTCGGCCCAGGCATATTTGAGCTTTGTTTTGTTTTTCGGAAGAGTTATCGGTAAACTTCCAGACGGTTTCGGTATGTAATGAGGTTTGCTAGTAATTTGGATTTCTGCTTCGCCGCTTCCCCAGGCGTCAAATGCAATGGAATCGACGGAACTGAGATCGTAAGGGTTTTCGATGTATCCAATGTCCATGGTTATCACTGCATATAGCGTGTAACTTGCCGTATCTGGAAAGTCAAAAGTAACATGGACCTCTTTGCCCCCTTCTTTGGAATCCTGTATAACAAGTTTGAAGGGGTGATCTTTGAAATCTGGTGTCCATTCTGGGTAAACCGCTATTTTCTCTGATTCTGGTACGGATTCTCCCGCAAACTCTGCTTGAGTGGTGGTTGTAATCAAATTCCAGCTACTTGAACCCATAATAGTAAAGTATGGAATTTCCGATGCCAGAAGATGAATGTTGTCCCCATCTTCAAAATCGTCAATAAGCAGCGTGCTGTTTTTCTGTGTGGTATCCTTTTTAGTTGTATCTTGTGGAGGTTGCGTCTTGGGCTTGAGCGTCGTGAGCGAATCTCCCGCCTTGGCCTTGATGGATACATTTACCGTATCGTGTTTTGCGTTTGGCAAAATCACCATTTCCAGCTTGCCTGCCGGGAGCCCGAAGACTTCGAACTTGCCGTTAGTAACGAATGCCGAATGGTCGAGACCGCGGAACTTGATAAAGCCCGTCGTGTTTTTGTAATTCTCGCTCGTGGAATCCGTGATGAAATCAGAAACGTTGCCGCCGATATAGACTGCTTTTTGCAGGGCTTGCATGCCTAATTCGACAGTATCGTTCAGGTTCTGTACGGTGACAGGCGTCTGGATTGCCGATTCGTCGAGGCTTGCTTCCATTATATATTTGCCGACGGCGACGTTTTCGATAGTGACAATGCCATTTTCGTTGGCCGTAGCGATATAGCCGTTTCCGTCGAGGCTAGCCTCTTCGACGAGCTTTACGCGTGCATTGGCCGCCGGGGCATCCGCAATGAATATCTGTGCCGTGATGGCGTTCCCTGCTTCGGTTCCGCTCGGGCCACCACCAGCAACGTTGTCAGAACCGCAGGCGCACAGCAAAAGACCGACTGCAAATGGGGCAATCAGCGAATGTATGTGTCTGTTCTTGTTCTGTCTCACGTCCATACCTTTAATATATATTTTCTTTCTCGAAATCATTTTCCACCTCCGTCTTTTTGCGGCGAGGTGGGGCCTGTTGCCGGATCGGCCACCTTGTCGGAGAGGGGGAACATGGCTATGTTCAATGCATATACACGATCAGCGCGTTCACTTTTGCGGGCGAATTGAAGGAGTCCACGGCGGAATTCTTCAATTTTGTGCTTGATTTCGGGCAGGTCGGATTCGTCTGCGGTGAACACGACGCTGGAAATATCTCGTTCGTCCGGTTTATGTCGGTCCAGCGATTCCTGCGCAAGCTCCATCGTATGTCTATGGAAACTGCGGACTGCGGAACTCTTGACTTCGCCGCCGGTGCTGATGATTTGGTCGGTGATGTTCCAACCGCCAGTACCGTCCGGGACGACAAGGCCGAGTTGCTTCAGAATTCCGAGCGCATTGCGGGCGTCATCCTGCGAAATAGGCGGGTTCAAGTGCTTGCCAAGGCCAGTAATGTCGCTTGTATCCTTCGTGATGCCGATGAGGGCGCGGAGTGCGGCGCAAGCCCAGCTGCCAAAGTAGGCGAGTTCCGGTTCCGAAAGCACTCGCGTTTCGAGGGAGCGTAATTCTAGAAGCTTGTAGTAGAGCTCGGAGAGCGTCTGCTTGGCCTTTGTCTTGTTGAACCTGTAAAGAGTCTTGAAATATTCAGCCCTTCGGTCGTCAAGGCCGCAAATTCTGATGAACACGGGGAGCGTGCTCTCGTTCAGGTGGCCTTCTTTTTGGAAAACTCGTACAAGCCAGGCCGGATCAACGCCGGTTTTCTGGCCGAGATAACGGTACGAGGTGAACGGGTTGTCTTTTTTCGTCTCGACAAACCAGTCCTTCAAGTACTCGCGGTATTCCAGATAGTCTAATACTTCGGGCATACCATATAATTTATAATATTAACGGCCTATGTTGCGAAAAAGCGTTGAGAAAACGTGGTATAATGTTGTAAACTTTTCAACAAATATCTCAAGTTGCCGTTTTTGGGGCGAAAAACAGAGGGCACAACGTTCGAAGAAGCTGGTACAGGACTACCCTTCCAAAAATTTCAGCAAATCGTGCATTTTTTTAAGGGCGTCTTTCTTGCCGAGTTCATAAAGTTCCGCAATTTTCTTCTTGTTGCTCTCGATTTGCGAAATGTTGATGAGGCGGCTCGGACGGTAAATGAACACCTTGCCTTCGGATTCGAGCTTGGCGAGTTTGTCCAGCGCCTGGTTGTAGCGGATGTGGCGTGTGGCGACTGCTTCGACGAATTTCGGGTAGTTGCGGAAGGCGAGCTTGACGAGCGGGAGCCCCTTGTTCACTTTTTTGCGGTAACCGAGCGGACGGGTGAGGATGACGACGGCGCGTTCAAAGCCGCTTTTGAACATTGGCTCGAAAGGGATGCTGTCGGCGATGCCTCCGTCAAGGAACTTTTTGCCGTGGATCTCGACAACCTTGCTCAAGAGTGGCAGGCTTGCCGAGGCGCGGATGTAATTCATCTCGTCTTCGTTTCTGTAATCTAGAATCCGCGGGTATGACGCAAGGCCTGTTTCTACATCTGTTACGCATACGCGGAACTCCGTCTCTTGGCATTGCTCGGAGAACTTGTCGAATTCAAAGGGGTCGATTTTATATGGGATTTGCTTGTAGCAGTAGTCAAAAGCGAAATAGTCGCCTGTGAGCAACAGGTTCTTGAAGCTCATGTAGCGGGAACTTTTGGAGTGGACCGTATCAACGCGAAAGTTTCGGCCGATTTGTCCTGAAAGAAAACTGCACAAATGAGTTGCGCCGGCTGATGTACCGCATGCGCCACCGAATTTGATTTCCTTGTCCGCGAGAACATCAAGGATACCGCCGGAATACGACCCGCGCAGACCTCCGCCTTCGACGACTAAAGCTGTGTTTTTGTACTTCATAGAGCCCATCCCCCGAGTTCTTCTCGGAAATCGCTCCTCACACCCAACAGCTAATTTAGTTAAAAGATGACAGCTTGTAAACTATTTTAAACTTATTTTTGTGTAATTTGTATTGATTGTATCCAGCCGTAATCCTTGGGGTGCTCGACGAATTTTTCGGGGGACCGGGCATGCATTGATAGAAATTCGTCGCGTGTCAACCAAACGAAATCATCGACTTCGCCCGGCTGCGGCACAAGGTGTCTGGCCTCGTCATCGGTGAGAACTATTTTGTATGTGTCGTAGTATTCTCTGTCGATATACGTTCCGTTGTTTAGAATGTTGTCATGAATGGCTTCGAAAAGGTATTCCAGGTCCTCGGTTTTCTTTGATACGCCCAGTTCCTCGCGCAGTTCACGGATTGCGGCGTTGCGGCTGATGTCGCCTGCACTGATGTGCCCGGCGCAGCTTGTGTCGAGCAAGTTCGGGTTGTTCTCTTTGAGGTGGCTCCTGAGCTGGAAAAGAATCCTGCCTTTGGAGTCGAACGCCCAGACGTGAATCGTACGGTGCCAAAGCCCTTTAGCGTGGACTTCTGTTCTTCCGCGGGAAAAACCTGCCGGTGTGCCGTCGCTGTTTAAAATGTCGATTTGTTCTTCTGGCATGCTGCCGCCTGTGTTTAAGGATTCTTTGATGAATATAGCAATGAAATGTGCGGGGCGATGAGCTCGAGAATGGTAAAATTAAAGATTTGAAATATATTAATCATTTTTTATTATTAATCCGATATAAATAATCTATTAGACATTATCAATTGGCGGTTCTAAATTTGCGTGCGAAAAAAAAAGAGGATGTTTTATGAAAAAGGTTTTTAAAATAATCTGCATGACTGCTACCACCATTGCTACGATGACCGCGTTTACCGCCTGCGATGCTTCTAATGCGTGCTCTTACGATGGATCCACCCATAAACTTTACTGTTCAGAAGAGACTTACTCAACGATAAATATCGAAGGCCAAATTTGGATAGCAGAAAATTTGTCTGCATTCGTTCCCGACTCAAGTATCTGCTACGGCAATGACCACGCCAACTGCGAAGCCATGGGCCGACTCTACACTTGGGGGGCGGCAACAAACGGTCTTTGCCCGAAAGGCTGGACGCTCCCTTCGCAACAGGATTTCAAGAACGCTTTCGGTAGGGCCACTCCGGCAGAACTCAAAAAAGGCAGTGTATTTGGCTTGCTGTTTGCCGGGTTTCGTTATTACGACGGAAAATTCGCCGACAAAAACGCAAGTGCCAGCTTTTGGACCCGCGACAGCTATGATGATTCTAGAGCCTACCTTGTTCGTGTGACAGATTCGACTATTGCTTATGAGCACTTTAACAAGAATATCGCCGCATCCGTTCGCTGCGTAAAAAATTAATATTACAAGATGGATTGGTTAATTGACTTATTTGCAAAGCCCTCCGTAGGGCAACAGGTTTTGGCGCTTTCGCTTACGGCCGCCGTGGGCATCATGCTCGGCAAGGTCAAGGTGAAAGGCATAAGCCTTGGGGGAGCTGGCGCTCTTTTCGTGGGAATCCTTCTCGGTCATATCGGAATGCGGATCGAGCCCAGCGTTCTCCATTTTATGCAGGAATTTGGTCTCATTCTCTTTGTCTATACAATCGGTATGCAAGTGGGGCCTGGCTTTATGGACTCCATAAAGCGGCATGGTCTGGTGCTCAACATTCTTGCGGTGAGCATTGTCTTCTTGGGTGTTCTTGCAACCGTCCTTATTTACTTCACGACGAGCATGCACGATAACGTGCCGGTGCTGATAGGCATGCTTTGCGGTGCCGTGACAAATACTCCGTCGCTCGGCGCTGCAAATTCGGCGCTTACGGCGGCGGGCGTTGATGCGTCGCTTACGGGCGTGGGCTATGCGGTGGCGTATCCGTTCGGCGTAATCGGCATTATTCTCGTGATGATTCTTGTGCGCGTGTTCTTTAGGCAAAAGCCGGAAGCCGCTGCCGCAGAATACCAAAAAGAAATTGCGGAACAGTCCAAGGAAATCATGTCGTGCACGTTGCGTGTGGATAACGTAAATCTCGTGGGTTGCAAGATCAAGGACATTCCGGGGCTGACCTCTTCGGGTGCCGTGGTGACGCGCCACGCTCGCGACCAGGTCATCAACATGCCTAAGGATGACATGACGCTAGAACTCTATGACCTGGTGCATGTTGTCGGGATGCCGGATGCGATTGAAAGCTTGCAGAAGATTATTGGCGAAAAGCAGGCAACTCCGATTACGCTCCAGAAATCGAATTTGGCGGTCAAGACGATTCTCGTGACGAACAAGAAAATCCTTGGCAAGAGCATCAAGCAGCTCGCGCTTAATGACCGCTTTGGCGTGACCGTGAGCCGTGTGACGCGTGGCGGGTTCAAGTTCACCGGGCGCCTCGATATCCGCGTGAAGTTTGCCGATAAGTTGCTTGTCGTCGGTACGCCGGATGCGATTGCTGCTGCTGCAAAAGAATTGGGGGATTCTCTCACGGCGCTGGACCATCCAGAAATTCTCCCAGCGTTTCTTGGAATTTTCCTCGGCGTAATTGTCGGAAGCATCCCTGTTGCGATTCCCGGAATGCCGACTCCTTTGAAGCTAGGCCTTGCTGGCGGTCCGCTGATTGTAGCGATTATTCTCAGCCGCAAACGCAAAATGGGTCCGCTCAACTTTTTCATGGCGAATAGCGCGAACCTCATGCTGCGTGAACTCGGTATCACGATATTCCTCAGCTGCGTGGGCCTCAATGCAGGCATCAAGTTCTTTGATGTGCTCTTGAACGGCGACGGATTCTACTACATGGCGCTCTCGGCGATTATCACGTTTGTTCCGCTGATGATTGTAGCGATTGTCGGCAAGGCGGTGTGCAAGGTCAATTATCTTTCGCTTTGCGGTGTGCTTGCGGGTGCGACGACAGACCCTCCGGCGCTTGCGTTTGCAAACGGTCTCAGCAATTCCGAGGCGACGAACATCGGTTACGCTTCGGTTTATCCGCTCACGATGTTGTTAAGAATCTTGAGCGGGCAGGTGCTTGCAATCCTGCTAATCTCGTGAATTTTTTATTCATTCGTTTTCCTGGTCATAACAAAGGGCGGCTCGAAAGGGCTGCCCTTTTCAGTGTAGCTGGGAGGCCGGTGAACTGCTAAATAATGTAAATAAACTTTTGTGTTAAAAAAGTGAGTAAAAGAATGCTATTGTGCAATTAATAAACTGGGAGGAAAAACAAATAAAAACCAACAATTAAGGAGAAAAAACAATGGAATTAAATGAAGAAAATCCTGTAAGTAATTATTTTCGAGACTTTGTTAAGGGCAATATGGCAAAACTGCGCCAGTTTATTGCCGCGATGCCCAAGGGCGCGGACCTGCACCATCACCTCACCGGTGCTGCCTATGCGGAAACGCTTTTTTCGATTGCTTGTGAAAACAATCTCTATGTAAATTTGGAAACGGGAAAACTTTATTCATCCATACCTGCGAATGTGGAAATCGTTCAGTTGAGTTCGAATATGGATAATTTCCATTCTGTTCGCATGTCTCTGATTGATAAATGGAGCGTAAGAAATTATCACCCTTATAAGTATCCTCTTGGTGCGGACGAGTATTTCTTCTCTTTGTTTGGGGATTTCGGCGCTGCAACAAACGAAGAATATTTGCCTGAAATAGTCCATCAATTGAAAGTTAGGGCGAAAGAAGAAAACGTACAGTATATCGAAACGATGGGTATCCGTCCTAAAGTTCCTGAATTTGCTTATCTTGATAAAGCGGATTATGATCGTTATACTGAGAAACTGACAGATTTTTGTCTACATTACAATGATAATCCCGAAGAAAACGAAAAAAAGATATTTGATTGCTTAAACGAAGTTTTGATAAAATTTATTGGCAATAAGGATTTAGATGAAGCTGTAAATAGTTATATCGTCAAGTGTATAAAAATTCTTATTCATGAATCGTTGAAAACGAATTCATTAAAAATCAAAAAAGTCATCAGAAAATTTGATACGGTAAATGTAGCGGATAATGATGATGATGTGATGATGAGGTTACAAGGATATGCGGATCGAAATAAAACGCCTCTTGATGTTTTTTGCCAGCTTTATATCGTTCATAGGGCAATGCTTTTACAAAAAAATATACCTGGATGGAAATGGGATATAATTGTCGGTTGTAATCTTGTTTCAGCTGAGAACTCCGAGAATTCGATGCTGTATTACAAGGCCCACATGATTATGTTTAAAGTCTTAAAAGAAAAACTTTTTAAGGACAATCAATCTCCTAATGTATCTCTCCATGCGGGCGAACTTACAATGGGGCTTATTCCGCCGGAACACCTCACTTACCATGTTACTGATGCCGTAGAAATAGCTGGTGCCAAAAGAATTGGACATGGCGTGGACATCGCTTTTGAACATCTTCACAAAAAAAATGGGGATGTAAACATATACGGGAATGTTCTTGAAAAAATGAAAGCGGATACGGCTCAGGAATTGAAATTAGGTAATGGTGTTCCCGTAGAAATAAATCTTACCAGCAATGAGTTTATTCTTGGTGTCAAGGATGATGCTCACCCGTTTAAGATTTACAAGGATAGCGGAATACCGATAATCATATCCACCGATGACCCGGGCATTCTTCGTACATCACTCACGGAAGAGTATACGCTTGCGGCATACAGATATGATTTGAGTTATGAAGATTTAAAGCAGATTGTGTATAACAGTGTCCAATACAGTTTCCTTTCTGATGACGAGAAGTATGGTAATCCTACTACGGGTGTTTGCGGCTTAAAGGCGAAAGTAGATCAAAAATTTGATGATTTTGAAAACTATATAAAAAGTATAATTCCGAAAATGCCCTAACCCGGTTCTTCACAATCCTAAAAATAAATCTACTTAATAGAAATTTGGGGTGGCTCGAAAGGGCTGCCCTTTTCATATGTTATAAGTCCATTTCTTTCCAACTGATGAATTTTTGATTTTCTCCACGGTAAGAATCGCTGCCTCCGTAAACTACTTTTGTGTCAGAAAGCGAAATCCCTGAGACTTCGGAGAATTTTTTTAAACCGTCGTAGAATTTTTGATTTTTTGTTTCGCCAGATTTTATTTCAATGGCCTCTAATTTGCCGTCGGTTTCACGAAGTAGATCTACTTCATTTTGGTTTGTGTCTCGCCAAAAATAAAGTTGTGGCTCCTCGCCTTTGAATAGGGCCGCTTTCATAAGTTCTATGACGATTAAGTTTTCGAAAATAGCTCCGCGCAAATTGCTTTCTTGCAGTTGTTCCCGATTGAAAATGTTTAACAAATTGCATAGCAGGCCTGTATCGCAAAAATAAATTTTGGAAGATTTGATGATCCGTTTTGAAAAGTTTTTATAGTAGGGGGGCAATCGCAGTAGTACAAAACTTGCTTCAAGAATTGAAATCCAGGAATTTGCGGTCACGACAGAAATTCCCGCATCTTTGGCCAGCGAAGCCACGTTTAAAACGGAGCCTACATTTGCGGCACAGAGCTTGAGGAATCGCTTAAATGCGGTCATGTCAATTATGTTTCGTAATAAACGAACGTCACGTTCGACGTATGTCTGCAAGTGTGATGTAAAATATTCTTTGGCTGTAATTTTCTTGTCGTATAGTCTTGGATAGCAACCTTTGAGCAGGACTTCGTCAAGGTCGTTGGGTAGTATGTTGGTTGCTTGCAGTTCTGCAATGGAAAAGGGAAAGAGCTTTAGAACACTGGTGCGACCGGCTAGGCTTTGTGAAATGCGTTCCATTAGCAGAAAATTATGGGAGCCTGATAAAATGAATTGTCCGCATTCATCGCGAGAATCAACGATTGTTTGCAAATAGGAATATAAATCTGGGACACGTTGTGCTTCGTCAATGATGCATTTTGTCCCGCAGTTTTTTAGGAATCCTCGTGGGTCATTTTCGGCAAGTTGTCGGATGTCGGGATCTTCTAATGAAACGTATTTGTAGTCTGCGAAACACGATTTCAGCAGTGTAGATTTGCCGCTTTGCCGTGGTCCGGTCAATGTGACCACGGGAAATTTACTAGCCATGTCCAAAATTGTGCCTGAAATCGCTCTTTTTATCATAATTGCCCTTTTTTCTTTAAATATAGCCTATTTTTATGAAAAAGTGATAATCTATTTTATGAAAATCATATAATAAACTTTATGAAATTCATAAAATATAATGGAAATCTATCAAAAAAATGAAAAAAAGACTTTCGGGTAAGACCTTTGAAAAATAAAGCAAAAAAAGGTAGTCTTGAGACTACCTTTTTCTAAACATTTAGAGAGCGTTTACTTTTGCGAGGCTTTCTTCGTGTCCATGTGCGCATAGATGCCGGCGAGGATTGTTCCGCTGATGGAATGGTAGGCGCAGCTGATGGCGCACGGCACGACGCAGAGGGCGGCTTCCGGGTGGAGCGCGAGATTTTCTGGGTTCGCGAAGAATGCTCCGGCGAGGACAGTTGCCATGCCTGCGTTCTGCACGCCGACTTCGATGGAAATGGTGCGCTTCTTGGCCGTGTTGAACTTGAACAAACGACCGACGCTGT
>JAEEGL015316863.1_pt1 | contig 14073 bp, 13 predicted proteins | sample 9134231 | NCBI WGS metagenome assembly JAEEGL01 (sample SAMN16246548, study PRJNA631951) | gut metagenome | biome: gut microbiome; feature: rumen; material: fiber-attached | host: Bos | place: Iran: Karaj | collected 2018-10 | reverse complement strand
GTCAATGTAAATATAATCATGGGAAATATATTAAGCATATGATTCGCCATAAGACACAGCTGAAAATATGTTATGAAGTTAACCAGCACTATTGATATCCACTGTGCTGTCATGGTGTCCGTAAATTTCAAATACCCGAATTTAAAGCCCTCACAGTTATACATAACTGTAAGCATGAGCATTGCATATACTCCCGCCAAAATAAACTTTCCATTTCCATAATATGGATAAAATCCCTGCTCCCTGTAAAAAAATTTCCAAATATAGAAATAAACAACACAAAATACACCTATTTCAAAAAGTGCTTCCAATCGCCTCAACAGATATTTTGCTCCGCTATGATTATTCTTTGTATTATTCACAGTATTTTATCCTTACGAGTGATTTAATGATTCAGGTATTCCATAAAAAGCTGCTTGTTTTCCAATGCAGTGGTTGTCGGTCTTCCAAGATCATCTCTTGCTCCTATAGAACACATAGCTTCAATAAAAAAGAGTTCATCACCGGTTCTTGCTTTCAACAGTGCTTCATCCAGCGAATCCCGATCATATACCGAAACGGCATTGGGATATCCGCATGCTTTAGCTATCCGGGTCAGGCTGATCCCGCCTGCCACGGTAGGCATGCCTCCGACTGTTTCATGCGCTCCGTTATTTATCACAACATGAATCATATTCTTTGGAGCATTACTTCCAATAACAGCCATAGCTCCCATATGCATCAGTGCCGCACCGTCACCGTCTATGCACCATATCCTGGAACCCGGCTTATTGATTGCTATTCCGAGTGCGATGGAACTTGCATGTCCCATGCTTCCCACAGTAAGAAAATCGTATTTATGTGACTGTCCGTTTCTCTCTCGTATCTCGAAAAGTTCTCTTGAAGCCTTTCCTGTAGTGGATACTATTGGGTCCTCCCCTGATACCTTCACGATATGCTCTATGATCTCTTCGCGGGTCATATGATTTGCATTCGTATATTCAACCTTTGGTGCATCAGTCAAAGCGCCCTTCCTTATGACAAAAGCAACATTCCGGCCCGATGCCAGGATGGTTTTGAAACTGTCCATGGCAGCACGGACTTCATCGTCCGTTGTATCGGTTCCGATAACGAATGATTCGATACCCATATCCTCCAGAAGCTTAAGTGTCACTTCACCCTGATAGATATGCTGAGGTTCATCATAACCCCCGGGCTCTCCCCTCCATCCGATTATAAAGATCATCGGAATGGCATATACCTTGTCATTCAGCAATGATGCAACTGGATTGATGATATTGCCCTCTCCGGAATTCTGCATATATACAACAGGCACCTTACCCGTGGCAAGATGATATCCTGCTGCCAGTGCCGTACAGTTTCCCTCATTTGCTGCTATAACATGGTGTGCGGGATCTATGGCATATCTGTCCATCAGATAATTACAAAGAGCCTTAAGCTGGCTGTCGGGAACTCCCGTATAAAAATCGGCACCTATTATCTGTACAAGCTTATCTACTCTCACCTGATCATCTCCCTGTATGAATCGTCTATTTCACATAACTCTTCGACAGTGTCTATCTCCACTATCTGATCCGCCATGACCTCATGAACATTCAGGTCAAGCTTACTGAGATTATCATTAACAACGTCATCCCAGAACAGTTCTTCATAACCATTCTGTCCGTAGGCATTATTTATCATTTCTCCGAGGAGTCTCGCATCTTCCCTGCAAAACCACGATATGCCCACCATATTGAAGCGGTCGTCTCCGACCTTTCCGACCCTTGTTATCCTGCCTGCTTCATCGGTATCGAAAACCCAGTCATCGGAATGACCCTTTACCATTTTCCCGAAATAACATGAATGGCTCAGCTCGGCATCAAACAGGGCAGGATCACTGACATACAGATCCGCCTCACATATAAAGCATGCTAAATCGGAATTGATCAGTTTATCGCTCACCGCATGAATAGATGATATATTATTTACAGTCAAGTAATCGGCATTGCGGATTATCTCGACATTACCGTATTTTTCCTTAAGGTATCCGAACTGATCCCCAAGATATCCCGTAACCACAAGGAACCGGTCCACTCCGCGCCTCTCAAGTCCATCCATGACCGTTTCTATCATCGGCTTACCGTATACCTTAACAAGAGGCTTTGGAGTCTTGTCGGTAAGCGGTCTCATCCTCGTACCGAGACCGGCAGCCATCAGGATTGCCATTTCACCCATACGTCATCCCTCGTTATATCTGATTGGAATCTGAACATTGTATTCTTTCAAAGCGGATTCAAAAACTTCCCAGAATTCCTCAATATCCGGAGCATCTATCGCACCCAGAGCACAGAGTCTGAAAGTCCCCTGTTTCTCTATTTTACCGGGATAGATGGTAAATCCTCTTTCGTAGCAGTAGTCGTGAACCTTATCGAAATCCCAGTTCGGATCGTCCGGGTATTTAACAGCTGATACAAGTCCCGACTGTACATCCCTTGATAATATCTCCTTCAGTCCGAGCTTTTCTTCTCCATTATGAATCGCTGCCATCACCCTCTGATGTCTGGCCCATTTAGCTGTCTCACCTTCATTCCAGTATTCGGTGAGCGCCTGTCTTGCAGCATAAATAGTCTGAACAGGAGGTGTGAAATGCATCTCACCTGTACGCTCAAAGAAGTCATACTGCATGTACAGATTGCAGTAATATGACCTTCTGGGAAAACCCTTACTCGCTTCAATGATGCTCTTTTTACCGATGACATATGACAGTCCTGTCATTCCCATGATTCCCTTCTGAGCGGAAGCCATACAGAAATCAACATTATCTTCATATACATTTATCGGGATCATCGCATACGATGAAGTGGTGTCAGTGATAAAGAAGGCTCCATATTTATGAGCCAGTGAGCCGACTTCACGGATAGGATTAAGAAGACCGCTTCCGGTTTCATGATGAGTCATATATACATATCCGATATCATCATTTGACTTTAGAGTCTCCTCAATCACCGCAAGATCCGGAGTTGTATAGATGGGCTGCTTCAGATCTATATAAGGCATTCCATAGTATTCAAGGACATCAACGGCTCTCTGTGAATATGAACCATTGCTGATCACAAGTGCCTTCTTACCGGCATCAAGTAATGAGTTCAGTGTTATATCGATACAGATTGTTCCGGAACCACAGAAAAGAACCGATGTATAATCATCTCCGCCATGAACGATCTTCACCAGATCCCTTCTCATCGGGGCCATGATGGACTGGAATTCTTTTTCACGCGGACAGATATCAGGAACTATCTGAGCCATCTTAACTGTATCGGTTGTTGTGGAAGGGCCGGGATTCAGAAGAACATTTCTCTTGATCTGCATATTCTGTTCCATTTCTTATATCTCATCAATAAGGGTTATTATCTGCTTGATCGGCATGAGTCTGTCATCAACTTCCTTGGCACGGTGATATCTCAAAATATCCTCCGCAGTCTGCTGCATCGCAGGGAAGGCAGCTCTGGTAAGCTGATTTGCATAGATGACGATATTAACGCCGTGTTCTACAAGTTCATTTTCCGTGATCACATTAAAACTGCTGGGAACTACAACTATGGGAGTATTTTTATCCTCTCCCCTGAATCTGTCACAGAATTCCAGGATCTCATCAGGATCCTTCTTCCTGCTGTGGATCATTATTCCATCGGCTCCGGCCTTTACAAATGCCCTTGCGCGCTCAAGTGCATCTTCCATCCCTTTTTCAAGAATGAGAGATTCTATCCTGGCTATGATCATGAAATCATCGGTAAGCTGTGCCTTTTTGCCGGCAGCAATTTTCTCGCTGAATTCCTCTATGGTTGCCTGTGTCTGTTCAACCTCAGTTCCAAAAAGACTGTTTTTCTTCAGGCCTTTTTTGTCTTCGATTATCACAGCGGAAACGCCGAGTCTTTCAAGGCTGCGGACAGTATATACAAAATGCTCCGTCAGTCCGCCGGTATCACCGTCGAAAATAATGGGTTTGGTAGTGACCTCGGTTATATCCTCGATAGTGCGAAATCTTGATGTCATATCGACAAGTTCAATATCGGGCTTTCCCTTGGCTGTAGAATCACAAAGGCTGGAGATCCACATGGCATCGAACTGATCAAGTCTGCCATTGTCACCTTCAATAACAGTCTTTTCAACGATAAGCCCTGTCAATCCGGAATGTGCTTCCATCACTTTGACAACCGGAGTCATCTCTATAAGCCTGCGCAGCCTCTTCCTCCGGTATTCCGGCATAGAGAGACGTTCCTTAAGCTGAAGATCGATCTTTTTTACTTCATCGCTGACAGTATATGGCACATCGATTATCTGACCACCATATGAAGAGAGGAGTTTAGCCACATGATTTCGTATCGTGGATTCAACACCTCTTGTCCAGTTATCACCATGGATGACATAGTCAGGATGCAGTCTTTCTATGACATCATCATAGAGCATGTCATTTTGGAGAATCACAGAATCAATACCTTCGATTGATTCATAAAGGGCAATTCTATCATTTTCAGAAACTGTAGGAAATCTGTTATAGCGGATTGACGCTTTATCAGACAGGCATCCAACGATAACCTTTCCATACTTCTTAGCTTCATTTATGATATTAAGATGTCCAGCATGAATTATGTCTGTACTAAAACATGTATAAACGGTTTTCATCTTCCATCTCCATATATCTTTTCATTTAAATTTATACTTCCATATCAATCAGAAGCCAATTCTGCATATCCAAATCCAGATCGTCCGCATCCATTTCCGTTATAAAAAAGATAAGCATTACTTTTATAAGTAAATATGTAAGGATAACATATATTTATCGAATCCCATCCGCTTTCACTCAGACCAATTCCCGCTTTGTCATCCATTCGGCACCAGCTAACACCATCGTTAGATTCAGCATATCCTATGTAATACCCCCTTGAATATGTACGTATAGAGTACATCATCCTATAAAGATTTTTTTCTCTCCAGACAAAAGGTCTCCCGAAGCCATGCTCATCTTCATTCATATAATTCATACATATTTCAGAACTATTATTCCAGTGAATACCATCTTCCGATTCAGTGTACTTCATGATATATAAAGGTCTTAATTTATCGCCGCTTTTTGTCCAGCCTTCCTTATTACTTCCGATATACCACATCTTATATTTGTCATCATCTTTAATCACATTCATCCCACATCTAGCATATATTTCATCACCTACACGGTCTAGAACCGGTGATTCGGAGTAACGTTTAAATGTCATACCACCATCATCACTGATGGCAAGACCTCCGAACATAAAGTATGGAACCTTCACTCCCAACTGGAAACCAACATAGTACAAATAAATCCTTCTGTCATCCGTCACAATAGATATCGGAACCACTCCGTTGTCATCAAATGCTCCCACACGACCAATATCAAGAATAGGACTTTCAGATATTTCTAGTATTTCCGATGGATTTTCAGGATTTACATCTACATACCCGATTCTCCCAATATTATTTCGATCACAAAAACCCAAAAAAAACCTCAATCTGTCGCCAGACAATAGTAATGGCGTTGGCAGCATCGCACAGTTGTCTTTCCATTCGCTTTCTCCGCTTGCACAATATATCAAACCTCTTTTTTTCCACTTCATATTTTCATCCCTCTATTCCAAAGTATTCATACGCAGTCTTCGACATTTTTCTTGCGGGATTTCCAGCATATATACTCCCTATATCCGAAAATGATTTTGATGTAACAGCACCTGCTGCTAATATAGAATCCGCAGGAAACTCAATATTATTTCCTAATGTAGAATTAACGCCCAAAAACGAATTCTTTCCAATTTTGGTATATCCGGATATAACTACATGTGAAGAAACAAAACAATTATCCTCAATAACTGCACTATGTCCAACATGGTTTCCGCTCCATAAAATCACATTGTTTCCAATCTTCACATTGTATTGAATAACATTGCCTTCGAAAATAAATGTATTTTCACCTATGTGTGCATTTTCCCATACAAAAGCATGTGGGCTTACATATTTAACCGGCTCGTATCCCCACTCTTTACATTGTTCATAAAACCTTTGACGTAATCTATTTAATTGCGTATATACTGGTGCAGCAAAAAAACCATATTCTGAAGGATTATACAGTTTAGTAATGTCTTCATAGGCAACAACCGGAATGCCAATTAATTCATTTCTTTTCAGATACCTTCTTTCTACTGCAAATGCAACCGTTTCATATCCATAGTCTTTAGAAAAATAAACAGAAGCTATTTCCGCGAACTCATTATCTCCTATTATCAGAATTTTCTTCATATTTCCAGCCTCTCATATTTTACTAACCTGGCGACTTTCTCATCCCGAAAAAAGAAGTACAATTATTCCTTAAATACTTTCTCATTGGGGCAATTATTGAAATCCAACTGTAATTAAAAATCGCATGGAAACCGAGGATCACAAACAAATACTCAACAATGGGCGTTCAAAGAATGGTATAACTTCTATGAAACGCTTATCAGAGATCAGCCTTTGCTCTTCAATCTGACATTCACAAAAATCTCTGAACCATAATCCTTCACATACCTTCCTAGAGAATACAGACCTTCAAAAATCTTATCAGAAATAATCCCCTGCTCTAATGCTGCATCCATCTGACTCCCCGTAAGGAATTTCGGATAGTATGACCCCGACTCTATTACATCAAATCCCATCTCTGTAACAAGCTTTGTCAACATTTTCATATCGTATACATGATGACGTTGCATTCTTATTTGCTGCTCACTTAATTCATGTACGTCGGTGATCAGCCCCATTTCTTTTGCTATAATTCTATGAAAAGAATTAGCATTTGGCACATTAATATGCACTATTGTATTCTTGTCACATATAGAATTAATACAAGAAAGAAGTTCTCTCGGATTCTCTAATTCATGAAGAAGACTGCTACATATAACAAAATCAAACTCACCTGTTGTAAATAGTTCATCTGATATGGCTTTTTCAAAGTAAGCCTTTAAGCATTTAATCCTATTATCACCACACGAAAGACTCTCTGCATTTTCTATAAAATCATCGCTCGGATCAATTACAGTATATGTGTCAAAACTCTCAATATATAAAAATAACGGATCCAATCCGCATCCTATCTCAAGAATGTTTCTATGATCATATTTGTGAATCACATCAACAAGCATCTTTTTCCGATATAAAGCCTGGTAATACTCCCCCGGCTCAGTATGATACTTTTTGGAATAATCTTCTATATCTCTCATTCTGTAATCACACCTCTAAAACACAATGCTTCACATATAATTTCGTTATATTTAATTATTCAAAAACCTTCTCGTAAACACTCACAATATTATGTCTGCTTCCATACTCTTCCTTTGTATTCGTCAGATTATAATTTATTTCAACCCCCAAATGCTCAGTTGTAATTCCCCAGGATAGAGTATTGTATCCTTTATCCTTGTAGAAATCTATCATTTTATAATATATAAATGTCATCGGACTTTGTTTGTTAAATTCAGCATCTGCAGCCAAATAATGAGTATGAACGCATCCTGATTTTTCGAACAAAAACACCATTGACACTGCTACTATCTTATCATTGAACTGACATCCCCAATATTGAATTTCATTTGGAAACCTTCTTTTAAGATCAAGCAAATCTTCAACGGAATGATATGGCTTCAACCCGTATTTCTCAAGATTTCCTGATAAAACCTCTATAAATCTGGCAAGTTGGTCTTTGCTCTCCAACTCGACAAGTAGCATATTATTATCCAGGCACTTTTTTGTTAATCGTCTTTTTAATTTCGAAAAATTCGATGCGACATCTTGAAGGTTGTAATCCGTGTAATCAACGTAAATATCTAATTCTTTATACTCACAATACTTTCTAAAGTATAGACAAAACCCAAGAAGATCCATATTAACTGTATTCATCAATGGGTTATTTTGTTTTAAAATACACTTTTTAAATCCATTATCAACTAAATACTCCTCAAAAGAATCTAGTAATGACATCATTTTTTCAATTCGAAGAATATCTTTTGAAACTATAATCCCTCCATACGTACTTCCCGAATGTGAAACAAAAGTTTTCTTTTCATCCTCATATTGCTCACATGCAGGGCATACAGCAACCAATTTTTCCTTATAATATAACATGAGTGAACAATCAGTATATTTGCCTTTCTCATGATAATTTAAGAATCTTCTTGATTGTAAAAAAGTGCCATTACATGCAACAGTGTTTATAAATGAATCCCACTCATCTTCTTTAGAATCATCGAATAAAATAATATTATATTTCACTCTGCGATATTCCTCCATTGTGAGAATATTCTAAAAATTCATCGTAATCCCTTATATAATCGTTTTCGTCATATAATTCAGATGCAAATACAAGAAGAACAGCTCCTTCTGAAAAATCATACATCTCACGCCACATATTACTGGGAACATATAATCCCTCATACGGTTTTTCCAGTGGAACCACCTTCTGCTCGTATCCATTATCAAGTTTTATCTTACAGCTGCCATGAATACAGACCAAAATCTGTTCCAAATGCTTATGAGCGTGCTTGCCACGGACGAATCCATCAGCTGTATCGTACATATAGTAAACGCGCTTGATTCTAAACGGAATATCCTTGAACTCTTCTAAAGCAATCAATTGTCCTCTGTAATCACCGTGTGGCTGAAATACATATTTTGTAACAAGCATTTCTTTCTCCTATTCTTATCATTGCATGAACTCAATTACTCTTTCTAAAGATTCGTTTCATCAATATCTGCAAGTCTCTTCTATAAAGAAGACCCAGAAAAAACATTAATACAATCGCACACATGGTTCCAACAATGATTCGCTCACAAAACAACACTCTCCACGTCACAAAAAAACACAACATCCCCAGTGAAGCAAGCATAAATCTTTTTGAAGCTATCATTAGTTTCATTCGGCACAAAACCAAAACGCATATAATGTCAGAAATGACATATCCGCACAAAGTAGCAATAGCTGCTCCTTCAATACCAAGAACTGGAATAAGAATGTAATTGATACCAACATTAAACATAGCTCCCACGGATAAAATTATCATATTGGGCCATGAAATTTTTTTTATCAAAAACTGATTACTTGCAACCTGAAATAACATTTGAAGCAACGGTGCTAAAAATAAATATGGAGCAACGATATATCCACTAAGATAATCAGGTTTAAAGAGCAGTTTTAAGATTCCAAAACTCCAAGCGCAGATAAACCCTGTTGCAGCAAAAGAAACAACACCAAGATACTCAAAAATCTTTGAGTTTGATTCAACCTGATTTCTTTCTTTCATTGTGTAAAAAGCAAAATACTGCCACCCTCCGGCGAATGCTGCATATATCAATTGACTCATATGTCCTAATTTGCCACCCACAGAGTATACCCCTGCAGCACCAAGTCCGATAAAATTTGTGATCATTACTCTGTCACAGGAATTAAACACCCAATATATCAAGAAATTCGGAAGCAAAGGCACGGCAATAACAAGCAACTGTTTTAACAATTTCCTGTCAAATAAATTCGGAGAAAACCATTTTTTATTCATCACCCCAAAAGCAACCTCCATGGTCACGCCCGAAACAACAGCTGCGACAGGAAGAGCAATGACATAATATCCGGCTATCAACATAGGAATCGAAATCAGATAAGAGATCAATGGGCTAATGGTATTGGTGACAAGAAAAACCTTCCTTTTGTTCTGCATGCGAGTCGGAGCTGATATTATGCTATTAGTAGCTCCCACAAGAGTGGCTATAGCAGAAATATAAACAACATATGTATATTTAGTATCATCAAAAAAATACTTTGCAATCAGATTTCTGAAAACCATCATAAACACAAAGACAATCAATGATGTACAAAGAGTAAATACCAATGCTGTTGAGCAAACTGTCTTTTTATACTCCTCATCCTCCTTCTCGAAAAACATCCTGTACATTGCATCATACATTCCCATAATAGCAATCGCAATCCCAATCTGAACCACCGTATTTGACATATCACTAGCGCCATAATAGTCAGTGTCAGGCATAATTTGAGTCACTATAGGGACCATAATCAGTGGAATAAGTTTGCTTATTATTCCGCCAAATCCATATACCAAAAAATTTTCAATAAACAGTCTAAACTTACTCATTATCACATTTTGGGAATTCGTTAATTGTATAGAAATTCCTAGGAAACATCTTTCCTAGATTTGTTCTTGTATGGCAAATAATCGCTCCAATAAAATGAACTTGAGATAACATCAATCCAAGCCTAAGCGCCCTTTGTTTTGCATCTTTGGGCTTAGTTTCCTTTATAAGATTTATAGTATATTTAAAATCAGCTTTCAAAGCGTCTGCGTACGGGGAATTTGGATTTGTTGACACCCCAGTTCCATACTCATATTTGACACACACTTTGGGATAATACGAAGGGACATAACCATTGTACATAGCAATTCTCCACAGATTATCCTCAGCATACTTTACATGATCCTCCAACTTCTCCAGTATGTTTTTTATAAACTCCAGTTCACATAGTATACTTGAGGCATTTGCAATATCCATCAAGCAGACATAATTGAATCTCATAGCAAAATCCCATTTTTTTCTATACGGAAGCAAAAAAAATGGATGTTTAGGCACACTATCCACAACATCAGTTCCTGACTCGTTGTGATAACACACTATATCGCATATACACCATTTACTTTTAGCAGATTTAATATAATCCACCCAATCTCTTAGGGAATAAACTCCATATAGCTGATCTCCAGCAGAAAATCCTTTGCCATATATTCCGTCACAGTTTTTCAAGGCATTCAAAACATTTTTTACTGTTCCTTGATTAGTTGTAAGAGGACACAGTTTATAGTCATAAAAATGTTTACTTTGAAAGTACTCCTCTACTTCTTTAAAATAATTTTCTTTCGATCCATCATCAGATATTACAATTTGAAAGGAAATCTCTTTTTGCATTAACACTGAATCAAGAGAATCCATGAGTTTACGCAGATCAGGATTGTAATTAGTCATATAAAGAGACACTTCATATATCGATGTAATCTTTTCTTTATCAACCTGTCCTGACATCATGCATCCACCTCGATTCATTCCCAAAAACCAAATATGATTTCTATATACTGTCCAAATTCAGATCTTATCAATTTCATTATTGATTAGCAGATTTAATCCTTGACATCAAAATCCTTCAAGCAATAATATCAATTCATAATACACCGATACTCTTATAAGCACTAATAGTATTATCAACCATTATCATCCCTTCTTTTCGGAAACCAAGATAATCTCTCTCTAACCTCATCAAAACTCAATTCCTGAATAGGGGAATTCAACTCTTGCAGATGAGACTTTATCAAATCGTCGGTTAACAAGGAATAATCCAATCTCATCAGGTAATCTATCACTTCATGAGCAAATCTGTATTTAATAACTCTGGCTGGTATTCCGCCTACTATACTGTAAGGTGGAACATCCTTCGTGACTACCGATCCCGCAGCAATAACAGCCCCCTGTCCGATGTGGACACCGGATAGTATTGTGGAACGATATCCAATCCACACATCATCACATACAACTATATCTCCTTTTGAAACACCCGCCATTTTCTCTTTTACAAACATCCTGGCCTCAAAAGGATATGTCGAAACGCGATCAGTATAATGATCCACATCTAGTAAAAATGTTACTTCCTTTGCTATCGAAACGCATGAACCTATGAGCAATTTTGTCTCCCCATAGTTAGTCAGCACATCCAAATCCCCATATGAATACTTCCCTACACTAACATTATCAATCGGGAAGGGTCTCACTGGGGTAACATAACACTGTGGATTATCATTTTTGAACCTAAAATAAAAGCGATCAAATAATATTTTTCTCCTCAATTTTGCAAGAGCAGATTTTCTCAACATGTATTTTACTTTTTCACAAAACTTATACATACGCATCTCACGATCACACGCTGATATTCATTACACATACTTCATACATAATATTAGCCATCAAAAATGTCACTAATCTCAGTCCGTCATATAATATCAATTCTATAATCACTATATAGAGTTCATTCTTTTCCTTTGATATATTTTTCTTGGCAATTGCATAATACCGGACGATAATTCTGCTCCTAAAAACTTGATCATGTAATAATATATGGCAGCTTCGCAGCCTATTTTGATACCTATCTCATGCATCTTTATGTAATACTCATCCAATCGACCCTCTTTTTTTGCCTTACACATGTGAGAAAAAGATGTCTTCGAATAATCTTTGGCATACAAGTCCAATATATGATTATTATAATCTTCGTCATACATTTTTATTGCTTTTATCAGTCCTTTTTGAAGAGCTAACGCAGCAAAAATAGATTTTCTGTCACGCATTTCATTATCAGATGCACTACTTGATGGGACATTTCCAAAAGCATTTTCACCATCACTTATACATTCAACCAGAGGAATATCAATATAATCACCACCGTATTGAGTAAGTACTGCCAACAGTAAATATACCTGGAAATAATTGCAATTAACAAACCTGCCAGAATCAATACCTCCAACTAATTCGCGTTTAAAGATCAGCCCTGAAAAAAGAATGGCATCAAAAATGTTTTTTTCCTTTCCTTCTTTTCCGGAAGCAACACTAAAACCCTCTCTGTATTTTCTGTACAAATTTCCCTTTACAAAAAAAGGCGTATAGCCACAAGCAATATCGTGATATTTCAAATATCCGCACAACTCTTCCAATGCTCCAGGCACAAAAGCGTCATCGTCACTCATGTAAAGGATATATTTTCCGCTGGCTATCTCCTTCAATTTACCAAGGTTATTATCATATCCAAGATTATTCTCATTTAAATTCAGCAGTATATTAAGATTAAGTTCTGCATCAACTTTTTCAACCATCTCCTTAATCTCCATTCGTCGTGGAGAACAGTCTTCGCTTATAACAACTTCAATATCATCGGAATAATCTATACTTCTTAAAGTTCTTTCCAATTCAGAAACCCTATTATAGGATGTGATACAGATAGACAAAAAATGTTCCAAAGTCGCAAATCTCCTTATTGTTAACTATAGATTATTCTTATACCACTCTATAGCGGCATTTATCCCGTGCTCAAAGTCCCAATCCGGTTCATAACCAAGCAATTTTCTTGCCTTACTTATATCCGCATTGCTATGCTTGATATCCCCGGGTCTGTCCGGGACAAAGTTCGGTTCAAGCCGGTTTCCGTTTTCATCCTTTATCCCAAGAGCATCAACCAGTCCGTAATAGATGTCGAGCAGATACTCCCGTCCGCCGTACGCAATGTTAAATGCCTGTCCGGCCGCTTCGGATTCTGCAAGGCAGGCCTTGAGATTCGCCTCTATAACATTCTCAATATATGTAAAATCCCTGCTCTGCCTTCCGTCCCCGTTTATAGTAGGAACCTCTCCATGAAGAAGTTGCCTAATAAATTTAGGGATTACCGCTGCATACGCACCATTTGGATCTTGACGTCTTCCAAACACATTAAAATATCTTAATCCGTACGTATCCAATCCATAATGCATTGTATACTGTTTAGCCCATTCCTCATCCGCCCTCTTACTTACCGCATAGGGAGATAGAAGATTTCCCTCTCTTCCTTCAGTTTTCGGAAGGTTAGGTTCATCTCCATATACAGAACTGGAGCTGGCATAGACAAATTTCTTCACTCCATTCTGTCTAGCTGCCTCCATCATGTTCAGTGTTCCCATAATGTTATTGGCACAGTAGAAAAGAGGCATTTCAATGCTTCTCGGTACAGATCCCCACGCAGCCTGATTAAGAACATAATCAACACCTTCACAGGCTTTCATGCAGACATCCAGATTCTTGATATCACCCTTGATGAATTCATAACCCGGTCTGTTCGAAAACATATCTACGTTTTCCTGCTTGCCTGTGCTCAGATCATCAAGGCATCTGACTCTGTATCCAAGGTCAAGTATGGCCTCGCACAGATTAGAACCGATGAATCCTGCACCACCTGTT
>JAEEGL012759752.1_pt1 | contig 14073 bp, 7 predicted proteins | sample 9134231 | NCBI WGS metagenome assembly JAEEGL01 (sample SAMN16246548, study PRJNA631951) | gut metagenome | biome: gut microbiome; feature: rumen; material: fiber-attached | host: Bos | place: Iran: Karaj | collected 2018-10 | reverse complement strand
TTGCCCGCGCCCTGCAGGCCCACCAGCATCACGACGCTGGGGCTTTTGGAGGAGATGTTCAGCTTCTGGTTCTGGCCGCCCATGAGGGCGCAGAGCTCCTCATTGACGATCTTGATGACCATCTGGGCCGGGTTCAGGGCCTCCAGCACGTCGGCGCCCACGGCCCGCTCGGTGACTTTTTTGGTGAAGTCCTTGACGACCTTGTAGCTGACGTCCGCCTCCAGCAGCGCCATGCGCACCTCGCGCATCGCTTCCTTCACGTCGGCGGCCGACAGTCTCCCTTTGCCGCGCAGCCGCTTGAACGCGGCGCTCAGTTTATCGGATAAGCTTTCAAATGCCATGTTCTTTCCTCAATTCAAACGTTCAAAAGCGCGTCCACGGTCTCGCTCATCTCCCGGGCCAGCTCTCTGGCGCGTTCCTCTTCGGATCGGGCCAGCTCCCGCAGGGGAGCCTGCAGGCTCTCCAGACCCCGGCGGATCTGGGTGAAGCGGCGGATCAGACCGGTCTTCTCCTCCATCTCTCTCATGGCGGCCTCCGCCCGGCGGATATTGTCCCAAACGCCCTGGCGGGACACCCCGGACTGCTCGGCGATCTCAGAGAGAGACAAGTCCTCGTTCACATGCAGATCATAGCACTCCCGCTGCTTGTCGGTCAGAAGCTCGCCATAAAAATCCAGCAGCATGGACTGCATCAGTCGGCCTTCTTCCATGGCGATCCCCCCTGTCAAGCTTCACAGCTTTACAGACTATACACCTTTGACCGCCCGCTGTCAAGTGTTTTTTCTTCACAGGCCCGGAGGCTGTATAGAAAAATCCAGCCGGGGAAAACTGGAAACACCGCATCTTTGCCATTTCAAGGAGGATCTGCCTGTGGAGAGCATTTTGAACGCTCCCTATGTGGAAAACGATAAGCTGGAGGCCTGCGGCGAAGCCGCGGCCCGTCTTCTGCCAAGGGAAGGAGAAATCCGCTCCCGGCGCATGCTCCCGGCGATCCGAAGCGACCTCAGGGAGATCCGCCGCTGCTGTGCGCTGCTGCAGAAACGCTCCGCCGCCGGAGAGGAGCCGCCCACCGCCTGGGCCTGGCTGCTGGACAACGAATATCTGGCCCGGCGGGAGGGACTCAGCGCCCTGGGCGATCTGGGCGGCGGGGAGAAGCTCCGCCGCACCGCAGAGGGGCCGCTGATCCTGGCCCTGGCCCGCTCCCTGCTGCTGGCGGGGCGGGGCGAAGTCACCGAGGAGCGGGCCGCGCGCTTTCTGGCGGGCTTCCAGCGGGTGACGCCCCTGCGCCGCGGGGAGCTGAGGCGCTTTCCCGCCGCGCTGCGCCTGGCCGTTCTGGATGAGCTGGCCCGGCTCTGTACGCAGCTCTCCGGCAGCCGGGAGCCGGAGGCCTTCGCCGCGGGCCTGGAGGCGCTTTTCACCACCCTGCGGCTCTTTGCCGTTCTGGACACGGAGGAGCTGCTCACCGGGGCGGATCTGTGCCACGCCATCCTGTCCCGGGATCCCGCCGGCGTCTTTCCCCGCATGGACGCCGACAGTCGCCGGGACTATCTGGACCGGCTGGGAATGCTGGCCCGCCGCCGGGGCCAGGAGGAGCCCGTCTGCGCCGCGGCGCTCCTGCGGGAGGCGGAGGAGAAGGGCGTTCACGTGGGGGAGCTGCTTTTTTCTCCGCCGCGGGACGGTCTTGCCCGGCTCTGTACCGGCTTCACGCTCTTGGGCACCCTGGTCCTCAGCCTGCTGCTGGCCTTCTCCCGGGGCGGGCCCCCGGCGGCTCTTCTGTTGCTGATCCCGGTGTGGCAGCTGGTAAAGGACGGGCTGGATCTGCTGCTCTCCCGGCTCTGTCCCAGGCGGCGCCTGCCCCGGATGGATCTGAAGGACGGGGTCCCCCCGGAAGGGCGGACGCTCTGTGTGATCTCCGCCCTGCTCTTTGACGAAGCGGAGGCAAAACGCCTCTGCCGCCGCCTGGAGGAGGAGCGCATGGCCGCCCGGCGGGAGGGCCCCGAGCTGCTCTTCGGCCTGCTTGCGGATCTGCCGGAGGCGCCGGCGGAGACCATGCCCGGGGACGCTGCCATCCTGAAAGCGGCGCAGGCCGGGATCGCGGGGCTCAACGCCAAATACGGCGGCGGCTTTACTCTCTTTACCCGCCCCCGGCGCTTCGACGGCCAAAGCTGGACGGGCTTCGAGCGCAAGCGGGGCGCGCTGCTGGAGCTGGCCGCCCTCTGCGCCGGGGAGCAGAGCGCCCTGCGCGTCACAGGCGAGGCCGAGGCGCTCCGCGGCGTCCGCTTTCTCCTGACGCTGGACAGCGACAGCCGCCTGAGCCCCGGCGCGGCGGGGGAGCTGATCGCCGCCATGCTGCACCCTCTGAACCGCCCGCAGCTGGACGGGAAGACCGGTCTTGTCAGCGCCGGTCACGGGGTGATCCAGCCCCGGCTCGTGCCCGAGCCGGAGAGCGCCCGCGCCACGGACTTCGCTCTGGTCTTTGCCGGCCCCGGCGGCAGCGACCCTTACGGCGGGCTCTGGGGCCAGGGGGATCAGGACGCCTTCGGCAGCTGCGGCTTTGCGGGCAAGGGGATCCTGGATCTGCGCGCCCTGCTGCAGGTCACGGCCGGGCGCATCCCGCCCGGGCGGGTGCTGAGCCATGACGCGGTGGAGGGCGCCCTGCTGCGGGGCGGCTATGTGGGGGAAGCGGAATGCGCCGACCGTTTTCCCGCCAAGCCCCTGGCTTACTACAAGCGGCTGCACCGCTGGGTGCGGGGGGACTGGCAGAATCTGTCCTTCGCCTTTTCCCGGGCGCTGCCCGAGGCGGCGAGACGGCGCCTCCGGGAGAGCCTGCTGCGCAGTCTGCTGCCGCCGGTCACCCTGCTCGCCATCCTGGCGGGCTTCCTGCTGCCGGGGAGCTCTCTGGTCATCGCCGCCTGGGCGGCGCTGCTGGCCCTGCTGGATCGCCTCTTCCTGTCCTTTCTGGCGGAGAGCCGCCGGCGAAGCGGACGGGAGCGGCGCTTTTCCCGGCTCCTCACCGGCGCGGGCGGCGCCATCGTGCAGACCTTTCTGCGGCTTTGGCTGCTGCCCTATGAGGCCTGGATCTGCCTTTCTGCCCTGCTCACCGCCCTCTGGCGCATGGTGGTCTCCCACAAAAAGCTGCTCCAATGGCAGACTGCCGCCCAGGCCGAGCGGGGCCGGGGCGGCCTTTCGGCCTGTCTCCGCGCCTTTCTCCCCGCCCAGGTCCCGGGTCTTTTGTGTCTGCTCCTCTCTCCGGGGATCCTGGGGCGCGCCGCCGGCTTGATGTGGCTGCTCTCCCCCGCTGCCGCCTATGCCCTGTCCCTGCCCGCCCGCAAGGGCGCTTTTCTCTCTTCCCGGGATCGGGAGGAGCTGCTGGAGCTGGCGGAAAAAAGCTTTCGCTATTACCGGGACTTCTGCCGGGAGGAGGATCATTTCCTCCCGCCGGACAATTTCCAGGAGCAGCCGCCGGTGGGTCTTGCCCACCGCAGCTCCCCCACCAACATCGGCATGGCCATGGCGTCTGCCGTGGCGGCGGAGGCCATGGGCTTTTGTCCCCGGCAGGAGGCCCTTGCGCTGCTCTCCCGCATCACCGACACCCTGGAGCTTCTGCCCCGCTTCCGCGGCCATTTCTACAACTGGTACGACACCCGCTCCCTCGCTCCCCTGCTGCCCGCCCATCTATCCACCGTGGACAGCGGGAACCTCTGCGCCGCTCTCATCGCTGTGGAGCAGGCCCTGCTCTCCTGGGGCGAGGAGGCCCTTGCCGCCCGGCTTCGCGTCCTCTCGGAGGAGATGGACTTTTCCCTTCTGTACGACCCCCGGCGGGATCTCTTCTATATCTCCTACGACACCGAGCAGGCCCGCGGCACGGGAGGCTGGTACGATCTGCTGGCATGCGAAGCCATGCTCACAAGCTTTCTCGCCGTGGCCCGGGGCCAGGCGCCTTTGAAGCACTGGAGACGGCTGGGCCGGGGCCTTCTGCAGAAGGACGGCTACCGGGGCCTGGCCAGCTGGACCGGCACCATGTTCGAGTATCTGATGCCGGCGCTGTTTCTGCCGCTCATTCCCGGCAGCCTTCTGCAGGAGAGCGCCCGCTTCTGCCTCTATGTGCAAAAGCGCCGCCGTTTCCCCGGCAAGCCCTGGGGCATCTCCGAGAGCGCCTATTACGCGCTGGATCCGGGGCTGAGCTACCGCTACAAGGCCAGCGGCTGCGCAGAGCTCGCTCTGAAGCGGGGCCAGGACGAGGATCTGGTCACCGCGCCCTACGCCGCCTTCCTGGCCCTGGCCGTGGATCCGGCCGCGGCGGTGCAGGATCTGCGGCTCTTTCGGCGCTGGGGCGCCCTGGGGCCTCAGGGCTTTTATGACGCGGTGGACTTCACCCCCTCCCGCTGCCGGGAGGAGGAGGGGCAGATCGTCCGCTGCACCATGGCCCACCACGTGGGCATGAGCCTTGCCGCCGCGGCAAATTGCCTCTGCGGCGGGCTGCTGCGGGAGCTCTTTCTCCGGGATCCCGCCATGGCGGCCTGCCTTCCTCTGCTGCAGGAGCGCATGCCGGAGGGCGTCGGGGTGCTGCGGAGGGATCTGAGCCGGGCCCCGGAAAAGCCGCCCCGGGATCCGGAGCGCTGGTGGTCCCTCTCCGGCGGCAGGGAGGACGCCGAAGACCGGCGCTGCCTGCTCTCCAACGGGGCCTGGGATCTGCTGCTCCATCGGGACGGGCGCAGCTGCGCCCTGTATCGGGGGCTCGCGGTCTACGGCCGTCCCGGGCTGGAGCGGGGCAGCCCCCTCCTCTCCCTGTTCTGGCGGGGCGGAGAGCAGCCCGGCCCCGCCGAAGCTGCCCGCTGGGAGCTCTCGGAGAGCCGCGGTCTCTGGTCCTGGGAGGAGGACGGTCTCCTGTGCCGGCTGGAGGTCTCGCTCCCGGCGGGGGAGATCGGGGAGCGCCGCTGTCTGCAGCTGCACGCCCTCGCCGCCGGGGAGGGGGAGCTGCGCCTGGAGCTGGCGCCGCTGCTGGCGCCCCTGCGGGACTATGACGCCCAGCCCACCTACTGGTCCACCGGCCTGGAGGCGGAGGAGGCGGGGGCCGGCGCGCTGCTGCTCCACCGGCTGGGCCGGGGCGGCGTTCCCTCCCTCTGGCTCTGCCTGCAGGCCGGGGAGGGCGCCTCCTGGCGCTTCGACGGGACGGCGCGTCTCCGTCTCCCCTTCCGCCTGGAGGCGGGCCGGACCGGAGAGCTGCGCCTGGCCTTCTGCCTGGGCGAAAGTCGGGAGCGGGCCCTGGCGGGGGCCGCCCGCCTCCTGGAGGACGGCAGCCGGGCCGATCTCGTGGGCGCCCTGGCGCTGCGGCTGGGCATGAGCGGCGCGGAGCTGGGAAAGGCCATGGGGCTGCTGAGCCAGCTGTACCGTCCCCTTCACGGGGCGGCGCCCCGGCGGGAGCTCTGGCCCTGGGGCATATCCGGAGATCTGCCCCTGCTGCTCTGCGACGGCGCCTCCCCCGAGGCGCTCCCCCTGCTGCGCCGCTTCCTGCTGCTGAAAAGCTGCGGGCAGGAGGCGGATCTGGCCTATCTCACCGACGAGCAGGGGGAATACCGACAGCCCCTTCGCCGGGAGCTGAGCCGCCTTCTCTCCGGCTGGGGCCTGGAGGCGCTGCTGGAGGCCCGGGGCGGGATCCACTTTGTCCCCTCCGCCGCCCGGGAGACGCTGTTGAGCCGGGCCGGCTTCTGCCCCGGGGAGACGCTCTGGCGCTTTTCTCCCCCGGGATCGCCCGTTCTCAGCGCGCCGCGGACCCGGGGGACGGTCCCGGCCTTTGCCTTTGCGGAGGAGAGCTTTTCCTTTGCGGCCTCTCCTCTGCCCGCCCGGGTCTGGCAGCTGCCCCTGTCCAACGGCCGTCTCGGCGCCATCGCGGCAGACTGCGGCCCCGCCGCCCTGTGGCTGGACAACGCCCGGGAGCTGCCCCTGACCCTCCCCATGGAGGATCCCCGGGCGTCTCAGCCGCCGGAGCTGCTCTGGGCGGAGACCGGAGACGGCCCTGTGAGCCTCTTTGCTGCGGAGGACGGACACCCCTGTCGCGTCATCTTTGCCCCGGGCCGCGCCCGCTGGGAAAAGGAGCTGGCCGGGCGGACCGTGGTCACCGAGCTCTTTCTCCCGCCCTGGCAGGACGCCAGATTGCTCCTGATCCGCGGGGCGGAGGGGCTGGAGCTGCACTGGCAGCTGCGCCCCCTGCTGGCGCCGACGGACGCCTCCTCCCTGCGCTGCCGCTTCTCCGAGGGTCTCTTCCGGGCGGAAAATCCGGAGAGCGGCCGGGAGGGGCTTCGCTTTCTCGCGGGCTGCAGCGTTCCCTGCGGCTGCCGGACGGATTTCACGCCCCCCGCCATGCTGCTGCGCCTGGAGTGTGATGAGCTCACGGTGCTGGGCTGCGGCTGCTGCACGGAGGCGGAGCTGCGCCAGCTCCTTCGCCCCGGGGCCGCCCTCTCCGCCCTGGCGGACGCCCGCTCCCAGTGGCAGCGGCTGCTGGGAGAAAGGCCGCGGCCCACAGGGGATCCCTCCCTGGATCGGCTGCTCTGGCCCTGGGCGCCCTATCAGGCGCTGGCCTGCCGTCTGATGGGCCGGGCGAGCCTCTATCAGCGAGGGGGCGCCATCGGCTTCCGGGATCAGCTGCAGGACGCGGTCAACCTCCTGGGGCTGGATCCCGGCTACGCCCGGGAGCGGATCCTGGACGCCTGCCGCCATCAGTACGCGGAGGGAGACGTGATGCACTGGTGGCATCCCCTGCCGCAGGGAGACAGGGGCCTGCGCAGCCGCTGCAGCGACGACCTGCTCTGGCTGCCCTGGGCCCTGTGCGCCTATACGGAGGCCACCGGAGATCTGGGCGTCTGCACCCGGGAGGAGCCTTGGCTCAGCTCCCCGCCTCTGGCCTCGGCGGAACGGGATCGCTATGAGTCCGCCGCTCCCGCCGGCAGCGGCACCGTGCTGCAGCATGCCCGCGCCGCCCTGGAGCGATGCTTTTCCCGGGGCTTCGGCCCCCACGGTCTGCCCTTCTTCGGCAGCGGAGACTGGAACGACGCCATGGACGCGGCGGACGGGGAGAGCGTCTGGCTGGGCTGGTTCCTCTCCGACTGCGCCCTGCGCTTCTCTTCCCTGCTGGACTCCCTGGGCGAGGCGGACGCGCTGCGCTATCGCGCCCTGGCGGAGCAGGCGGGAAGGGCGGCGGAGGCCGGCTTCAACGGCCGCTGGTATCGCCGGGGCTATTGGGCCGACGGGGAGCCTCTGGGCGGAGACGGGCGCATCGATCTGCTGCCCCAGGCCTTCGCCGCCATGAGTCCCTTCTCCGATCCCGTCCATGCCGAGGCCGCCCTGGACGAATGTCTGCGCCGCCTGGTGGACCGGGAGCACGGCCTGGTGAAGCTCTTTGACCCGCCCTTTACCGAGGACGAGCGCCGGCCCGGCAGCATCACCGGCTACGGCCGGGGCGTCCGGGAAAACGGCGGGCAATACACCCACGGCGCTCTCTGGCTGGTGCTGGCCTGTCTGCGCCGGGGCCGCCGGGAGGAGGGTCTCGCCCTTCTGCGTCTGCTGCTCCCCACCTGGGAGGGGCGGGATCTGGCCCGCTACGAGGCGGAGCCCTTCGCCCTGCCGGCGGACATTTCCTCCGCTCCCGGCCGGGAGGGGCAGGCCGGCTGGACCTGGTACACCGGCTCCGCCGGCTGGTTCTGGCGCATCGTCACCCGGGAGCTGGGCGAGGAAAAAGAATGAAGCTCGCTGCGCCAATGAAGGAATGAAGACGCTGCGCTGATGAAGGAATTATGGTATCGGCTTCGCCGATGGATTTCAATCCGTCCCGCAATGCGGGACACCGTAATTCCTTCCTTGGCCGCAGGCCCTTCATTTCTTCATTTCTTCATTCCTTCATCCCTTTCGCTCTTCACTTCTCCCAAAATCCGTGCTATAATAGCGTGATAAATTCTGTGGAGGTGCCCTATGGAGCTGACAAGGACCGAGATCCTCCCCGGCGTGTGGCTGAACGCCCTGCGCACGGAGAAATTCAAGACCGCCTGTCTGAGTCTGAGTCTCTTGACCCAGCTGAAGCGGGAAACCGCGTCCCTGAACGCGCTGATCCCCTATGTCCTGCGTCGGGGCTCCACCGGCTATCCGGACATGGAGGCCCTCTCCGCCCGGATGGACGAGCTCTACGGCACCGCCATCGAGCCTGTGGTGCGCCGCATCGGCGAGATCCAGTGTCTGGGCTTCTATGCCAGCATTCCCGAGGGGGACTTTCTCCCCGGCGGCAGGAGCGTTCTGCACGAGGCCTGCGATCTGCTGGGCAAGCTCCTGCTCTCCCCCGCCACCCGGGGCGGCCTTCTGCTGCCCCAGTATGTGGAGAGCGAGAAGGAGAAGATGCTGGAGGCCATCCGCAGCCGGGTGAATGATAAGCGCAGCTACGCGCTGATGCGCTGTGTGGAGGAGATGTGCTGCTTCGAGGATTTCGCGGTGGGCCGCCTCGGCAGCGAGAGCGAATGTGAAAACATCAACTACAAGAAGCTCACCCGTCAGTACCACAGTCTCCTGCAGCAGAGCCCCGTGGAGATCTTCTACTGCGGCCGGGCGTCTGAGCGGGAGGTCCGCAGCTGCCTGCGGGACGCCCTCATCACCTTGCCCCGGGGCGAGATCGACTATGAGATCGGCACGGATCTGCGCATGAACGCGCTGGAGGATCAGCCCCGCTTCACGGAGGAGGAGCTGGACGTCAACCAGGGGCAGCTCTGCATCGGCTGGCGGCTGGGCGAGTGCATGGAGGAGCCGGATCAGGCGGCTCTGCTGGTCTTCAACGCCGTCCTCGGCGCCGGCACCACCTCCAAGCTCTTCCAGAACGTGCGGGAAAAGCTGCAGCTCTGCTATTACGCGGGCTCCCTGGTGGATCCCCACAAGGGCCTGCTGCTGGTGTCCTCCGGCGTGGATTTCGACAAGCTGGACGCCGCCCGGGACGAGATCCTTGCCCAGCTGGAGGCCATGAAGCGGGGCGAAATCAGCGACGAGGAGCTCACCGCCGCCAAGGCGGGCATCGCCTCGGATCTGCGCGCCATGACCGACAGCCAGGGCGAGCTGGAGGGCTTCCTCCTCTCCCAGACCCTGGACGGGCTGGACTACGGCCCCCTGGAGCTGGCCGCCCTGGTGGAGGACGTGACGGCGGAGGAGGTTTCCGCCATCGCCCGCAGCACCGAATGCGACCAGATCTATTTCCTGAAGAAAGACGAAGAAGAAACCGAGGAAGACGAAGAAGATGGAGAGTAAAGCGTATTCCGCCATCGGTGAGACCCTGTACAGCGAGACGCTGCCCAACGGCCTGCGTCTGCGGGTGCTGCCCAAGCCCGGCTTTCGCAGCCGCTACGCGGTCTTTGCCGCCAACTACGGCGGCGCCCACCGGCGTTTTCTCCTGGACGGGCAGTCCATCGAGACCCCGGCAGGCGTGGCCCATTACCTGGAACACAAGATGTTCGACCTGCCCGGCGGCGACAACGCCCTGGACGTGCTGAGCGCCAACGGCGCCGACCCCAACGCCTTCACCGCCTCCGGCATCACCTGCTACTATTTTCAGTGCACCGAGCACTTCGAAGAGAACCTGCGCCTGCTGCTGCACTTTGTCTCCACCCCCTATTTCACGGAGGAGACCGTGCAGAAGGAGCAGGGCATCATCGCCCAGGAGATCCAGATGGGGCAGGACAGTCCCGGCAGCGCCGTGTATTATAATCTGCTGCGCCAGCTCTATGCCTCCCATCCCATCCGGGACAAGGTGGTGGGCACCCTGGAGAGCATCCGGGAGATCACGGCGGAAACGCTCTACGCCTGTCATAAGGTCTTCTACGCCCCGGGCAACATGTGCCTGTGCGTGGAGGGCGACGTGGACCCGGAGGAGATCGCCCGCATCGCCCGGGAGACTCTGGGAGACGGGGGCGAAAGCCTGCCTCAGGCGGATTTCGGCCCGGAGGAGTCTCCCTGCCCGCTGGAAATGCTGCACCGGGAGAGCATGGACGTCTCCGCGCCCCAGTTTCTCATCGGCGCCAAGCTCAGTCCCGTCGGCTCCGGGGAGGAGGCCCTGCGGGAGCGTCTCATCTCCGCGCTGGCGCTGCGCCTGCTGGTAGGCGCCAGCTCCGATTTCTACAACCGGCTCTATGCCTCCGGGCTTCTGAACCGGGATTTTGACGCCGAGGTGGACTTCTCCGCCGGCACCGGCACCCTGCTCATCGGCGGCGAGAGCCCCGACCCCGAGGCGGTGCTCCGGGAGCTGATCGAGGAGCTGCGCCGCGTTCAGGAGCAGGGCCTGGATCCTCAGCGCTTCGAGCGGGCCAAGCGGGCCTCCTTGGGTGCCCGTCTCCGGGGACTGGAGGATTTTGAGAGCGTGTGCATCGCCCTGGCGGAGAGCCTCTTTGAGGGCTGCTGCGCCCTGGACGCCACGGAGCTGCTGCAGGGCATCGAAAGAGAGGCCTGTGAGGACTTCCTTCGCCGGGAGCTCTCGCCGGAAAAGCTGGCGCTGTCCGTGATCGAGCCGAGGAGAAACTGAGATGACGAACCTTTTGAACGCTTTTCTTTTGCTGGAGGAGCCTGTGCTGGAGACCATCCAGCGGGACTCCGTCATCAGCTTTCCGGGCCTGGGCATCTTCGGGCTGAACCCGCCCGCCTTCTTCAGCGTCTTCGGCCACCGGATCTATTTTTACGGGGTGCTCTTCGCCCTGGGCTTCGTGCTGGGCATCCTCTACTGCGCCCGGCGCAGCAAGGATTTCGGCATCAAGTCCGATGATTTTTATGACATGGTGATCCTGCTGATCCCGCTGTCCATCCTCTGCGCCAGGATCTACTATGTGCTCTTCCGGCTGGATGAGTTTGCCGGCCGGCCCCTCATCTCCTACTTTGCGGTGTGGGAAGGCGGCATCGCCATCTATGGCGGCATCATCGGCGGGATCCTGGCCATCTGGCTGGTGACCCGGCGCAAGAAGCTCCCCTTCCCGGCCATGCTGGACCTGACCGTCTTCGGCGTGCTCATCGGCCAGATCGTCGGCCGCTGGGGCAACTTCATGAACCGGGAGGCCTTCGGCGCCCAGACGGAGATCTTCTGCCGCATGGGGCTCACGGACCCCGCCGGACGCACCATCTATGTCCACCCCACTTTCCTGTATGAAAGTCTCTGGAACCTGGCGCTGCTTGCCGGCCTCTGGCTCTGGGTAAAGAAGGGCAAACGCAGATATGACGGGCAGATGTCCCTGCTCTATCTCCTCTTCTACGGTCTGGGCCGGGCCTGGATCGAAGGGCTGCGCACCGACAGTCTGTACATCGGCCACACGGGCATCCGGGTGTCCCAGGCGCTGAGCCTGGCGCTGGTGCTCTTCGCCGGGGCCCTGCTCCTGTGGGAGCGGCGCCGGGAGCATCCAGCAGAAAAGCTCTGGGTCAACCGGGTCAAGGCCGCGGAGGAAGAAAAACAGCAAGACGAAGAAAGCAAAACCGCTCCACGCGAGTAAAGAGCCAGTTGCGAAATGTGTCATCGGACCCAGGTCTCTTCCCCGAGGGAAATTTCAATTGTTTTTGAGGCAGCTTTGCCGCCTCAAACACCCTAAGACGAACTGTGTAAGTCCTCGCGTCGACCAAAGCGGGCCTTGCCCGCCGCGATAAACGCGAGTCCTTCATTGCGAAACAAGTTTCGCAATGAATAAAAATATAAGGAGGCTCTATCATGGCAGATTATAAAGAATTGTTCGGTTCTCTGGTCAGCAAGGCCAAGGGCGTGATGGACAGCAGCGGCGTCACCGAGGTGTACCAGAAGGGCGCCAGCCGCACCAAGGCCTACAGCCGCATCGCCCGCCTGACCCTGGACACCAACAGCCAGGCCGACGAGCTGCGCAAGGTCTATACCGAGATCGGGCGGCTCTATTTTGAGCAGGCGCGGGAGAATCCCGAAGGCGTGTTCGCCCCCCTCTTTGCCCAGGCCGCCAGGCTCATGGACGAGCTGAAGGCCAAGGAGGCCGAGCTGGAGGAGCTGAAGAACAGCCTGCGGCCCGAGGACGAGGAAAAGGACATTGAGGTGGAGATCACCCAGGAGATCGACGACTTTGACCAGGTGGTCAGCGCCACGGAGGCCGAGGGCAAAGGCGGCGAAGGCTGAGCCGGGGAGGCCCCATGAGAGAAGCTGTAAAAAAACAGGGCCCGCTCCTGCTGGCGCTGGCCCTGATCCTTGCCGTGTGCCTGCTGTTCGCCCAGCGGAAAAACGGCATGTTCATCGATGAGATCTATACGTACGGGCTCTCCAACAGCCACTATGCCCCCTTCCTGGAGGACGTGGCCGGCGGGGAGCTGGAGGGCGCCGTGCTCAGCCGGCAGGATCTGCTGGACTATGTGACCGTGGGCGAGGACGAATTGTTCGACTTCGGCTCGGTGTACTACAACCAGGTGCAGGACGTGCACCCGCCCCTCTACTACTGGCTCTTCCACCTGGCCTCCTGCCTGACGCCCGGCGTCTTCAGCAAGTGGACCGGGCTGATCCTGGATCTGCTGCTCTATTTCCTGAGCCTGATCGCCCTTTACCGGCTCTGCCTGCGCCTCTTCGGCAGCAGGACGCCCGCCCTTGTGAGCCTTCTCCTGTACGGGCTCAGCGGGCTGGGCCTGGCCACCATGCTGATGATCCGCATGTACGTGCTCGTCACCCTCTTCTCGGTGCTGCTGGCCCTGTGGATCACAAGGCTCATGGAGGACGGCAGAGGGCTCTGGTGCGTCCTCTCGGGGATCACGGTCTTCCTGGGGCTGCTGACCCAGTACTACTTCGTGTTCTACGCCTTCTTCGTCTGCGCGGCCTTTGTGGTCTATGCCGCGGCAAAGAAGCGCTGGAAGGAGCTGCTGCTGTTCGCCCTCTGCGCCTTCGCCGGGGTGGGTCTGCTGCTTCTGGTCTTCCCCGCCTGCATCACCCATCTCACCGCGGACAAGCTGGTCTCCGGCGGCAACGCCCTGGAGCAGCTGTCCGATTTTGCCCAGTACCGGGAGCGGCTCCTGTTCTTCTACCACGAGGCGCGCCACGGCATGAAGGCCGCGGTGCTCTGCGCTTTGGGGCTCCTGCTGTTGGTGCTGCTCTTCTGCCGGAAGCTCCGCGCCGCCGGCAGGGAGAAGCCCCTCCCCTGGCGCAGCCTGGTGATCCTGCTGCCCGCCTTCGTGGCCTTTGTGGTGGTGGCGCTCATCTCCCCCGTGCCGGAGCAGCGCTATATCTACAATCTGGCTCCCTTTTTTGCCGCCTCCGCCGGCTTTCTGGCGGCCCTGCTGGAGCGCGCCCTGGCTCCCCTGCCCCGGGAGGGGCTCTGGAAAGGCGCGGCGCTGCTGGCGGTGCTGGCCCTGTGCCTCTTCTTTGCCCGCAGTCAGCCGCCCAAGTACCTTTACCCCGAGGGTCCCGGCTACGAGGACCGCTATGCGCTCTATGATTCCCTGGCGGCGGCCCATGAGGACGATCCCTGCCTGTACCTGACCGGCTTCTTCTACCCGCCCACCCAGGATCTGGGCGAGCTGCTGTATTTTGAGGACCTCCTCGTCACCGCCGACCCGGACTCCCCCGCCCTGGACCGCTATCTGGCCCAGCGCCCCAGCGAGGAATGCGTGGTCTTCATCGATGTAAGCGAATTCTGGTCCAGCGGCTTCGATCCCGAAGAGATCCTTCCCGCGCTGACCGCCTCCACGGACTACAGCGACTGGGAGCTTCTGTATGAAAACGGCCTGTCGGTCGCCTATCTGCTGAGAAAGTGAGAAAGCCTATGCTCTCTGTGATCCTTCCCTCTTACAATGAAGAAAAAATGATCCCCATCGCCGCCGGGACCGTAACGGAGATCCTGGATGAAGCGGGGATCGATCATGAGCTCCTGTTTGTGGACGACGGCTCCCGGGACAAGACCTGGGAGGAGATAGAAAAGGCCGCGGAGAGCAACCGGCATGTGACAGGTCTGCACTTCAGCCGCAATTTCGGCAAGGAGGCGGCCATGTTTGCCGGGCTGGAGCAGGCCCGGGGAGACTGCTGTGTGGTCATCGACTGTGATCTGCAGCACCCTCCGGAGAAGATCGTGGAGAT
>JAEEGL011109627.1_pt1 | contig 14073 bp, 4 predicted proteins | sample 9134231 | NCBI WGS metagenome assembly JAEEGL01 (sample SAMN16246548, study PRJNA631951) | gut metagenome | biome: gut microbiome; feature: rumen; material: fiber-attached | host: Bos | place: Iran: Karaj | collected 2018-10 | reverse complement strand
TCGGAAGCTTAAATACGCAGAACAGAAGGAGTTGGATTCCATAGAGGACACGATCGCCGCCGCAGAGGACCATGTCGCCGAAATCGAAGCCATCTTCTCCCAGCCGGACTTCCATGTAAAATATGGTAAACAGACGGCCGAACTGACTCAGAAGCTGAACGACGCCAAGGCGGAAGTCGAACGCCTCTACGCCCGCTGGGACGAACTGGAGAAGATACGGAAGGGGCAAGCTCCTGCATGATTGCAAGTTAAAAAGGAAGAGGCGCACATCTGTGCGCCTCTCCCCAACAATCAATCATCGGCCTTGAATATCCAGTATCCGTAGCCACGTATTAATTTGTCTTCCACCAGTTCGAAACGCCGTTGTCCCCAACGCCATATCGTTAACCCACTAGGCAATTCACTGATATTGACATCTTCAACCGCTCCGACGAGATTCCAGCCTTGCGGCATGTCCTTCAGCCAGTTTCCGTTCTGAAGCTTGTGCCCCTGAATGGTTAACTCTTCGCCTTTTCCTTTATGGAAAAGCCAAAAAGCATGTCCAGCCATTAAATTGTTCATGGTACTGTGACAATACGATCCAGTGGCCTTGTCGTAAATGAAAATCGGCTGCGATTCCGCCCGTGTCTCCGATGGCTTCGGCGTAACGGTCGCCCCCAGTAGATTCCATCCGGGCTTCACCAGATACGTAAATGTCGTTCCCTCGAATGGATAGGTCACTGCCTCGATTTCCAGCGGAACTTCACTGTCTGCCGTCAGATAGCACGCTTCATAGCTGTCTTGCGTGATATTTTGGGAGAGGTTCTTCTTCGGGGCCTTCAACGTATAGGTAATGGTCGAAAGGATTGGTGCGTCCATGTCGATCACAAAGAAATTCCAGTATTCCCTTCCGGCGTAGCTCGCCGTCCAGCCGGAAGGGACACCTTCCTTGATGATCAGCCCCTGCTGCGGTTCGGAGGAGATTACGGACAGAGTGACGGTCAACGTCTCCTCTGGCCCGTAATTCCCTACGATGCTACGCACGACACACAGCACAGGCTGCTGCTCCTGTCCGCTGGCAAGTGTCAACCCTGCCAGCATCAGGAGGATGCAGACTTTTCCAATGTACTTTTTTAGTCCATCCATGTTGTATTGGCCTTATTCGGCTGCATTCAACGTCTGACCGTCCCATGTGTAGGAGCCGTCCGGCTTCACAGCGAAGAGCTTCAGGAACGGATGCTTGAAGGCACCGTATTCCAGCACCGTGATCTTCTTGTCGCCGTTCGTATCGACTTCATTATAAACGGTTGTATCCGCCTGCAAGGTGGACTTCGGTGTCAAAACGCTGCCATTCCACAGATAGAACCCTTCTACACTGCCTTTCACGACATTGTATACAGGAGTGGTGTAAGCCAGATATTCCTGCGTGGAAATCTTCTCATCTTTGTTTGTATCTGCAGGATGCAACAAGACATATTCAGCCGTAATAGCCACATTCTTCTCAGGCATGGTGAATGTCAGCTCAGACTTGACCTTGTCGGCATCTGTCAAACTCACATCAGACGTTTTCCAATTTTTGAACTTGCGACCTACGACTTCCGTGTATTTCACCGTTACCGAATCGCCTTTGTAGAACACGGTCGTGTCGCCGACGACAGTACCGTTTGTGACAGTAACTTCAAACTTGCCTTCGCCTGTATAAACTGGCGTGACCGTGACGTTTTTCGCTGGCATGGAGAACGTGGTCGTCATCTGGGTTGCATTAGCGAATTTTACTTCCGTATCCGTGGAAGTCCATTTTTCAAAGACCCAGTGGTCGGCAGTACGATCCTGTGCGACAACAGTGACGACGGTTCCCGCAATGCACGGATTCGCTGTGGAGGTTTCACCATACGTATTGCCAAAAGTGATGAGGTAGAGATTTTCATAAACGGCCGTCAGTATGGCAGGCCCCGCCGGCATGGAAATTGTGATTTCCTGTGATTTCTTCTGGGCGTCTGTCAAAGTGATTCCCGTCGCGCTCCATTCCTTGAAGACCTGTCCGTTAGGAGCGGGATTGGCCTTAACCGTAACCTCTGTGCCAGCCGCATACGTCTCCATGCCCGACCCGTTGTTGACGGTCAATTGGAAGACTTCCGGATAGGCGACGTCTTGGATGGTCATGGCCATCGCGCCATCCGCCGTGATGTAGGCTGCTTCCAGCGTATGGGGCGTGATCTGCTTGGTGAGGTTCTTGTCGGGGGCCGTCAGCGTGTATTCGAATGACGCCGTCGGACTGTCCATGTCAACCACAAAGAAATTCGTGTAGGTCGTCCCTTGGTAGTTGGCCGTCCAGCCTTCGGGAATCTGCTCCTTGATGACCAGACCTAACATATTCGCATATCCTGTGACTGTCATCGTCACGGTCAAGGTCTTGCCTGACCCATACGTTCCCGCGATGGTTCGTTCGACTCCGAAGGCCTCCTGCGCGAACGCGGCGGATGAGACCAGCCACATCGCGCAAAGTCCGAGCAACAGGATTGATTTTCGTTTCAGATTCATGTTTCAACTCCTTTTTTTTGTGTGTTTTCTACGGTAATATTTTTATGTATTTATCCATACCTTTATCAAAACACTCTATTTCATTTTCTAGTGCCTCATCATGAATGTTCCCTTGGGGGATGCGTCGCAACCACAAATTTGTTATACGACATGCGTCATTGCTCGAATCTAATTCTATATCTGTATGTCTAACAGGATAGTTTTCAGCATTTGAATTATCCTTCAAATCAACGACTAGGGATTTCATTGAGAACAAACCACAGGATAGGCGGAAACCTGTGTCCTCATATACGTCGAATGAATTAATTTCCCATCTTGTCGCGGCACGACAATCACCTGCATAACAACAATAACTTCCATTTTTTTGGACACGCGTTTTTCCCGTTTCAGGGCCATTTGGATCCGTGACGGAATCTCCTGTGAATTCATTGACCCAGTAGTCAAGGCACAATTCCGAGACGTTTCCATGCATATCATACAGCCCCCAGGAGTTTGGTAGATAGCTACCGACTTTCGCCGTCCCGCTTTCCGTCGTGCAATCCGATGTTTGGCTTGAACCGCCATTGTACCAATAACGTCCGACTTCATCCAGGGTTTCGTCACGCTCATCCGACGTCAGATTCTCTCCAGAATTCAAGGCGGTCGTTGTCTCAGCGCGGCAGGCGTATTCCCATTGAGCTTCTGTTGGCAGGTCGAACACGATGCCTGTCTTGGCCTGCAGCAATCCCATGAACGACGTGGCATCGACCGTATGCCCGCCTGTAGGCCAGTTTGCTCCGACATCGCTTCCGCGTATCATGTCGTATGAAACACGTTCGACCGGACGTGCCGCATAGCAGGATTCATTGGAGAACCAACTTGGGCGTGTCCCCATGACAAGCTCCCATTGGCGCTGGGTAATCTCGAAAACTCCCATGTAGTAGTCCTGCGTCAGTGTCACCTCATGTTGTGTTTCCGAATCATCCCAACGCCCCACTTCATCATTTGGCGACCCCATGATGAATGTTCCGGCAGGAATGCGGCGCAGCCATAGCTCCTGTGTACGGCATGTGTCGTCATTCATGTTCGGCTCCGTCGTGGAATAACAAACAGGATAGTACGGAACAGATGGTCCGCCTGACAAATCGACCACGATATATATGTTCCGTAGTTGCGCTGCCGGCTGTAGCGTTTCTCCATCCCATTCATACGAACCGTAAGCACCATTCTGGATGACATTAAGCAAAAATGCCTTGTATTCAGCGTATTCAAGAACGGATATACGGCCATTGCCGTCCGTATCGGCTTCGTGTATCTGGCTGCCTGCCTGTTCAGTCGTTGCCGGAGTCAGTTCGACGCCTTTCCAACCGTAGTATCCTTCCACACTACCTGCCACGACATTCCGCACATCGGCGAGATACGCCTCCATTTCTCCTCGTGTCAACCGCAGGTCGCCGTTGAGATCCGCCGGATGGATGTTGTCATCCTCGATGGACATATTTTTATAATATGCCCAGAATTGGACATCGCGTGACGGCATTTCGAAAGTCAGCGTCTCCGATGCCAATTGTTCCGACGATAGCGCCAATCCCACCACCTGCCATCTGTCAAACGCCTTTCCGGTTGGCGCCACAGGAGCCGTTACCGTGACCGTCTCTCCTGGATCAACCTGCGCCTGATATACCACATAATCTCCGATAGTGTTCGTGACGGTGACGCCAAACACAAGCACATCAAAACTCCATGTTGAAGTATGAGAGACATCCTTTCCATGAGTCTTGATGACATTCCAGAAATATTTGCCGGGCGCAAGTTCTACTGGTATCTTCCAGCGGTCGGTAGTTAACGATTCTGATGTGGCGATGATTGTTGTGTTTTCGCTTTCCATCTCCAAGTTTCCTGTCCAGATGTTAACCTGGTAAGTTGTGCCATCGATGTCGTCTGCCGTATGCCAACGCAACATTGAGTTGTCCTCTGTCACATTTTCATCTCTCGTGACCCAATTGAACCACGCAGGCGATGTAATGATGGGGGCGTTTGCATCGAATATGATGGCGGCCTCGGCATTGATGAAGGCACCGTCAGGCGCATCCTTCTTAACTTTCACGCGGAAAGTGACATGACCTTCGCCACGGTGTGTCTCGTCATTCGGAGGAAGGAACCCCGCATCAATCTCAGTTGGGAAATAGCCATTCTCCTCCGCCGAGAGGTCATAGCTTCTTAGATACCAGTGAATTTCGCCAGTCTTGAGATCCCGCGTCGCCTCGCCTTTTACTTGGTATATCGTGCCTCTTTGCGGTACTGTGAATATGGCATTGCCACGTTTTCCGCTGATAGCATCCACCGTCTGGCTCCCGAACACGATATCGCCGAATGTCAGTGATTTCATATCGACGATATTCGGATTCAACATCATGTCGATGGAGATTTCCTGCGCGGGTACGTCCGCTGTTGCCTGGTTCTCAAAATACACCGTGTAGTCCAGCCAGTCGTCTGGGCGCACAAACCGCTGCGTCGCGGGATCGCCCATGCCTGTAATGCCGACGATTTCATTCGGATCATTGGAACGAACATTTCGACCTGTATGTAAACAATAACAAGAAGCACAGCTGTGCTCATAGTGATCACAATCTGCCCCTGTGCCATGATTACAGGCACAACGTCTAGGACAATAATAATCTCCATTTCTCCAAGAAGCTCTGAAACCGCCACCGCCGGAACCACCTCCGCCGGAACCGCCTCCGCCGGAACCGCCTCCGCCGGAACCGCCTCCGCTGGAACTGCCGCCGCCCGAGCCGCCTCCGCTGGAACTGCCACCGCCGGAACCGCCTCCATTTGACATTTGCCTTGCGCAACCACACGTGCAATTCCCTGCTTGATGCTGCTGGCAATAGGCGCAAGCGACACGAGAGGATGACCTCGTAGAATGTGTTACATCAGATAAATGCGATGTTCCCATGGATGGTATTTCCAATTGCGTATTTTTGGAATCAGCACTGGCATTGCGCGTCTCTTCTTTTTCTTGTTCATCATCAAATTTAAAAGAAAAAGATATGATAGAAGAATCATCCTTTTTCAATTTAGCCACTTTTGAATTGATGTTGTTTTCATTTATTTTCAACCAAGTTACATGACAGATGCTGTTTTCATCCGTTTCCATGGATATTTTTGCATATTTATCGGAAGTATTTTTATCTATAACCTCTATAGATGTCAAAACGCCATCCCCAATAATACCAGTTTTCACTATTTCTTTGTCATCTTCATCTGAGGTAATCCATGAAATGCGGATACATGAAATAGTCGCATCATAACAAGCAGCTATTTCCAATACATTTTCCGAAATAATAGCAACAGGATCATTCCATTCTCCATTTTGACTATAAACACAATAAACATGATATCTATTTAACGATTCCAAATAATCAAAAATAGAGCCTGAATAATCTGGTTTAGATACCATATAAACAACTGCAAGATCACCATTAGGGAATTGTAAAGGCACAATGTTTCCATGTACATATTCTCCCTGCTCTCTATGTAAACATTTTACATTGTCAATCATACCATTTCCATCAATTTCACAATAGACAAGCCGTCCCTCTTGCACTCCTCCATGGATTTCCCCTCTACTCATCAGACAGGCAATTTTTCCATTTAAAAGTTCAAGGCTTGAAAGAGATGAAATATCGTTGTACACAACATTATCTATTTTTCTATTTAGCATTACTGTGCACGGTTCATTACTGACGCTGTCACTATCCAATTGACATGTTTCCGATATGGTGTCAATATCTTGATTTACAATATTCGGGAATGCACTTGCTAAAGTAAGGATATCTTCACCTCTCGTTGTTCCGTGGTCATCGAATATCTTACCATCTATATAAAAATTCCAGTCACTCCAACCATCACTGGAAGAAAAATCACGAGTTGCTGAAATTTGAAAAACTCCAGCATGCGCTAAAAGAGAAAGCGTCGATACAGCTTCAAATTCACCATACGACGACCAGTTGTATCTTCCGATAAGTGAAAGTTCACCTTCAAGAGAAAGCGATTTTTTTTGTTTTTTTGGTCTTAAGAAACTTATCTCCTCAAAAGATATATCCATTCCAACCTTTGCATGTCCACGTCCTCCCCAAGTAAATCTCCCTATTTTTTCTTCGCTTATATTACCATTAGGATAAAAATGTTTCCTTTCTGTATAACCTCCTCCTACAACAGGACCAATATCTGCTTCTAGAGCAAAATCAAATGAATATTTATTAATTCCATCTATTTTGCTTAACTTTTTTACCCCGCCAATCTTGAGGCCGCAATATCCTTCAACATCAAAAGAGAATGACGTCATTGATTCCTTGAAATCTGGATTACATTCTCCTTTTGCATTCTTGTCCCAGTAATATTGGCATTTGCTTGTACTTGCACCTGACCCAGAACCCTCAACGCTTATTACCAGGCCCGCCAAATCAAAAACCACTTCACCCGTCAATGATGATTCAAATGTTGATGTACAATGGCTCTTGTTACTGTCAAATAACTTTGCATGAATCGATATGTCACAATATTTCCCTAAATGGTTAGTGGTAGAAAAACTGCCTCCAGAACGTGTCTGTTCCTTGATAAAGCAAATATCTTCCCATGCTGGAGAATTCAATTCTATGCGTTGCATTTGCAGTCCAGCATTATCGGAAGAGGAATTATCTGTCCATGTCGCCAACAACGTACTATCTGGAAACATAGAGACACTGTTTGTCATTCCAATATGAAGTTCATTATTAAACATGCAATTGGAAAACATTATCTCGTCATTCCTAGTCGACAAGATGCAAGATGCTGTTTTATCTGTAAAATTCGTCTCTTCCACCTTGCTACCGGATTCTGGTTGTAGAAGCAGTTTTAATGTACCATCCGCTAGAGAAATAACATTTAATCCCCTCCATTTCACATCACTTTTTAAACTTGTCAACGTATTAATGGGATTATCAGCCAAGGATGCCTTAAGAACACCATCTTGCAACCAAATCAACCAAAGTGTTCCTTTAGCATCTTTTATCATTTTATAATACTCAATAAAATGTCTATTGACTATTCCATTATTGTCATCACACATTCTTTGGACTGTTAAACCGCTTATTGAATTGCCAATCCATATACCATTATCGCAATTGTAGAAGAATCCCTCTTGACCACCGAACGCGATGGCGCGGCCAACAGGAACACCCCACGCACAGAAACGGCCGCCTTTGTCCGTCTTGATGGAGCATACGTCGTTCTCGCCTCCATCGACCACCAATCCGCAGTTCGCCAGAGCTTGGCCATCGTCCTTGCTGACCATCAAGCCGCTGACGAATCCGTATTCCACATCGTCAGGCTTGGTTGCCAGTTTCTCCATGACGGACAGAACATCCAGCATGGGACGACCAAACTGCCCGCAGTGGCCACAGATGGCAAATGCTTCCAGCAAAAGATTCAATGGTGTTCCGAAGGAGGCTTCAAGCTCTGACTTGCGCTCGGTGAACGACGTTTCGTCGCCGCCCAGCAACATGTGCCATTCAAGCGAGTCCTCGTTCGGATCCAGAAACGTGAAATGGATGCTCACCACCGAGGCATTAGGTGATGTCCCTTTAAATTTCACATTCACAGAATATGACTTACCAGGACGAATGACGGATGGGGCACCGGTAGTGGCAAGCCCTGCCAGAACCATGCTACCCTCATGCTCCGTAAAACCATCGTCGGTGTCAAGGTACGTCACATCATCTCCTGTCAGATACAGAATCGGAGCGATGGCATCGGAGTCTCCTTCGTTTCGGTATGTGATTGTCCCTGTGTACCATCTACCAGGACGTAGCAATTCTGGCATGGAAAAACTCGCAGTCAATTTCGGGCCGGCTACTCCTTGTGTGATGGTAATCATGCCGTCCATAATCAACACGGCGTTGTCAGGCAACGTGACTGACAGTGGATAGTCACCAATAGCCATGTCTGTCAAATCGAATGTAGCGACAAGCTCCATGGACGACAGTGTGTGTATTTTCTTTGCTGGAACCTTACCAAGATTGGCTGTGACCGCACCATCCAGCCCTACACCGTGAATCATGATGGATGCCTCCCCGCCGTTGGACAATTCCCGCACATCCGTTCCGAAGATGGCGGCAGATGAGGCACTTCGTAGGACAGACACGTCCGCCTTGCTATCATCATTGTTTGCAATCATGATGAATACATTGCCTGCTGTTCCCTTCGGTATCTCCACAATCCACTGCGTATCCGACACTTTCACACCACGCCAGTGGAAATCATCTTCCGTGGGAATGCGCCCCGCCGAGGCAGCGATTGCTAGCTCTGCGCCATTTGACGCTGTAATTTGCAAGACGGTTCCCGCAGCTGCGCCGCCTGTCAGCATGAAAGTTTTCTGTGTATCAGAAGTTACTTGGAATGAAGTAGTTCCGATTGGAATCCCGTCCATCTCAACCGTGAATGTATCTTCCGACAGGTGGATGTTTGATTGACCGTTTTCGCCCTCGAATATATCGCAGTACTGATTTGTCGCCACTTGTATCTGCCATTCGCCCGGCAGAAGAGCAGGCAGTTTGAAAGTGGCTGTCACAGCCTGTGTTCGCCCTTTTTGCAACGTGGCAAACACTGTCGCAATATCCGCTTCGACCATATATGTGATCTGTTCCTCCTTCCGTACAAACGAGATGAGATCTCGCCATGGGCCGATTGCCATCGTTTCACCGGAATTGACGTCCTGCCATGCTACGGTCATCATGTCACCCTGCCGATAGGCTTTCGACTCGAAGGTGATATCGGATACGCTCAGATCTGGTGTCGCTCCGCCTCCTGTGCCCATCACCTCGTAGATGCCTATGTCAGGACAGAAGCCATCAGCGTTCGGTTCGCCACTGTCTGCAATCTTCAGTACGTTCATGCGCGGCCTGCCCCAGTAGTCCGTCTCTGGGGCGGCGGTACCATCGCCTGCATCGATGCATGGTGAACCTGTTTGCAATGTGAAATCATAGTTTTCTGCGTCTGAAAAGAGCGGGTCGGCCCATTTGTTGCCGTTGATTTTTGCCTTAACAGATGACTGCGGGCCGAAATCAGGTGGATTCCAAAAGACACAACAATGATAATTTGAATTGTCGCTGGCTTCATCTCCCCAATCTGTCCAAAGTAATGCCTTGGAATAATTTGAGATGATGCAGTTCGTGAAATTCATGTAACCGTTATTCGTCAAATTTCCAAAATCATAAAACACGCAGTTGACGTTTGAATTGTTGCCAAAATGCCGGAAGGCCGTGTCAAAGTCATAGAATACTGAATTGGACATAGTCCATGTTCCACCGTCCAATCCAACTACATACTGTTTGGCATGCGCCACAATGCAGCCATCCAATGTCATGGAGCCTGAACTCACATAAATGACGTCTTTAATCGATGTGCCGAGGTCGCCTCCGTAAAAAATCTGCGTATATTGCAGAGTGACGTCGCCGCCGGAGACGACGATTCCCTGCCAGTCGCCTGCTTGTGCCGTTGTCTCGTTTCCATCTCCGTTGGTATCACCGCCATAGGCATCATCTTTTATTGAAGTAAAGACGATAGGCTGGGCACGGTCGCCCATCGCCTCCAGTGTGCCACCGTTTTGCACGGTAATCGTCTTACCTTCAGCTATTTTAAGGATGGCTCCTGGCTGAATCACCAGTTTGCATCCAGATTTGATGATTACATCTTGTGTCACTTTATAGACACGGTTGTCCATGATGGTTGTAGTTCCGGTAATGTTCGCTGGAAAATCCATCGTCTTGTAGCGGATGTCGCAATTCGCCGATGGTGTGAAGCCTGTCAATGCATAGGCGTCATGGATGGGGGATGTGTCGTCGCCGTCGCCGTTTGTATCGCCGCCGGCCGCTTCACTGTCGTCCGCGACATGTGTGAACAATGCGCCATCGGCGTTGATGACACCGCCGTCCGCCTTCAACTCTGCGCCTGTCGTGAATTTCACGACAGTTCCCGCTTCGATGTTCAGCGTCACGCCTGTCAGCACATTCAACGTACCTATGATGTGAATGACTTGCCCTGCCGTCCATGTCATGTTGACAGGCAGACTGCCTGAACCACGGATATCGCAATCTGCTAGAGTCTTTGTACCGTTTCCTGTAATGTCGTAGGAGCCATAATCCACATAAGCGGCTTTGCCGTTCATATTCGTATCTTTTCCCGTTGTGTCATCTGCGATGGACGTGAAAATGGCATTTTCCGCTTCCAGCACTCCATCCACTTGCAGGCCCGTATATTCGCAGAATTTCACAATCGCGCCTTCTGCAATGGATAATGTGATGCCCTCTGGAACACGCACCCAGTGGCGCACGACATGTATTTTGTCCGCCTCCCATGTCTCGTCCACAGCAAGGGCACCGCCATGCATGGCGATGTCGTTGTTATTCAAGGACAGTAGTCTCGTCACATCTGTGGTCGCATTGTCCTCCAACGTGAAGTCATGCCAGCCGTCTGACAACTGGGATGAATCGTAATACGGCATGGCGACATTCCATCCAGAAGCTGCCGCTCCATCCACAAAAAGAAATGGCATGAAAAGCGAACCAATTGAAATGGGAGAAATGAATTCCGTGCCATGCAGCATTCTACCGCCAGTTGATTCTCGCATGTCAATGCGGACGGTGGAAGACATGGCGGACGCGCCCGTAATGGAAGGTGAGCGGGAATAGCGGATGTCGCTCCCCACCAGGGAAATGCTGCCGTAGCCCGTGATGGAATACGTCTTGAATTTTGCATCGTATGTGAGGAGACCGAGTCCTGATTGGGCTTCTTCCATGCCCGTGTCTCCGCCTGTATCGTCGTCGGAGAGGACCGTGAACACGGCGCCGTCCGCCACGAGTGCGCCGTCCACCTGGATGCCCGTGTCCTCGCAGAATTTCACGACCGCTCCCGCCGCGATGGACAATGTGATTCCCTGCGGCACGCGAACCCAGTGGCGCACGACATGGACTTTGTCCGCCCCCCACGTCTCGTCCGATGAAAGGGCCCCGCCGTGCACGGCGATGCCGTTGTCGTTTAGGGCCAGCAGCCGAGCTGAGGAGGAGGCGTCGCCGTCCTCCAGCGTGAAATCGTGCCATCCGTCCGAAAGCCGCGATGAATCGCATATTGGCGCGGAAGCATTCCAGCCGGCCGCCGCCGCGCCGTCCACGATGAGGCTCGGATTGGAAGATCCGCCTTCCGAAACGGGAGAGACATATTCCTCGCCGTGCATCATCCGCCCGCCCACAGTGTTGCGCACGTCAATGCGGACGGTAGAAGACGTAACCGTATCTTCATACTTTCCTGCTTGTACGGTAACGGTGATTATAATGCAAACAAATGCACAAATAAACAATTTCAGATTTTGGCACATAACATTTTGATTGTAAATATATTTGACAATCATTATTCAAAATTAAAATGAATGATCATTCAATTATCTGAAATACAACAAGAAACACGGAATCCGACTCGCCAATCGGACTCTTTCATTTTTACTTGTGCACGATAAGCTGAACGACACACTGTAGAGCTTGAATTAAAGGCACCTCCACGCGCAACAGAAGCTAAATTATCAGTGGAACCTAAGGTTGCTTGAGGACCAATTGGATCAACCGCAGTGAACGCATTTCCATAATGATGAATATCTAAACAACGTTCTGAAGCATTTCCATGCATATCATAAAGTCCCCAAGCATTAGGAAGATATTTTCCTACAACTGTATGTTCTGTATATCCTCCTTTTCCATCAAAACGGTTTTGCTCATATCGTCCAACTTCATCCATATTAGCATCTTTGAAGCTACTGCCTGAGCCAAGCAAATTATTACCTGAATTTAAAGCACTTGTAGTACCTGCACGACAAGCATATTCCCATTCAGCTTCTGTGGGTAAATCAAAAAGCATATTCGTTCTTGCCCGTAAACAACCAAAAAAGCTCTCTCTTATTACAGCATGGCCCTCATTTGGCCAAACATAATACTTTCCCCCAATATTATTATAAGGTGAAGAACCTCTGAGGTCTTTCATAGAACACTTTTCAACTGGACGAGTATCTCCTATACTATTCGAAGGATTCTTCCCCATAACCAACCAGTATTGCATCTGGGTACATTCAAAAACTCCAATATAATAATCTTTTGTCAGAGTCACTTCATGCAGCATTTCGTCAGATTGATGTCCTATTTCAGATATAGGCGACCCCATAAGAAAAGTGCCGGCGGGAATGCGACGCAGCCAGAGTTCCGTTGTGCGGCAGGTGTCGTCCTCCAAGTTCGGCGGAACATCAGTATAATAAATTGGATAGTTTGATGCATCGGAACCAGCGGACAGATCAACCACCATATACAAGCCAACATAACCATGGACTTTCACTTGAAAAGCGGAGGAGTTGAAAGTCGGATAGTCTTTGGCGGCATTCCATGTCACCGTGTAGGGGCCGCCCGATTTGACAGGGGCGGATGCTCCATCGCCTGTCAGGCTTGTCATTTTGATGGCGCGGTCCAAATCGCCGTCATATCCTGAAAAGACCATGTGTATGCTCATGGGTTCACGTGTCTTCTCATCTATTTCATGGCATGAGACGGAATACGTGATGTCAACCAATCCGTTCCATGGCCAACGCGGCTTCACGGACACATCGGTCACTTTCAATTCAGCCTGCACCATTTGAGCAAACAATACCCCCAAGAGCATCGTCTTATTCAAGAATTTCATCCATCTCGTTTCATTCATGTAAAAAACCTTATTTTTCTATATTATTTTAGTTTAAAAATTTATATCGCCTTATTCGGGAATATCTTATGTTCTTTTTGACATATTATGCTTTACCATATCATAGTTCAATTAACTAACACGGCAATCCAAACCGACAAAGAACAGCCGAAAATGTGGGAAGATACATCTTCGGCTGATGAAAGATGTGATTCACAAAGGAGAAACGAGACACATTGGAACATTTATCATATATCAATGGATTCATAGCGTCGTTTTTTTATTGTCAAACAATGGGAAACGGCATAAAGACTATTTCTTCTCATTTCTTTGAAGGGACTTTTCATCAATCTACTTTCGTTACTATAACCAAAAATGCTTCACTGTCAACATCACAAGTTTTTTTTTGCTATCTTTATCAGGACATTGTGATGGAACGGTAGTGCCCCTATATACAACATACTTGGAAATAGATAGTTACAAAATCTGTCTCTTTTTAGGAGACAGATTGGACTAATTCTGTATCTTTTTAGGAGACAGATTGGCATAATTCTGTATCTTTAACAGTCTTTTGTCAAAAAAATGTGACTAAAACTGTTGAATCAGAATCCCTTCCGTTGGGGAAGATTGCCGAAGCGGCGGTAACGGGCGGCCTCTTGATTCATTACAGGAATGCCGTCGCCGCCGAAACTGACGATGAAACCATCCGTCAATTTGATTTCGATGATGACGGTTTTGCCAGCCATGGCGTTCAACGTTGAGCCGCTCTTCCATGTTGGCGTCCAATGAGTTGAATCGCCGCTGAAGGGAACATTATCT
>JAEEGL011101742.1_pt1 | contig 14073 bp, 11 predicted proteins | sample 9134231 | NCBI WGS metagenome assembly JAEEGL01 (sample SAMN16246548, study PRJNA631951) | gut metagenome | biome: gut microbiome; feature: rumen; material: fiber-attached | host: Bos | place: Iran: Karaj | collected 2018-10 | reverse complement strand
ATACTTCGTCGGTACCCACCTGCAAAAATTTCTTGCCCGCCTTCCATTTGCGATTCTCAGAATCAAACCAGGCGTCCTTCGCTCTCTGAAGAAGGTTCACAACGCCCATGACATTGGTATGAACGAATTCCTCGGGGTGCAGGATCGACCTGTCAACATGGGATTCACCGGCAAAGTTCACGATATAATCGGGATCGTACTGCTCCAAAAGTGATGCAACCAACTCTTCATCACAGATATCTCCCCTTACAAAAATATGACGCGGATCGTTCTCGATCGCCTTGAGGTTCTCAAGATTCCCCGCATACGTAAGCTTATCAAGATTGATTATCTTAATGTCCTTGTGTTTCCTAAGCATATAATGCACGAAATTGCTTCCAATGAAGCCCGCGCATCCTGTAACCAAATATACAGCCATAAAAGCCTCCAACTGAATTTCTCACCCTATTTTATCCTTACCGCGCGCAACCGTCAACTTAAAAATACGTTGCTATTGACAATCGGTAAAAAAGTGGTATGATTCTCTTGAACGTATGAGCGAATGTTCATATATTCAAAAAAAGTAAAATGAACCGTAGATACGGTGTATATAAGGAAGGGAACAAATATGCATAAGCACGATGAAGATGACGAAGAATTATTAAAGAAACATGATCATGACCACTGTGACCACGACGATGATGATTGTTGCTGCCATCATGAGCATCATCACAACGATCACGAGCACCACCACGACGATGACGACGGTTGCTGCTGCCACCATGAGCACCACCACCACGACGATGACGACGATGATGACGATGATGAAAGTCCTGTACGCGATATTATAAGAATGGTCGTATCCGGCATAATAATGCTCGTATTGCTGATCGCAGGGGAGAAGCTTCCTACGCCCCTGATGTTTGCGCTTGTTGCCGTTGCTTACGTCACAATAGCCTATGATATTCTTATTAATGCTGTCACGGGACTTTTCAAAGGGCATCTCCTTGACGAAAATTTCCTCATGGCAGTAGCTTCCATCGGAGCCCTCATTCTCGGTGAATATTCAGAAGGTATTGCCGTAATGATCTTCTACAGACTCGGCGAGCTTTTCGAGGATTACGCCGTAGGCAAAAGCCGTGCAAACATCAAGGCACTTACGGATATACGCCCGGATTACGCTAATATAGAGGAAAACGGTCAGTTAAAGAGAGTCAACCCCGATACGGTTAAAGTTGGCTCCGTGATCGTACTGCAGCCCGGTGAGCGCGTTCCCATCGACGGCAAAGTCGTATCCGGCACTTCTTCCCTTGATACCGCCGCTCTTACGGGAGAAAGCCTCCCTGTGGAGATCGCTGCGGGAGACGAAGTCTTAAGCGGTTCCATTAACTTAAGCGGTGTCATCAGACTTGAAACCACAAAAGAATTCGCAGATTCGGCGCTTTCAAGGATCCTCACACTTGTGAGAGATGCAAGTTCCAGAAAGACTAGATCCGAGAACTTCATCAAGAAATTTGCCCGCATCTATACCCCCGTTGTATGTATAGCGGCGATCCTGCTGGTAGTGATCCCCGTAGTGATCAACCTGATCCTCGGTAACGATCCCGCTCTCCGCACCTGGATATACCGTGCTCTCTCCTTCCTGTGCGTAAGCTGCCCTTGTGCTCTCGTTATAAGCATTCCCTTAAGCTTCTTCGCAGGCATCGGATGCGCCAGCAAGAACGGCATCCTCGTCAAGGGCTCGGGCTATATGGAAGCACTTGCAAAGGCTCGCACCGTCGTTTTCGACAAGACAGGCACAATGACCAAGGGTGTCTTCGAAGTAGTCGGCATACACCACAGCACTATGCCCGACGAACGCCTTTTGGAGTTTGCCGCATACGCCGAGAACGCCTCCTCCCATCCTATTGCCAAAAGCATTATAAAGGCATATAATAAGCCGATAGACCGCGAGCTCATAAAGAGTGTCGAGGAACTGGGCGGAAACGGTATAACGGCTGTTCTGGCTCCTTCAGAGCTCTTCGGAACGAATGACATTACAACCGTTGCGGTGGGCAATGAAAAGCTCATGAAGCGCATCGGCGCGGACTTTGTTCCCTGCCATCATGCGGGAACCATAGTACACGTTGCGATAAACTCCGTATATGCAGGTCATATCCTCATAACGGATGTGGTAAAGGATACGGCAGAAAAAGCCATCCGTAACCTTAATGCCCTCGGTGTAAACGACACCGTAATGCTCACCGGTGATGCAAAGGCCGTTGCGGACAACGTTTCAAAGCAGCTCGGTATCTCAAAGTACTTTGCGGAGCTTCTTCCTGCCGATAAGGTTGCAAAAGTCGAGGAACTCATCCGCAACAAGACCAACGAGAATGCGGCTGTAGCCTTTGTGGGTGACGGCATCAACGATGCTCCCGTCCTCTCCCGCGCAGATGTGGGAATAGCCATGGGCGGTCTCGGTAGCGACGCCGCCATTGAAGCTGCGGACGTGGTACTTATGGATGACGATCCGGACAAGATTCCTCTCGGAATACGCATAGCCCGTAAGACCCTTCATATAGCACACGAAAACATATACTTTGCCATAGGCGTAAAGCTCCTCTGCCTGCTCCTCACGGCTACAGGCCTCACGGGAATGTGGCTTGCCATATTTGCAGACGTCGGAGTAATGGCTCTCGCGGTTCTTAACGCCATGAGAGCTTTAAGGATTAAACAATAACGGTGATAACATGAACACGGAAAACGCTTCGGAAGATACATTATATGACGTTGCCGAGCTCTTCAAATACTTCGGCGATTCCACAAGGATAAGGATACTTTATGCCCTCTTTGACGGGGAGCTCTGTGTGAACGACATTGCGGATACGCTGCAGATGACACAGTCCGCAGTCTCTCACCAGCTGAAATTCCTGAAGGCGGGAAAGCTGATCACATCAAGAAGGGACGGAAAGTCGATCTACTACTCCCTCGCCGACGAACACGTTCGCTCCATAATCGATCTAGGCATCGAGCACGTGAACGAATAGAAGGGACAAGCCATGACATATAATGCATACGCGAAACTGAATCTCCTGTTGGACATAATCGGAAAAAGAGAAGACGGCTATCACGACATCTCATCCGTCATGCAGACGGTGGAGCTTCATGATGAGATCGATATAGACGTGAAGCCTTCAAGCGAAAACAAGATCAAAGTCTCCTGCGAAAACGCGGGAGACTTTTCGTCGATAAAATGGGACGAGACAAACCTTGTATACAAGGCTGCGGCGCTCCTTCTCGATCACGCTGAAGGAATCCCGAAGGTTGCCGTAAACATATCTGTCCGTAAGAACATCCCGGACGGTGCAGGCATGGGAGGCGGAAGTGCCGATGCGGCAGCCGTCCTTGAAGGTCTGAATGACCTCCTGGCCCTTAAGCTTTCTGTAGGCGAATTATGTCTCATCGGCAAAAAACTCGGTGCGGATGTCCCTTTCTGTATACTTAAAGGAACAGCTCTCTGCGAAGGAATAGGAGAAAAGCTTTCTTCTCTTCCCTTCCCGGGCCGCATCCCCTGCGTTATCCTGAAACCCCAAGTATCCTTAAGTACGAAGGAAATGTACCGTCTTACGGACGCATATATAAAAACAGCTTCCCACCCCGACACAAAAAGCCTTACGGATGCCCTGACCACCCATGACACAGAAGCCCTTTTCTCAGCTTGCGACAACTTCATGGAACAGGCCGCAATAGGGATCTGCCCCGAGATCGAGGAATTAAAACAGAGCCTCAAAGATGCGGGAGCCGTAACTGCCATGATGACCGGAAGCGGTTCGGCAGTCTTCGGGCTGTTCAGAGATGAGGAAAGCGCAAAAAAAGCTTTTGAAGGATTGGATCCGACAAAGGCAAAGAAGTTTATCTCTTTCTTTTACGGTGGCTGACACCGTCAAGCAGTTGCTCAAAATACTCGACGCTGATGGGGCGGTCAAAGTAGAAGCCCTGGGCCATAAAGCAGTTGTTATCCTTGAGGAGTTTAATGTCTTCGGGGGTCTCAACGCCTTCAACGACACATTCCATTCCCAAGTCTCGCACCATGCTTATGATGTGGCTCAGCATCAGGTGCTCGCTTGAGCCTTCCCTTTCCGCTTCATGAAGGAGGCTCTTATCGATCTTAAGCACGTTCCAGGGAAGTTCGCTTATAAGCTTAAGTGAAGAATAGCCCGTTCCGAAATCATCCACGGCGGTACTGATGCCCGCGTCACGAAGTCCCAGAACAAGGTCTCTCAGTTCGTCGAAGCCAAGTTCCGTGGAGGTTTCCGTAAGTTCTATCTGAATATAGGAATGCGGTATCGCATACCTGTCCACAGTCTCTATTATCCTCTCGATCAGCCTGTCCTGACCGACGTTTATCCTCGAAAGATTGACCGAAACCTGAACAACGTTTTTACCGGCATCCAGCCATTTGCGCATGTCACTGCACACGTGGTCCAGCATGTAGAAGTCAAGGGTCTCGATACGTGAGCTCTGCTCAAGGATCGGTATAAAATCATCCGGAGCAATGACCTCATCGTTATGTATCCAGCGGCACAATGCTTCTGCGCCTTCCGGCTCATAGGTCTTTAAGTTCACCTTCGGCTGATAGAACACCTTGAATTCTTCATTTTTGACAGCTTCTTCGAAGATACCCTCCACATTGTTTCTGTCGATTACGGCTTTACCGTCTCTTTTGACGCTGTTGGCGTATCTGAGCTTCGTATAGACATCGGCGAGTTGAAGGCGCAGTTCTCTTGCGGTCGTGGCACTTGCCGAATTCTTTTCAAGCTCGCAAAGCAACTCTTCTATTCTTTTGATACTGTCACTTATCATCAGCACCCACCTCGAGCTGCGGTATTACAACGGTACACCAGGTCTCTCCGTCACTTCCTTCGTTGATCCTAAGATGACCGTTCATTCTTCTAACGACTCTCGCTATACTTAAGAGTTTGAGATCGGAAGCGCTTATGCCTTCAACCGTGCCTGCCTCTTCCTCTTCTTCAAACAGATTTTTAAGTCTTTCTCTTTCGTTTTCGTCCTGTATCTTATTTCCGTGTATGCTTACCGAAAGACAGGTCGCATAGGAGCTCTTCTTGCTTTCAAAGTAAACCTCCACCGCCCCGTCGCTTTCTTCATCGGTCATGGCGGTCACGAGGTTCTCGACCATTCTTCTGATCCTGTGGGCATCACCCAGAAGGGTTTCCGGCATATCAACGGATTTATTTACGGATATCTTTTCGGCAAGAGCGGAATGCATTCTTTCAAGGTCGTTCTTCAAATCTGAAACCAGCTCATCGACCTTGTAAACATGCTCTCTTATACGAACGGACATGCCACTTCTGTCGTTGTAATTGGTAAAATCATCGGTTCTCGAAACTATGTCATAGCAGAAAGAAATGAGCTTTGCGGCATATTCGCGGAGGTCTTCGGCGTTACCCGAATTCCTGATCTCCTCGCCTTCGTCCGCCATCTTTCTGGCAGCTTCACCGATCTCTATGTTATACTCATTGATCTTTTCAAGCTCATCCTTGGCGTGCTTCAGATTATTACGGTTCTGAAGGCTTCTTCTGAAATTACCGAGCGCAACTATCTCAAGTATCTTGGATACGTAGATCGCATGATGCTGAGCATCGCTCTTGTCAAGTATGCAGTTTTCGGGGATCTTGAATATTACCGAACCGATGACTCTGTCATTCAGCATGATGAAGCATGCACTTTCATCCGCTCTCAAAGCGTTCGCATCAACAAGACCGTGGTTGGTACGTCCTACAAGCACCACGCCCTTCGAATCCGCAACGATAACATTGACGCCGAAAGCCGCCTTGTAATAGCCATGGATATATCTGAGCATATCGGAGCTCACAAGGTCCGTAATAACAGCCGAATCAAGGAATTCCTTGGCTTCGGTGGTGGCAAGATCGAGTCTGTCCATAATGGAACCCATAGCCTCGGAGATGATCTTCATCTCTATGGGTTCTTCTTCGCTCACATTTCCGTCTTTTGTATCAAGGGAAGCGATATCTGCTCCCGACTCCGCGGCCTTCCTGATATTCTCGGACATTCTTCTTACAGGCTCCGCCACCTCGTTTGCGATCTTAGTGGAACGTATCCTTACGATGAAGACCGAGATAATGAGGCACTCGACCATGAGAAGAACGAGAAGGAAAAGCGTGTCGATATAGTCAACATAAGCGGAACCTACGCATATGCTCCAGCCGGGTGTGTCCTTAATGGGCGCATAACTCACGAAATACAGATGTCCGTTCATGCGGACAGTCTCGGCACCCGTCTCTCCGTCAAGCATCTTTTGCTCAACCTTTGCGATGGCCTTGTATTTTCTGTCGAACTTGGCGTTCTGGATATTGTTGTTCTGATCGTATACAAGGGACATATCGCTGGACGCAACTACCGTTCCCGTCTGAGCGATTATATGTGCGAAGGAATTTTTGCTGAGCTCGGTTCCTTCGATGATGTCATGGATAAGATTGGGATCGATGGAGATAAATACGACTCCCACTATCTCTTCTTCACAGCTGCCGTTCTTATAGAGAGGCGCCGCTCCAATGATGGCTATCTGTCCGTCGGTTCTGGAAACAACAGGTTCCTGGATATAGACATTACCCTTCATTGCCTGTTTAAAATAGTTTCTGTCGCCTCTGTAGGTCGGCGTATCGTCCATCTCGGAATAACCGTCCGCATTTATGACCTTACTGCGGATAAGTCCGTACTTTTCGCAGAAACCGTCTAAAATTTCTTTTTTATATTCAAGGGGGGTGTTGGGATCCGAAAGAGCAGGCACGGTGCCTATGCAGCTGACGATGTTTTTGTAGGATTGCAGTGCCCAGTAAACACGGTCGGACGCAAGTCTTGTGGCAACCTTAAAATCACGGGCGCAGGTACTGTACTGACCGATGGAAAGCACAAGCACACTTATAAGGGTAATAGCAGCTATTACCCATACAAGGATCTTATTGATGGAATTGGAGATTATGACGGAGATGGATTTGTCCGCCGTAGCTGTTCTCTTTTTCATACAATACACCTTATGTCAGCCTGTGATCCGCGAATTAAAAAATCCGACAGTAAACCTATTTTTTATTATACTATCTTTTTCCCTTCAAAACAAGAAAAAACCGTATGTTATTTAATAGCATACGGTTAAAAATTCTTTATAGATCCTTTTCAGGCTCCGACCTTCTTCTTCGTTTTTTCGGGACGCACTTCGTAGACGGGTCTGGTGCCCTTTTCCACGCTATCCTTCGTCACAATGCACTTAAGGATCGAAGTGTCGGAAGGTATTTCATACATTGTGTCGAGAAGAAGTTTCTCGATGATGGATCTTAAGCCTCTTGCTCCTGTCTTAAGTTCCAGTGCTTCCTTGGCGATAAGCCGGAGCGCGCCGTCCTCGAATTCAAGCTCTACTCCGTCAAGCTCGAACAGAGTGTTGTACTGTTTGATCAGGGCATTCTTGGGCTCTTTCAGGATCCTTATGAGTGTTTCCTCATCCAGTTTGTCAAGAGCGACATTGACCGGAACACGGCCGATGAATTCGGGAATAAGACCGAACTTCATCAGGTCCTCGGGGATCGTCTTTCTGAAAAGGTCGCCGATGTTGTACTCATCGTTGTCGAGGATGTTGGCATTGAAGCCGATGGCCTTCTTACCTATCCTCTGCTTGATGATATTTTCGAGTCCGTCAAAGGCACCGCCGCAGATGAAAAGTATGTTGGTGGTGTCGATACGGATGAATTCCTGATTGGGATGCTTTCTTCCTCCCTGAGGCGGAACGGAAGCGACCGTTCCTTCAAGGATCTTAAGAAGTGCCTGCTGAACGCCTTCTCCGGAAACGTCTCTTGTGATGGATACGTTCTCGCCCTTCTTGGTGATCTTATCTATCTCATCGATGTAGACGATGCCGTACTCGGCTCTTTCAACGTCGTAATCCGCCGCCTGGATGAGCTTAAGAAGAATGTTTTCCACATCCTCGCCCACATATCCGGCTTCCGTAAGAGTAGTGGCATCCGCAATGGCAAAAGGTACGTTAAGAAGCTTTGCCAGAGTCTGCGCCAGGTACGTCTTACCGGAACCCGTAGGACCTATCAGGAGAATATTGCTCTTCTGAAGTTCAATATCCGACTTTGTTTCGTAAAGTATTTTTTTGTAATGATTGTAAACAGCTACGGAAAGAACCTTTTTGGCATCTTCCTGACCGATAACGTAATCGTCCAGGAAGCGCTTGATCTCACGGGGTTTTAAGAGATTGATCTCTCCCGCCCAATCCGGCGCGGCATTTTTGCCTTCACGCACAGACTCTATGGCAGAAGGATTTGCCTCATCCTCTTCGTCGTCCATGATCTCGGAACAAAGTCCCACACATTCCGTACAAATATACACATTGGGCTCAAGACCCGAAAAAAGTCTTACGCCGTCCTCCGCCGTCCTTCCGCAGAAGGCGCAGCGAACTATATCATTTTTAGCCACGTGACCTCCGGATTCTTACCTATCTGCTTGAAACAATCTTATCAACAAGTCCGTATCTTACCGCTTCCTCAGCAGTCATGAAGTTATCGCGCTCTGTATCTCTTGCGATCTCTTCGATGGTTCTGCCGGTGTTGTCGGCAAGGATCTCGTTCAATCTCTTTCTGACGGAAAGGATGTGCTCCGCGGCAATATTGATCTCGGTAGCCTGTCCCTGTGCTCCGCCCGAAGGCTGATGGATCATTACTTCGGCATTGGGAAGGATGTAACGCTTGCCCTTTGTACCGCCCGCAAGCAGGAACGAAGCCATGCTGGCAGCCATACCTATGCATATCGTGGAAACATCGCACTTGATGAAGTTCATGGTATCATAGATAGCCATACCCGCAGTGATAACACCGCCGGGGGAATTGATATAAAGGGAGATATCCTTCTTGGGGTCCTCCGCCTCAAGGAAAAGGAGCTGAGCAACAACAAGGCTTGCTGTCGTCTCATTTACTTCTTCGCCGAGGAAGATGATCCTATCCTTTAAAAGACGGGAATAAATATCATAAGAGCGCTCGCCCTTACTTGTCTGTTCTATGACATACGGTACTAAGCTCATATCGTGTCCTTTCCGTGTAAAGCATTACTCCTCTGTCTTCTTGGGAGCTGCCTTCTTCGTTGTCTTCTTAGCGGGAGCCTTCTCTTCTGCTGCTTCTGTGCTTTCTGCAGCTTCAGCGGTCTCCTTCTTTGTTGTCTTCTTCGCGGTCTTCTTTGCAGCCTTCTTCTCAACGAGTGTGGAAGAAATGAGATCTACTGCCTTTGTAACGCAGATATCCTCTGCGATGGTCTTTCTCTCAGCGTCGGTAACGAGCTCTTTAAGCTTGTCAACGTCCATCTGATACTGCTCAGCCATCTTCTTGATCTCTTCCTCGATCTCGGCATCGGTAGCCTTGAAGCCTTCAGCCTTAGCAACAGCCTCGAGAACGAGTCTGCTCTTGATCCTCTTCTCAGCCTGAGGACGGATCTGCTCCATGAGCTTCTCTTCATTAAGGCCGGTGAACTTATAGTACATATCCATGCCGAGGCCCTGCTGCTTCATTCTGTTTGCGAAATCGTCAAACATCTGCTCAGCCTGTGTATCTATCATAACGGAAGGGATATCCATCTTTGCGCCTGCGATGATAACGTCAACGGCAGCATCTTCCTTAGCGGACTTTGCAGCCTTCTGCTTATCCTCTTCAAGCTTCTTCTTAACATCTGCCTTGTACTCCGCAAGAGTATCGAACTCGGAAACATCCTGTGCGAACTCGTCGTCAAGCTCGGGAAGCTCCTTCTTCTTGATGCCGTTTACCTTTGTTTTGAATACTGCGGGCTTACCTGCAAGGTTTGCTGCATGGTACTCCTTGGGGAAGGTAACGTTTACGTCGAACTCATCACCGATCTTGTGTCCGATGATCTGATCCTCGAAACCGTCGATGAAGGAATGGGAACCGATAACAAGCTCATGGTTCTCGCCCTTGCCGCCCTCAAAAGGAACGCCGTCAACAGAGCCTTCGTAATCGATAACAGCCATGTCGCCGTCCTGAACGGGTCTGTCCTCAACGGTAACCATACGGCTGTTCTGCTCCTGAGCCTTAAGGATCTCCGCATCAACTTCTTCATCCGTAACTTCGGTATCCACAGCTTCAACTTCGATGCCCTTGTACTCGCCGATCTCTGCCACGGGCTTAACCGCAACCTCAGCGGAGAACACGAAATCCTTGCCGTCGCCTACTTCTACGATATCAATGCCGGGACGTGAAACGATCTCAAGTCCGGATTCCTTGGCAGCATCCGCATAAGCGCCGGGAATGAGGTCATTTGCGGCCTCTTCAAAGAAGACGCCCTTGCCGTACATCTTTTCGATAAGGGCTCTGGGAGCTTTGCCCTTTCTGAAGCCCTGAATAGCGATCTTGTTCTTGTTCTTCTGATAAGCTCTCTCAACTGCTTTCTCAAATTCGGAAGCTTCAACCGTGATGATGAGCTTCACCATGTTCTTCTGCTCGAGGTTCTCGATCTTTACCATGTTAAAAATACTCCTTTTCTTATGTGAACTTTTAATTCTTGTCTAATTTTTCAGTCTGCAAAACAGATATTTTAGCAGACGTGTCCGCATTTTGCAAGTACTTCGATCAAATCGTCGACAACTTTCTCGCAAACCTCCATGGATGTAGCTTCCGCCATAACCCTGATAACAGGCTCCGTACCGGATTCTCTGAGGAGGACTCTGCCCTCTCCCGCCATTCTTTCTTCTGCGGCTTTAACTGCAGCTGTGACTCTCTCATCCTCACGGGCGACTTTCTTGTCATGAACTCTCACGTTTTTAAGCACCTGAGGATAGGTCTTCATTTCTCTTGAAAGCTCCGAAATCGGAAGTTTGGACTCAAGCATGACTTCCATGATCTTAATGGATGTAAGTATGCCGTCGCCGGTCTTTGCGTACTTTGAGAATATGATATGGCCGGAGTTTTCGCCCCCAAGGGAATGGTTGTTCTTCATCATGTTCTCGAAGACATATTTATCGCCTACCTTGGTCTGCTCATATCTGATGCCTTTTTTTTCAAGAGCCTTGTATAGTCCCATATTTGACATTACGGTAGTAACCACCGTATTGTTGTTAAGTTCACCGCGTCCGTTCATGTAGACAGCGCACATATACATGATCCTGTCGCCGTCCACCACATTTCCCTTCTCGTCTACGCAGATGCATCTGTCGGCATCACCGTCGTATGCAAAGCCTATGTCAAGCTTGTTGTCGAGAACGAACTGCTGAAGGTTCTCTATATGAGTGGAGCCGCATCCTCTGTTGATGTTGAGTCCATCTGGCTCATTGCCGCAAACATAGGTCTTGGCCCCAAGAGCATCGAAGACGCCCTTGGCAACGGTGGTGGCGGATCCGTTGGAGAGATCGAGTCCCACCCGTACTCCGTCAAAGGACCTGGTGGCAAGAGAGATGAGATGTCCTATATAGCGGTTTCTTCCCATGGAATAGTCCACGGTGCGTCCGATGGCTTCGCGTTTAGCCATGGGGAGATTGTCCTCTTCGGAATCTATATATTCCTCTATAAGACGTTCAGTTTCTTCATCAAGTTTATAACCGTCGCCGTTTATGACCTTGATGCCGTTATCATAAAAAGGATTGTGGCTTGCAGTGATCATGATGCCGCAGTCAAAATCCTCGCTCCGTACAACATAGGATATGCTGGGTGTCGTTGTAACATGAAGGAGATAAACGTCCGCGCCGCTTGCCGTAAGTCCGGCAACCAGTGAATACTCGAACATGTAGCTGGATCTTCTCGTGTCTTTGCCGATAACGATCTTTGCCTTGTGATCCTTGCCGTAGTGACAGCCCAAAAATCTACCGACCTTAAAAGCATGTTCAACCGTGAGGTCAACGTTAGCCTCACCTCTGAACCCGTCGGTCCCGAAATACTTACCCATTTGTATAACTCCAATCTTATATTTTATTTATCCGCAGCTGTTTTTGTTTTTACAGTGCGTAATTTTCTGTTGCACTCAACCCTGTTTCTTCCGTCCTGCTTAGCCTTGTACAGATATTTGTCGGCTTTGTTGTAGATCCCCGTAAAGCTCGACTGCTGGTTGAGTTCAGTAATATAAACACCTATGCTCACGGTAACCACATCCCCCTTGCCGGTGGCATGGGGAACCCCCATATTTTCCACGGCGGAACGTACTTCTTCCGCAATGGCGCCGATGCTTGCGGAATCCATGCCGTAAACAAAGATCAAAAATTCCTCGCCGCCGATCCTGGAAGTAAAGCCTCTGTTTCCCACAGTCTCGGAAACGCACTTGGCAACCGTCTGCAAGCAGCGGTCTCCCTGAACGTGACCGAAACCGTCGTTATATTTCTTGAAATGATCGATGTCAAGGATCATCATTCCGATGAGTTCGCCGTTCTCCTGGCATGCCCTGAAGATATTCTTGGTGGCTCTCTCAAGGCCTCTTCTGTTGATAAGTCCCGTAAGGGGATCTCTCTCCGCCTGACGTACTTCCTTCCTTGCGATGAGCTCTCTTCTTGCAAGTTCCGTTCTCATCTGCTGACTCTCCCTTGCAAGGATAAAAGAGAAGACATGCGCAACCCCCACGAAGATATACTGCATATCGGTCACGGGCTTACCCATTTTGAAAGCAAATATCGCGATAATGCCAAGCTCCGCCACCTCGGCCGCAAGAACGATGAGGTATGCGGGAGTAGTGAGCACCACCGTATAGGCGCAGAAAATAACCGACATATAATAAAGGCAGATGCTGCCGAAGCATTTGACGGTAATGACGGAAAGATAGGTGCCGTAGCCTATCATAAAAGCAAGGAAAGCATAGGGAACCGTCGTATAGTATTCCCTCGCCTCGTTTTGGTCGATGAGCTGGAAAAGGACGCCGAATACAGCGCAAACAAGGGCGAATATCGCTCCCGGAAGGATAAAAGCGATGTTTTCGTCGGTTAAATGAACCGTTCCCATAAGGATAACGGCAACTCCCGCAAAAACAGCAAGTGCAAAGGCTCCCACACGGCATCTTAAGACATTGCTCTTACCGATGAGCTCATTGAACTCTTTACGCATCATTATGTTTTTAGGCGCTCTTCTTTCCTCCATTGTCATCCTCTTTTCGCATAATGTCCCATAATGTTTTATTATAACATAATAAGCGTTTTTATGCCACAGATATTTAAAGAGGGCGGTTTCCCGCCCTCTTTCGTGTGTATGTGACAAACAAACGTCACTGATTTGATTTCATTGCTTCGATTGCCGAGATCTTGGTCGCTCTGCGGGCCGGAATATAGCCGGATACAACGCCTACAAGCATACCGAATATCGCCGCCGCAAAAGGCAACCAGAAGGGGATGACGGAGAACTTGGCGCCCTCAACGTCATATACCGCACTTGTCTGCATGATGGCGGAGAATATGGGCTGACCGTACTTGTTGATACCGAAGGATACGGCGTAGCTCAGAACGATACCGATAAGACCGCCAATGAGACCGATAAGCGCCGCCTCATAGAGGAACAGTCTTCTGATGTCATAGACCTTACAGCCCAGCACCTTCATGATACCGATCTCTCTCGTACGTTCGTATATGGACATGACCATGGTGTTTGCAATATTGATGGCAGAAACCAGCATGGCCAGAGCACCGATGGCACCCAGTACGATCTGGATCATGTTCGAAGTCTGCTGCAGGGGCTCAAGGTACTGCATGTCACTGTATGTACCGTAGCCCAGCGCTTTGATCTCATCCTGCACCTTGGTAACATTATCGATATTGTCTACGTTTACATAGATCGAACTATACGTCGATACCGCCTGCATTGCCTTTTTTCTGTCCGCAACCGTAAGTGTCGATGTATACTGCTTCCATATCTCCTTGAAATACTCCATGTCAACGTAGCAGTTGTAATTGTATTCCCAGTTGTCCGACTCGGACATGACTGCGAAGTTGCCCGTCTTGGGCGTCATTTCTATCTTGAAATCTTTCTTCCTCGGATTTGTCTGATAGTTCCACGATGAGAAAGTGAAGGTTATCGCTTCCTCGGTGGGATCGACACTCTTGCTTTCGTACTT
>JAEEGL010064545.1_pt1 | contig 14073 bp, 11 predicted proteins | sample 9134231 | NCBI WGS metagenome assembly JAEEGL01 (sample SAMN16246548, study PRJNA631951) | gut metagenome | biome: gut microbiome; feature: rumen; material: fiber-attached | host: Bos | place: Iran: Karaj | collected 2018-10 | reverse complement strand
AGATAGCCGTGCATCATTCCCGAAATACCTATTGCCGCAAGCTTATTAAGCTTAACTCCGTACTGATTCTTAACATCCTCTTTAAGCTTCCTGTAGCAGTCCTGTAATCCTTCATGGATATCATCGAGGCTGTAGGTCCATACACCGTTCTCGAACCTGTTCTCCCATTCATGATCTCCGCCGGCAACAGGTACATGATCCTCGTCTATAAGCACTGCCTTGATACGTGTCGAACCGAATTCAAGACCCATGACCGCCCTGCCGCTCTCAATAAGTTCCTTTGTGTTTCCCATAAGTAACCTCCTGTGAATTATATTGTTTGTTTCCTACTGTAAATATATCCTTATCAGACTCTTTATCACATATCCGTTTCTTTTCCATTCCGGAAGGAATCATTTCAAATGTGATGTTATGATCTCCCTTGCCTTGTCAGGCTCGTCGCTTACCGACAGCACCGCGCAGCTTCCCTTTCTGTACACAACAGCTGCATTAAGCTTCTCGAGCTCTGCCGGAACATAGTCCTTGTAGGATTCTATCTGTTCAGACACGCGGGTTCTTAATACATCTTCTGCCTTGCCCGCATCTGCCTCACTGCCGCATTTAATAACCGCTATCTCCTCTGCTGTAGCTCCGCTGCTCTCATAGAATACCGCCTCCGTTATATCGGTATCTCCGAAGCTGTAGAACATTGCGGCCGTATCAAGATCTATGGGCGACAGATCATCCTTATAGGCTATCCCTGACTTAAGCGCATCGGCAAGCTCCTGTGCATTCACATTCGCTCCCGAACCTCCGCAGCCTGCCATCGATGCCAGCATAACCGCTATGCCTGCTGCCGCAATGATCCTTCTTATTACTTTTCCTGCTGATCTTTTCATACACTCCTCCTCTTTAAAGCAGATTAAATGTTCCTGCCGCAAAGACCGGAACATACACTCAAATATTATCATAAACCGTTCCTTCTATAAAGAACTTTTACTTTAAAAATCACCCGTAAAACTTGCAATATTATTCGCAGGTCTGATCCTATGAACTGTCGTTTCAGCACATTGCAGGGCAGTAAAAAGGATCCTGCTCCAAACAGGATCCTTATATTACTGTACCACTATCGCATGTTCCAACAGGTACTGCTTCCATTTATCCATGTACTGAGCCTTCAGATGGATTCCGTCGGCAGCCATCTCAGGCGGCAGGAAGCCGTCCGCTCCCATAAACACCGAACCCACATCCAGATAATATGCCCTTTCTTCCAGAGCGATCTGCTTAAGCATCTCATTCCGCTTCGTGACGTTTGCGTTACTGTGAGTCTTGTCTGACTGTGATTTCGCAGCGGTGACGGGAAGTATGCCGTGTACATAGATGATCGCCCTGGGCTCGGCATCTCTTATCATCTGTATCAGTTCGGCGTATTTATTCCTGAATACGTTCTCGTTACCACCCATCTCGTTAAGGCCTACTTTAATATAAACCTTCGAGAAAGTATCATATGGCATTGCATTAACTATGGGAACCTTACCCGCATCGGTATTCACTACCTTCATGGTATCATATTTATAGAGTTGGAATCCGGTCGCCGCATAAAAAGTTCCCGGAAGTCCGGAATACATTCCGAAGCCCTGCAATCTCGAATCACCGATGAACAGCGCGTCATTGAAGTAGCTCTCATCCACAGTCGTAAACGGAAGCGGATAGTTAACATCGGGATCCACATACTCATTCACACCCTCTGCCTCCATAAGAGCGGCATCCGTGCCATCTGCACTCACGTTCTCCACATTGTCTGCCGTATCATCCGGCTCTAAGCCGGCCTGATCATCCTGAACATCTTCCGCAGTTCCGTTATCTGCCGTACCTTCAGCGTTATCGCCTGCGTAATCTAAAACACCCTCTCCCGATACAGCTTCGCCTGCGCCTGCAACTTCATTTACAACAGACATTGCAACATTATCGGCCGCATCCTTCTTCTCTTCATCTGCTGCCGCCTCAGCTTCATACTTAAGCCTCGCAAGCTCATCCTGTGTTTTTGCGTAAACGTATGTCCCGTTCATGACCTCGAAGAGTTCCTTAGCTGTCTTTCCCGAATCCCACAGCGCTATCATTGTGCCTGCTGCCACCGCGAGAAACAGAGTACATAATATCACCAGCACTACCGAAGCCACTCTTATTATTCTCCTTCTTTCGTGCAGCTTGCGTTCCGCCTCGCTAAGGTTATTCATTTCAGTTGATGTTCCCAGAAAATCAAATATATATCTTTTATCCAATTTCGTTTTCCTTTATATAGTCCAAATACTTATCTGCGCACTGCCTTTAACCTGTATTTCATGGAATTACATAGCTTCGTCTTACTACTTCATGGTCACAGACATATAATTGTAAGGTACCTCAATATTATTCTCTCTTAACGATTTATACACTCTCGTATTAATATCATCCTTTACTACTTCACTGGCCACTCTGCTGTCGAAATACACTGTAGCCGACATAATAAGCGCACTGTCTGCGATCTCAAGAAAATATATCGGAGCGAAGTCCTCTCTGATTTCGCATCGTAATCCCGCAGGAGATTTTTGTTTAATTATTATAGCACTACCCCCACCCTGTTTGCTATCTGTTTATCAACTCTTTTGCTGCAAGTTTTTTACCAGTCTGTAGAAATGATTATCCTCATTATAATGCATGAAGTTATACAGAAGAAGTATGTCCGCATCCTCATGCTCTTTAAGCAGTTCATCCACTGGTCTGTTATAGTATCTTAGATCTATCACGGTTATAGTATCATAGTTATATGTAAGAAAAGGTATCAGGCAGTTGGAATAAGAATCCTTGAACAGTATAAGCTCACTTCTCTTGTCCTCTCCTTCGGAAGGCATGCTCTTTACTGTACTCATTCCTTCGTTTCCGTACATAAACATTGCATACTTATCATATACCTTAAGCTTATCAGTATCGTAAAGCCCTTCATGACTTACTCCTCCGGCTTCATAATCCGCTATGGGAATGTCATAATAGGTCAGCACATCAGGTTCTACGCCATATCCCTTAAATTTCGAATAGTATGTCCCGTAGAAGCCCTGCACATCCTTCCTTATCCCTGACAGCTTGTCCATGCTCACAGGCTTAAGTCCCAGTTCCTCACACAGTTTCAAATATCCGTAATATGCTCCCTGTGTCGTCCAGTGGTGATCTGTCCTGTAATAGATATATTCATCCTTGTGCTCGCCAAGAATCCCCGACACATCTATTGTATTAACATTGTCATAGGATAAAAGAGCCGAATACAGATCCTCAATCCCGCTCTTCTGTGAAACGATCGGGAATCCGGCCGGAAGCTTATCTTTCATTATCTCACAGGAATTCGGAACGATGCATACATTAATGTCCCTTCCGCACTTCCCCGCGAAATTTACCATTGCCGCCTTATTCTTACCAAGCTGTTCATTAACCTTAACAAGCTTTTCGAACAGGTAACCGTCCTTCCCTCTTGTGATTCCGTTATTCTCATTCTTAAGCTGTACCTGCTCCGTGACCGCCTTAAGCTTTATCAGCATATCACGGAACGGAAGCTGTTCCTCTGTATAGAGTTCGAACTGCTCCATGAAGCTCCCGTCCGCAAGACCCGACATCGTAAGCTTCGGCCGTGCGGAGAGATAACGGTTCTCGCTTTCCGAGAACACTGAATCCCTGTGGGTTAAATACCCCGTAAAGCACAGAAGGATCATTATCGATATTATTATTGTAAGAGGATTATTTCTTAATCTTTCTAACATGATCTGATTTCTCTGTCTGTAATTAATCTCTACCTGTTCTCCGGTTCAAAACATAGCCCGCACTCAGAAACGGAAGTACAGAAACGGATTATACGAAGCATCCGCAAGATAAGCTATACACAGCACGAATATTCCCGTAAGGACCGGAATTACTATAAGCCTATGCTCCTTTATCCTGTCATACAGCCTGTTTCCGAGCCCTGATGACAACAGGCAGCCAAGAAGAAGGATAACTCCGTAATTCCTTAAATAATACAGTATCTCATTTGATACACCACCTATGAACAGCCTTGATAAATACACTCCCAGCTGTCTGAGGTCTGATATTGCAAACAGCATCCACCCGAAGCCTATCGCAAGCAGTGAATATATCCTGGCAATCACTTTGTTCCCTTCCAGGAATCTCCCAAGGCCCTCCCTTTCTGCCATAAGTAGCACGAAGAAATACAGACCCCACAATATGAAGTTCCAGTCCGCCCCATGCCAGAAGCCTGTAATGAACCATACGATAAACAGATTGAATACCTTCCTTACGGGTCCTCTTCTGTTACCGCCAAGTGGTATGTACAGATATTCCTTAAACCATCCGCTTAACGTCATATGCCATCTTCGCCAGTACTCGGTTATGGACAGAGAGGTGTACGGCAGATCGAAGTTCTTCGGGAACTTAAAGCCGAGCATCTTGCCAAGACCGATAGCCATCATGGAATAGCCGTTGAAATCAAAATATATCTGCAGCGTATATGCCAGCATTCCGAGCCATGCCATAGGAGAAGAAAGCGATGAATACCCTGTTGTTTCAAGCTCCTTCCATAATGCTCCGGCACTGTTGGCGATAAGAACCTTCGAACCGAGTCCCAATATAAAGAACCTAAGTCCTTCTTCCACTCTGTCAATGGAGATCTCCCTGCTCTTAAGTGCTTCCGACACATCACTGTATACCACTATGGGTCCCGCTATTAGCTGTGGGAACATACACAGATAGGTTCCAAGGTCTATAAGAGAAGTCTCTACCTTAACCTTCCCCCGGTACAGGTCTATCACATATGACATTATCTGAAAGGTATAGAAGCTTATTCCCAGAGGCAATGTTATATTAACTCTGCTTAATCCCATACCTGTAACGGCATTTATATTATCTATAAAGAAATTAATATATTTAAAGAAGAAAAGCATGCCTATGTTGAAAACAAGCGCTCCTATAAGTGCCGGCTTCCCTAAGCCTTCTCCCCCGGCCTTCTCTGCAGCATTTTCCGTACTGTTTACTGTACTGTTTCTTCTCTTCGCCCTGTCTATCAGTCTTCCGGCAAAATAGTTAACAAGAATGGAAATGCCCAGCAATATAAGATACTTAGGCTCTCCCCACCCATAGAATATAAGGCTTCCGATAAAAAGAACAATGTTCTTAAGCTTCATCGGAACCAGATAATATACTATAAAGAATACCGGCATAAACCAGAATATAAATAATAAAGAACTGAATATCATCTATGTTACCACTTTATTATATTTCGTAATCAACCATATCAAGGCACAGTAAGCAGACTCATAACAGTCGCGAACATGGTCTGCTCTTCAGTAATACTTACAGCCACCATATCTGCCCGATATAGTGGCTGTTTTATAATCCTCTCTGCTCTTAGTCTGTCAGTCAGATAAGCGGATACTTCTTTGTAAGTTCATCAACGATGGCGCGTGCCTTCTCTACTCCTGCCTCGCCTTCTTTAACAACTATTGCTATTGCCTCAGCTATCCTGTCCATATCATCGGTATTCATTCCTCTTGAAGTAACAGCCGGCGTTCCGAGTCTTATTCCGCTCGTAACAAAAGGCTTCTGAGGATCATTGGGAACAGTATTCTTATTAGCTGTAATATGTGCTGCATCCAGCAGCTTCTCTATCTCTTTTCCTGTAAGCTCCTGAGGTCTTAAGTCAAGCAGCATAAGATGATTGTCCGTACCGCCTGAAACGATGCTTAAGCCTCTGTTCAGAAGTCCCTTTGCCAGAGCCTGTGCATTGTCGATTATATTCTTTCCGTATTCCTTGAATTCAGGTGAAAGAGCCTCCTTGAAGCAGACTGCCTTGGCTGCGATCACATGCATGAGAGGACCGCCCTGAATACCGGGGAAAATAGCTTTGTTAAAGTTAAATTTATCGGCAGCTTCCTGATTGCAGAGGATAAGACCGCCTCTCGGACCGCGCAGGGTCTTGTGGGTTGTTGTTGTAACAACATCAGCGTAAGGGATGGGACTCTCATGATAGCCTGTAGCAACAAGGCCCGCAATATGAGCCATATCAACCATAAGATAAGCTCCCACTTCATCACAGATCTCCCTGAACTTCTTAAAATCTATCTTCCTTGCATAAGCACTGGCACCTGCAAGGATCATCTTGGGCTTGCACTCAAGTGCTATCCTTCTTACCTCGTCATAATCTATGAAGCCTTCATCATTAACTCCGTAGTGAACGCAGTTGAAATATTTACCTGACATATTCACCGGCGAACCGTGTGAAAGATGTCCGCCGTGATCAAGGTTCATACCCATAAATGTGTCGCCGGGCTCAAGCATTGCAAAGAAAACAGCCATATTGGCCTGTGCACCCGAATGAGGCTGAACATTGGCATAATCACAGCCGAACAGCTTCTTTGCTCTCTCTCTTGCCAGATCCTCTACTATATCAACGCAGTCGCATCCACCGTAATACCTCTTACCCGGATAACCTTCCGCATATTTATTCGTAAGCGGGCTTCCCATAGCAGCCATAACCGCCTTGCTTACCCAGTTCTCAGATGCGATAAGCTCAATATGGCTGTTCTGCCTCTCCTGTTCCTTTACAATGGCTTCAGCGATCTCGGGATCGACTGATCTTACTTCATCCAGTGAATACATATATTTCCCTCCGTTTCATAACTGTATACTCATTATCCCGTCCGTTTTACATGCCGTAGAGACGAACCGAATATCATTATATATAATGTTTGGCAAAAAAACAACAATACTTTTCCTTAGTTTATGCTTTGTTTACGCTTATCTGAGTCTTGTACTTTCATATCTGGCTTTCATCTTAAGGCAGTTTAATATCTCCTTGTATTTTTCCTCAAGCGTATCGCCTCTTAACTCAAGATCCATAACAAGTGCAACATTATCTATATTGTCCTCATCAAGGCTCTTCCACATCCCCGTGAAGACATCAAGCTTCTTTTCATATGTGTCTGCATCCAGAAATTCATCAAGGAACTCCATATTGTTCGCAGCTTCATCCTGCGCCTCCGCAGTATCCTCTGCATAATTATCCTCGGCCGCACAGGTTTCGGTTTTCGTTTCGGTCTCAGCGTTTATCCCGGTCTCAGTTTTTGTCTCTGTTTTAGTTTTTGTCTCGGTTTTAGTTTCAATCCCTTCCTCGGCCGCCTCTTCATAAGATCCGGCACCCTTCTCCCCATCTTCTTTAACATTCTTCCCGGTGCCCGTAACAAGTGTGAATCTCCACTTCTGCTTTACATCGGGATATTTCTCATGATCCACCTCACTCATGAACATTTCCAACGGACGCGCACATACCCTGTCCCCCGAAAACAGATTTCTGTAGATTACCAGCTTCTCTTCCGTCTCCGAATGTCTCGCAACCGTAATAACCTGATAGTATTCACCCTTAAAATGCTTATACACCTGATTTTCCTTTGGTACCTCTCTCATTTTCCCACCTCTTGTTTTGTTGTTCATACACATTTTCCGAGCCCGTTCCTGACAGTTACTTTAAATACAGCATATACAAGAAGCAAAACATCCCTTATTTCAATCTGCTTCCGGCTGTCATGACGCATATTTGATAATGAGCATCTCTACCGCTATGACATCATTTATCCTTCCCTGCTTAAACAGGGCTTCCGTATCAATACAGTCGGTAACTGCTTCCTTAAGATACTCATATGTAAAGCGCGAGGACATATTCACGTATTTATCCACGAAGAATTTATTAATCCCGGCCAGCTTCTCTATGCTTTCATAATTCTTTCCGGCAGCCTTCAGTACCTTTACCTTCATCAGAATATTGAATTCACGTGTTATGAGTGCAAGGATTCCCATCGGACGCTCACGAAGCTCCAACAGATCATAATACAGCTTCAGGGCTTTTCTCCTGTTCTTCGCTGCGATGGCTCTTACCATTTCAAAAACATCATTACCGATATTCCTTGAACATACTTCTCTTACATCATCCCCATCTATACTGCTGTGACCCAGCCTGTAACAGATAAGCTTCTCCGACTCATTGTACAGCAGGCTCATATCCTCTCCGGCATATTCATACAGCAGCTCCATGGCGCCGCGGGTTATGTTAAGGTCCGCGTCCTTAAATCTCTTAAGCAGCCATTTGTTGAGTATATCCCTGCTCATTCTTTTGAACTCGACCGTTCTTCCAAGCTTCTGTACCGTCTTATACAGCTTATATCTCTTGTCTACGATCGTCTGTTCATACTTCTTCTCTGCACCCTTGTCATGTCCCCCCTTGTATGACTCCACAAAAATTATATATGAAGTCTCCGGGAGTGATGGCAGATAATCAGCCAGCTCATTTTCACTCACCTTGAATATCCCGGTATCTTCCACAACTGCGACACGGCGCGGCGCAAAGAACGGAACCGTATCCAGAAAGCCGATAAGCTCATTGAAATCGGGCATCTCTCCCGAATACACCTTCACGTTTATCCCGTCGTCATCTCCCGCAAGAGCTTTCACGAGCTTATCCCTGTACTGGCGTATAAGATACCGCTCTACACCCATAAGGAAATATATATTCTTAAATCTGCCTTCTTTAATATCCGAATCTATGCTTTTCATGCTTCTGTCTTTTTATCTGGATATGATATGCTCCCTGCTTTTGACCCTTGAATCATAATATCATATCGGCAGCCTTAAGTATAATATAATTTTGCTTAATTTACACATATATTTCAGTAAAGCATTGCCAACTGTGCCGATAATATCGTATAAATAAATGTAAGAAACTGATTCCGGTATTCAAACAGGAGGATAAGCTATGCAGGATATTAACAGGAGAATAAATGATGATGAAATGGTCGATATTGTCGGTGGTGTATCAAAAGACCAGGCGCTGCTGATAGCTCTTGATCATGCCAATCTGCCAAGGCGTATGGCCAGGGTCAAAAAGAACAAGCTTGACATTGATGACGGCATGGAGGTTTTCAAGATTGAATTCCATGCCAATAGAAAAGAATACGAATATAATATAAACGCTTCCACCGGCGAGATCATGAGCTGTGAAGTCGACAGTATCTATGACTGAGGTGCAGCTCCTGTCTTTTTAAGACAGGAGCTTTTTAGTGAACATATTTCCTTATTTCTGTCCTGCCGCCCGCTACTACCGTATCCACCTCACCCGCATCACTTGTAACGCAGGTAACCGTATCTCCCGCTTCCCTCAGAAGCTTAAGGGTTTCTTCATGAGGATGTCCGTATTGGTTATCTATACCTGCGGATATCACCGCAACCCTCGGTCTCACCGTCCGGATGAATCTGTCATTCGCCGCTGACCTTGATCCATGATGGGCCACTTGAAGCCAGTCATATTCGTCTAATCCTCTGCCGATAAGCTCATCCTCGACTGCCGAGCTTATATCCCCTGTCATTAACGCCCTGAAGCTGTTGCCGTTATTGTTGCCGTTATTATTGCTGTTATATTGAATGCCCAGCACGAGCGAGCCTTCATTAAGGTCATCATATACTTCCCTTCCGTTATCCGGGGCAAGGCATGAGATCCTGAGCCTTCTGTAGCATATTTCATCACCCCTTGTCATCGTATATACGGGGATTCCCCTTCGGCAGGCAGCCTCCATTAACGGCATGTAATTCTCACTGCTTATCTGAACGTCACCTTCCGGTATGACGATCCTTCCTATTGCAATCCCGGAAGTCTCCATATCAAGTATTTCTATCAGGCCGCTTACATGGTCCGTATCAAGGTGGGAAATAAATACCGTATCTATCTTTCCGATACCGCAATATTTAAGGAAAGGAACCACCGTATATTTCCCGACCTCTTTAACATCCGTACTCCCGCAGTCAAACATCACAGACGGAATATCCTCACCGTGCATGACAATACACTGGCCCTGACCTGCATATAATGCCGATATCTCATATCCGGGTCTTATCCTTGCAAACAGAACCGCCGTACCTGCAAACAGTACACAGATAAGAACCGCCGATCGTATTCTTAGATACCTTACGATCCTGTTCCTTACAGCCGATATTCCTTCAGCCATGCCGTATTTTCTATGATCTCTCTGCCTGAGCACAGCTCTTCTAAGCCTCTGCTCCTGATGCATAAGACAGTATCCCATTAAAACAGCCGCTGCTACAGTCAGGTAATACACTATCATCTGCCACGCCATCGGCCTTCCCGTGATGATGATCCCTCCCGGAAGCCTGTTAGCTCCTTCCGTAACAAGGTCATACAGCCGCAGTATCCCCGAGGTAAGCAGGGAGGATATCCTGCACAGTCCGTCAGCCGCAGTACCCACCGCCGTACATACCGCCGATAACGCCGTTCCATGCTCTGCAGCAGACATGCTCAGGACTATATTCCCGGCTATACCTGTAATGAGGCTTCCAGCCAGCAATATCCCTGCAAGAGGGATCACCAGAAGATTTACTATTATCCCAAATGCCGGGAGCTGATAGTAATACCACATCGTAAGAGGCACTGTTGTAATCTGCAGTGATAATGAGAAAAGCAGCGTTCTTAGTAATGCCATCACTGCCCTTACCATTCTCTTATCGCTCCTGTGGAACCTTAGTACCCTGTTCCTGTCGAACAGATACTGTACGATAACACGTACAGAAGGATATACCAGGCCTATTCCGATGACAGCTGCAAATGAAAGCCTGAATCCTGCCTCATACAGATAAGACGGATTTATCACAAGCATTATAAGCGCAGCTACCGCCGTTGATGTCCTTAGATCGTTGGTACGGTTAAGCAGCACCGCTCCCATCGAAACGAGGAACATTATCATCGCGCGTACAGCCGATGTAGGCATCCCCGTCATGATGCAGTACAACACCGTACATCCGGTAGCAAGACACGCTGCCGGCGTCTTAGGCACTCCCGTCTTTCTAATCCCCCCGAACAGAATAAAACCCATAGTTACAATGTGAAGCCCGGAAAGTGCCAGAATATGTGATATTCCCGCGTTTTTATACTGTTCCCTGACCTCCTCGTCAAGATCCGAGCGCTCTGCCAGCACAAGAGCCTTGATTATACCACTGTACCTCTCGCTGTAGTAATGTTCGAAAACAGTCTCCGTGCGAAGTCTTATCCGGTACATGGCATCCTTAAGATGGTTATATGCACCTCCCTTATATTCCACATGTCCATCATAACAGACATAGCTGTAATGCTTGTTGCGGTAATATTCCCGCATATCAAACTGACCTCTGTTATATGCGGGTCTGAACAGATTCATACGTCCCCGTATACCTACGGTCTGCCCTATGTGCAGTTGTGCTCTTTTGAATTCTTCGTTTGAAAGATATATCAGGATATTCTCAGAAAGTTCTTTATCAGTCTCTGAAATGACTTTTAAATGTATTACAGATTTGTCGTTTTTGTTTTCTATCTTCTTAACAGTGCCTTCCACACCCAGCTCAATGCCGTCATACCTCCCGGACTGCCGCCCCCTGTCTGAACTGTCATACAGCATCATCAGAACCGAAAGTATCAGGACAAAAAAAAGGGAAAAGACACATACCGGTCTCTTTATACCCAATTCTCCTCCTTATGCTGTTATTACTGAACTAATGTCATCATTTATTTTCACCGCTGTTTCCGGCGCCGTCCACAATCTCAAGATCCCTCTCGAAGGCCTCGTTTAGATAGCTGTGATCTCCGAAGGATATCTCCGTCTCCGAATCAACCATGAACTGAACCTTGTTAATATTCGGAAGCTCGGTCAGAGAATTGATGAACGAATACAGAACCACCTCGTCGCTCAGTTTTCCCTGCTTCTGAAGAAATTCCTTGCTAAGGTTCACATAGCATACTCCATCCTTCGTGATCACGGAAAGAATCTTTACCTCGGGTGCTGTTACAGGATATACACCGTACGAAAGCGGTCCCGATATCAGATGCTCAGTCACGAGCTTTTCCAACGATATATTGGAGTTATAAGCAACGTTTTCGGAGGTTTTTATAAGTCCTGTTCCCTCCTCATCGGCATAATAAAGAATAAGCCCCGTTCTTTCATATGCATTTATCTCATCACCGGCATTATCAATAAACATATCTGCCGTCATAAGTCCTACGGGAATCCCTTTCGAATCATTAAGTACAGAACCATCCACCGTGAAAGTAATCTCATCAACTCCCCCGATCTGGTTAAGCGTTCGCACTATGGCTGCACGTCTCAATATTTCATCCCGACCGGCATTTCTCAGATATTCAGTACTGAAATCAAGGAGTAGAAGCCCATCCGTCAGTACGACGGAATTGACACGGACCTCCTCCGGTATGGCTGCACGCAGCTCATAATCCGAAGGCTGGAGCCTCAGCTGCTTAATAGCTTCTTCGATCATTCCATCAGTGTCCTGCCGCACCATATCATATCCCATTGCCGCAACCTTCACATTATCCTTATCCGGATAATATATAAGGAAGTTGCCCTCCGCTTTGCTGTTCCTGCCGGGAATACATCCTGACATCAATAGCGAAAGATTTATGATAAAGACCGCTAATATGATGTTATATGCTTTTTTCTTCCTTCCTGTTCCCTTCATCTGTTTCCTTATCAGCCGTTGTATGTGTTCTCGGTATCTTTATGGTAAATGTAGTGCCTATTCCCTCACTGCTCTCCACCTTTATGGCGCCGTCATGCATCAGCACGGTATTTCTTGTTATAGCAAGTCCGAGACCTGATCCGCCTATTTCCTTGGAATGTGACTTGTCCACCCTGTAGAAGCGTTCAAAAATGTGAGCCTGCGACTCCTCCGGAATACCCATACCGGAATCGGATACCACCACGGTAAAGAACTGATGGTCCGCATCCACGCTCACCTTCACCCAGCCGTTCTCCTTGTTATATTTCACGGCATTCTCTATGACGTTCATTATCGCAAGCGAAAGCTTGATCTCATCTATTTCCGCACTTACAGGACGGATGCTCTCCAGAATAAGTTCCACCTTGGCCCTGTCCGCTATCGGCCTGACTCTCTTAAGAATATCCTCCAGCATTGCATTTATATCGACGACGCTTATGTTCATAAGTCCGCCTGCCGTCTTGTCAAGCTTGACAAGGGACAGCAGATCATTGATAATCTTATCCTCCCTGTCTATTTCCTTCGTAATATCCTCCATGAATTCCCTGTATATCTCTACGGGAACATCATCCTGCGTAAGCAGCGAATCCGCCAGGACCTTCACAGATGTTATTGGCGTCTTAAGCTCATGCGAGACATTCGAAACGAATTCCTGTCTTGATGACTCAAGCGTATTCATTTTATCCATAAGCTTATTGAATGAAGCAGAAATGACTTCTGTTTCAATATAATCGGGAACCGAAATCTTCTCTTCGGTAAAGCCCTCTTCGACCTGGATTATCGCAGTATTTATCGCACGGAAAGGTCTGATGAGATTCATCGAGACGAACACTGAAAAGCAGACGGCCAGAACGGCAACAATAACCTCGAACAGAGTTGCCTTTCTTCCCATAATGCTTATCGTTTCGGCAATATTGTCTGTAGATACGCTGGTTAGAATGACACCGATCACAGCACCTGTAGCCCTGTCTGTTATCGGCGTGGTAAATTCGATATATCTGTTGATCTTGTCATGCTTGGCTATTGATGTCTTATCAAAACATCTTAAGATCTCCTCGGAGATCATTATCTTTCCCTGGCTTATTGAGTAGGTATCCTTGATTATCTTAAGGTCATTGTCGATTATCATTATCCGGCCGTCATATAGCGAAGAGAACTGCTCCAGCTCCGCATTAATGACCTCGGATGACTGATCTGCAAGATAGCCGTAAGTAATGAGATGGTCTGCCAGAATGGTACACTGATTCTGTATTTCGGATTTCCTGACGGATATCGCCCTTGTTTCATAACTGGTAAGCAGAATACTACGGAGGATTACTCCCGGCACTATGCCCATAATGCATACAGCGATAAAAATGCGTACTCCCAGACTCCTGAACGGAGCAAATCTTCTGAGGCGCTCCCTAACCATGGAAATAATAACCCACACCCCATTTCGTCTGAACATACTTAGGCTCACCCGGTTCCGGCTCT
>JAEEGL017116043.1_pt1 | contig 14074 bp, 12 predicted proteins | sample 9134231 | NCBI WGS metagenome assembly JAEEGL01 (sample SAMN16246548, study PRJNA631951) | gut metagenome | biome: gut microbiome; feature: rumen; material: fiber-attached | host: Bos | place: Iran: Karaj | collected 2018-10 | reverse complement strand
CCAGTACTTGCAGACAAAGACCGACCTCTTTGCCGCTGCTATCAGTCACGCCGGTATCAGTGACCACACAAGCTACTGGGGTGAGGGTTATTGGGGCTACTCCTACAGCCAGATTTCCATGGGAGGCAGCTATCCCTGGACGCGCCGAGACCTCTATGTGGAACAGAGTCCGCTCTTCAATGCCGACAAGATTCACACGCCGCTGCTCTTCCTGCACGGTGCAGCAGACACCAATGTGCCGGTAGGCGAGAGCATACAGATGTACACGGCGCTGAAGCTTTTAGGGCGTCCAACGGCGTTGGTGCTCGTCGAGGGCGAAAACCACCATATTCTTGAGTACCAGAAGCGCAAGCGTTGGCAGCAGACTATTGATGCATGGTTTGCTCGGTGGCTGAAGGACGAACCCGAATGGTGGCAGGCTCTTTACCCCGATAAGAAACTCTGATGCCTTCACAAACCTACACACAAACACACCCGCATGTGACGACTTTCACAGGCGGGTGTGTTTGCGTTCACACGTGGTTGTGACGATCATCAAATCAACGTGTGTGTCATGTCGGTTCAATACCCTCTAAGGACCTCGCGCAGGTCTTCGAGCTTGGTACGGTTCTCCAATAGTTTCTCCTCCTCGGACTCGTATCTGTTCTGTTCCTCGCCAGCATGATCAGAAAACTGCAGGACGGTGGCAGCGTTTTTGCTCATCTTGAGGATGATGATGCCCTTCTGAGAGGACCATTGGAAAGTGTCGAAGCCATTGTACTCTGGTTCGCCATACTGTTGTTTCAGAGAGGCGGTGAGGGATGGAACATCACTCTTGTCGGGGCGGGCAATGATTCTGTAAACTGTCTTGCTGTGTGGAGAATAATAGACCGTGAACGGGCATTGTGGGATGCTCTGGAGCGGACCCTTCATGGAATAGTTGAGTTCCTTGATGTTGTGCTTGCCAACGTAGTAGGCTGTTGTGCCGAGACGTTTCAGGAAGGCCTTTACTTCGCCGCGCATCTCCACCCCTTGGAAAGTCCGGTGGGTGCTATCGTCATCGGAGGTGGCAACTGTCCGGTAGGCCGTTTGGCAGGCAAGCAAGAACGTTGTGCAACACACAGCGAAGAGGCTGCAGTGGTGGAGGGGGTGTTTCATAGAGGATGGCGAGTCAATTATGAAAATGCAACCGTTAGGCCGGCCATCACAATGCTGACCATTGACATTAGCTTGATGAGGATGTTCAATGAAGGGCCGCTGGTGTCCTTGAACGGATCGCCCACGGTGTCGCCGACAATCGTTGCCTTGTGGGCGAAACTGCCTTTGCCGCCGAAGTTGCCTTCTTCCACCATCTTCTTCGCGTTGTCCCAAGCGCCGCCGGCGTTGGCCATGAAGACGGCGAGGGTGAAGCCGCCGGCCAGACCACCTACAAGCAGACCGAGCACACCGGCCACGCCGAGGACAAGGCCCACCACAATGGGAATGGCGATGGCAAGAAGCGACGGGAAGATCATCTCATGCTGGGCGGCGCGAGTCGATATTTCAACGCAGGAACCGTAGTCGGGCGTGGCCTTGCCTTCCAGAATGCCTTTGATTTCGCGGAATTGACGGCGCACTTCCTCCACCATCTTCTGAGCAGCGCGTCCCACAGCCTCCATCGTCAAGCCACAGAACAGGAAAGCTGCCATGGCGCCGATGAATGTGCCTACCAGCACGCGCGGGTTCATCAGGTTCACTTGGAAGTAGTTCATGAAGTCGGGAATCGTGGCTTGTGCTGCGTTGATGACTTCACCCTTGAGGTTGGTCAGCGTCATATCTGCACGTTCCATCGCAATCTTGATTTCCTCAATATACGAGGCCAGGAGGGCAAGGGCGGTGAGGGCGGCAGAACCGATGGCAAAGCCTTTACCTGTGGCAGCGGTGGTGTTACCCAAAGCGTCCAGAGCATCGGTGCGGTGGCGCACTTCCTCTCCCAGTTCACTCATCTCAGCATTACCGCCAGCGTTGTCGGCAATGGGACCGTAAGCATCGGTGGCCAAGGTGATTCCGAGCGTAGAGAGCATTCCCACAGCGGCGATGCCGATGCCGTAGAGGCCTCGTGACAGAGCCTCGGCACTCATGGCCATATCGAAACCGTTGGCGCACAAATAGCTGAGCATGATAGCTACACCGATGGTCACGACGGGGATGCACGTTGATATCATACCTGTGCCTATACCTTTGATAATTACTGTGGCAGAGCCCGTCAAACCGGCCTCGCTGATTTTCTGCGTCGGTTTGTAGGAGTGGCTGGTGTAGTATTCTGTGGCTTGTCCTATGATGACGCCCGCTGCCAGACCTGTGATGACAGAGAAACTGAGTCCCAGCCAATTATCGATCTCGAGCAGATACAGAATCGCGAACGTGGCAACAGCGATGAGCAACGCACTGATGTTGGTGCCTACAGCCAGCGAACGCAGCAGGTCCTTCATCGTGGCACCTTCCTTCGTGCGAACCAGATAGATGCCGAAGATGCTGAGGAACACGCCTACCGCAGCAATGAGCATTGGAGCTATCACGGCGCGCATCTGCATTTCGCCGCTCATGGCAAAGGCGGTGGCACCGAGTGCTGCTGTAGAGAGAATGGAACCGCAGTAACTCTCGTAGAGGTCGGCACCCATGCCGGCAACATCACCTACGTTATCGCCCACATTATCAGCAATGGTGGCGGGATTGCGCGGGTCGTCCTCAGGAATGTCGGCTTCCACCTTACCCACAATGTCGGCACCTACGTCGGCAGCCTTCGTATAGATGCCGCCACCCACGCGGGCAAAGAGAGCCTGTGTGGAGGCTCCCATCCCGAAAGTCAGCATCGTGGTGGTGATGGTGATAAGTGCAAATGAATCACCATGATAAACGAAGGAGAGGGCAAAGAACCAACCTGCAATATCCAGCAAGCCGAGCCCCACGACCGTCAGGCCCATCACAGCACCGCTTCGGAATGCAATGCGCAGACCACTGTCTAAGCTCTTGCGTGCAGCATTCGCGGTTCGGGCACTGGCGTAAGTTGCAGTCTTCATGCCGAAGAAACCTGCCAAGCCAGAGAAGAAACCGCCCGTGAGGAATGCAAACGGCACCCATGGGTTCTGCCATTTCAGCACATAGGCCATCACGGCAAAGAGCACGGCTAACACCACAAAGACAATGGACACGACCTTGTACTGTTGTTTCAGATAGGCCATGGCGCCGCGACGAACATGGCCGGCAATCTCTCGCATTCGAGGCGTTCCTTCATCTGCCGACATCATGGAGCGGAAGAAGTAATACGCCATGCTCAATGCCACTACGGATGCTACGGGCACGAGCCAGAAAACAGAAGGTAAGTTCATATTGGTTAGGGTTTAAAAATGAAAGATTACGGTTTATAGTTTAAAAGTGTACGATTTATAGTTGATGGTTGAGGGTTTAGTGTGCACAAAAGTAGCAATAATGTGCGAGGCGCGCAATTTTTTTGCCTTTTTTTCTTTGTTAAAGCAATTTTTTGTGCATTCGTTTTCTCTGAATAGAGCAACTTTCCCTATATTTGTACGCGAATAATGGCCATTCACAAGTGAATGGCAAAGAAAGACAGCTTATGTTCACCGATAGCAAACCACATTATCTTCTGCTCGACGGGTTGCGCGGCGTGGCAGCGCTCATCGTCATTGTGTATCACGTTTTCGAGTGTTTTGACTGGTCACCGATGCCGCATGGCTACTTGGCCGTAGATTTCTTCTTCGTGCTTTCTGGCTTCGTCATTGGATATGCCTATGATAGCCGTTGGGGACGTGATTTAAGTATGGGAGGGTTCTTCCGCAGGCGTCTCATCCGTCTGCATCCCATGGTGGTGGCTGGTGCAGTCTTCGGTGTCCTCTGCTTTTTTCTACAAGGTAGTGTGCAATGGGACGGCACGCCAGTGGCAACCTCATTAGTCATGATTGCCCTGTTGTGTGGCATGTTCATGGTGCCGCTATGGCCTGGAGCTGCCGCCGATGTGCGGGGTAATGGAGAGATGTTCCCGCTTAACGGTCCCAATTGGTCACTCTTCTTCGAGTACATAGGCAATGTGCTCTATGCATTGCTCCTGCGCCGACTGCCAACACGATGGTTGGCAACACTTGCCATCCTCTCGGCTGGTCTGCTCACGGCAGTCTCCCTGCGAGACGGTTACTTGGGTGTAGGGTGGTCTATGGTGGACGGGGGATTCTGGAGCGGTTTGGTGCGAATGTTGTTTCCTTATACTGCTGGAATGTGGATGGCGCGTGTCTTCAAGCCGAACCCCACAACCTCGTCAAACTATTTGGGGAATCGACACACGTTTCTGCTGTGTAGTGTAGCACTCTTGGCGGTGGCTTGTCTGCCACTACTGGTGGGTGAGATGGCACCTTGGATCAACGGCCTATATGATGCTCTTTGCGTCATCTTTCTGTTTCCGCTACTCGTTTGGATGGGAGCAAAGGGGCAGGCTAATGCACGCGTCTGCCGCTTCCTCGGTGACCTCTCATATCCGCTCTACGCCATTCATTATCCTCTCATGTATCTGTTCTATGCACACATCGGATTCAGTGGCGACCTTGTGCCCATCACCAAACTTCGAGAGGTGTGGCCCGTGGCGCTCCTGCTGCCTTTCGTCTGTATAATCTTAGCTTACATTTGTTTCCGCCTCTACGACCAGCCTCTCCGTCGTTGGCTCACAAAGTGTTCCACCTCCGAGAATCTCAAGGAAAAATAACAGCTCGCGAGAAAGCATCATACGCTATCCACTCCGAGCGGACACATTCACACCTTGCGGGCTATGCGCTTGAAGGATTCATAATCAGTCTCCAAACGCGTGAGCTCAAAAGGTTGTATGTTGAGAGAGAACACGCCTTTCACTTCCTGTAGGTCGAAGAATGTGCGTATCAAGCTGGCGACGTTGAAGGCAAGGTTGTCACCGCGTTTCATGAGAGCTCGACAAACTTGTGCAAGCCATTCCCGGTCATGCTCCTCAAAGCGCAATGAACGCAACAGGACAAACGCTGCAGCCATGCTGTCTGTGTGAAGCAGAAATTCTACGCGTTGCCGGATGTCATTCACCTGCAACAGACGGAACAGCGTCTCTATCGTGGCTGGTTCTTGGGTCACAGGCAACCATTGCAGTAGCAATTTCTTGCGGTCTATCCATCGCTCTTGGCCTTGCAACGCTGTTGCCAACCGCTGAAAACCTGTGTCTGTGAGGGACAATGTGCCCTGCATCAGGCGTGGTGTTGCGGCTTTTGCTGTGGTTACAACAAAAGCCTTGGGTTGCCATTGGACGAGACGTAGCATCACTTCCCAGAAATCTTCGCGACATAGTTCCGGCATCAGACGTTCACCCATCAGATAGCCTGCGGTGCGGAAATGGGCATGGGAGAGGGTTGAAAGATAAGTCTGTACGCTATTCCAGTCACGTGCAGCGAAAAGACTTGACAGCCGTTGCAGTATGAGGGGGTGATAGTGCTGATCCATAAACAATAAATTCTAACCCCTAAACTCTAACTTCTAAAGCTTGAACCTCTGAACCACTAACCTCTAACCCTTTATTTTCTTCCCTTGTAGATGAGGAAGGCCACGAGACCGACGAAGAGAGCAATCATGGCGAGGCCGAGCTCATGGCTGTACTCGTTGACTTTCTCCATCAGCTGGTCTTCTGGTACCACGCTCTGAAGACTGTAGCCGATAACAGCGAGGATGATGTTCCACAGGCCTGCACCAACGGTGGTGTAGAAGATGAAGTGCGAGAGTTTCATCTTGGCCAGACCGGCTGGGATGCTGATGAGGTGGCGTATGCCAGGCACGAGACGGCCAATGAGTGTTCCCACGGCACCGTGGTCATAGAAGTACTTCTCGGTCTTCTGAACTTTCTCTTCGTTCAAGAGACAGAGGTGCCCGAAAGTACTATTGGCGAAGGCATAAATAATCGGGCGTCCCAAATAGCGGGCTGCCGTGTAGTTGATGAGAGCACCGAGATTGGCGCCAAGCGTGGCGCAGAGCACCACCAGGATGACGTTGAGGTCTGAACCGTCAGCAGCAGCGCGGTAAGCTGCAGGTGGAACCACCAGTTCACTGGGGATGGGGATGACGGTACTTTCCAGTGTCATGAGGAAAGTGATGGTCCAATAGTTGAGGTGCTCGATGCACCAGGTAATGAAGTCGGACATCTTTTATTATAATGTAAAATGTTAATGTGTAATAGAGTGGGTTCTCAAACGAATTTCTTGCGGAACTCGTTCTTGGGAGTCAGGAGATGGCGGAACCAGGAGAGCGCGTTCCAAATGGGAAGTGATAGCGAGAGAATCGGGAGAGAGAGATAGAATCTGCGTTTGTAGCCCATTTCGCTGGCTGTTCGGTTGAAAGAGACGAGGCAGTGGATAGCAAGGATGAGCCAAAGAAGAGCCAGTAGTCCTGTCAGCATCCACAGGGGTGCTGTCTGGGGAATAGCCAAGTGATTGATGAGTGGCCAATAGCCCACGACGCAGAGAAACATGAGCCATGTGAGTGTCATTTTTAGGTTCTCTTTAAACCTAAAATAGGCGGTATTTCGCTGGTAACGCCGGGTCTCCATGTAGAAGGTCCTGTGCTTTATCCACAGTCGCCTGGCTGGCATACAATCTTGAATGACAACTGCTTTGGGAACAGTAACCACAGTGGTGTTGGTGGATGTGGAGAGACTGTTCACCAGCAACTCTGCAGCACCTGTCAGCAGGTTGATGTGCCGCCCAAATCCCTCTGTTTCCAAAAATAGCGAGCGGCGTATGGCCATGTTACATTCGTCGGCTCGCACAGCAGGATAACCGTCCTGAATGTGACGAAGGTTGGCTATGGTATAGTGGAGGCGGAAGTAGCTCACCTTCATTTCGAACCACGTGTGTTGTTGTTCGTCATATTTGGCAGCCCCGAGGATGATGCTCTTTTCTGTATTGGCAGCCTCGCCGAGACACGTCAGCCAGTGTGGGGTTGCCGGCTCACAATCTGCACGAGTCAGCACCACCCATTCATGTCGTGCCGCCCGAAATCCGAGAGTCAGCGCCAGACGCTCCAGACTGATATCGCGGGCTGAGGCTGGTGTGTGTGTGTGACGCAACTGAGGATAAGACAGTTCCAACTTTTCCAGCACGTCCTTGGTCTCGTCTGTAGAAGCAATGTCCACGACAATCACCTCGAAATCATCGTAGTCCTGTTCCAGAATCCGAGGAAGGTGACAGCGCAGTTCTTGGGCTTGATTATGAGCAGGGATGACTATCGAGAGTGGTGTAGGCATGAGGTAAGGGGCGACAGTTGTATTGCGAAGCCATCGTCTCGCCATAGGCGCCGGCTGAGCGGATGACGATGAGGTCACCTCGGTGAGTTTCAGGAAGTGTGATGTCGCGAGCGAAAGTGTCTGAGGATTCACAAATGGGGCCGACCACGTCATATGTGCACATCGCATTTCCCGCAGAGTTCTCTCCCATCGGTGTAACTGATGGAGACACTTCTGCTGTGAGGTTCTGTATGGTGTGGTGGGCACCGTATAAGGCAGGACGGATGAGTTCTGTGAAGCCAGCATCCACGATAACGAATTGCTTCTGCTTGCCGTGCTTAACATAGAGCACGCGAGTCAGCAGTGTGCCCATCTGTGCCACAACTGCACGTCCTAACTCGAAGTGAAGCTGCTGGCCATCACGCAGCTGAAGGCCTTCCTTAAAGGTGTTGAAGTATGCCTTAAAGTTCGGGATGGGATGTTCGTCTGGTGTTTCATAGTCGATGCCGAGACCTCCGCCCACATTGATATTCGGAGCATAAATACCTTCGTGGTCCAGTTCTTTTTGCAATTCATTGACACGCGAGCAAAGTTGCTCAAAGTCATCCATTTCCAGCAACTGTGAACCGATGTGGAAATGTAGTCCTTGGAAATCAATGAAGGGCATAGCCTGTGCCAGACGGATGACATGCACCATATCTTCCTTGGCGATGCCGAACTTGTCCTCGGCACGACCCGTGGTGATGTGGGCGTGGGTGTGTGCTGCCACATCGGGGTTGATGCGGAAACTTACGCGCGCGCGTATATTTAAAGAGGTAGCAAGCTCGTTGATGATGTGCAATTCCTCTGTGCTTTCCACATTGAACATCCCAATCCCAGCTTGCAGGGCTAACAGGATTTCCCAGTCGGCCTTTCCCACGCCGGCAAAGGCAATCTCAGCAGCAGGGAAGCCCGCGTCCATGGCAGCACGAATCTCACCGCCGCTGACACAATCAGCTCCTAATCCGGCAGCTGCGATCTGTCGCAGAATAGCGGGATTAGAATTGGCCTTAATGGCGTAGTGAACGTGATAGTTCTGATACCCTGCCGTCTCAACTTGAATGGCCTCAAGGGTTCGTGCCAGCAGTTCCGTGTCATAGAGGTAACACGGTGTCTTCAATGTCTGAAGAGAAGACAATTGAAAATTGAAAGGTGGAAATGGGCGGCTCATGAGGGTCGGCGGACATGGTCGTTATAAGTGAAAAGGATCTGTTGCAAAGCCTGAAGTGTGCGCTTTTTGTCTGATTCTGCCACCACGAAAGAGATATTGTGTGAAGAACCGCCATAACTGATCATGCGGACGGGAATTTGCTTCAGTGCATCTGTTGCTAAGGTTTCAAATCCAACATTCTGAGTGGATAGGTCGCCCACGACGCAGATGATACACATATTCTCCTCCACGGTCACGGTTCCGTATTTCTTCAGCTCGGCTGTGATGTCATTGAGGTTAGAGCGGTTGTCAATGGTCACGCTGACACCCACCTCGGAGGTGGCAATCATGTCGATGGAGGTCTTGTAGGTTTCGAAGATTTCAAAGACCTTACGCAGGAAACCGTGTGCCAATAACATTCGTGAGCTTTGTATTCCAATGCAGGTGATGCCGGATTTGGCAGCAACAGCCTTGATGGTGCCGCGGTGCATGCGGTTGTTGATAATGGTTCCGGGTGCCATAGGGTCCATGGTATTGAGCAGTCGGACTGGCACACCGGCAAATTTGGCCGGTTGGATGCAGGTGGGGTGCAAAATCTTGGCACCGAAGTAGGCCAACTCAGCAGCTTCCTCGAAGTAGAGTTGGCGCACAGGTTCTGTGCCGTCAACAATACGAGGATCATTGTTGTGCATCCCGTCAATGTCAGTCCATATCTGGATTTCCTCCGCATCAACGACAGCGCCAATGAGGCAAGCTGTGTAGTCCGAACCTCCGCGCAGCAGGTTGTCAATCTCTCCGTAAGCGTTGCGGCAGATGAACCCCTGTGTGATATAGATGTCATAACCAGGGTTGGCTGACAGTTGCTCGGCAGTCTTCTCACGGATATAGTTGAAGTCGGGTTCTGCGTTCTTGTCTGTGCGAATCATGTCGAGGGCAGAGAGCAGCACTGCTTTCACGCCTTGTTCCAGCAAGTAGTTGGTAACCATGTTGGTTGACATGATCTCTCCTTGTGCCAGAATCACTTTCTCTTCGAAACTGGTGAAGAGTGTTTTGGTGAACGAGCGCAGGTAATCGAACTCTTCTTTCAGGAACGTTTCGGTCTTTTGCCGCCACTCATCGGTGGAGTAGAGTTGGTCAATGTGTGCCAAATACTGCTGCTCCAAGCGGTTGATGATGTTGTGTGCTCCCTCGGGATTCTTCTTGTAGAGATAGTCGGCTATTTCCACGAGCGTATTGGTAGTGCCGCTCATGGCAGAGAGAACGACGATTTTGGGTTGGCCGTCACTGGTGATGAGTTTGGAGACGTCTTTCATTCGCTGGGCGCTGCCCACGCTGGTACCTCCGAATTTCAGGACTTTCATTTGTGTTATGTGATTGTACGCGGCTCAGCCGCAATTTATAGTTTTTAGTTTAAGATGTGATGGGGTTATTAGGGTTGTGTATCTTCCTCTGAGGAAATGGTGGCCAACGGGATGTCATCTGTTGCAGAGAGAGAGATTTCTGCCGCTAAACTGCTTGGCACAATGGCGTTTGCAGGAGATGTCTCTACGCTGAGTAGGCGCTGCTGAGTGCATTCGTAAACGGTGGCAGGGAACTGCTGGATGAGGTGATTATTGTGTGTGACCATGACGACAGCGGTGCCCTCCTTGGCCAACTCGTGGAGAATGGCAACGGTTTGGTTACCGGATTCTGCATCCTGATTACCTGTGGCTTCGTCGGCCAAGATGAGGCGTGGTGTGTTCAGGATGGCACGTGCGATGCAGATTCGTTGCTGCTCGCCACCCGAAAGTTCGTAGGGCATCTTCTCCAGCTTGTCTTCCAGTCCCACGCGCTGAGTGACTTCAAGGATGCGAGCTTCGCGTTCGGCCTTGTTCTTCCATCCGGTGGCACGCAGTACAAAATTCAGGTTGTCATGGACTGTGTGATCCATGAGGAGTTGGAAATCCTGAAAAACAATGCCAAGTTGTCTGCGCAGGGCCGGCAGTTGCCGACGGCGAATGTGAGTCATGTCACGGCCCAGTACCTCGGCTGTTCCAGAGGCAACGTCCAGTTCCCCGTAGAAGGTCTTGAGCAACGACGTCTTTCCGCTGCCCACTATTCCTGTGAGATACACAAACTCACCAGGATGCACTTGCAGGTCCACGTCTCTCAGAACGAGGTCTTTGCCGCGCAGGATATCCACGCGCTGGTAATTGATAATCAATGTTTCTTCCATCCGGGTTGATGTCTTTCTTGCAGTTCCTGAGCCATCTGTTCGATGCGCAAACCTTTGGAGGTGAGAAGTACGATGAGATGGTAGAGCATATCGGAACCCTCATAAATCATGCGCTCATCGGTGCCGTTGCAGGCTTCGATGATCAGTTCCAGTGCCTCTTCACCAACTTTCTGCGCCATGCGGTTCAACCCTTCACGAAAGAGACTCGTAGTGTAAGAGCCTTCCGGCATCTCGCGATGTCGTTGCTCGATGAAGTCCTGCAGGTCAGAGAGGAAGAGGAGGGGGTTATCTTCAGTGGAAGAACCGCGGGGCACACTGTTCTCCTCTCCCCAGCAAGTGTCTGTTCCAGTGTGGCAGACAGGTCCTGTGGGATGGACGCGGATAAGCAGTGTGTCCTGATCGCAGTCCAGTTTGATGCTGACCACGTTGAGGAAATAGCCACTGGTCTCACCCTTGGTCCACAGACATTGGCGGGTGCGCGAATAGAAGGTGACACGTCCCTCGGTTACAGTCTTCTCGTAGGCTTCGGGGTTCATGTAGCCAAGCATCAGCACTTGACGCGTGTCTGCGTCCTGTATAATAGCGGGGACGAGGCCGCCGCATTTATCGAAGTTGATAGACCCACCCCCGTGCCCCTCAATGTGAGGGAGGGGAGAAGTTGCTTGTGACGGCTTATTATCCATGTTGTTATTATCAAAATTATCCATGTAATTGTTATATTATCGTGGTAGCATAATTTCTTTCAAAGGTCTCTGTTACCTGCCTCACAGTAAGGGATAGGGGGTCCTTTATCTTACAGAAATCCCCTCGCTCCTCAAATATTGCTTTAACTCGGGAATCTTGATTTCTCCGAAGTGGAAGACGGAAGCGGCGAGAGCGGCATCTGCGTGACCTTGAAGGAACACATCGCGGAAGTCCTCGCGACAACCTGCTCCGCCCGAAGCGATGATGGGAATGAACAAGGAATCAGAGAGGCGGCGCAAGGCATCGTTGGCGAAGCCTGCCTTCACACCATCGTGGTTCATACTGGTAAAAAGGATTTCTCCGGCACCTCGCTCCTGTACCTCGTGAGCCCATTCAAATAGTGTTCGCTCTGTGGGCACGCGACCTCCATTGAGATAGCATGTCCACGTACCTTCCTCGTCCATGCGGGCATCGATGGCCACCACACAGACTTGTGAGCCGAAATGGCGAGTAATCTCGTCGATGCGCTCAGGATGGCGCAGGGCGGCGCTGTTGATACTCACCTTGTCGGCACCTGCATTCAGCAGTCGCTCCACATCTGCCAGTTCTCCGATGCCGCCACCAACGGTGAAGGGGATATTGACAGTGGCTGCGACCCGTGTGACCATATCAGTGAATGTCTTGCGACCTTCATGGGACGCGGTGATGTCAAGGAACACCAGTTCATCGGCTCCTTGAAGACTGTAGGCGTGACCCAGCTCAACCGGGTCGCCGGCGTGGCGCAGGTTTACAAAGTTCGTGCCTTTGACGGTTTGACCGTCTTTGACATCGAGGCAGGGTATGATGCGTTTAGCGAGCACTGTTTTTGGGGGGCTAAAAGTTTATTGTTGAGTATTGAAGGTTGAGAGTTTATTGTTGAGTGTTGAAGGTTTATCGTTGAGGGCTGAAGGCTGAGAGATTATCGTTGAGGACTGAAGGTTTATCGTTGAGGGTTGAAGGCTGAGAGTTTATTGTTGAGCGCTGAAGGTTTATTGTTGAGGGTTGAAGGTTGAGAGTTTATTGTTGAGTGTGAAGGTTTATTGTTGAGAGTTTGTGGTTGAGCGCTGAAAGTTTATGTTGAGAGTCTTTGGCTTCGGGTTGAGCACTGATGGTTGGGTGGAGCGCGTATTCGCGCGAATCTGCATTCATCAGAGTTTGAACGTTAACCACCCTGAGGGAACTCTTCAAGGAGCTGCGCCAAGTTGATGCGCCCCTCATAGATGGCTTTGCCGAAAACCACTGCCGGCACGCCCGCCTCCTGTAACTGTCTGATATCATCGCTGCAGCTGACCCCTCCCGAGGCGATGAGGCCACAGTGGGGATAGGTTTGCATGACAGTCTGGTAGAGTGGGGCAGCAGGTCCCTGCAGCATACCGTCTTTGCTGATTTCGGTGCAGAGGACATGTTTCATGCCCGCAGCAAGGTAGGGCTCCAGAAATGGCAGCAGTTCTTGCTGGCTCTCTTCTTTCCAACCATTGATGCTGATGCGGCCTTCGCGCACGTCGGCGCCCAGAATAAGCCGTTCCGGCCCAAATTCCTTCAGCCAGCCCATCACAAGCTGCGGATCTGTCACAGCGATGCTGCCCACTGTCACCATGGCCGCACCGGCATCGAAGGCCAGACGAAGGTCTTCATCCGTCTTCACGCCGCCGCCAAAGTCCACCACCAGCTGTGTCTGCTGCGTGATGCGCCGCAGGGCATTCAGATTCACTACGTGTTTGGAACGTGCGCCATCCAAATCCACGACATGCAGGCGGCGGAAGCCGAGCCGTTCCATGTGGCATGCCACCTCAGCGGGGTCGTCGGCATACACTTTCTCGGTGGAATAGTCGCCTTTCGTCAGGCGCACACAGCGTCCTCCGATGATGTCAATAGCTGGTATGAGCGTGATCATGGCTGTTGTTTGCTGCTTTTTGGCTGCAAAAGTACGCAAAACTTTCAACTTTCATCTTTCATCTTTCAACTGTTTATCACTACCTGTACTTGCTTTCGGAGCAATCTCCCAAGAGAGACAGATACGATTCGTAGCGGCTGACAGCTATTTCGCCTTTGATAACAGCTTCTTGTACAGCACAACCGGGTTCATTTGTGTGCGTGCAGTTGCCGAAACGGCAATCCCTGCCAACGCGGAAGCTTTCCGGAAAATAGTGACTCACTTCCTCTTTCTGCATATCTACTGCTCCGAAACCCTTAATTCCAGGGGTGTCAATGATAGCACCATCCGGCAAGAAATACATCTCCGAGAAAGTTGTGGTATGCATGCCTTTGTCGTGCGCGTCGGAGATTTTACCCGTACGCGTCATCTCCCGGCCAAAGAGTGCATTCAGTAATGTACTTTTTCCTACACCCGAATTGCCGCTTAATAGCGTTGTTTTGCTTGCGAGCAGAGGTAAAATTTCCGAGGCCTGAAGGCTGATAGCGGATAACTCCACGGTCTTGTAACCAATTGATTCATAGAGTGCCCGCAGGTCGTCTAATTGTGCTAACTCTTCCTCCGTAAACAGATCGATCTTATTGAATATAAGGAGCGCGTGCACGCGATAAGCCTCGCAAGTAGCTAAAAATCGGTCAATAAATGTGGTAGAAGTAACAGGATGGTTTACCGTCACAATAAGTGCCACCTGGTCGATATTGGCCGCCAGTATATGGCTCTCTTTGCTTAAGTTAGTGGACCGACGGATGATATAGTTCT
>JAEEGL015915863.1_pt1 | contig 14074 bp, 11 predicted proteins | sample 9134231 | NCBI WGS metagenome assembly JAEEGL01 (sample SAMN16246548, study PRJNA631951) | gut metagenome | biome: gut microbiome; feature: rumen; material: fiber-attached | host: Bos | place: Iran: Karaj | collected 2018-10 | reverse complement strand
CTCTTACGGAAAGACTCTTCCGGTGACATACGAGGGAGCAAAGAAGAGATGCGCCGCCTATCAGGAGTATGGCTATCCGGCCGGCCGCTGGCGCCTCCCCACTGAGGCAGAGATCCTTTTCCTGCAGAAGTTGAATACCGATAGTAAAATTCCTTCGCTTTTCAACCCAAGCACCGAAAACGGTTATTGGGCAGCAGGGGCACTTCTTTATGTAAAGGATGGCTCCGGTAACGACTTATTCGTAGACCTTTCAGGAGTTACAGCTAATACTGGTTCTGTTGGTTATACCGTTGGAACAAATAATTATACCAGTTATGTCCGTTGCGTTTACGATACCTGGTATTGGGGCGATACTCATTCCACTCAAACAAGCGGCACCTGGCTTGGATACAAGACCAGTCTCACTGATACATTTTGATGCGATATGAAAAAGATTTACGCTATATTTTCAGTCTTGCTTGTACTCGCCGCTGTGTCCTGCGTACGGGAGGAGCCGCTGGCCATAGACAAGTTTGAAAAAGAAGGTGCGACAGTCCCTGTCATCCTCTCTTTCCAGGACCCCGTAGTCCTACAGGCCGGTACCAAGGCCGAACCGGGAATGGAAATGGGGGTGCAGCCCGCCATCAGCAGCATCCACGTCGCCGTCTTCGGTACGGACCGCTACCTGAAAGACTATGTGAGTGCCTATCCCTGCGATGCGTCCGGCAATCCCATCTCCGGTTTTGCCTCGCAGAACGCCACATCGGCCTACTTCATTGCACGGCTTCCCATTTCGTCCAAAGAGCGCGTGCTCCATATCATTGCCAACGGCCCTTCCACCTTGCCGTTCAATGCCTACGAGAACGACATCATGCAGAACATGACGGTTACCGACGGCAACGGCGCCTATTGGCAGCGTATTACCTTGCCCGGCGGTATTACCGTCAAGGAAACGGATGGAATTCCCCAGCAGACCCCCGACGGAGAGTTTATCCCTACCGATGCAACCGTGGCGGCCCTGAGCGACCTTAAGCTTATCCGCAACTTCGCCAGCATTACCGTTACCGAGAATGCCGACAAATTCGAGATTGTTTCCTACACGCTCTGCAACATGCCCAAGAGCGGCGCCATCGCCATGTACAGTTCCAACCACAGCGACTGGGTGTCTGACTATACGGCACCCACGCTGTCTGATCACCTCTACAGCTACGACGGAAAAACCTATCCCGGCTTCCCCACGGACCCGGAAATCGACACCAACATCCCCACTACGCCAGATGCCTTGAATGCCCCTGGCGTATCTGTCGCTCCGGGTGACCCCATCTACGTGTATGAGCGCGCCGTCACTACGGACAATCCTCCTTTCATCCTTATGGCCGCCCGTTATGTGCAGAGCGGCACGCCCACATCCGCAACGCCCATCCATTACTACCGCCTGGACCTTGCGCTGGAAAGCGGCTATTTCCCTATTTACAGGAATTTCCAATACGTGATCAACATCTCTGACGTGTCTGTCGACGGGTTCGAGGATCTGGCTACTGCCGCCGCCCACAACAGCGGAAGCAACTTCTCCGTATCCCTGGACACCCGCACCCTCCCCGATGTTTCCAACGGTGTCGTCCGCCTGCACGTAGAGAAGCCCAACTTCGACTGGGTGTACACTGCCGGCAGCCAGAAATTCTGGTACATGTTTGAATTGAACGCTAACCACGACAAGATTAACGGGAACGTTACGGTTACCGAGAAGGAAGGCAATGCCATCAAGAACCTGTCGGTTGACAACAGCGACAATGCAAATGGCGAGCGCTATGTGAACTACGAGCTGAACATGCCCAACGGTACATCCACCCTTTCCTCCACCTTGCAGCTGGTCGGAACATATAACGACGGCTCAGATACCTACAGGCTTGTCCGTATGGTAACTATCCGCGTGTTCAACGCCAAGGACATAACGCCCTCACTTTCCCCTGCTACCGTTGCAGATGAAGAAGGGCAGCTCACAACCCTCACCATTCCTCTTCCCTATGACCTTCAGGCTTCCATGTTCCCCATGGAAATCCTCATCGAGGACAGCGCCAAGGCGCTGAACCCCGCCTCTACCGAGAATATGCCTGTTAAAACCACGGGGATTGATAATCTGGACGAGCCCTTCAAATCTCTTTCGGGCGACGGCAAGTCTTCCTACTGCTTTGTCCGCACGCTCAACTGGTCTGAATACCAGCGGCTCAAGAAGAATGCGGAGCTTTCGGGCAGCGACAGGATTATCCTCACCTGCGATTTCGAGACCACCAAGGCTTTCTCCTCTTCCACGGTGTATGTCTATAACAAGTATTTCCAAACCGATGCTTCCGGTGTAACCACCGCCCAGGCAACCCTGACCGGCGACGCTAACAATAATATTACGCCCAACCGTCAGACGGTTTCCGGGACCTCTGCCACCGTGAAGGTGAAATCCACCGGCAACTGGGTGGTCAACATCTCCCTGGCTGGCGGCGGCGTGGCGGCCGGAGCCTCCCTCAGTCCTTCGAACGGGTCGGCCACTACGGGACAGAACGTAACGGTTACCCTGCCGGAGAATGTGTCCGAGAACGCTATCCGTTACCTCCTTACGCTCACCAATACATCGGCAAGCCCCAGCTTCACCCGCACGGCCTACATCACGCAGGAAGGCATTTTGATGAAGCTGACATCGGCGACCACGAACATCAGCAGCGAAGCCAGTTCGGTGGCCGTTACCGTTGAATCCGGCACCTCTTATGTCCTTGAGCTGATTGATGCGGGTGGCACGGTTCTTTATACATCCGGAACGTATTCGCCCACGACGGGCCCGACAAATCATAACGTGAACATCCCGGCGAACACCTCGTTCAGCGAACGCCGGCTCACCATCCGTCTGCGCAACCTTCTCAGCACGGCCTGGAAGGATGTCACCATCATCCAAGCTGCAGCGGTTTCGCTCAGTGTGGTTAACGCCCAGATTCCCATGCAGGTGTCCACTGCCAGGGTAAGCCTTAGCAACAGCATCCCTGTCAAGCTGAGAGTATTCAACATCGGCACTGGAGCTGAGGTCTATACCTCTGGCGAAATCGCAGCGAGCACTGTTGCTGCAGAGCGGACTGTTACCGTGGGTGCCAATACTGGCTCGGCCATCACTTATCGGGTGGAAGCCTGGCGGGCAGACCTCTCCGAACGCGTGGGCAATACCATAACGTTCGTCCAGCAACCTTCCATATTGATTACCGCAGCCAGCACTTCGTTAAAGGGTAACGAGACCTCCACCACTGTGTACGTGGTCTCCGATTTTGACTGGGTGCTCACCAGCAGTCCTTCCGGCGCCACCCTTAGTTCTTCCGGCGGCTCTGCTACCTCCGGCGGCACCGCGGCAGCTGTCACCGTGACCCTGCCGGTGAACTACACCACCTCGGATGTCGTCTATACTCTTACCGCAAAGGGAACCGGTGCCAACTCCTCCAAGAGCAGCGCCGTGGCCATTACCCACCGGAAGGCCACCCTCCGCACCGGGCAGACGGTAACGTTTGACTGCGGCACTGGCACTGGTCGTGTATTTAATACTTCTTCCCGTACTGCTACGAAAAATGGCATTACCGCCACATTCAGCGCAATAAGTGCTGCACAAAACGCCCACATCCGTTTTGGCCTTAACACAACACTGTCGTTTACTACTGACAACACAGTTTACGAGATTACAGAAGCGTCGTTGACGTTCACTGAACGTAATTATCGCGCCAATGGCGGGTCTGTATCAAACGGAACGATGAGTTGGGGGACAACATCCAACTGGAGCAAGAGTGGCACCAATCCTGTTACGTCTCTAGACATTACATTTACTCAGGCCTACAATTATACACCCTTGAGATTGTCTTCCTTCACTATAACCTACACAGATTACCAGTGGGATTAACCGCCCGGTCATCTCTCTATAACAAATTGCGGCTGCCTTCCCGGCAGCCGCAACTTGTATTAAAACTTATTTCGTAGCTTCCTCCAGCCCCAGCCGGATGTTTTTGATCATAGCCTCGGACGTATAGGTGGCACCTGAAACGGCATCCAGTTCCTGCGCCTTGGCTTCATCAACCGTCTTTCCCACCAGTTTTCCCAGCAGGCCGCTCTCCAGCACCGTCTGCAGATAACGAGGCGACTCCTGGTTGGGAAGCGCCTTAATTTGCGTAATAACGCCCTTATATACAGATATTTCCACAGGGGTAGGACCATTGAAGCCAATAACATCGGCCCCTAGTTTCGTGGTGTTGATCTTGAGCGTATCGGGGCCTTTGGCGGCAGAAGTGCCGCAGGAAGTGCCCACATAGCACGTCCCGCCCAAAACGGCCGAAATGGCCAGAAACAGCAATAACTTCTTCATATCTTAAAATCGGGATAAACTGTCAAAGGATGGCTTGAACTCCCCTTCCTCCATCCGGTGAATGAGGGAAACCACTTTGTCATTCATGGGCGTTGGGCAGCCCACTTTGCGGCCGGAAGCGGGAAAGGCAATTCTCATATAGTTTAAGTCTTTTAGCGGGGCCAAAGATACGCTTTTTTTGCCGATTCCTGAATGATTTGAGCAAATTTGAAGAGGACGTCCCCCAAGCTTGGGCCAGGTCCCCCCCTGGTTTGGGCCAGGTCTCTTTTTAGGGCGAGGACCTCGCCCGCCCATTGTGCCACAGAGGCCTCAAAAGGCATATATGCCGGGCTAGGTCCAGGGCACAAAAGTAGACCTCGCCCTTCTGAAAGGGGCCATACGCTCAATCAGTCAATCATTTTGATAATTGACCCCGGCCTTGGTTCCTCGACGATATTATCATGGTCATCGTGCTCCCTGGAATCGCTGATTTCCACAAAGCACATAATCCTTATCTGAAAATAGAGGGATGGTGAGTACTTGGGAGAGAAAACGAAAATAACAATAATGCCTGATCAATATTTTGAAATTTAGCCAAAATGAAGATCTTTTATTAATTTTGGCTGAGTTATATACAAAAAAGTACAGTGAATCTATGTTACATTCTTAGTGGTCGTGTGTTATATAGATAGACGACATAGAGAGAATGTGAAATAACCACAGCAATGGCTGATTACCTGACAGATGCGTTCATTCGGCTTCGGCAGAAGCTTAAAAGGGTTTCCAGCAGGATTTTGCCGGATGCCGATGGCGCGGAGGATATCCTGCAGGACAGCTTCGTGAGGCTCTGGCGCCGGCAGTATCCGCTGCAGTCGGAAAAGGAAGCTGAGGCGCTGCTCACCCGGACGGTCCGGAATGCCAGCCTGAATGAACGCCGACGAGCCCGGTCAGTTCCCTTGGAAAGGGACTATGCCGATGACAGTCCCGATACGCAGGAAAAAGAACGGGCCTTCGCCCAGATGAAGGAGAAGATTCAAGCGGAGTTAACAGACACACAACGATACATATTGGAGGAGAAAGAATACGGAGGACGAACCCTGGAAGAGATAGCGGCCGAGTTGGGGATGAAGCCCGCAGCAGTGAGGATGCAGCTCTCCCGCGCCCGCAAAACACTTAGAGACGCTTTGAAAGATGACAGATAAAGAAAAATACTTGGACCTTATGCAGCGGTACTGGGATGCCGAAACCACTTCCAAAGAAGAGTGGGAACTGGCCCGGTATGTTGCACGGGTGGACGATCCTGAGTTCGATGAACTCAGGGGCGTTTTGGGTTATCTCTCCATCGGCAAAGAGAAAAAGAAGCGGAAAGCAAGCACAGTACGTCTCCTCCCTTTGGTTGCCGCTGCCGCCAGTATCGCCGCTGTCGTTGCCATCGGCTTCAGCCTCAGGAACAGCAGGGCCCAAGCTGGTGAAGAGCTCTATGTCTGTTACTCATATGGGGAGAAAACAACCGACAATCAGCAGGTTATGGCATCAGTCGCGTCATCCCTTGCCGATTTCTTTGGCGGCGGTTCTCCTGCCGAAATTAACTTATTCGAAATGTTCGAGCGATGAAAAGGTTATTGATGTGCATAATGGCCTTGCTCCTGTTTTCTGGGGCGGCTTTTGCCCAGCGGGGGCTGAACTGCCATCCCGTCTTCAAAGGGAAGATTGTTCCTACAAAACGGATGGTAATCACTCAGGCTCGCGGCGAAAGCATGGCCACTTATAAATTGGATTACTACCATAGTGTTCAGTTCCAGGTCGATGAGAAGACGGCCATGAAGGTGGCGGAGTTGATTCAGGCCGATGCGGCCGAAGCACAATCGGCCGAAACGGAAATGACGGGCGAACTCTTGACATACGCCTTGATACAGCCTACTCCCTTCGCACGGGTGCGCCGCTATCTTTGCTACCAGGCAAGACCCGTCGGAGCCGCCTGGATCATTACCATCCTTTATCTGGAGGGAAGCGCCACCCTTGATGACTTACGTTCCATGTTTGAAAAACAATAGTCCCATGAAGCACCTGACAATCACCATATTATCCATTGTGTTCTCCATTTCTGCCGCCGCGCAGGAGGCCGATACCACCGCCGCTAATGGAGACAAGCTCAATTTTGAACAGCCCCGTTTTCTGGTTTCCGATTATTTCAGCAGCGTAAAGGCCCATCTCTCCAAGGAAGGGCGAAAGGGATGGAAACCGGAGTTCAGTTTGCGCGCCAATGCGGAGTTTCTGGACGGATCCCTCATCCTTACAGGCGGAATCCGAACCAGCCAGAACAAAGTGTTCGGATTGGGCGCAGGGTGGGGACAAAGGTTCTTCATCTTCGGCCCCGAGGCCCATTTCACAGGGCAGCGCTTCAATATAGTTGCCTACCATCGGCACTATATTCCTTTAGGGCACAGAAAGAATTTCTCCCTGTACAGCGATATCCTGCTCGGAGCGCGCTGCGTCTATAAAATGAGCGACTACTATATGGAAAACGGCGTTGTGCGTTCCCCAGGCGCAGAGCCTGAGTTTCCCGTCCTGCCCGGAGACTGGAAGTTCTGGGGGTCCTGGCAACCGGGCATTGCGTTCCACTTGTGGGGCAAGTCCAACTTCTTCATCGGCCTCAGCATCGGCCCCACCATTGGAGCACATGCGGGAATTGCCCTGTAGAGCCCCAAAGTAAGTCGAAACAATAAGCATCGCCATCAAGCGATGCTTTCTTTGTAGCCCCAAGTGACATAATATCGGACATTTATTCCGACAGAGTGATTTCCGGGCGGATCATCCATTCCGGAGTTTCTTGCGGGCGTTGTAGTAGGACTGGCGGCTATTGAAGCCGGACAGCAGGGCGATTTCGTCCGCATCCGCCTCGGGATGCCCTTTCCTGTAGGCCTCGGCGTGCGCCAGGCGGCAGCGGTTTACGTAGCCGAAGAAGCCTCCCAGGCTCTCGTTCAGTACGCTGGAGACATAAGTGCGGTTGCAACCGCACAGCTGGGACAGTTTGCCCAGGGTGAGGTGGCTGTCCAGGCAGGCCTCCTGCTGCTCCACCTGCAGGCGGATGGCGCCGAGGATCTCCCCCTTGCGCTCCGGGGACAGCAGTTCCGCCTCCTGCGCACCCTCCGTCTTTACGGCATCCATCTCCGCTTCCAGCCGTTCCACCTCCAGCGTCCGGTGCGGAGAAAGCGCGCCCAGCAGGATGACGACCATCAGGACGGACAGGATCAGCAGCGAGAAGGACAACACCCCCGAGCTGCCGTTGAAAGTGGCGCTCCAACTCAAGATCAAGTGAAGGAACGGTATGTAAATCAGCGATTTGGCATACTGCTCCGGGAAATCGTCCGGATTGGAGAAGCTCTCTTCGGAGAAGCGGCGGAGCGGCTGGATCATCATGACCATGGCCACAATCAGGCTGATCAGGTAGAAGGTCGCCAGACCACCGGCGATGATGAAACAGACGCTGCGGAACAATCCCTGCATCTGCGTACCCGGCATGAGGGTGGCCACCAGGGCCACGATGCCCATCAGGACATAGGTTACCGACATCGCCCAGGTAGGCTTTCGCCACCAGGCTACTTTCAGCACGCGCCCGAAGTAACTATAGATGAGCACGGAGCAGAGGTAGGGCGAGGTCAGCAGGAGCATCATGCGCAGTTGCAGCACGGCATCGGGATCCCCGGGCAGCAGAAGCACCGGGAACAGCAACAGATTGGACAGGGCGCCGAAAACCAGCGTGCGCCAGCCGGGAAAATAATAATCGATGTGTTCGGTGTATGGCGCACATTTGTGCCCCCAGCGGACCACGGCCACCACTACGCAGATGGTCAGATAGACCCCCAGCGAAAGGCTGAGCAACAGTTCCTGCAGGGAGTACGTCATAGCTGCGAACGGATTTCGGCCAGCAGGTCGTCAAGCGCCTTGCTGTCGGCCGGATAGAACTTCACCACCGGAGCGATGGTCATCCGGGCGCTCTTGCCCAGACGCTTCTCCAGCAGCCGATACTCTTCGAACTGGTCCAGGAGGGTCCGGGCCTGCTCTTCGTCGAGGGGAATGTCCAGCTTCGCCTCCCGCAGCATGAAACGGCTTTTGGCGGCGACGGACAGCTCGACATTCAGTTTCACGTAGCAGATGACATCGAAGAACACCTCCGGCGGGAAGGAATCCTTGACCGAAAGCAGGAACGCTCCGGTCCTGGTCTCGCCGAGATGCCCCTCCCGGATGGCGCCCAGCAGGGCCACCTGCTTGTCCAGGCCCTTGTCCAGCCAGAGGTGGATCATGTCTCCGTCATACTGGTACGTCCATACCAGCAGGCCCGCCATGGAGCCGAAGACGACGACAAACTGCAGGAGCGGGTTGAAGTGGAAAGTATTGTGGGCCACGTGCAAGGCAGGCGCGGCCAGCAAAAGGAAAGCCGTCATCAGGACATCCCCCCGCTTCACCTCCAGCCGGGCGCGGCGCCTTCCGGCCAGCCGGACGGCGAACATCAGCGCCGCGGCCACAATCGCGCTGCATCCCATATGGATGAGGGCCACTTCCAGGCCGCGGAACAACACCGTCCCCATACTCATTCCCTCGCCCAGCAGCAGGTAGAACACATTCTCCAGGATGGAGAAACCGCCGCCCACCGCGGCACCGCAGATTACGCTGTCGATGAAGAAGGCGATCCGCTTCCGCCGGGCCAGGATCAGCAGCGGAACGGCCTTCACGGCCTCCTCCACCACCGGATTGACAAAATCGGACACGCCTTCCGACAGGAAAAGGCCCGTCAGCCGGAACAGTCCGAAGCAGGCCAGGGCCGCCGCCATGCCGCATAGCACCAGCAGCAGGAGACGCTTCACGCTGATCAGCGCGAAATTGTCCAGGAAGTACACTGCGGCGATGTAGATGACAACGGGAAGGAGTGCGGCGACGAATTGCATCAGAGGAGCTTGAGGGATATCATGATTTCGTTGCCGTGCCGGCCGGCGGGGAAGCCCTCCGGGGCGAACAGGTGGCCGTAACCCACGGAAAGCGTGGTCTTGAGGTAATTCATGAAGACCACTTCCGTGGTCAGCTGGACGCCCGTGCTGTAGTACATCCGCTGCGGCTGTCCGGGATTCCAGGTCGAGAGGCCCGTGCCGAAGAAAGAGCAGTGGATCCAGGTAGGATAGCAGAACAGGGCGCCGAAGTCGTTGAGACGGATGGGGCGCAGGTTGAGTTCCGCCGTCGCCTTGGCATAGGAATGCGCCTGGATGGCGTCGATCGCGGCACCGGGCATGGCCAGGGAGCCGCGGTACTGGAAGGCGTTCCGGTAGTCCACGCGGTTGTTGCGGAAGCCGCCGAAGTAGGTGTTGCCGAAGACGGTCTGGGCGTCGCCGAAGTTGTGGCCGGCCGCCGTCCGCAGCCAGAAGGAATTGTTTCGGTCTATCGGGAGCAGGAAGCCGAAGTCGCCGGAGACTTCCACGGAGGGGAAGACGTGGCCGCCGACCAGGTAGCTGTAGCCCTGGGCGCCCAGGCTGAAGCCCTGCTCGGGCGTCACGCCGCCCAGAGAGGTGCGCAGCTTGGAGATTTTTCCGTAAGCCATAGCGGTCTGCATGGACTTGATGTCCCCCACCTCGATCTCTTGGTACAGCGGCAAGGCATCCATGTCGCCGTAGGCACCCATCGAGAAGCCCCAGGAGCGGGTATACGGCGCCACCATGGAGTTGCTGTGATCGTAGGCCAGCGTGACCATGTAGCCCTTGCGGCTCGCGCGCATCGGGCCGGCCAGGTCGTAGAAGTCCGTATGGTTCCAGGCGGCCTTGAGCGTCCAGAAATAGTATTTCCACTCGAGGTCCGCGTGGATGCGGTTTTTCCATTCATTGTGGCTCCACGGGGAAAGGCCGAGGTCCAGCTTGACGCTGCTCAGGCCCACCGGGTCCTTGAAGAAGAGCCGATAGCCCAGCACGGGTGTCACGTGGTTCCAGCCCTTAGCGTCCGTGAAACCGGAAATGGTGGGATAGGCGCCCGCGAAGCGCATTTCCTTCAGGACTTTGTATGGGGTGATGCCGTTGTAGACATCGCCGAAATTCACCTGTGGGAGCGGTTCACGGAGCAGGCCCACCTGCTCCAGCGCCTCCCGGTTGTTCTCATAGGCCTTCTGGCCGTAAAGTTCCACGGCGTTGGCGTCGCCGACCACCTCGCGCCCGAGTGTGACCGGACGCATGCCGTCCCGCTCGAATTCGAGCGCCAGCAGCTGGTTAGGGGCGATCTCCAGCGGCGCGAAAAGGCCGATTTCCGTGTTGGAAAGCATCTCCATCTCACGCGTGGCGATGTTAATCTGCCAGAGATTGGAGACGCCTGTATAATAGGAACTTCCAATCAAGTAGCAGTCGTCCAGCGAGAAGCGGAACTGACCCAGGTTGGCGTCTTCCCAGGTGACCAGTTCCACGGGCTTGAATATGGCCTTCGCCAGCTCCTCGGTATTGAAAAGCATCAGCGTATGCTCGCCGTTGTCGCCCTGCCGGGTCAGGGAAAGATACTTGCCGTCATGGCTCACGTCCATGTCGAACACGCTCACGCCGAATGGGAACGCATAAATGACCTCCGGGTTTCTCAGGTTGCGGTCCATGCGGACGATCGACTGGGTCCCGCCATTGGAGAAGAGACCGTAAAGGCAGTCGCCCGCATTGTCATAGACGATGTTGTTGATGCGCTGGAAGGTTTTTTTCTTGACCACCTTCCCCTTCCGGAGGTCGTACACCTGAAGGCCGCGCATCTTGGCGTTGTTGAAGGTGAAGATGAGGCGCCCGGCATTGCGGTCCAGGGCCACGAAGGCGGGATTGTAGAGCTGGATGCCATAGACATCCGTCAATTTCCGTTTTTTCCCGGTATTCAGGTCTATCTCCAGCAGGTGCGCGAAGCCGCCTGGGGCATTGGCTGCGGCGTAGGCCTTGCCCGTGGCCGGGTCATAGACGAAAGGCGACACGGAGCCCAGCGGATCGCGGGTCAGCGGCGTGGTCTGAGTAAGCGGATATTCACGGACGGCGGCCAGGTTGGCCTCCTGGTGCTCCCGCTCATCCACTTTCCACGCATTCCACACCTTCCGGAGCGGCTGGCCGTAAACCTGCTTGAACTGGCTCCCGAAAAAGGTGCGGCTGTCGGCCGTGCGGTTGTAGAAGTCGATCAGCTTGTCATAGCCGTATTCTTTGGTCAGGTAATTCACGAAGCGGGTGCCGTACAAGTAGGCATTGGCGCCCACCTGGAAGTCCATCGTGGAGCCTTCCGTTTCCAGGCCCACCACGGAGAAAAGCCTGTCTCCGCCGGCGATGATGCTGCGGAAATACATCTCGTCATAACCGCCCAGGGAGCGGCCCACGCCGCCGCCCAGCCAGGTCTCCATGAAACAGGCGATCCCTTCGTGATACCAACGGGGGGAATACCAGCGGGGAACGGTCATATAGCTCCAGAGGGCGGAGATGGGCTGGGTGTTGTCCACGGTCACTTTGGTGCCGAAGAATTTGCGCCAGCCCAGATCCTTCCGGTTGTACTTGTCCGTCATCACGATGTGCGTGTACTCATGGCAGAAAAGCTGCCGGTACCGCTCGCCGGACGGATTGATGTAATACGACATGTTCAGCGGAGCCATGCCGATCTGGATCAGCGAACGCGGCAGCGGCGTCGCTCCGCCGTTGCCGTCGTCTTCCCAGTCCGTGAGCAGCAGCAGGGGCGCTTCGGGCTGATAGACGGAATCACTGGTCCAGATCTGCCCGTGCAGCGCCTTCCCGTTCTGGTACATGCGTATCATGTGGGGGATGTAGCGCGACAGGTCCTTGTCGAAGAACACCAGGGTCGCTTCATCGGTCTTATACTGGTAATAAACCCGCGACTGCCCCCGGGAAAGGACCGGGAGCAGCAGCAGGGACAATAATGCCAGTCGAATACGCATATAGTCCAGGATTATGCTAGAGGACAGGATGGGGCCGTACGCCTAAGGACAAGTCCTTGATGGCAGCGCCCAGCCCTTCGCAGATGGACAAGGACGAATTAATGACCTCCGACGGCATGGCACCCCTCAGGTCCAAGTTCATGTTCTGCATGACCTCCCCGAAAGAGGAAAGGACCAGGGTTCTTGCTCCAAGCATGCGGACGCTTTCGCCAAGCACATCCTTGGTCTGCGCGCCAAGCACGTCCCGGGTCTGCGCGCCAAGAACATCCTTGGTCTGTGCGCCAAGCACGTCACGGGTCTGTTCGCCAAGAACATCCTTGGTCTGCACGCCAAGCACGTCACGGGTCAACTCTTCAAGCTGGGTCAAAGCCCTATTACTCAGAGGGTCTGCTGCCGCCCTGCTCTGTATGGCCTGACTGGAACTGGGCACGAAAAATCGACCCAGGTCTACGTCCGGGATAATAAGACCCAGCGAGGAGGGCAGATTCATGGACTCGCTAAGCACAATACTCTCGAAGAAGCACAGCTGCCTGACACTGTCAAATGCCTTCATCGTGGCCAGACCTTCCTCGGGAGAGAGCATGTAGCCCTTGTCTTCCAGCGCCTTGAGGCTCTTATTGTCGCCGTCCAACGCCGCGGACATCTGCTGATACGTCACCCACTGGTCGCGGACAAACTTGAGGCGGTCGTCGGCATCGGCCTTTTTAATATAGTTGTCAGCCGTAGCGATGAAACGGTCCGCCAGCTTGTTCTGCTTCTGCAGGGTGACATAAGCCAGGGAAGCGTTGATGGTGTTCTGGGCTAGATCCGGACGCTTTTCTCCGCCCAGCGTGGCATTGAGGTCGGCGCCGGCCTGGGCGAGCGAAGTACAGACATTGTCGACCGTCTCGCGGACGCCGTTCATGTCCTTGAGCAGGGAGGCGAACTCGGGAATGTCGGCAGCTACCTCGTTGGACGCATCCACGAGGGCGCCGAACTGCTGCGCGCGCGACTGCATGACCACATAGGAAACCACGACGCCCTCCTTGTACTTCTCATCGTTCAAGATAAGCTCTTCCATGTTGGAGAGGCCTTCCTCCGAAGTCCTGCGGGAGAAACGGGAAGACTTGCCGATATCGCCGCCCGTGCTGTCGCTGTCCACCGACCAGTTCACCAGGGGGGAAACGATAAAACCAACGGCGCAGGCGATCACGACCGCAGAGAGGATGATGATAACTTTTTTACTTTTCATAATGCTGCTATTTTGATGTTTCGTTGTTTTCTGACGCCAATGTAGGCACGCCGGACGAAACCGGCGTCAAAGAGCTACAATTGTTTGTCAAAATCCAACAAAACCGTAACAGAACACGTGCTCAGATCCTTTAGACAAAGATGGGGTGAATTCTAATTAGAAGTGCAACACACTTCAAAAGTCAAAGTTAAATAATTGTTTGCAATATTCCAACGGGGTCCTGGCAACCGGGCATTGCGTTCCACTTGTGGGGCAAGTCCAACTTCTTCATCGGCCTCAGCATCGGCCCCACCATTGGAGCACATGCGGGAATTGCCCTGTAGAGTCCCAAAGTAAGTCGAAAACAATAGGCTACAAGGTCGTCATCCTCCATTCCCGCGACATCCGTAAATGCGACAAGGAATTCAAGATTCTCTTCGACCTGGACATCAAGAAGCAATTCTACGAAGCTCTTAATTACCTGAAGAGATGGCGGCGTCTATTTCCGGATAGGTTACCTATCCAGACCCAGCCTCTGCATCTCTGATGTGAACTGGACGGCGGAATGGACGTTCAGTTTGGCGTAGAGACG
>JAEEGL015865778.1_pt1 | contig 14074 bp, 13 predicted proteins | sample 9134231 | NCBI WGS metagenome assembly JAEEGL01 (sample SAMN16246548, study PRJNA631951) | gut metagenome | biome: gut microbiome; feature: rumen; material: fiber-attached | host: Bos | place: Iran: Karaj | collected 2018-10 | reverse complement strand
TGTCTTCAAAGTCTGACGTCGTAACAGCTCCATGGTCGCCTACCCATGAGCTTGTTTCACCATCCCAATAGTAATATGCCTCAAGAAATTTATTGCCCTTTTCATCATAAACAAGGTCCATTTTTCCGGAATTCTGCCAACTGCCGTCATTCTTAGAATACGAAACTATAAGTGTCCGATTGTTGTCGGCATCATAAGTGTTCACAAATTTGCAGCTGTCAACCCATTCGTTTGTTTCGGTGTCCCATGAATAAACCGTTTCTGATATTTTGTTATAACGGTCGTCATACCCAAACACCGATTTTGTTTTTGGCAAACCAAACTCATATTCAATCACAGAATCCTGTGCCAAATATTTAACTCCATCATCCATACCATCAGTTTCCAAAACCTTAGGAACTATGTATGATGGTTTAGTTGAAGCTGAACAAGTCACTATCTCATTGTCACCGAGTTTAATTTTGATGTTTCGGAAATAGAATGTTCCTGCATTGTTTGAAACCCATTGTGGGTAATCCTCTGTTGCAGCAAGGTCGATTCTTATGCCTATCTGATTCTCTCCTTTATCACCAATCGTAATATCATCACCCCAAGAAACTGTTGTCCATTCGTTTTTTGCGACAGTAACCCCCTTCTGCTGTATGCCCCAAAAACCATCGGGTGATATTAATTCGGTATTATTTGTTGGGTCATACGTGTAATTAATCCACTCACCTTCACTATTATAGAAGTCTCTTCCGAAGAGAAGATATATTTGAGCATTGTCGGCTTCCTCGTCGCTTTCCCAATAGACATCGAATGACAATGAGAAGTCATTGTCTTTCACCTGTCCTACGTTATCCTTAAGATAAATACAAAATTGAGCATCCCATGTAGCATAATGCACATCGTCATCATATGCTTCGGGGATTTCAATAGCTAAAGCATTGGTGCTTGTTCCCGCAACAGTATTGACATGGTTCATTTCCGAATAAAAAAAACTACCGCTGTAAAACCACTCGTTATACACTGGTTCTGGTTGTTGAGCCCATGCCTGCCCAGCAAGCATTGTGACGAAAACAAAAACAAAAAGTTTCTTCATTTTAGAATGATTAAGGTTTGTAATAAAATATTGCGCAATTTAAATAATATTCATTCATCAGATTATTTTAGACATAACTTCTTCGCACAAAACAAGAGCTGGAAAGGGGGAGGGTAAGAGAAGGAACAGGAACATTTTTATCGAAAGCAAAAAAGGCACACATTTAATTTGTGTGCCTTTAACCTTAAACCAATGAATATCTTACAAATTCAATCCAGCGCTGGCAATAATACCCAACATCATTAATATCCAGAAAGATATGGCAAAAAGCACCCACGCGCCAGCCACGCAAAGGCCGACAATACCGCAAATGCGGCCAGCGTTGGCGTTTTTGGCCGATACTTCGGTGTATCGGGTTGGATTATCGTTGTAAAGCGCTTTCGCTTTTTTTGCAAAAATTATAGCCAAAATGCCCAAAAACACGCCAATCAACGCTCCCGCACCGCAGCAAATGCACACAAGGCTCAAAATGCCCATAACTAAAGCCGCGCTCGAATTTGGCAGCTGTTCTCTGATACCGTTTACATTATCAATACCTTCCATAGCTCAAAAGTTTTAAAGAAACAACTTTAAAATGTAATTCACTACTATAATGACGACGTTAAAAACAAAAAGTGACACCAAAATGCGATTTCCGTGACGAAATCTGAAAAATAAATGCAATGCCAGGAATGCGAACATCAAAATCAGCGGTATCAGTGCAGGAAACATCGCAATGCTATCGACTATCTTACCTTCAATCAGTAGTTTAAGTGCACGTTGAAAACCGCACCAAGGACATTCAATGCCCAAATATTTCTTATAGAAACAGGGAATGTCGAAATTGTAACCAACGATGAACATCAGACTGAAAATCAAAATATTGAAAACAATCTGAGCGATTATTGCTATCGCTTATCGTGCGCTCATAGCGGCAATCTTTGCCATTGTTTCCTTCTGTCCAGTGGTGTTGACAACAAGGTCGAACACCTTCTCCAGCTCACCCGAGGGATTAACATAAGGTGTCAACGAGTGCATAAAGGACATTTCAATATCTTGGAAGTATGTAACATACTCATACACACAACTTTCACCAATCATCAGTTTATTCCAAACTTCCTCAAACTTTTCTTTGGCAGCCTCAGAGTTGGCATACAAATCGACGAAACGTTTGCCCACAAACTCGCTTTCATCAACATGCGACAGGCATAGCATCATATCGTTGACTGCAATTATGTTGCCGTTCAAATCAAGGTCGAGTGTGCCCAATGTGTTATTTATGGCGTCTGTCGCCAACCTCATTTCGCCTTCACGCCGCACGGCTTCCTCTTGTGTAGCCTGCAGCTCCTCCATATTCTGGCGCAACTCCTCCTCTTGCGACGAAAGCTCTTCGCCACGCATCTTCGATTCATTCAACAGTTTGTTGGTCTGCTCACTAATTCTTACGCTTGATATGGTTGAAGCGATGTTTTCGCCCAATGTTTGCATAAAATCTATCTGATATTGAGGTATTTCGTTGAATGAAGCAACTTCGACAACACCCAAAACCTTCTCGTTGATAACCAGCGGCACAAGCAACAAGTAATTAGGCTCGGCACCGCCAAGTCCCGATGTCAGTTTTATATATTCCTCTGGTATTTCTTTCAGATAGACAGGCAGTTTCTCAAATGCACAACGGCCAACCAAACCTTCTGTCACACCGAAATTCGTTTTCAGGTACTTCTCACGATTATAAGCCACGGCGCTCTTCATTTCAAAGAACGGATTGGCTTCGTCCGACTCGTTCAAAATGTATATGGCACCCTGGTTAACTCCCAGATAATCAACCAAACGGCGCATCACATTGCTCGACAGAACATCCATATTCTCGGAATTGTGCCGCAAGATGTCACCAAAATCGGCAAGACCTTTGGTGGTCCAGTTTCTTATCTCATCCTCTTTCTGGCGTTTTTTGTTGGCCTCATCCGACAATTGCAGGTTCTTCCGCATCTCAAGCAATGCATTGCCAAGCATATCATCTTCGCCAAGTGCCTCGTAATCTGCATTATAATTACCATTTCCAATTTCAACGGCAAACTCCGAAGTCCGCCTCAACGACTCAATGAATCCATTCAGAGCGTCACCCATATCGCCAATCTCATCGTTGTTGGTAACAAGTTTCTCTTTAGGCAGAATACCTTTCGTCATCGAAATCAGGAACTCCTTAAGTTTGTATACCGGAACAACTATGCTGCGTGTAGTTATCAAGCTGACTATCAGCACAACAATCGCAATCACAACAACTGAATAGACCACAAATTTCTGAAACCATGCAAACGACGCGGCCATTTCCATGTTGGCGTCTTCTGTCTTGTTCGAAATTATCTCAGTAAGTTCCTCTATCTCAGCAAGAATACGATTGGTTTCGTCAATTACTTGGCCACCATCCTCAACCATCGGCTTAATCTCCCAAGTAACCATCAAATCCTCATAATCAGAGAATTCGCGCAATGCATGCATAATCTCCTTATGGTCGCGGAACAAAGTATCGCTAATGCCTGTCAGAATGACATTGAGCATTGCCTGCTCGTCTTCTGTCCAGTTTTTTGAAATGGTAAGCAACTCGTTCTGCAACTTAGGGAATTGTACTTCGTGCATATTCTGCAGTTTCTTTTTGTCCGGAGTGTCCGACACAACCTCAATGAAAACCCAGTTTTTGATAAGCATCTGCGAGTTGTTGACCATGGCCTTGCACTCTTGCAAGCTGGTCATCGACGGGTTGTAGATGTTTAATATGTCGGCATTAAGTTTACGGTTAGCGTTTGATGTTGAATATGTTACCAAACCATTTATTATCACTACCAACAGTAACGAGCCAAAACCTATGAGTAGTTTATTGGATATTGTCAATCGTGCTTTCATCACCTTTTCGTTTGTTTTTGAATATTCCCAAAAATAGAATTTTATTTTTACGTAGAAGCCTTTTTTGACACTTATTTATAGGCTCGATGTTTAAAATTTTTACCAAGCGGTCAACATTATTGGAACAAATTGGCTGACAATTAAATATTAATGCCGACATTGAGCGTGCAAAAAAAACGGTGTTCGTTTTTACGAACACCGCCTTATGCGTACTCAATAATGTATCAATGCGGAACCGCCAAGTTTGTCAAACTTGAGCTCACCTGCAGCTTTCTGCTCGCTATAGCATCGCTGTTCATCTCAAACTTGAGTTTGTCGTCGCGAATCAGGAAATTGATACACGAACCGTTCTTCAATGCTCCTTGTCTCTCGGTCAGAATCAAACATGCCGACGCCCCAAGCTTGTTAACGATGCTCTCCATATTCGAAGCATTGCTTACGCTTGACGCCAAAAACAGGATGTGGCATTTGGTAACCTCGTCAATCGATTTCAATTTTTTAACGACAATATCTTGATTGCCGACTTTTTTCCCTGCCACTGTAGACGACAGCTGCGAGAAAAGCTCGTTGTGATTGACAACACATATCACAAAGTCGCCCGACTTCTCTGAAGCCGGCCACTCTATCTGCTTTGTAAAATTATAAATAAACAAAGCTTTGTATTTAGCGTCTTGAGCAGATACCGTACTCAGCCCTACGCTAACGATTGCAATTAATATTGAAAGTAACCTCTTCATAGTTCATACCCCTTAAAAATTGTTGTTAAAGATACGGATTAAATTGTTAGAAAAAAGTGCTTTTCACTAATTTTTAAGCATAAACGTTTCTTTTCGACAAAAGAATAACTTTATTATTTAAATCGAAAGAAAAATAACACAAATTTCATTTTTTTAGAGTTATACTTAAAAAAAACACCGGCTGACGATTTTAAATTTCGACAAATGACAAATGAAACTAACTTTGCCGGACTATAATTATACACAGCAATGAGATTCAACTTCCTGACAAAATTTCGCGACATAGCCTTTTGGTTGCCGGTTCTGATTTTTCTACTGATTCTGCCTGCCGTATGGGCTGACAACGTGTTGCTTGACGCATCGCTTCTGTCAAGGCAGCTAGCGTTGGCAATCACTCTGCCGGTAATTGCAGCAATGCTGATTTTCATCATAATAAAAGGTTTCCGGTTCACATTTTCGCGGTCGGAGAAGATAATTTTCGGCGGCCTGGCGTTTTTCATGCTCATGCACTTTCTGAGTTTAGCCAATGTTGTCAACTACCATGAAGCCATTTTCAGAACAGCAAAAGAATTTATGTTCTGTACGTGGTTTTTCTTTGTTTATCAACTGCTTGTGGCAAAGCCCAAAGGTCGCATCGCTCTAATAAAATCGATAGTGCTGATGGGGTGCATTTTTGTTGGAATAGCCTTGGTTCAGCTATTCAAAACAGACTTCAGCAGCTACAACGAAGCCGAAGAGAACCTTTCATATTTCTTGAGCCAATTGATGGAAAAGGTATACTCAACATGCTCTAACAAAAACTTACTTGCGTCAATATTGTTTCTAATAACCCCTTTGGCTGTTTATTGCGCAATCTACCACATAAAAGAAAGAGGATGGTATTCAATAATATGGATTTCAATATCAGCTTTATTAACTATATGCAGTCTGGTTTTAATAGTTCTACTGCTGACGCGAGCTGTTTATGCCGCACTGCTGCTGACTGCTGTTTGCGCAATCGTCTTGATATACATATATATATTTATTATAAAACCACGTAGAACCGGCAATCAAGCTCCGCTAAAACTCAAAATATCACTGGCTGCCGCTCCTATAGCGATAATAGTTTTGGGAGCGGCCGTTGTCGGTCTGACAGAGACCAAATTTGAGCAAATGCTGACAGAACGTATCATGCTGACAATCAATCCAGAAAAATACCATTACCGTAGCAACGAGACCGGAGAGACGGCTATTGCCATGCGCACCATCATTTGGGGCAAAACAGCGCAAATGATAAAAGAGCACCCACTTATCGGTTCCGGCGCGGGACAATGGCAGATACTGATTCCGAAATACGGTGTCGATGAATTTAATGAGAAACTGCGCGAGGGCACACTCACCTATCAGCGCCCACACAACGATTTTCTATGGTACGCGGCGGAAGTTGGAATACTCGGACTTATCGGCTATCTAGTGTTTTTGCTTGGCACTATATACATAGGTATTAGGAACATCCTGCGAAGCGACAGCCGCAAAACAACATTGTTCAACATCATTGCCGTATCGACATTAATAGGTATGGTACTGATTATGAGCATCGACTACCCACACGAACGCATTGAGCACAACCTTGTTTTCCTATCGATTGCCGCCCTCATACTAGCCGATGCAAAACTGATGAAACAAGACAACACATCGAGACAAGAGTCAAATGCCGACATCAAGCCAACAATAGCGATAATGGCCATTGGCATTGCAATATGTGCCTTTGGGCTGCAACAATCGATAGCTTTTTTCAGCGGCGAACATAATGGACGACGAATTTGGACTGCGCACTATAACAAGAATTGGAACTTGGTTATGCAGCTAACGCACGATATTGAAAAACGGCCATACACACTCAACAATTTTACCATTCCGATGCTATACTATCGCGGATTTGCGGAGTCGATGCTAAAACAAAACGATGCGTCCATTATCGATTTTCAGAAAGCTTTGAAACTGCATCCATACAACATAATAACATTAAACGCGCTTGGCACCGCATACAACATGATGGGCGACAACGACAAAGCCATACAAGAGTACAATAAGGTTTTGGCTATGTCGCCACGCAATGTTGAAGCCTTGACTAACATGGCTTTGTCACTCTACAACAAAAAAGAGTTCGGCTCAGCGATTGAATACCTGAGGAAAGTGAACAGCAAAAGCAAATACAAGCCAAGCAATTACCCAAAAATCAGCCTTGCCGTATGCCGTTATGCTGCAATAACTGAAAAAGATTTATACAATGAGTATAAACTGGATGCTTGGCTTAAAAACGATTCAAGGATAGCGGCCGCACTTGTAAAATACCAAAGCGGCGAGTTCGAAAAATGGAGCGACGTGCTGCTTCCCGAATTGGGTAAATAGTTACTGGAAAAACAAGTGTTCGATTAAGATTTTCAAGCCGATAAGGATAAGCACCACGCCTCCCGCCAACTCAAAATTGAACTTGCAGGCACGCTTGAATTTGTTTCCAAGGTAGAAACCGAATATTGTCATTGCGAACGAAACGACAGCGATTATAAGTGCCGGAACAACCAGCGGAGTTCCCGTCAAACCGAAATTCACACCCACAACCAATGCGTCGATGCTGGTTGCAACCGCCAAACCAAGTAGTGTCTTATGATTTGTGATATCAGCCCCTTCTGATTCTCCTTCCGACAGCGACTCGCGAATCATATTGATGCCTATCACCGCCAACAAGCAAAAGGCAATCCAATGGTCGAAAGCGGACACAACCAACGCAAACCCTGTTCCTGCGAACCAACCGAAAACCGGCATCAATCCTTGGAAACCTCCAAAATACAAAGCCATGACAAGCACGTTGCCAAACCGATATTTCGATGTCATCAGGCCCGTCGTAACCGACACGGCAAAACAATCCATTGCAAGAGCAAACGCCAGAAGTATAACATCAAACAAATCCATAGTCTCATTTTTGCCACAAATATATACGGGTTGCGCCAATTGTATTACAATCATTTGCGAAAATCAAATCGCATTTTGCCCGTTGGACAGCATTGCTATTTATTATAAATTTGCAGTTCGATTTTAACATTCTGGATTTAACTAACAGACAACTTTAAAATGCAATTCACATCTGGAAATCAGCAAGAAGGACGAAGCGGACGCTACGGCAACCACCGCCAAGGAAAAACCTTCCGAACAAATGATTCAAAAACACAGTCGAGAGGACAGCGTCAGAAATTTGACCGCCACGATAACAAGGCCGACGGCGACGAGCAAAACGGGCAATGGAGCCAAAACAAGACATCGTTCGGACGCAAAAACTACGGACAGCCGCGCAAATTCAACAAATTTGAAGAGTCGAACGGCGACAAGCCCAAATACAACAAGTTTGACGGCCCAAGCAACCACAAACCAAGACAGAACAAGTTTGAAGAATCGAACAGTTTCAAGCCAAAATACAAAAAAACATATTCGGGCAACAATCGCAACTTCCACAACGACAACAAAAAACAGGAAGAGTCGTTCGGACGTTTCGAGGAAACCGACGGCATCCGTCTGAACCGTTACATTGCAAAGTCCGGCATTTGCAGCCGCCGCGACGCTGAGCAGTACATAACAGCCGGTGTCATAACAATCAACGGAAAAGTTGTAACCGAATTAGCCACAAAAGTGCAGTACGGCGATGTTGTCAAATTCAACGGCGCACCGCTGATACCAGAGAAAAAAACATACATCCTCCTTAACAAGCCGAAAGACTATATAACCACAACCGACGACCCACATGCCGAGAAGACCGTTATGGACCTGCTTGGCGAGTCGGTACGGAACCGTGTTTACCCCGTTGGCCGCCTCGACCGCTCGACCACCGGTCTGCTGCTGCTGACAAACGACGGCGACTTGGCCGAGCATCTGTGCCATCCGCGCTACAACAAGCAGAAGATTTACCAGGTTACACTCGACAAAAAAGTCGCAGCCGAAGATATTGAGAAACTGCTTAACGGAGTGGAGCTTGACGACGGCCCCGCAAATGCCGACGAGATTGAATACTGCAATCCCGACGACCTTAGCGAGGTAGGCGTTGTTATCCACTCTGGCCGCAACCGCATTGTGCGCCGTATGTTCGAGTCGCTCGGCTATAAAGTGAAAAAACTCGACCGCGTGTACTATGCCGGCCTGACCAAGAAAAACCTGCCGCGCGGCAAATGGCGGTTCCTGACCGAGAAGGAAATTGTTATGCTTAAAAGAGGCGCCTACAATTAACGGACAAACGCATCATTTCCGCAACATCGTGCTTTTTTAACAAAAATTCACATTTATGTTTTCATTTTGAATAAAGTTGGTATCTTTAAAGCCGATAACCCCTGTAATCAGAAAAGATGAAAAATGTGATTATTGATTATAAAGGTGATATAACCTTTGACAAGATTGAAGAGTTGCTAACATTGTTTAACCACAACATTATAAGCACGATAAGTCCGTTATGCAAGACAAGATTGTTCTCGATAATGGTAGAGTGTCTCGAAAACGCTTACCGGCACAATTACAAATTGCCCGACCAGCATCCGTCAATAGAAATGCTACTGACTGAACAAGACAACTGCTACTCGCTACGTATAAGCAACCTTATCGATGCCGACAAACTGCAACAGATGACAAACCGCCTCGACCAGATAAACAAACTGGACTCCGTAAGCGTGAAAAAAGTGTATAATGAAGCTATTCATCAGGCGCACATATCGGAAAAAGGCGGCGCAGGACTTGGTTTGCTGAAAATAATGCGCAGCTCGAACCAGCCTATCGAATACGAAACTGTCAATGTCGACGGACGTTGCTCACTGCTGACTTTGACTATAAAAATCATTGACTGTCAACTCTCTCAAAATCAAAAGAAAACACAATGAAAAGCATCAACATTCAAGCCACAACCACTTCGCCGGCTGTCACTTTCAATTTGGCGAAAAACATTTTTGAGATTTCGGGCTGCTCAAGACCGGAAGATGTTGTCGAGTTCTACGGACCAATAATCGACTGGATTATAGAGCTTAAGCAAAGCATCAACGACAAACTGAAAGCTGAACACGCCAACAACCCGTTGGTTTTCAAGATAAACTACGACTATTTCAATTCGGCGTCGGCAAAATACATTCTGGATATGGTTATGCACATCAACAGTCTGTTCAAAGACGGGCTTAATGTGAAACTTGAATGGTACTACAAGAAAGAAGACGAAGACATGCTTGAAACAGGTCAGGAATTTACTGATATAATCAACTGTCCGTTAGAATTTATCGCCATCTAACACGATGCGCACCGCACACCAATGGCTATCATAAAGTCTTTCAATGGCTTATCTCCGCAATTAGGCTCTAGTTGCTTTGTGGCCGAAAATGCAACTATAATTGGAAATGTAACTGCCGGCAACAACTGCAGTTTCTGGTACGGCAGCGTGCTTCGCGGCGATGCGGGCGCCATTGTCATCGGCAACAATGTTAATATTCAAGACGGCGCGGTAATCCACTGCTCCACAGGAATTTCAACAACTAAAATAGGCGACAATGTAACCATAGGGCACAATGCCATTGTACACGGCGCCACTATCAGCAGCAACACACTCATAGGAATGGGTGCCACCATTTTGGACAATGCCACAGTAGGCTCAAACTGCATTGTGGCAGCCAACGCACTCGTTCTGAGCGGGGCTGTGCTTGAGCCTGGATTTGTGTATGCCGGTGTTCCCGCAAAAAAAGTGAAAACTGTTGCCAACACCTCAATGATTGAAGAGGCTGCCAAAAGCTATGTGGAATTGAAAAACAGATATTTGGGATTTTGAAAAGTTAGAATTTGTATCCCAAAGCCATACTCGCCAATTTATTCTTTTCCCCTTGTCTTCGGTTCCAGCCCTAACTCCCTGCCTTTCTGCAACATAAATTGATAGGCAGCGTCATAATTGTTTTCGATAACACCATCAAGAATGGCATCTTTGATAGCGCTTTTTATGTTGCCAATAGCCGGGCATGGCGGCAAAGCAAAAGTTTCGATGATAACTTCGCCCGAAATAGGCGGCTGCCAATTACGCACACGGTCCTTCTCCTCCACCTCAACAAGTTTGCGCCTTACAAGCTGATAATTATCAAGATAGCGCGATACTTTTTCGGGATTTTTTGAGGTGATGTCGGCATCGCAAAGAAGCATCAAGTCATCGATGTCGTCGCCGGCTTCAAAAAGCAAACGACGCACGGCGCTGTCGGTTACAGTCTCCTCAGCCAAGACAATCGGGCGCATGTGCAAAGCCACCAATTTCTGCACATACTTCATCTTCTCGTTCATTGGCAGCTTCAGATTCTTGAACACGCCCTGCACCATCTTACTGCCGATATACTCGTGTCCATGAAATGTCCAGCCCGTTCCTTTTATATATTTTTTTGTAACCGGTTTGCCAATGTCGTGCAGCAAAGCTGCCCAACGCAACCACAAATTATCGGAGTTACGGCACACATTGTCAAGCACTTCCATTGTATGATAGAAATTGTCTTTGTGCTTGCAGCCGTCAACCACATCAACACCTTTCAAAGCATCGAGCTGCGGGAACACTATCTCGAGCAAACCGGTCTTTTGCAACAATTTGATTCCGATTGAAGGCTTTGCTGTCAGCATTATTTTGTTTAATTCCTCCGCAACCCGCTCCATTGATATTATACGGATGCGCTCCTTGTTTCGGGTGATAGCCTCCAACGACTCATCAATTATATGAAAATCAAGCTGATTGGCAAATCTTATGGCTCGCAACATACGCAACGGGTCGTCGGAATAAGTTGTGTCGGGTTCGAGCGGCGTGCGGATAATGCCATTATGCAAATCGTTGAGGCCGTCGAAGGGGTCGACGAGCTGACCGAAACGGTCTGGATGCAAATCGATAGCTAATGCATTGATTGTAAAGTCACGACGGCGCTGGTCGTCTTCAAGTGTTCCGTTTTCGACAACCGGCTTGCGCGAATTACGGTTGTACGACTCGCGACGCGCGCCCACAAACTCCACATCAACACCACGATAGCGGAACATTGCCGTGCCAAAATTACGGTAGGTTGTCACTTTCGGATTTTTCATCAGCCGTGAGGCCGTTTCGGTGGCAAGCTCAATTCCACTGCCAATGGTAACAACATCAATGTCTTTCGACGGACGACCTAGCAACTTGTCGCGGACAAAACCGCCAATGACAAACGCCTGTTGGTCGCGTTCACCCACAATCTGCGATATCGTCTTGAAAATGATATTGTTAAGATACTCCTTCATCGAAATGACTATTGAGCCGCAAAGGTACAATTATTTTGAAGATGAGAGGTCGTGAAGTTCAGGTGTTTAGAGTATCATTGATAATTATCAAACACGCAGATTTACAAGCGACTACATGCGTTTTTTCATCCGGTTCACAAAATCGATAATAGCGGCAACCGTCTCCTCAACACCAAGCCGCGACACATCGAGCGACATATCGTAAGTTGACGCTACGCCCCACTCCTTGTTCGAATAATAGTTGTAGTATGAGGCACGGCGACGGTCGTTGCGCTCAATGAAGGCCCCAGCCTTGCTCTGTTCAATGGGCATACGGGCGCACACACGCTTGATGCGGTCCTGGATTGGCGCATGCAGAAAAACGCTGATGCAGTTTGGATAGTCGCGCAGAATGTAATCGGAGCACCGTCCGACAATGACGCAACTGCGCGTGACGGCCAACTGACGGATGACATCGCTCTGCACTTGGAAAAGACGGTCTTCCGACATATAGCTATCGACAGGATTTAGTCCCGACATGAACTCGCCAAACGACTGGAAAAAATTGCGTGACTTAGGCTGCTCGTCAATCTCCTCGAACACTTCAGGCTCAAAGCCTATCTCCTTGGCGGCCAAAACAAGAAGTTGCTTGTCGTAATAATCGCAGCCAAGCTCCTCGGCCAAACGCTGTCCAACGACACGCCCGCCGCAGCCAAACTGCCGCCCGATGCTCACCACTACTGTCTTTTCGTTATCCATTACTGATAGTTTTTCTGATGACGCAAAGTAACCAAAAAAAAAGCAGGAACGTGCGTCCCTGCTCCAACTAAATATTATCACGAAAACAAAACGATTTCAGCGTCATTCATGGCAGACGACCTGCCGAAAATCTGTTATTCGACATTCGGAAACAGATTCAATTCTAATCTTTCGGACTCAGCCTCAGCCTTCTCGTTTTTTCTCCAAACATACGACACGCCATACTCTGCGGCTTTTTCGCGTTTCACACTTGGCACCTCGTTGCTGTAATGTTCCTCTATCTCGTTCCACAAATTCAAGATTATCCTATCGGCCTTGCCACGGAGCTCCGAAATTTTCGCCAATGCCCTGGCGTTGTTGTCTTGCAAGCCTTTCTGCGATATGTTGAGCCTGACAAAATCCTCGTAATGCACTTTAACACGAGCTATTGTCGGGTTTGTAACCGGAGTCTTACCCTCGGCGATGCGTTTTTGCTCGCCATCGATGAGTTTTTGGCCCCACACAATTACATCGCGCTCAGTATTAAGCTGCGGCAGTTTGGTCTCATCCGACGGCAGGTCGAAATATTTACGGGTGTCGGGCTTCATCTCGCCGCGGGCGATTGCAAAATTCAGAACCTGAATAAAATGCGATATGTAAAGACGGGCCTTGCGGAATGTCTCCTGATGTTGCTTGCTCTTAGAAGTCTGGCTTTCAAAAACATCGCGCTGCATCATTATGGCCTGATTGAACTCGGGCAAGAAATAGCGCAATTCCTGAAGTGTTGTTGCACTGTACGGCAGATTCATCGGTAAAACATTCTCCGATTTTGAAAGAGCTTTTTGCATGGCACGCAAACGCGCACTGTCCGTATTTGGCAATCTTCTGTATGGCATAATAATAATTGATTTAAAAACGACACGAATATATGGTGCTTTGGATAAAAATGCAAGCCATTCGCAAAAATAATTTTCTTATTTTCAGATACTTATAATTTACCAATAGTTATATTAACTTTTAAATAACTATTATTCAACAAGATATAAACAGTTCATCAACTGAAATTTCATAATAATAAACATGATTTTTTACATGTTTTTAACAATAAAAAAGCCAGAAAAAGTCATAAAAAAGGCGTGCAACGCGCATAAAAAGCGCGAAAACAGCGATAAAAACGGATGTTAAATGTGAATTTTCGACGCAAGCGACAAAAAACAGAGGCTGCAAAATGGTGTTTTACCACCTATGGACAAGGCTACTTAAACCTTTCCACCCACCATTGGTGCAGGCAGATTAGTGCCCAAACGCGATTGTACAGATAATCAATCTTTTGCACGTAGAAACGCTTTAGCAGCCGTTCAACTTCAGCGAAACG
>JAEEGL015680550.1_pt1 | contig 14074 bp, 11 predicted proteins | sample 9134231 | NCBI WGS metagenome assembly JAEEGL01 (sample SAMN16246548, study PRJNA631951) | gut metagenome | biome: gut microbiome; feature: rumen; material: fiber-attached | host: Bos | place: Iran: Karaj | collected 2018-10 | reverse complement strand
CAGTAACGGCACTAACTAAATATATTAAATATAAATTTGACCACGATACTAATTTAAAGCTTGTTTTATTAGAAGGAGAAATTTCTAATTTTAAACATAATTCACGTGGACATTTTTATTTTACTTTAAAGGATGAGAACGCATCTATTTCGGCTATCATGTTCGCAACAAATGCTTCAAATGTCAAATTTGAACCATCAGATGGTATGAAAGTATATGTTAAAGGTAGCTTATCAGTATATGAAGCATCTGGAACATATCAAATTTATGTTACAGAAATGAAATCAGATGGTATTGGTGATTTATATTTAGCATACGAAAGATTAAAGAAGGATCTTGAAAGAAAAGGTTTATTCGATCAAGAACATAAAAAGCCTATACCAAGATTTCCTAAAACAGTCGGTGTAATTACATCACCAACTGGTGCGGCTGTAAGAGATATTATTAAAACAATTGAAAGAAGATATCCTTTATGTAGCGTAATATTATATCCTGCAATTGTTCAAGGCGATAAGGCTAAGGATGATGTTGTAAAACAAATAAATAAAGCTAATAAGGATAATATATGTGATGTTTTAATAATTGGTCGTGGTGGTGGATCAATTGAGGATTTATGGTGCTTTAATGAAGAGATAGTTGCTTATGCAATTTATAATTCTAAAATACCTACAATATCAGCTGTAGGACATGAAATTGATTTTACAATAGCTGATTTTGTTGCTGATATGCGAGCTGTTACACCAACAGGTGGAGCAGAACTTGCAACACCAGATGTTAATGTATTAAAACAAAATGTTAATTATTATGTCGATACAATGACTAAAAAGATTAATTATTTAATAAATGATTATAAAATTAAATTAGTTAATATCGATAAAAGATTAGATACATTAAATCCTAAACAAACATTAATTCATAAAAAAGAAATTTTAGATATAAAATATCAAAGATTAAATCAAAAAATCTTAGAAATTATCAATAATAAAAACCATATTTTTGAATTATATAAGCAGCGTTTAGAAGCTTCAAACCCTTTAGCAATAATGGATAAGGGCTATTCAATAAATAAGGTTAATGGTCATATATTAAAGGATATAAAGGATGCTAAGGTTGGAGATGAGCTTCAAACTGAATTAAAAAATGGTACCTTAATATCTAAAATAGTGGAGGTTAAAGAAAATGGAAAATAAAACATTTGAACAATATTTAGCTGAACTTGATAATGCCTTAAAGGCTTTAGAAAATAAAGATGCAACTTTAGAAGAATCAGTTTCTAATTATACAAAAGGATTAGAGCTTGCTAAAAAATGCTATGAAATCTTAAATGCAAATGAAAAGCTTGTTGTTAAAAAAATGACTGAAGCTGGCTTAGTTGATTTTGAAGCACCAACAGAATAATATGAGACTTGATTTATTTTTAGTAGAAAAAGGTTATTTTAAAACTAGATCAAAGGCTAAGCTTGCTTTAGATGAAGGAAATGTATTAGTTAATGGTAAAAAAGAAAAAGCATCTTATGATGCTAAAGAAGAAGATATCATCGAATTAATTAATGTAAATCCATATGTATCTAGAGGTGGTTTAAAGCTTGAAGGAGCTATAAAAGCATTTAATTTAGATTTTAAAGATAAGGTTATATTAGATATAGGAGCTTCAACAGGTGGATTTACAGATTGTAGCCTAAAGCATGGGGCAAAGCTTATTTATGCAGTTGATGTTGGAACTAATCAATTGGATGAAACATTAAAAAATAATCCTAAGGTTATATCTTATGAACAAACTAATATTAAAGATATAAAATCTTTTGAAAATGAAATTGACTATTTAGTAATGGATGTATCATTTGTATCTATTGAGCATTTGTTACCATCTATTGAAAAACATATCAATGATAAAAATGCTTTAATTACCTTAATAAAGCCTCAATTTGAGCTTGGACACCTAAATATGAAAAATGGTATAGTTAAGGATAAAAAGCTTCATTTAAAGGTTTTAAATAATGTTTTTGAAGAATTGAAATTATATAATTTAGGAATTTATAAATTAATTGAATCACCTATATTAGGTGGTTCTGGAAATAAAGAATTTTTAGCTTTAATAAAAAGAGGAATTAATTTAAATATTAATTTAAAAGAGGTATTGAAATAATGCTTAAGGAATTAAGAGTTACAGATTTTGCAATAATTGAAGATATTTTAATTAAATTCGATAAAGGTATGACAGTCCTAACAGGTGAAACTGGAGCTGGTAAATCATTAATTATCGATACAATTTCTCTATTATTAGGCTCAAGAGCTGATACCGATATGATTAGATATGGAAAAACATCATCTAAGGTTATTGGTATTTTTTCTCATAATGAAAAATTAAATCCTTTATTTGAAAAGAATGGTATCAAAATAAAAGATGAAATTGAAATAATAAGAGAAATATATAATAATTCGAAAAATGTAATTAAAATTAATGGTGAAAATGTAACTTTAACATTTCTTAAGGAAGTATCTTCATATTTAGCTGATATCCATGTTCAGCATGATACATATAAATTATTTAATCCTGATAATTATTTAGATATTTTAGATCCTAAAAATGATTTAAAATTTAATAAGATTAAAAATGATTATTCAATTGCTTTGTATAAATATTTAAATAATTATAAAAATTATAAAGATATTTTAGGAAGAAAAAATGAAGCACAACAAAATTTAGAATTTTTGCAATATGAATATGATGAATTAACAAGTGCTAACCTATATCCTAATAAAGATAAAGAAATTGAAGAAAAAATAGCTAAATTATCTAATTATGATAAGATATATTCTAATTTAAATGAAGCATATAATAATTTAGAAAATGAACTAGATCCATTATCTAAAATATATGATGCTGCATCTAATTTATCTAATATAAAAGAATATGATTCTAAATATGATGAATCATCATCTAAATTAATGGATTTATATTATATAGCATCTGAAATTAAAGATGATATATCAAAAGATATTAATAATTTAGATTTTTCAGAAGAAGAATTAAATTTATTAATTGAAGAAGATAATGAATTAAATAAATTAAAAGATAAATATAAAAAGAATCTAGATGAATTAATCTCATATTTAGAAAAAATTAAATTAGATATTGAAATTACAAATAATTTTGATGAAGTATTAGAAGAAGCTAATAAAAAATTAAAAGAATCATTTGAAATTTTAAAAGATAAAGCATTAAAGTTATCATCTTATAGAAAACAAATTTCAACTGATTTTAGTAAAAAAATAGTTGATGAATGTAAGGATTTAGATTTAGAAAATACTAAATTTGAAGTAGTATTTAAAGATATTAATTTAGATGATTATTTAAATAAAGAAGTATTTAAAGAATCAGGAATTGATGATATAAGCTTTAATCTAACATTTAATAAGGGTGAGCCTCTAATGCCTTTATATAAGGTTGCATCAGGAGGAGAAGCATCAAGATTCATGTTAGCTTTAAAAAGCTATTTAAAATCAAAATCATTAGTTGATTTATTCATTTTTGATGAAATAGATACAGGTGTATCTGGTTCAACTGCTAAAAAAATAGCGATAAAAATGCATCAAATATCTAAAGATTGCCAAGTTTTATGTATTACCCATTTACCTCAGGTTGCTGCAATAGGTGATTTCCATAAGCACATTTATAAAATGCTTGAAAATAATAGAACAATTACTTTAATTGATGATTTAAAAGAAGAAAGAAGAATTGAAGAAATTGCAATGATGCTTTCTGGAGATAAAATGAGTTTATATGCATTAGAGCATGCCAAAGATTTATTAAATAATAAGATTTAAAAAAACACCGCATGGTGTTTTTATTTATTATTTATAAATTTATCTATAGCTTTAGCAACGCCACTTTCTAAATTAGATTCTGTAATATGATCTGCATAATCTTTTACTTCTTTAAAAGCGTTAGACATTGCAACACCTATTCCAGATATTTCAATCATTGGAATATCATTATCAGCATCACCTATAGCCATTGTATCTTTAATATCTATATTTAAATAATTTGCTAAAAATTTTAATGCTTTACCTTTATTTGTTTCTATATTTAAAAACTCTAAAAAGATTTTTGAAGATCTTAAAACTGAATATTTACCATCATATATTTTTTTAAATAAAGGAGTTATTCTTGTTATATTTTCATCACTATCAACAAGCATTGCTTTAATGAATTTTTCATCATCTTTTATATTGTTAAAATCAAATACTTTAGCATCTATTTTATTTATTGTTTCTTCAACTAAGGTATATGGATTTTTAAGTGGTGTAATTAAATCTTCATTTTCTCTAAAGGCGTGAATATGAACTTTTTCTTCAATTGATTTTTGGTATAATTTTTTAACATATGCACCATCTATAGTAGAAGAATAAATAAGCTCATTTTTACCTACATTCATTATTTTTCCACCATTATATAAAATAACATAATCATTTTCTGTAGTTAAATTTAATTCAGTTAAAACATCTTTAACACCATTGTATGGTCTTCCTGTTGCTATTACGATATAACAACCATTTTCTTTAGCTTTTTTGATAGCTCTTTTATTTTCTTTTGATATTTTCTTTTCATTATCGAATAATGTTCCATCTAAATCGATTGTAACTATTTTAATCATAACTTTAACTCCTAAATTCTAAAAAAAAGACTCCAAAGTAATTTCTTTGGAGTATTAACCATGAAGAATATATTGTACTATTGCATATACTAGTGATACTAAACCAGCTGTAAGCATAGCGATTGCTAAAACTGCAACAATAGTCTTTCCTACAGGGCTTTTAACTGGGTTGCTATAAGTTTTTTTAGATTTTTCTTCTTTTTGATAAGTATTATTTTTTTTGTTATTTGCCATACTTATTTCTCCTAAATAATTAAATAATATGATATAATGTTAAACAAAGTTATTATATAATATTTTTTTGAAAAAAGGAAGAATAATATGGAAAATCATGCAAAAATTATATTTCATATTGATATGAATGCTTTCTTTTGCTCAGTAGCCTGTTTATTATATCCTCATTTACGAGGTACAGCTTTTGCAATTGGAAGGGAAAACACCTATAAAGGTGTTATTTCAACTGCATCTTATGAGGCTAGAGCGTTAGGAATTCATTCGGCTCAGCCTATAGCTGAGGCATATCGTATAAAGCCTGATTTAAGAATTGTTCATGTTGATTACAGTATTTATAATGAATATCATAAAAAATTTGTTAATTTAATAAAAGAATATACAAATATTATAGAGGTTGCATCTATTGATGAGGTTTATGCTGATATGACAGAAATTTCAAAAAAGAAGCATCCAATAGTTTTAGCTAAAGAGATTCAATTAAGATTATTAAAGGAGCATGGACTACCTTGTTCAATTGGAATTGCTCCAACACTTTTTTTAGCTAAGATGGCTTCAGATATAAAAAAGCCTCTAGGCTTAACTGTTATAAGGAAAAGAGAAGTAAAAGAAATATTATATCCACTTTCTGTTAAAGATATATTTGGAATTGGTAAAAAAACATTTCCTAAATTAATCGAAAAAAATATTAATACAATTGGTGATTTTATGAATCCTTTAAATAAGAATATTATAATAAATACAGTTGGTGAAAATATTTATAATTATGCTTATAATCATATATTAGGTAATTCATCAAATATTGTTGATCCATATCGATATGACGAATCAAAGTCTATATCAACATCTGAAACATTTGATGTTCCTTTAATTTCTTTTGATGAAATTTTAATTGAATTAAGAAGAATGACAAAAGAAGTTTATAAAAGAATGATTAAGGATAATTGTTATACAAAAACTATAACAATTACCTTAAGAGATACTGATTTTAATACTATAACAAGACAGATAACATTAGATGAATATATTGATTCATTTGATGAAATATTTGATTATGTAACAGAGCTTTTAGAAGAAAATATAAAGGATAAAGCATATAGATTAATAGGTGTTGGTGTTTCAAATTTAGTTAAAGAGGATAAATTGCCAAAGGAATATAATTTATTTACCTTAGCTGATACATCAAATAAAGAAATTGTTATAGATAATTTAATTAATGATTTCCAAGCAAAATTTGGTAAAAATGCCTTATTTAGGAGGAAAAAATGACAAAGGAAGATAAAGAATTATGGTTAGATTTATATAGTTATGCTGATTTAGCTTATGATTTAAAGCCATGGGAATATGTATCTGAAACAAATCTCTTATCATTTATTGATGAGGAAAATGATATATGGTATGCTTCCATATTAGGCAATGCTAAAAAGTTTTATGGTATTATTTTTATTCATGGGAAGGATATAAATAAATATTTAGAAATATATAATAACAATTATTCATTCATCCAGTCTTTTAATTATCAAATTGGATTAATGATAAGCTATGTTAATAAAAAAGACTTAAAAGATGATGAATTACATCATTTAAAGGAATTAGGAATTAGCTTTAATGAATTAGCTATAAAGTTCCAAAAATTTGAAAAAGGATATCTTCCTCATATGATAAATATTAAAGATGTAGAAAAATTATCTTATCTTTTGAATAATTTTATGGTAATATTTAAACATCTTAAAAATAAAGAGATAGAAGGACCAAAGGATAATGAAATGCTTACAAGGTATTATTCAATACCTGATAAAGCATATAAAACAGCTAATATTGAATTTTTTAAATTAGATGAAGATTATAAAAATGTATCCTTTGATGAAATTAATTTATTTTCTAAGAGAAATCCAATTGAGTTAGAATTTGATTTTATAAATTATTTACCAATCGCTATAGGTACTAATTATGAGGATGGAAAATATAAATTAAATAAATTTTTCGCTCTTGCAGATGCAACTCATAATAAAATGCTTAAAATTGAAATAATTGATTCTAATAAATATTTAGATGAAGATGAATACAATAAAGCGATGATCACTAATTTAATAAATTTTATTAATGATAATTTCATTCCAAAAAGAATTATTGTAAGAGATAATTACACATATAATTTACTAAAGGATTTTAATAAATTAACTAATTTAGAAGTTAAAATTGATAAAATTAGAGTTATTGATGTTTTTATAGATTCATTTATGAAAGGAAAAAAATAAGATGCTATTTGATGGATATGAATTAAAAAATTATATAGTTAAGGCTTTGGAAGATTTAAAATTTGAATATTTCACATCTGTTCAAAAGGAAGTTTTTGATAATTTAAACAATAATAAAAACTTTATTGTTAAATCAAAAACTGGTTCAGGTAAAACACATTCATTTTTAGTTCCTATTTTTAATAATTTAGATGAGGATGATTATAAGGTACAAGCATTAATTGTAGCTCCTACAAAGGAATTATCTCTTCAAATATATAAGGTTGCTCAACACATTGCTTCATTTTCAGATAAAAGAATAATTATTAAAAATTATTCTGGTGGTTCTGATAGAAATAAAGAAATAGAGAAATTATCTAATCAATCTCCTCAAATTGTTATTGGTACATTAGGTAAAATAAAAGATTTAGCAATAAAAGAAAATGTATTAAAAATATATACTGCTAAGTATTTTGTTTGTGATGAAGCTGATATGACATTTGATGAAACAAATTTAGAAGATTTAGATAATATTGCATCTGTATTAAATGATGCAAGATTTATGTTCTTTTCAGCAACTTTTTCAGATAAAATTTTACCTACAATGAAAAAATACATTACTAATGTTGAATTCATTGATATAAAGGAAGCTCAAAACCAAATTAAGCATATTTGGATTCCTTTAAAGTATAAAGATAGATATGAAGTTTTAAAGGATTTATTAGGAACTATGCAACCATACTTATGTATGATTTTCTGTAATAAAAAGGATACAGTTATCGAGCTTGCTATTAAATTATCTTCAGATGGTTATTTTGTTGGTATGATGCATGGCGATTTAAGCCAAAGAGAAAGAAAAAGAATTTTAAAGGAATGCAATGAATTAAAATATCAATTCTTAGTTTGTACAGATATAGCTGCAAGAGGTATTGATATTAAAGGTGTATCTCATATTATAAATTATGAGCTTCCAAGAGATTATGAATTCTATTTACATAGAAGCGGAAGAACTGGAAGAATGTTTAATGATGGTATTGTTTATTCTTTTTATGAGGAATTGGATAATCAATATTTAGATAATTTAAATAAGAAGGATATAAAGCCTGAATATTTTGAAATAAAAAATAAAGAATTAGTTCCTTTTAAAGGTAGAAATTCAAGAGAAGCAAGAATTAAACCTAAAACTAATTATGAGCTTGAAGCTAAAAAATTTGTTCCTAAATCTGATAAGGTAAAGCCTGGTTATAAAAAGAAAAGAGAAGAACAAATTAAAAAGATAGCTGAAAGCTTGAAAAAAAGAGATAAGAAAAGAAAAAATAAATAATTTTTATATAAAATAAATAATATTTATTTCTATTTACTTCTTAAATTTTATGTGTTAAAAAGTAAGTAGAGGTGAGGCATAGGTAAATATATATTTACCAAAAAAACTAAATTTTTGTGTTAAGCTATTGATAAATAAATTATTATTTTTGTTTTTGGGATTTATATATAAATTAAAGTAGTAAGATAATTAAAAAAATAATAATTTAAATATCAACCAATAAAAAAATATTTCTTTATAGGAATAGCTATACACGGGAAGGCCCCTAGCATTTTTGAGTCGCTAGGGGCTAAGTTTTTTTATAAAAGAAAAAAGGGTTTTTAGCCCTTTTTGTTTTTATTTTAAAGTTTCTCCTGATTTTAAATGTTTAACATTAATTTCTTTATGATTCATAGATGAAAAGATTCTAACATTTCTTTCAATTTCTAATCCTTCAGGTAAAATTAATTTCTTACCGATAACATTTAAACCACTTGATAATACTTTAGGATTATCTTTGTTTGGTGTTCTATCATCACCAAAACCAATTTTTGAATTGTTACCAATTACAGTTTCCTTATCAATAATTGTATCTTCAATTATACAATTTTCTCCGATTACAACATCATTTAAGATTACAGAATGTTTAACTTTAGAACCTTTACCTACAACTACACCTGGAGATAATACTGATTCTTCAACATCACCTTCAATTCTACAACCATTTGAAATTAAAGAAGTAGAAATAGAAGCATGATCTCCAACCTTAACTGGAGGTAAATCTTCAGTTCTTGTATAAATTTTCCATTTTGGATCATATAAATCTAATGATACATCGTGACATAATTCTAGGTTAGCTTCAACGTAAGAATCATATGTTCCTACATCCTTCCAATAATCATAGAATTCATATGCATAAACCTTCTTAGTGTTAATCATTTCTGGAATGATATGCATACCGAAATCTAAATCCTTAATATCTGGATGAGATTCAATTGCTTCAATTAAGGCATCAGTTGAGAATACATAGATACCCATTGATGCTTTATTTGATTTTGGTTGTTTTGGCTTTTCAACGAATTTTTGAATTCTTAATTGATCATCAGTTTCTAAGATACCAAAACGAGAAGCTTCGTCTATTGGAACAATCTTAGCACAAATTGTTAAATCTGCACCTGTTTTCTTGTGTTGTTCAATAACCTTTGAGTAATCCATCTTATAGATATGGTCACCTGATAAGATTAAAACATATTTAGATGCATAACGTTTAACGAATTCTAGATTCTTTCTAATAGCATCTGCAGTACCTTCATACCATGAATTGTTAGGTTGAAGAAGTGTTACGAATGAATCACGTCTATCTAAGTCCCAAGGCTTACCTACACCAATGTGTTCATTTAATGAAAGTGGTAAATATTGTGTTAAAATACCGATTTGGAAAATTCCTGAATTTGTACAGTTAGAAAGTGCGAAATCGATAATTCTAAACTTTCCTCCAAATGGTACAGCTGGTTTAGAACGTTTTTCAGATAAGATATCTAATCTTGAACCTCTACCACCAGCTAAAATCAAAGCTAATGTTTCCATATATTCCTCCCTATTTCTCTAAAGCTTTTTTATATAACTCAATATATGATAAAGCTGAAGTATTCCAGCTATAATCCTTTTCCATTGCTTGCTTAATTAATGTTTGCCATACTTCCTTATTATTGTTATAAGTATTTAAAGCAAGATACATAACATTCTTTAAGTCGTGTGCATTGAAATTAGTAAATGAGAATCCTGTACCTTCTTTAGTATATTGGTTAAAAGGAATTACTGTATCCTTTAGACCACCAGTTTCTCTAACTAAAGGTAATGTACCATATCTCATAGCAATCATTTGTCCTAATCCGCATGGTTCAAATTTAGAAGGCATTAAGAAGATATCACAGCCAGCATAAATTTTTTGAGCTACTGCATCTGAATAACCAATGTAGCATTTGAATCTATTTGGATATTTATTTTGCATATTTCTGAAGAAGTCTTCATAAACTTGATCACCAGAGCCCATTAAAATGAACTTAGCATTTGAATATGTGATAACATCTTCAATTGTAGGCATTAATAAATCTAATCCTTTTTGATCTACAAGTCTTGAAACTAAACCAAATAGAGGAACATCTTCAGTATCCATATCGAATTCTTTTAATAAAGCTTCCTTATTGGCTTTCTTTCCAGTCTTAACAGTTTTGATTGTATAATTTTTATAAATTGCTTTATCTGTTGCTGGATCATATTTATCAGTATCAATACCATTTAAAATTCCATAGAAATCAAAATATCTCAATCCTAACATATTATTAAGCTTATAACCATAATAATCAGTTAAAACCTCATTTTTATATGTAGGTGATACTGTGTTAATAACACTTGATTCCATAATGGCAGTTTTCATGAAATTGATGCATCCTTCAAATTCTAATGAACTAGAATAAGGGAAGAATAAGATATTTTTCATATCCATAGGGAATATTCCTTGATATTGAATATTATGGATACTAAATACTGTTTTAATTCTATTGTATTCTTGGTAAGCATAATAGTTAGCTTTAAGAATATAAGGTATTAATCCAGTTTGCCAATCGTTTAAATGAATAATGTCTGGGAAGAATTGAATAACCTTTAATGCTTCTAAGACCGCAAAATCAAAGAAGGCAAATCTTTCACCATCATCACCATATCCATAAAAGCCATCACGATAAAAATATCTATCACTATCAATGAAATAAAAATCAACGCCTTCATATTCTTGATGGAATACACCAACATATTCTGTTGATTGACCAATTCTTACGTAAGCATAACCAACATAAGAAGCAGTATTCTTATCCTTAATTTTTTTATAATAAGGAAGAATTACTCTTGCGTCGACATTGTTTGCTTTTAATGCTTTTGGTAAAGCACCTATTACATCAGCAAGACCACCGGTTTTTGCAAAAGGAGCAGCCTCACTAGAACATAGTAGAACTTTCATTTTTTCACCTAGTTTCTTTTATTTATTTTTTTTATAAGTATAAAATACTTCTATTAAAATTATATAATAGTAATGGAAAAATCTCAAGAATTAAAAGGCTTTTTTAAGAAAAAATATGTCTTTCTTTTAATTTAGAAATTAGATATGTTTTCGAAGTCTTTAAAATTTAAAAAAATCGAATTTATTGTTGTAAAATAAAGGAGTTTTTGTTATAATGTATAGGCGAGTATTTTTAATAAATTAAAAAGATAATTTGATAATTCTTTAAAGAAGGGATTTATATATATGGCATCAAAGAATAGAAGAAATAAAGTTAAATTTAAATTGCAACCAGAATTGATTGTAATTGTTGCTTGTTTAGTAATAATGCTTGTTGCAACAATTATTATGGCAGTTCCTACTAAGGCAGAAAAAACAACTACATCATTAAACAATGCAATTTATACATATAATCAAAATAATTCATCATCATCTACAAGTAGTAGTTCTTCATCATCATACTTACCTAATAAGAATGTTTTTGAAGAAGTATCTCATTCAGCATTAGTTAAGAAGATTAGAACTGAAGAATATGTATATGTTATTTATGGTCAATATACATCAAATCAAACAATAGTTGGAAATTTATATAACATTCAAACTATTTGTGAGGATGAAAAGATTAATAAAGTATATTTATATGATTCAACATGGGTTGATACATATGATGATGTAGCAAGTGAATCTTTCAATAATCTTGCTAAAACATTACAAGATCAAATCGATAATAATAAATCTGCTGATGTTGAAGGATTTGATTTACTTGAATCACCTGCATTATTAGTATTCCATAATGGTTCAATGGTGTTCAATTCTCAATCATATGATAATGATAGCTATACATGGTCAATGTATATTCAAAAAGCATTTTATTTATCAGAAGTTAAATAATTAATTTAAGGCTGAGATTAAACTCTCAGCTTTTGTAACTATTGGAGGTACTATGATTAATCAAATTAAAGCATTAATTAAACAAAATTTAGAAAAATATTATAAGGAAAAATATGATGTTGAAATATCAATAGTTGTTGAAGAACCTAAGAATGCTTCAATGGGTGATATTTCAGTTCCTATGTTTTCAGTTGTTAAAGCATTAAAAAAGCCAATGCCACAAATTGTAGAGGAAGCTTTAGAAGTAATAAAGAGCTTTGATTTACCTATTTTATCTGTAAATCCTATCAATGCATTTATTAATTTATTTGTTGATAAATCACTTTTAGCATATCAAATTGTAAAAGAAGCAATTGAAAAGGATGATAAATATGGTGATTCTACAATTGGAAATGGTAAGAATGTTACATTAGATTATTCATCTCCAAATATAGCTAAAAGCTTTTCTGTTGGACATCTTCGTTCAACAATGATTGGTAATTCTTTAAAATTAATTTTAAAGAAATGTGGTTATAATACATACTCAATCAATTATTTAGGAGACTGGGGTACTCAATTTGGTAAAATGATAGTTGCTTACAAAAAATGGGGCAATTATGATGAAATTATGAAAGACCCAATCAATAATTTAACTGCTTTATATGTTAAATTTAATCAGGAAGCTGAAAATGATCCAGCACTTGATGATGAAGCAAGAGAAGCCTTCCGTCAAATGGAATTAAAGAATAAAGAATATTTAGATTTATGGACATGGATTAGAGAAGAATCATTAAAGGAATCTAAACAAATTTATGATTTATTAGAAATAAATTTCGATTCATATAATGGTGAAGCTTTCTATAATGATAAGATGGATCCAGTTGTTGAAGAATTGGAAAATAAAGGCTTATTAAAGGAAGATAATGGTGCTAAAATTGTTGATTTAGGCGATGATATGCCACCTGCCTTAATTAAGAGAACAGATGGTGGTTCATTATATATCACAAGAGATTTAGCAGCTGTTTTCTACCGTAAAAAGGAATATAAATTTGATAAGATTTTATATGTTGTTGGTAATGAACAAAAGCTTCATTTCGAACAATTAAAAAGATTAATTACTAAAATGGGATATGATTTTGCTGATGAAGTAAATCATGTTAATTTTGGTTTATATTTAACAAATGGTAAAAAAGCATCAACAAGAAAAGGAAATGTTACAAAGCTTATTGATGTTTTAAATACAGCAATTAAATTAGCTTATGATTTAATTGATCAAAAGAATCCAGATTTAAAGAATAAAGAAGAAATTGCTAAATATGTAGGTATTGCAGCTATTGTATTTGGTGATTTAAAGAATTATAGAGGATTAGATGTAGAATTTAATCTAGAACAATCAGTAAAATTTGAAGGTCAAACAGGACCATATTTACAATATACTGGTGTAAGAATAGCATCTATATTAAGAGATAAAACATTTGATATTACAAATTGTGATACATCATTATTTGAAAAACCACACTATTTTGAATTAGCTAAGGAAGTGGCTGCTTTTAGGGGAACAGTTGAACGTGCTGCAAATGAGCTTGCACCTTCTGTAATTGCTAAATATTTATTAGGCTTAGCACAAAGCTTTAATAAATTCTATTCATTAGAAAAAATTAATGTAGAGGATGAGAGAGTTAGAAATACCAATTTTGCTTTAGCAAAATCAGTTAGAATT
>JAEEGL014041258.1_pt1 | contig 14074 bp, 14 predicted proteins | sample 9134231 | NCBI WGS metagenome assembly JAEEGL01 (sample SAMN16246548, study PRJNA631951) | gut metagenome | biome: gut microbiome; feature: rumen; material: fiber-attached | host: Bos | place: Iran: Karaj | collected 2018-10 | reverse complement strand
TTCGACGGAACACATTCTCGATGCGGCAAATGCTGTGATCAGAAATAACAGAGGACGCAAGGATAAGACCTTGTGGACAGATCTGGGTCCGGGAGATCCGATTGAATTCCACCAGTACGAGGACAGTAACGAAGAAGCCGTCAGTGTCATCAGTGAGATCAGCGGATACGCGCGGGAAGGGAAAAGCCTGCGTGATTTTGCCGTTCTCTACAGGACCAATGCCCAGTCACGTCTGTTTGAAGAACAGTTGGTCTACAGAGGGATCCCGTATAAACTGGTCGGTGGCATTAACTTTTATGCCAGAAGAGAGGTCAAGGATGTCCTTGCTTATCTGAAGACGATTGAATCGGGACGGGACGAGATCGCTTTAAAGCGCATTATCAATGTGCCCAGACGCGGTATTGGGGATACGACCATTGGAAGGATCGAAGACTTTGCCCGCTTAAAAGGGATCTCTATGATGGAGGCGATGGAACGTCTGGATGAGATCAGCTCGATCAGCAGAGGAAAAGCAAAGCTGGACAGCTTTATGCTGATGATCAAAAAACTGAGGGAGAAGGCGCAGGAGAGCTCGTTGCTGTCTCTTTATGACGAAGTACTGTCCGCGACCGGATACCGGGAAACATTTGACGAACTGGATGAAAGCGAGGCCGAGGAGCGGCTTGACAATTTAGCTGAGCTGCGCAGTAAGCTGGCTGACTTCATTTTGCAGTGCGAGGAACAGGAAATTCAGCCGACACTGTCTGCCTTTCTGCAGGATGTAGCATTGGTCACTGATCTGGATCTGCTGGAGGAGGAGTCGGACTACGTTGTTCTCATGACCCTGCACGGTGCAAAAGGCCTTGAGTTTGAACATGTCTATATAACCGGAATGGAAGACGGTATTTTCCCGGGATTTTTGACCATCACTTCCGGTCAGGAAGATGAGATGGAAGAAGAGAGACGTCTGTGTTACGTCGGTATTACACGCGCAAAAAAACATCTGACCCTCACCTGTGCGCGGCGCCGCATGCAGCATGGTGAGACCAGGTTTTACAGGATCTCCCGCTTCGTGAGTGAGATACCGCTTTCTCTTCTGGAAGACAGGGGAGCGCTGCGCTATGAGCAAAAACGTGAGCAGGCTCATGAGACATATGATGATGCTGCCAGAAAGTCTGTTCTCAGTTCAGCGGGGATCTCTTATCTGAGCAAACCTAAAAAACCGAAGCAGTATTCAGTACCGGCAGGCGTAAGGCCTGCGTACGAGGTAGGAGACCGTATCAGGCACCGCAAGTTCGGTGAGGGGACAGTGACGGATATGGTGAAGGGCGGACGTGATTATGAAGTGACAGTCAGCTTTGACAATGCGGGTGTCAAGAAGATGTTCGCCGCGTTCGCAAAGCTTGAAAAACTATAGATCCCGTTCTTTTAGATGACGAAGCCATGCCGCTATTTCTTTTTCCCGGCCGTTTTCACCCGGGAGATAGAAGGCGGCATCTTTTATGTCATCGGGAAGATATTGCTGTCTGACGTAGTGTTCCGGATAATTGTGCGCGTATTTGTATTGTGTACCGCGAATGGAAGCATCCGGATCTCCGGGTCTTCCGTCATAACCGTGCGCGTCGGCTGAAGCGGCAATGCGGGAAGTCGTGGCATCGCGCAGGTGAACGGGAACAGAGCCGTTCGAGCTTTCCACAGCGCGGTTGGCCGCATAGATCGCTTCGACAACAGAATTGCTCTTCGGAGCACAGGCGACGTAGATGGCTGCGTGTGCGAGGATGATCTGGGATTCGGGCATACCGATACGTTCAACAGCCTGGGCAGCAGAAACAGCCACGATAAGAGCCTGAGGATCCGCGTTGCCGACATCCTCACTGGCACAGATCATGATGCGTCTGGCGATGAACTTGACATCTTCGCCCGCATCGAGCATCTTGGCCAGATAAAAGACGGCCGCGTCCGGATCTGAGCCGCGCATGCTTTTGATGAAAGCCGAAATCGTATCATAATGATTGTCATCCTGCTTATCATAGTGAATGACTTTCTTCTGGATACATTCGGATGCGACATCGAGTGTGATATGGATCTTTCCGTCATCAGAAGGAGCGCTTGTCAGGACACCGAGCTCAAATGCATTGAGAGCCCGTCTGGCGTCGCCTGCGGCTCTGGAAGCCAGGAAATCGGCGGCATCCTCATCCAATACAGGATGATAAGCGCCCATCCCTTTAACCGGATCTGAGGCAGCTCTGAACAAAAGCAGCCTGATCTGTTCCTGTGTCAGCGGCTTAAGCTCAAACAGCATAGAACGTGAGAGAAGAGCCCTGTTGACTTCGAAATAGGGATTTTCAGTCGTAGCTCCGATCAGTGTGACAGTTCCGTCTTCGACATAGGGAAGAAGAAAGTCCTGCTGACTTTTGTTAAAACGGTGGATCTCATCTATGAAAAGAATGGTTTTACGATTGTAATAGCCAAGTTCATCTTTGGCTTTTTTGACGACGTCTGCCATGTCTTTTTTTCCGGCTGTCGTAGCATTGATCTGGGAGAATACAGACTTGGTGATGTTCGCAATGACCCGGGCGATCGTCGTTTTTCCTGTCCCGGGAGGTCCGTAGAAGATAACAGATCTCAGTTTATCGGCCGCAATAGCCCGATACAGGAGCTTATCCTTCCCGAGGATATGCTCCTGCCCGACGATCTCATCAAGCGTCTCAGGGCGCATACGAAGCGCAAGGGGAGACGCTGATTCTTTTTTTCTGTTGGCTGAATATTCAGCTAGGTTCATATCAGTTTATAAACTTAACGGCTGTTCCATAGGCCAGAACTTCAGCAGCGCCCTGCATGACCTGTGAGGAAGCGTAGCGAACATTGATGATCGCATCGGCACCGATCTGATTGGCATTTGAGATCATCCTGCTTATTGCCGTTGCGCGGGAGGAGTTCATCATCTCAGTATATGAGGTCAGCTCGCCGCCAACGAGTGTTTTTAAACCGTTAAAGATATCCTTTCCCATATGAACTGTCTGCACCATAGTACCCTGAACCATGCCGAGCACTTCGAAATCATGTCCCGGAATGTGATCAATACTGACAACTATCATAGCAATCCTCCTTTTTTATACCTGAGCCAGTGCCTGCTCAAGATCTTCAATCAGATCCTGCACATCTTCAATACCGCATGAGAAGCGGATCATGGACGGTGAAACACCGCATTCTTCAAGTTCTTTATCTGAAAGCTGACGATGCGTGGATGATGCCGGATGCAACACACATGTATGAGCGTCAGCCACATGAGTTGCGATCATAGCGACTTTCAGATGCCCCATAAATGCTTCAGCCTGCTCGCGGCCGCCTGCCAGTTCGAAAGAAACGACGCCACAGGTACCGTTTGGCATATACTTTTGGGCGATCTCATAGTCCTGACTGCTCTTAAGACCCGGATAATTAACCCATGAAACCTTGTCATGCGCTTCCAGATACTCAGCGATTCTCTGTCCGTTCTCACAGTGCCGTTTCATACGGACGCTCAAAGATTCAATGCCAAGATTGATGATGTATGCAGAGAACGGGGAGGGTGTCGAACCGAAATCACGCATCAGCTGAGCGGTTGCCTTCGTAATAAAAGCGCCTTCCTTGCCGAACTGTTCAGCATAGACTATGCCGTGATAGGACTCATCAGGAGTCGTCAGTCCCGGGAATTTGTCTTTGTGAGCCATCCAGTCAAAGTTTCCGCCGTCGATAATAGCGCCGCCCACCGAAGAGTCATGCCCATCGATATATTTGGTGGTGGAATGCGTGACAATATCGGCGCCCCACTCGATCGGCCGGCAGTTGATCGGTGTCGCAAATGTGTTGTCGATAATAAAAGGCACGCCGTGATCATGGGCAGCTTTGACGAATTTCTCTATATCGAGAACACACAATGCCGGGTTGGCGATCGTCTCACCGAATACTGCTTTAGTATTGGGCCTGAATGCCGCATTGAGTTCTTCCTCGGAACAATAGGGCGAAACAAAAGTAAAATCGATCCCCATCTTTTTCATTGTTACCTGAAACAGGTTGAATGTACCCCCGTAAATTGCTGCAGACGAAACAACATGATCACCTGCATTGGCGACATTGAAGACAGAGAAGAAGTTGGCAGCCTGACCGGAAGATGTCAGCATACCTGCCGTACCCCCTTCGAGTGCCGCAAGTTTGGCGGCAACCATGTCACAGGTCGGATTCTGCAGTCTCGAGTAAAAATACCCGTTTGCTTTAAGGTCGAACAAATCGCCCATGTCGCGGCTGCTGTCATATTTAAAAGTGGTGCTCTCGATGATAGGGATCATGCGCGGCTCACCGTTTTTGGGTGTGTATCCGGCATGGATGCATTTGGTATCTGTCCTCATAATTTACGACTCCTTCGCTAAAAAATGGTTCTCCGATTTTGACTTAAATCATAGCACAGAGTATACTATAATTCAAATCATTACTAACATGGGGAAAACTGGGAGGAGTTAGGTTTATGCCCATCAAAATACCAAAGGGACTGCCCGCTGAAGACACACTTCACCGGGAGAATATTTTCACAATATCAAATGAGCGGGCCGGCACACAGGATATCCGTCCCCTGCGTATTCTGCTGCTCAATCTGATGCCGACTAAGATCGCGACAGAGACACAGCTGGCCAGACTTCTGGGCAATACGCCGCTTCAGATCGATCTGGAATTGATGTCTGTCGAAAGCCATACTCCCAAAAACACCCCGCGCGAGCATATGATCGCGTTTTATAAGCATTTCGATGAAGTGAAAGACTATTATTATGACGGCCTGGTCATCACAGGCGCACCGGTGGAGCTTCTGGATTACGAAGAAGTGGATTACTGGGATGAGCTCGCTGAGATCATGGAGTGGTCCAAATCTCATGTGTACAGCACTTTCCATATCTGCTGGGCCGCGCAGGCCGGATTGTATTATCACTACGGTATACCCAAATACGAACTCGACGAGAAGCTTGTCGGCATCTTCGAGCACCGTGTCACGCATGCGGGATCAATACTGTTCAGAGGGTTTGATGATGTGTTTTATGCCCCGCATTCACGCAACACAACGGTGCGCAAAGAAGATATCATCAAGATCCCGAGCCTGAAGATCCTGGCCGAGAGCGAGGAGGCAGGTGTCTATGCTATCTCAACCGACGGGGGAAGACAGATCTTCATCACAGGTCATTCAGAGTACGATACTGACACAATTGACAAAGAGTATCACCGTGATCTGAAGGCGGGGATCAATCCGAAGCTTCCCAAGAATTATTATCCTGATGACGATCCTGCCAAAGAGCCGGTCTGCTGCTGGCGTTCCGGAGCAAATCTGCTCTACGGCAACTGGCTGGACTATTTTGTCTATCAGGAAACACCGTATGTAGTCGAAGAAGTCGGAAACATCGGGGAGATCAGATAAGGGTTTTGATACGACTGATTCTCATTGAGATATAAGCCTGATTATGATACAATATTACGAAGGCTGTAAAAGTTACTTGCAGATCAAGAGGGGTAGTTAAAAGGGTAACCACCAGCATCAGAAGGAGGGGTAAACATGCCTATTTTCACAGGAGCGGGCACAGCCATGGCGACGCCCATGAACGCTGACGGATCGATCAATTTTGACGCACTTGAAAAGATGACAGATGACCAGATTGCAGGTAGTATCGACGCGTTGATCGTCTGCGGAACATCCGGAGAAGCGCCCACATTGGAAGATGATGAGCATATCGAAGCCATTGCTGTCGTGGCAGCCAGAGCAGCCGGCCGGGTTCCGGTTATCGCCGGAACGGGTTCTAACAATACAGCACATGCTTGCATGATGTCCGAACGCGCCAGAAACGTCGGTGCGGACGCATGCCTGCTCGTTGCTCCTTATTACAATAAAGCGACACAGGCCGGACTGATCGAGAGTTTTACACGCATAGCCGAGGCGGCCGAGATCCCGTGTATTTTATACAATGTCCCGTCTCGTACATCGACCAATATTCTGCCGGAGACAGCTGCTTATCTCGGAAAGCACTGTGAAAACATTGTAGCCATTAAGGAAGCGTCGGGAGATATCAGCCAGATTGCCAAGTGCAAAGAACTGGGAGGCGATGATCTCGATGTCTATTCCGGCAATGATGACCAGACTGTTCCGATCATGTCGCTCGGCGGTATCGGAGTCATTTCGGTGCTGTCCAACGTGGCACCGCAGTATACCCATGACATGGCGATGGCATGTCTGGAAGGCGATTACAAAAAAGCGGCGGCTATGCAGCTGAAATGTCTGGAGCTTGTCCGCAGCCTTTTTTGTGAAGTCAATCCGATACCGGTCAAGGCAGCTCTCAATATGCAGGGCTATGATGCCGGCATTCCGCGTTTGCCGCTGACAGAGATGACAGAGAAGAACCAGGAGCGCTTAAGACGGGCGATGGTCGAGATGGGGTGTCTGTAACAGCCTGACAGGATAAATCATACGGGGGGTCACTGGAAGATGTCTATCCGAAAACTGATCGAGGTTCTAACTACCAAACCGCAGACAAGGCGGCAGGCGATCCGCCGCCGCAAGCTGCTGATTGCGCTTCTTATGAGGCTTGTGGTCCTGGTGGTGCTTATCTTGCTGTTGGTTCTGATCATAACCGGGATCAGATCCTGTTCCAGGCGTTCAGCTGAAAAAAAAGCTGCTGAGGAGTTGAAGGCCAAGCAGGAAGCGATGCAGGGTGATGTGAAGATCGGATTCACAGGCTGTATGCTCCTGCATTCTACGATCCTGAACAGCTATCTGAATTCCGAGGGTATCTACGATTTCACGGAACCTTTCAAGTATGTGGAGAAATACTACTCCGAGCCGGATATCATGTGCTGTGAGATGGAGGGCAGTATAGCAGAGGATACGATTCATGTGTCCGGCTATCCGCTGTTTGCCTATCCGGATACTTTCCCGGGCAATCTGCAGAGTGTCGGATTTGATCTTCAGTTCCTGGCGACCAACCATGTCTATGACGGCAAGTCCAAAGGGTTAGCCAAGACTCTGTCGACTTACAAGGACGAAAAGATCGATTTTACCGGTATCCGGAAAAAAGACGATGATAAGCGCTATAAGATCATGAAGAAGAACGGCGTGAAAATCGGCTTTGTGGACTATACATACGGATCACCGGAATCATTTAACGCTCTGACAGTCAGCGACAAAGACGCAAAACTGATCAATATGTTTAAGGAAGGCTCGCCTGACGGTTTTTACTCAGAAGTGGAACGCCAGATCAAGGAGATGAAGAAGGAAGGCGCTGACTTTATCGTCTATGCGATTCACTGGGGAGCTGAGTATGAATTGGAGCCCTCTGATGATCAAAAGGCAATTGCACAAGAGCTCTGTAATCTCGGTGTTGATGCGATCATCGGCGGACATCCGCACGTCGAGCAGCCGATCGAAGTGCTGACTTCTGAAAACGGAAAGCACAAGATGTTCTGCATCTATTCGACCGGAAATGCGTTCTCTAATCAGACCAAGGGCGTTGTGATGGATACGGCACATTGTGAAGACGGTGTCATCCTGACGATGGATCTGCACAAGGACAGCAAAGGCAAAGTGACGATCACCGATATGGAGATGATTCCGACCTGGGTCTGCCGTCAGGTGCGTGAGCGCAAGTCTGATGAGGATGAGGACGAAGAGAAGAAAGATAATGAGCAGGAGGCTTCACTGACTGCTGATAACGAGGAGACCGAAGAGGAGGAAGAGGAGCAGGTCACGGACGAACTCTATGATTATCATGTGCTTCCTCTCAACAATATCAAGGGACTTGAGAAGAAAACCGGTATCAAGGGAATCAGCAAAGACTGCAAGGCTTCCTATAAGCGAACGATGGAAATCCTCGGTGACGGTTTCAAAAAAGCCAAAAAAGAACTGGTCACGGCTAAGAAGACCAAAGAGAGCAAGGACAGCAAAAAATAAGGTAGTATATGCATTTCTTTACAGATGACGATCTGACCGGGGCTGAGAAGGTATACCTTGATGAGGGGAATACCCACCATCTTCTGCATGTCCTGCGGGCAGATATCGGTGATATGATCGAAGTGTCCGACGCCTGCGGACGTACATACGCCTGCACGATTCTGGAGACAGAAGATAAAACAGCAGTCTGTTCTGTTGACCGTGAGATAGAGTTAAACAGAGAACTGTCCTGTGAGATCACCCTGTTTCAGAGTATCGCGAAGGGGGAGAAAATGGACTGGGTGATCCAAAAGGCTGTCGAACTCGGCGTCACCCGGATCGTACCGATGATTACAGGACGTACGATCGTACGTCCGGATACAAAAGGCGCTGCGCATAAAGTGCAGCGCTGGAGCAGGATAGCGGAATCTGCCGCCAAACAATGCGGACGCGCCGTGATCCCCGAAATCGGTGAAGTGGAGATGTTTACGAAAGCGGTCAGCCAGGCAGCATCATGTGACTGCTTTATTTTTCCCTATGAATGTGCTGCGGGCATGGCGTACAGCCGGGAGGTTTTCGGTTCAGTACAGCCCGGTACGACTGTATCGGTTATGATCGGACCGGAAGGAGGGTTTGAACCCTCGGAAGTTTCAGAAGCAAAAACTGCCGGGGCCCATATCCTGACACTGGGAAATCGCATATTAAGAACAGAGACAGCTGCTTTGACGGCCCTTTCCTGGCTGGTTTATCAATTGGAGGAATCAGGTAATATTGGATAATAAAAAAGAAATCTATCTGGACAATGCTGCGACAACGCGCGCGTTCGACGAAGTCGGCGAGCGCGTTCGTGATTGTTTATGCTGCTGTTACGGCAATCCTTCTTCTCTGCATGGAAAGGGATTGGAAGCCGAGCATGTGCTGCGTGAATCCTCAGAGCAGATCGCAGGATTGCTCAAAGTATCACGCGATACGATTATCTTTACCTCGGGCGGTACAGAAAGCGATAATCTTGCCATTTTTGGCGTTGCGCAGGCCAGAAAACGGACGGGACGTCATATCGTGACCTCTTATCTGGAACATCCGGCCGTTCTGTCACCTGTTGCGCAGCTGGCTGAACAGGGATTTGATGTCACATATGTGGAACCCGACGCGCAGGGTGTTTTGCATCCTGAGGATGTTGCGGCGGCTGTGAGGGAAGATACGATCCTCATCTCGGTGATGGCCGTCAACAATGAGATAGGATCCGTACAGCCTGTCAGCAAGATCGCTGCTGCGTGTAAGCAGGTCAATCCACAGGTTTTAGTACATTCAGACGCAGTTCAGGCTTTTTGCAAGATACCGCTCTTCCCTAAAAGAGACAAGATCGATCTGATGTCTTTCAGCGGACACAAGATCCATGGGCCGAAAGGCGTAGGTGCTTTGTATTTGTCTGATCCGCGCATGATCCGCCCTGTACTGTTCGGAGGCGGTCAGCAGAAAGATATGCGGCCGGGGACAGAGAATGTGCCGGGCATAGCCGGCTTTGCACTTGCCGCATCGATGATGACAAATAGGATGGCTGATGCAGATCTTTATCAACGCAGTTTGAAGAAACAGCTCGCAGAGGGGATCCTGTCCATTGAAGATACGCATATTCACGGCGCAGCTGATAGCAGCCAGATGCCTGATACATACGCCGGCTGGGGAGCGCCGTCCATTGTCAGTGCTTCTTTCAGAGGTGTTTCGGCAGAAGTTCTTTTGCATGCTCTTGAGGAGCGGGGGATCTACGTTTCTTCAGGTTCAGCCTGCTCATCAAATCATCCGAAGATCAGTGATGTACTCAAGGCTATCGGGGCTGCGCAGGATGATTTGAGCTCGACGATCAGATTCAGTTTTTCAGATATGACGACAGAGGATGATATAGCAGAAACTGTTGCGGCGCTCAAAGAGCTGGTACCTGTACTCAGAAGATTTACGAGGAAATAAGAATGGAGTTTTCACATTTTTTGATCAAGTACGGCGAAATAGCCGTTAAGGGAAAAAACAGAAACGTATTTGAAGATGCGCTGGGCAGACAGATTCGCATCGCCTTAAAAAGAGTGGACGGCTCTTTTGTTGTGGAGAAGAAGACCGGTCGTTTCTATGTTCATTGTCAGGGAGAATACGATTATGACGGTGCTGTGGAAGCGCTTCAGAAAGTATTCGGGATCGTCGGTATCTGTCCTGTCTATGTCTTTGACGATGAGGGGATCGAATCGCTGAAAGAGCATACATGCGATTTTGTGGACCGGATGTATTCCGACAAAGATTTTACCTTTAAAGTGCAGGCAAGACGCGGCAATAAGCGTTTTGCGCTGAATTCCATGGAGATCAACGCAGATGTCGGTGAGGCGCTTCTTATGCGTTTTCCTGAACTGCGTGTGGATGTGCATAAACCGGATGTGACCATCTATATCGAAGTGCGCGAGGCGATCTATGTCTACTCGACGATCATACCCGGAGCCGGCGGAATGCCTGTCGGAACAGCTGGTAAAGCCATGCTGCTTCTTTCAGGCGGAATCGATTCGCCTGTCGCCGGGGTGCGGATCGCGAAGCGCGGCGCTTATCTGGAGGCCGTCTATTTCCATGCACCGCCTTATACGAGCGAGAGAGCCAAAGAGAAGGTGGTCGATCTGGCACGTATCATGTCCGCGTATACGGGAGGCTTTAAGCTTCATGTGGTGAATTTTACGGATATCCAGATGGAGATATATGAGAAATGCCCGCATGAGGAACTAACGATCATTATGCGGCGCTATATGATGCGCATCGCAGAAGCGTTCGCGCAAAAAAGTGATTGTCTTGGCCTTGTCACAGGAGAGAGCATCGGTCAGGTCGCGAGCCAGACGATGCACAGCCTGCGCGCAACCAACGAGGTGTGCACATTGCCGGTTTACCGTCCGCTGATCGGTTTTGATAAACAGGAAATCATAGATGAAGCGGAAAAAATCGGTACGTTTGAAACGTCTATTCTTCCGTATGAGGATTGTTGTACGATTTTTGTCGCAAAACACCCTGTCACCAAACCGGATCCGGCGGTGATTCGGGAATCAGAGAAAAAGCTGGCAGATGTCATTGACGAAATGGTCAGAGAAGCCGTTGACACGGCAGAGGAGATCAGGATCAGTCCCCAGTGACATCAGATCTGATAGGGAGCCAGAGCTTTTTTGAGCTCTTCCGCATCTTCAGAAGTATGAATGTTAAGAGTGATCGGCTCGGACAGATCAAGGCTGAAAATACCCATAATAGACTTGGCATCAACAATATAACGTCCTGAAGCCAGGTCGAAATCATAGGGGTAAACAGCGATCGTGTTGACAAATGACTTGATCTTCTCGATTGAATCAAGAGAGATGTTCATTGTGATCATATTCTACACGTCCTTTCGGTAAAAAACGCAGTCCACGGGATCATCATATCTGTTGTCTTAATTTTATGGCGCAATAGGGTAAATGTCAATCATCAGTAACAATTATCAAACAGTCAGACGAACAGCGGCGGTACACAATCTGGGCTGTAAAGTCAATGCTTACGAAAGCGAGGCTATGGAGCGCATGCTGCAGGAAGCAGGTTATGAGCTTGTGCCTTTTTCCGAAAAAGCAGATGTGTACATAGTGAACACATGTACAGTGACAAATACAGCCGATCGCAAATCCCGTCAGATGCTGCACAGAGCAAGGCATATCAATCCGGATGCTTTGATCGTGGCAGTAGGCTGCTATGTGCAGACACATGTAGAGCAGGTGCTCGCTGATCAGGATATCGATCTTGCGATCGGAACGAATGAGAAATCGAAACTGATCGGTCTCATCGAAGCGCGCCTTGGAGAAGATCAGACCGGCAAACAGCAAGTGCGCGCAAGTGTGTCGGATATTTCAAGGCGGGCGGATTATGAAATGCTGCCGGAACATCTTCCGCAGGAAAGGTGCAGGGCATTTTTAAAGATTCAGGACGGCTGCGATCAGTTTTGCAGTTACTGCGCGATCCCGCTGGCCCGCGGACGTATCAGGAGCCGGGAGCCGGAAGATATCGTCAAAGAGACCGAAATGCTGGCTGCGGCCGGGTTCAAAGAGATCGTCCTGACCGGTATTCATCTCTGTTCCTACGGAAGGGGACTTGCCAAAGAGGCTGCTGCATCAAAAAGCGGCGATGATATGGCTGTGCTTCTTCAGCTGATCAGACGTTTAGCCGATTTAAAAGGTATCAGCCGTATACGGCTTGGCTCTCTGGAGCCTGGCAGTATGACAGAAGAGGTGATCCGCGGACTCTCATTCATTCCGAAGGTATGTCCTCATTTTCACTTGTCTTTGCAGAGCGGATGTGATGTGACACTTGCCCGCATGAACAGGCATTATACGACAGATCAGTTTGCGCATGTCTGCGACCTGCTGCGTTTGTATTATGATGAGCCGACACTGACGACAGATGTGATTGTCGGATTTCCGGGTGAAAGCGAGGAAGAATTTGAGCAGACCTGCAGTTTTTTAGAGCGTATAAGATTTTACCATACACATCTGTTTAAGTATTCACGCAGAGACGGAACGAGAGCAGCCGTGATGCCTGATCAGGTCCCCGAATCACTCAAGACAGAAAGAAGCCGGCGGCTGGAGAATCTGAACCGGCACATGAAAGAGTTTTACAGAAAACAGTTGGAAGGAAAGCGCGCTGAGGTCCTGATAGAGGAGAATGAAGACGGTATGTGGATCGGCCATACGGCCGGCTACCTGAAAGCGCAGGTCAACAGTCCTGAAGCCGCATACAATGAGCTTTTTACAGGCATAATCGGCAAAGAAATCCGAATCATCGATTGATTATTTTTCTCTTATCGCTTAATATATAAGTGAAGTACTATGTATCAGGGGGTAATTATGACTGATTTAGGAAAGACACAATTTTTCCAGATCGAACCGACACCGGAACTTTCTGCTGAAGATGTTCTTGAGAAAGTCTATTCCTCATTGATTGAAAAGGGATATGATCCGGTCAGTCAGATCGTCGGTTATATCATGTCCGGCGATCCGACGTATGTCACGAGCTATAAGAATGCCCGCAGTTTGATCATGAAGGTGGAGAGAGACGAACTTGTTGAGGAGATGTTTAAATCATACATCGACTCCAAAGGATGGTAATGTCAAACTCCGGTGTCACGGACGAACAAGTTTTGCGCGTGATGGGGCTTGATTACGGCTCCAAAACGGTCGGGATTGCGATCAGCGATCTTCTCGGTGTCACGGCACAGCCGGTGGAGACGGTTTTCAGAAAAAAGGAAAACCATCTGCGCCGGACACTGGCGAGAATTGATGAGCTGATCGAAGAATATCATATATCAAAAATCGTAGTAGGAAATCCAATATATGAAGACGGGGGAATCGGAGAGCGTGCCCGCCTTTCAGCTGCTTTTGCCGAGAAGCTGAGAGAGCGTACACATCTGCCGGTTCTTTTGTGGGATGAGAGGGAAAGCACCGCTTTTGCCGAGCGGTCCCTTATATCGCAGCAGGTTCGCAGGGAAGACCGGAAAAAGTATGTGGACCAGATCGCTGCGGTTTTTATTTTACAGGGATACTTAGACTATTTGCATAATGAGGTGGAAAAACAATGAAACAAGGCGAACAGATGGTATTTACCAATGATTTAGGCGAGGAAGAAGTCTTTTATGTACAGGCCGCAACGGTACTTGGAGGCGTTCATTATATTCTTGTCACTGAGACTGAAGATCTGGCGGGAGACGCTTATATCATGAAACAGTCGGAGGAGACTGAGGAAGAGATCACCTTTGATATGGTTGATGATGAGGATGAACTCGATGCTCTGGCCGATGTTTTTGAGGAACTGATCGCCGAAGAGGAAGAAGAGGAAGATGAGTAAGAATAAAAAGTTAAAAATAATCCCTCTCGGAGGGCTGGAAACGATCGGCATGAATATCACCGCGTTTGAGTACGGTGATTCGATTATAGTTGTCGACTGCGGCCTGGCTTTTCCGGAGGATGACATGCTCGGAATTGATCTTGTCATTCCGGATGTCACATATTTGATAGATAATATAGAGCGCGTGAAAGGTTTTGTCATCACACACGGTCACGAGGATCATATCGGTGCACTGCCTTTTGTGATCGGCGATGTCAATGTTCCGATCTATAC
>JAEEGL012360551.1_pt1 | contig 14074 bp, 11 predicted proteins | sample 9134231 | NCBI WGS metagenome assembly JAEEGL01 (sample SAMN16246548, study PRJNA631951) | gut metagenome | biome: gut microbiome; feature: rumen; material: fiber-attached | host: Bos | place: Iran: Karaj | collected 2018-10 | reverse complement strand
GCTCTATCGTATGTACACCAGATGGGCAGAGAGAAAGGGATTTTCTATTGAGACCCTGGATCTCCTTGATGGTGATGAAGCCGGAATCAAGTCAGTTACTTTCCAGATTTCAGGAACCAATGCATACGGACTTCTTAAGTCAGAGCACGGCGTACACAGACTCGTTCGTATCAGTCCTTTCAATGCCCAGGCTAAGCGTCAGACCTCTTTTGTGTCCTGCGATGTAATGCCTGATATTGAGGAGGATGTAGATATCGACATCAATCCTGATGACCTTCGTATCGATACTTACCGTTCAAGTGGTGCCGGTGGACAGCATATCAACAAGACTTCATCAGCTGTTCGTATCACTCATATCCCTACAGGAGTTGTAGTTGCCTGCCAGAATGAGAGATCACAGTTCCAGAACAAGGACAAGGCTATGCAGATGCTGAAGGCAAAGCTCTTCATCATGAAGCAGGAAGAGCAGGCAGCAAAGCTTGCAGGTATCAGAGGTGAGGTTATGGATAATGCATGGGGCAGCCAGATCCGTTCCTATGTACTTCAGCCTTACACAATGGTAAACGACACAAGAACAGGCTTTAAGGCATCCAACGCAGACGGTGTACTTGATGGAGACCTTGATCCATTCATCAATGCATATCTTAAATGGCTTGCTACAGGCGGAAAACCTGTTGGAGAATCCGAAGAAGGTTAAAATTTATACTTTTTTTATAATTTAATATATTGTACAATGTAATTCGAGGGGTAACTATAATGAGATTAATAGAAAGCGCCAAATCGTTAATTGCATTTTACAAAGATTACCGTACAATGGACAAAGACGAGCGTGCCGACTTTTATCAGTCTAAGTGCGACTACTATCAGAAGTATGTCGAGCTTACACTAGTGGCATGCTCTTTTGTTTCCGTTGGTTTTCTTTTCTTTGACTATCTTATAAATGGTACTATTCTGCCTACACTTATTCCCAGGCTGTCCATAGTCTTCTTTTTGGCTGCCTATATTTTAGCTATCCATTTCTTCAGGGAAAGATCTGCCATTGTCTTCATGGACTATATGGTTGGCCATTCTTACATGCTGATCACCATCTGGAGTATATATTATCTTTCTACCAATGAATATTCTGCAGAAGGCATTATGATGCTGAACCTTATCTGGATGGTCATTGGTTTTGTTTCAAAGCCGCGGGAGGTTCTATTATCCACACTTGTTTTCTTTGCAGAAATCCTTATTTCCCACAGTTTTATACATTACCAGAATCTTGAGATCATCATTGCACTGGTATTTCCAAGCGCAATAGGTGTTGTGTTGTCACATTGTCTTTTGATGCTGTATTATCTTGATCACTATCGCATCCGTCAAAAGCTTGAACTTGCTATGGTCACTGATCCCCTTACCCAGGTTTACAACAGGCATCTGCTGGAAAAGATTGTATCCAGAAACACCTTAAAGGATGTGGCCCAGGGAGAACCTATCGCTGTTGCTATGCTGGACATTGATTACTTCAAAAAGATAAATGACGAGAATGGACACTACACCGGGGATCTGACTCTTTTGTATATTGGCCAGAAGCTTTCAAATGAGACCCACGACAATGATTATGTTATCCGCTATGGTGGCGAGGAATTTGTCATTATTTTCAGGAATTGCGATGTGAATAATGCATGTGCAAGGATGGAGCAGTTCAGGATTGATATTGAAAATGCAAAAGACACACCGGTTCCATTTACAATATCCGTGGGAGTTTCCAGGTATAACGGAGACTATTCCAAGACTATCCAGAACGTGGACACAGCTTTGTACAAGGCAAAGAACGCAGGACGTAACCGGGTTGTTGTGGTTTGATAGAACAATCCTTAGCTAAATTTCCAATAGAGTGGTAAAATTAAACTGACGCAATAGTGATAACTCTTTGGAGGGAATATCATGGTTACGATCAGTTTATGTATGATAGTTAAGGATGAGGAAGATTGCCTTGGAAGGTGTCTTGATTCCTTGAAGGACCTGGTGGACGAGATGATAATCGTGGACACGGGATCCACAGACAGGACCAAGGAAATTGCAAAAAGCTACGGCGCAAAGGTCCTTGATTACGAGTGGAAGTGGGATTTTGCAGATGCCAGGAACTTCGCTTTTGCCCAGGCCACCTGCGACTATATCTATTCTGCCGATGCAGACGAAGAGCTGGATGAGGAGAATCAAAAGAGATTTCGCACTCTGAAGGATGATCTTTGTGAGTTTGATATCGACATCGTCCAGATGTACTACTGCAATCAGCTGTCCTTCAGAACAGTATATAACTACGACAGGGAACTGCGTCCCAAGCTCTTTAAGAGGGTAAGGCCCTTTATCTGGGAAGATCCTATACATGAGCAGGTCTGCATCGATCCTGTAATCTGTAACAGCGAGATTGAGATTATTCACAGACCTAAGGAGAATCATGCAGGCCGTGATCTTCACTCCTTTAGAAGGGCTATAAATCAGGGAAGAAGGATCTCCAAAAGACTCCATAATCTGTATGCCAGGGAGCTTTTAATGGGAGGAACTCCGGAGGATTTTATAAAATCAAAGGATTTCTTCCTGCGATCTGCCCTTGATAATAACCGAAGCCTGGATGAGATTAAGGAAGCTTGTTGCATTCTTACTCACATAGGAGTTTTGGAAAATGATCCTCTTTTTATATTGAAATATGCCCTTAAGGACGCCATTACAGAGATGTCCAGTGAAATGTGTTATGAACTGGGTGAGTTCTATTTTGGCCAGGGAGACGTGGATGAGGCTATAGTGTGGTACTACAATGCAGCTTATGAATGTGAGAGCATCCTGGATATAAAGAGAAGTGGAACAATGCCAAGACTGGCCCTGGCGAAATGCTACAGAGCCCTGGGTAATGAAGAGCAGGCACTAGACTACGAGAGAGAAGCTGCTGAACTTGATGAGGCATAAATAAGAAAACTTAACCAGCCGTCAGACATATATTTTGTCTGACGGCTGTCTCGGTGCTATAATGTAATGCGTATTATTATGTATAAATTCGGAGGATCTTATGCAGATTATTGTTGTGGGCTGTGGCAATGTGGGATCAACACTCACAGAGCAGCTTAGCAAGGAAGGACATAACATCACTGTTATCGAGGAGAAAAGCAGTGTAGTTCAGTCTGTTGTAAACAACCTGGACGTCATGGGCATTGTAGGAAATGGCGCCAGTTACTCTATTATGAAGGATGCAGGTATTGAGTCTGCAGATCTGATGATCGCGGTTACCAATTCTGATGAGCTCAATCTTCTTTGCTGTCTTATAGCTAAGAAGGCAGGTAACTGTCATACTATCGCCAGAGTAAGAAATCCCATTTACAAAAAAGAGATCAATTTCATCAAGGAGGAGCTGGGGCTTTCCATGGTAATAAACCCTGAGGAAGCAGCTGCTACTGAGGCTGAGCGTCTTTTGAAGCTTCCATCAGCCACCAAGATCGAGACCTTTGCAAGGGGCAGAGCAGAGCTTGTTAAGCTCATTATTGATGAGAATTCAAGGCTTTCAAACCTTGCCCTTAAGGACATTCCTTCAGACCTTAAAAAGCAGGTCATTGTGGCTGTTGTTACCAGAGGAAATGAAGTATATATCCCTGACGGAAGCTTTATCTTAAGACCGGGGGATGAGATCACAATCTTTGGTTCAAGTAAGAGTACCCTTAGCTTTTTTAAGAAGCTGGGACTTCCTTCCGCCAAGTGCCACTCCACAATTATCATTGGAGGAGGCGAGACAGGCTACTACCTGGCTAAACAGCTTATTTCTCTTGGCATAAAGGTTACAATCTTTGATAAGAATCCTGTACGTTGCAAGGAGCTTACAGATCTTTTGCCCCAGGCCCTTATCATAAACGGAGATGGAACCGATAAGGATATGCTCCTGGAGGAAGGTGTTACAAGGACCGAATCCTTTGTATCTCTCACTAATCTTGATGAAGAGAATATCATGCTCTCTATGTATGTAAAGAGCATTAACCCTAAGGCCAAGCTCATAACAAAGGTCCACAGGGTTAATTATGGTGACATTATCGGCTCCCTTAATATCGGAAGCATCATCTATCCCAAGAACATCACAGCAGACAGGATTGTTCAGTTTGTCCGCGGAATGGATGCTTCTAAGGACAGCAATATTGAGACGCTTTATAAGCTCAATGATGACAGGGTTGAGGCCCTGGAGTTTATTGTAAGGAACGGAAGTCCTGTTATTGGAATTCCTCTTTCAAAGCTTAAACTCAAGAAAGGAATCCTGATCGCCTGCATAAATCACTACGGTGAGATCATTTCTCCAACCGGTGACAGCGTAATCAGGGACAGAGACTCGGTTATCGTAGTCACAACCCTGACAGGTCTGAAAGATATAGGCGACATTCTGGAGAGGTAAAGTTAAAATATCAAAAACAAGAATTACAGCCCGAATCACATGCTGATGAGGGCGTGAGAAAGTGAAGAAATAGTGAGCATGCCCCTTTGCTGTAGGCAACTTTAATGGGCATGCGAATAATCTATTGAGGAACGAAATAGATGAATTACGCAATGGTCCGATATGTGCTGTTCAAACTCCTTAGAGTCGTTGGATGGCTTTTAGTGCTGCCACTTATAGTAGCACTGATCTACAAAGAATATGACAGCGCCATTTCATTTCTGGTGCTGGTTATTATATGTTCCGTGGCAGGAACAGTTGGTGCGCTTTTTAAGCCCAAGAGCAGAGTTATTTATGCAAAAGAGGGATTCGCCATAACTGCAGTTGCCTGGATTGGTGTAAGTATTATGGGAGCTATTCCCTTCGTGATAACAGGCACCATTCCCAATTTTATTGATGCTATGTTTGAGACTGTCTCAGGCTTTACCACAACAGGAGGAAGTATCCTTACCTCTGTCGAGGGCATAGAAAAGAGCGTTCAGTTCTGGAGAACCTTTACCCACTGGGTAGGCGGAATGGGAGTGTTGGTGTTCCTTATAGCAGTTGTTCCCATGGCTGATGGCTACAGCATGCACCTTATGAGAGCAGAAAGCCCGGGACCTGTTGTAGGTAAGATTGTTCCCAAGGTAAAAGACACAGCGAAGATCCTCTACCTTATTTACTTTGGTATTACAGTATTGGAGACCCTTGCTCTATGGGCATCCGGTCTTTCACTTTATGAAGCCATGACTATCACATTTTCAACGGTAGGTACTGGTGGCTTTGCTGTAACCAACAGTGGAATAGGTGGTTATTCCACACTGTCACAGGCCATAATCATTTTATTCATGGCTCTTTGCGGTGTTAACTTTACAGTGTATTACTTCCTGATCCATTTAAAGCCCAAGGAGGCCTTTGCTATTGATGAGGTGAAGTACTACTTTGGAACCATGTTCGCAGCAGCAGCTCTTATAGCCTTCAATATCTATAGGGCAGGAGTTCTTGATTCTGCAGGAATGTGCTTCCATCATGCACTTTTTGCAGTAACTTCCATTATGACTACTACAGGATTTGGAACCTTGGACTTTGACCAGTGGCCTACTTTTTCAAGGATCCTTTTGATGGCGCTTGCATGTATCGGAGCCTGTGCAGGATCTACAGGTGGTGGATTTAAGTTTTCAAGGGCTCTTATCGTCATCAGAAATGCAAGGAACGAGCTTAACTTCCTGGTACATCCAAAGGCGGTAAAACGAGTGTACATGGATGGACATACCGTTGAAGGAACAACTGTTAAATCCGTTTCTGCTTACCTGGGACTTTACGTTATTACGTTTTTGGTATCAACCCTTTTAGTGTCCTTTGACAATTTTGACTTCCAGACCACTGTGACCTCAGTAATTGCTACCTTAAATAACATTGGTCCCGGACTTGGCAAGGTGGGTCCAATGGGCAATTATTCTGAGTTTTCCTACCTTTCAAAGATTGTTTTGATGTTTGATATGTTGGCAGGACGTTTGGAACTTTTGCCTATATTTATAGTCTTAAAACCGAAAACCTGGAAGCGTAAATTATAAAAAAAGTATAAACTTTTTAAAATAATTATAAAAAATTATTGAAATTTAGTCTTGAAAATTGTGTCCAAACTGTGATAGACTTATCTAAGTTTCGAAAACCGGAAGAGAGAAAAAGGTAGGACGATTTATGACTAAGGCAAGGAAGATTGGCATATCACTCCTTGTCACGTTCTTGATAAGCTGTATAGTTTTTGCTGGCTGTTTGATATATACCAAGAGTGGGGATGTGGATACAGAGCCCGTTGAGAATGTTACCATGGGTGTCTCTGATGCACTGATAGCTCTTTTGGGGGATACGGCGGAGGACGCTGTTGGCACGGGGGAAGTGCTTTCAGGCAGAAGATTATCTCAGAAGCTTACAGTTACAACTGATGAGGGAGTTTTAGCAGTTAGTGGAACAGTGACAAAAGTACCGGATGCATTTTATCCCGGTAGTTACGAAGTGACATTTTCAAGAAATGCAATCCTGTCATATACAGCACAGGTTCATGTGCAAATGAAGGTCAAAAAGGGCGAGGAAGTACATGTACTTGTTGGAGACAGGGATAGTGGTTATACAGAATTTGCTTCTGTGACTGCCACAGAGGACAACAGGATTTCTTTTTATACCAATGTACTGCAGGATTACACATTATCCACTACGGATGTTATGGGTGCTCAGGAAGCAATGGCGAACATCTTTGAATCAGCCGGTTATTAACCGTATATGAGACACCGGGCTACATATATCAGTAAGATATGTACGGGGTAGAATGCGTAGAAAGCATATTTTAGCTTTCCCAGCCTTCTGCCTCGTTTTTTGTTGTAGAAATAAATGAGGATAAATGCGGGAAATGCCAGATATTCTGTGCTGAAGCTGGCAAGGAAAAGATATCCTGCCACAAGATTTATGGGCTCAAAGAACCTGAAGATATAGAAGATTGCGATCAGGACCACGCCGAACCAGTGGTAGTCACTTTCAATCTTCTGTGCTATAAAGGCTCCAAGAAATGTTGCCATACCCGATAGAAGATATGCAAAAATGTTATTGGACTGAAGCTTTTCCACCAGGGTAAAAGAGCTTTGGATTGCCCACATGACTAGAAGACCTATAAAAAGGGTGAAATACACATTGCTGTGGTCTGCCAGGATATTGCGGTTTTCACGCAGTACCTGAAGGATATTGATATTGTAGATATCGTTTCGGCAGTAGAAGGTTACATCGAAAAATGGCTCAGATATAAGACCAAAAATTAACAGGCTAAGAGAGTATCTTAGCCTGCTTTTTGTATGAACGAATCCCTCCACCAGGAGAAAGCAGAAGATAGGGAAAGCTGTTCTGCCAACGCCTCTGAGGATCTTATATACAAACTCTACTGTTCCGAAATCGACGCCGTCAGGAAGAAGTCCGTCTCTTGCAATAGGAACAATTATCCCGGCAGCTGCGTGGTCTATAAGCATTGATATGCAGGCGATTATCTTAAGAGCGTTTCCGTATATTCTTCTGAAGTCGCCTGATTCCTGCATATAAACCTCAATAAAATGTTATTACTCGAAGATTACCTTGTCCCAAGTATCATCAGGGATAAGAGAGATGTAGGTCTTACCTGTGTTGATCTCAAGCTCTGCGCCTGTCTCATCATAATACTTTGTAACTCCGGTCTCGCTGGTCTTTGACCAGGTAATGTCCTTTGCTACGCCGTTTGTGATGTACCAGCCAACTTCGCTTCCGTTGATGCAGTTGTAGATAAGATAACCGTTCTCATCAAGCTCAGCAAAAGAGCATTTCTGAAGGATCACATTCTTGAAGGCAAGAGGCTGCTGATTTGAAGCATCAAAATACTGCTCGCCATACTCATAGTACTCATACAGTCCTGTGTCTGAATTATAAACCAGTTGTGAAGAGTTGTGAGTAAATGGAAGAACGATCTTGTTTGCTGAATAGGAGCGATCGTACTTCTCGTCCAGCTTTATCTCTTTTCCGTATTCAACGAAGTTGAAGTGGCTGCCTTCATTGGCAAACTGGTTATAGGTGCGGGAAATGTTGAATCTCTCAAGGTCAGACTCCAAATCTCCGCTCAAGATGTACTCTGTAAACTCCCTTGACTTTCCGTTATCGACACGGGAGAAATATCCTGAGATATGATCCTTAGCCCAATCCTTTGCAAAGTAAGCATCGTTGTGGTATGGACCACCGTCGTGACAAAGGATTGCATTCCACTCAGATGCAAGAAGAATGTTGGTAGGTCTTGTGCTTCGGATACTACCAAGCTGTTCAATAGCGCCCCAGTCCTTAACAACACACATAAGCCTTGTGATGCGGTCGTTCTTGGTGCTGTTCATAAGCTCGTAAACAACGTCTGCTCTGGTGGTCTCAAAGTGAGGAAGAGCAGTGATCTCGTTATCAACCATTGCTGCGATAGGGCGCTGGTCCTTTAATTCCTCGCTGATTGGCTCGCCTGTCAGCTCTGAGAAGTACATTCCCTCAGGAAGCACATAGGGCTCATCTTCCTGCTGAGGCTCTTCCTCTGGAGTAGAAACCTCCTCCTGAGCTGGGATGTCTTCAAGTGATTCAAAAGAAATACCGGTTGCTCCGCCCTCTTCTGCCTCTTCAGCAGTTTTGCCGCAGGCGGTCATTGCAAAAAGGGTAGCTGCGCAAAGTACTACGGCGCAAGCTCTTTTGCCATATTCACGAATGTACATTTTTCATAATCTCCTATTTGTAATTAAATCAATCCTAATTATTTTAGCAGATGATACGGGGTTTTTCCATGATTTTTAGATTAAACTTTCATGGTATAATTGAAACAGATATGACTATACCTGTAATGGAGGTGGAATATATGAAGCTGATGTTTATCGGAGCTGACCATGAGGTTACGGGAAGCTGTCATTATATCGAAGCTGCAGGAAAGCACATTCTTGTAGACTATGGAATGGAGCAGGGAAAGAACTATTTCGAAAACGTTCCGCTGCCGGTATCTGCGCCGGAGATCGACTATGTATTTCTGACTCATGCCCATGTGGATCATTCAGGAAATCTCCCACTTTTATATTCAAAGGGCTTTCGGGGAAAGATCTTTGCGACTGAAGCAACGGCAGATCTTTGCAGCATTATGCTTCGTGACTGTGCTCACATTCAGATGCAGGAAGCCGAGTGGAGAAATCGTAAGGGCAAAAGAAATAAAGAAATAGCTATGCTTGAGCCCGTATATACCATGGAAGATGCAGAAAATGCTATTCGGTGCATCGTTCCCTGTAGCTACGGTCAGGAGGTTGAGGTCTGCGAGGGTATTAAGATCAGATTCACTGACATCGGGCATCTTTTGGGCTCCTCCAGCATAGAGGTATGGCTTCAGGAAAAGAATGTATCGAAGAAGCTTGTCTTTTCCGGTGATATAGGCAATAAGGATCAGCCTCTTATCAAGGATCCTCAGTACACTGATGAAGCGGATTACGTTATCATGGAGTCCACTTATGGTGACAGACTTCATGCTGAGGAGAAGTCCGACTATGTGGCTGATCTTGCAAAGATACTGGACAGAACCTTTGCAAGGGGCGGAAATGTTGTTATTCCTTCCTTTGCTGTTGGCAGAACACAGGAGATACTGTACTTTATCAGGATAATAAAGAAAGAGGGGCTTGTTAGCTCTTTTCCTAACTTCCCGGTATTTGTGGACAGTCCACTGGCTGTGGAGGCTACGGAAGTATTTCAGAAGAACCAGTTTGATTGCTATGATGAGGAGGCATTGGAACTCATCAAAAAGCGCATCAATCCTATAACTTTCCCTGGACTTACTCTTTCTATTACAACGGAGGAGTCCAGAGCTATCAACGAGGATCCGGAGCCGAAGGTCATCATCTCTGCTGCCGGAATGTGCGATGCCGGAAGGATCAGGCATCATCTTAAACACAATCTGTGGAGACCCGAGAGCACCATTTTGTTCGTGGGCTATCAGTCTGTGGGAACCACGGGAAGAGCTCTTGTGGACGGGGCTGAGCAGGTTAAGCTCTTTGGCGAGACCATTGATGTCGCTGCGGAGATCACCAAGCTTGTGGGGCTTTCCGGACATGCGGACAAGAATGGGCTCATCGAATGGGTTGAAGCTTTTACGAGGAGACCTAAGAAGGTATTTGTGGTCCATGGTGAAGATTCAGTCTGCAGTTCTTTTGCAAAATGCCTTTGTGAGGAGCACGGCTTCGATGCCTATGCCCCATACAGCGGAACGGAGTTCGATATCATCTCGGGCCAGATCCTTAAAGAGGGTATTCCTGTTCCGGTCAAGAAGAAGGAATCAACCCTTGTTTCTGACGTCTATGCACGTCTTAAGGCAGCAGGCGCACGACTTATGGGCATCATAGCTAAGTCAGAGGGTATTTCCAACAAGGACAAGGCAAAGTTTGCGGATCAGATAAATTCGCTTTGCGACAAGTGGTCGCGATAGAGGGATTGAGTAAAATAGAAATACAAGGGAGGAAAAAATGGCATACGCAGATGAACTTTTTATCAACATGTGCAAGGATATTTTGGAGAATGGCACATCAACAGAGGGGGAGAAGGTACGTCCTCATTGGCCTGATGGAACATCGGCTTATACTATCAAGAAATTTGGCGTGGTAAACAGGTATGATCTTTCCAAGGAGTTCCCAATCATGACTCTCAGGAAGACAGCCCTTAAGAGCGCCACCGATGAGATTCTTTGGATCTACCAGAAAAAGAGCAACAATATCAATGATCTTAACAGCCATATTTGGGACGAGTGGGCTGATGAGACAGGCTCCATTGGAAAGGCCTACGGCTACCAGATTGGGCAAAAGAGCCTTTACAAGGAGGGAGAGTTTGATCAGATGGACAGGGTCATCTACGACCTGAAGAACAATCCGTTCTCAAGGCGTATAATGACCAATACCTATGTATTCTCGGATCTTCATGAGATGCATCTGTACCCTTGCGCCTACAGTGTTACCTACAATGTAACCCAGAAGCCGGGAGAGGACAGACTGACCCTGAATGCGATCCTGAACCAGAGATCTCAGGACGTTCTGGCAGCTAACAACTGGAATGTGGTACAGTACGCGGTCCTTGTGCACATGCTGGCTCAGGTCTGCGACATGAACGTGGGTGAGCTGGTACATGTCATTGCAGATGCGCACATTTACGACAGGCACGTGCCTCTTATCAAGGAGCTTATCGAAAGAAAGCCGCTGCCTGCACCTAAGTTCCACTTAAATCCTGACGTAAAGGACTTCTATGAATTCACAAGAAACGACGTTTCCCTTGAGGGCTACGAAGTAGCAGGAGAACAGCTTAAGGATATTCCTATTGCGATTTAAGACAAAAAGAACCGCCTCCGTGGTAAACGGAGGCGGATTTTTTATGGTTTAACCATGATGGTGATAGCTTTATTTATTACCTGGATCTCAGTGTCCCTGTAGGCGCCACCGAATTCGCCGTCCAGGGTCCACTCCACGTTTTCGGCGCAGGAGAACTTGGCGTAGCTGACCTGTTTGAAGGTGATATAGGGATTTCCTGCTTCTTTGGAAGCAAGGGCTGCCAGGATCGCATTGAACTCTGTAAGGTTCTTGGGAGCACGGATCAGCATAAGCTCCATCTTGCCGTCGTCCTGCTTAATGTCAGTGTCTCCAAAGAGGTTCATACCACCTACAGAGGCTGAGTTGCTCATGGAGCCAAAGAGGAAGTCGCCTTCTTCGTCGATTCCGTCGGCTTCAACTCTCATGTGGGTGCTGCAGCCGATATTCTGGGGCAGCTCTGCAATGGCGCTTATTACGTAGGCAGCATAGCCAAGCACATTCTTCAGGTCCTGATCTGTGGCATAGCTTACCTTTGAAAAGGCACCAAAGGCTGCCACGTAGTTGAAATAGTTATTGTTCATTTTGCCAAGATCATAGGAGTAGGGCTTGCCGTGAATAGCAACCTCCAAAGCTTTTGCTCTGGTGGAAGGTATTCCCAGACCCCTGGCAAAATCGTTTGTACTTCCGTTGGGAATGTAGGACAGGAGAGGCTTCTTTTTCATGGACATCATGGCCTCGACCACGTGGTTCAATGTACCGTCTCCGCCGCTGCACAGCACCAGGTCTATCTTTCCGTCATACTCATCAAGGAGCATATCAGAAGAAAAAACCGTGCCCGGAATAATAGGGTAAACTATTGGCTCATAGTCTGCCTGAGCAAGGGCTGTGATGATTGGGAAGGTATCATTTCCTGCTTTTCCTGTTCCAGCTTTTTGATTAATTAACACTAAGGCTCTTTTACGTTTAGACATAGTTTGCTTTAGACCCCTTTGCGATAATTATTTTCTCTTTTCATATATCCTGTAGGTGTAAGTAATGTCGAAATATACCTGTTCGTCGCTCTCATCTACCATTTCCCACTCGGGAAGCTTATCAAGGTTAGGAAAAAAGGCATCTGCTTCATATACTTTATCAATGAAGGTAACAATGCATCTGTCGCAGTCATCAAGGAATTCCTTGTAGACGCTGGCTCCGCCGATGATGAAAACATCGTCCGGATCCTCATCCTTTATGAGTTCAAACAGCTCTTCTCTGTCATGGGCAACTTCTGCATTTCTCACTTCGTAATCGGGTTTGGTTGAGAGGATGATATTTCTTCTCTTTGGAAGAACTATCTTCTGGGGGAAGGTCTCTAAAGTCTTACGGCCATAGATAATGGTCTTTTCAAGAGTACGTCTTCTGAAATTATCCTTCTGATCTGCGGGAATGCTAACAAGGAGCTGCCCCTTATTTCCAATAGCCCAGTTGCTGTCAACGGCTACGATCGCCTGCATATATCCACCTCCGGTAATCATTAAATATGTTACCTTCTATTGTAGCAAAAAAAGAGGATTGCCACCACATTGCATGATGGCAATCCCCATATATTCTATCGTATTGATGCTTATGATTTGAAGAATTCCATCTCCTTGTTGAGCTTTTCTGCGATTTCTTTAAGACCGTTTGCTGAGCCTGCAAGAGTAGTAACTGTTGCGGAAAGCTCCTGCATGGAAGCTCCTGTTTCCTCAGATGATGCTGCATTTTCTTCAGAGATTGCTGAAAGAGCGCTCATAACATCTACAACAGCATTCTTGGAGGTATCACACTGCTCTGCACCCTGAGAAATGAGTTGTACGCCGCCAACGGTGCTTCCGATATCTCCGAGCATTCCATTTACTGCATCCAGTGTTTCTCCAAGAGCAATCTGCTGATCCTGGTTGCCCTGCTTTACGTCTTCAGCTGCCTGTACAGCTGCCTTGGACTGCTCAAGGAGGACATCCATCTCTTTTCTGATATCATCAGCCATTGCCTTTGAGTCGTCAGCAAGCTTACCAATTTCTTCAGCAACAACTGCAAAGCCCTTTCCTGCTTCTCCGGCTCTTGCTGCCTCGATAGAAGCATTTAGTGAAAGGAGGTTGGTCTGGGTTGCTATGGAAGCGATTCCCTCAACCTTGTCATTGATATTTGTAACAGCCTCCTGAGTAGCTGCGATAGTTCTTGAAATGTCATCAATCTTTGCGGTCATCTCAGATGAGGAATTCTGAAGGGATGCAAGGGATGCGCTGGATACTTCAGAAGCTTCTTTCATCTTGCCTGTAAGATCTGACAAAGAATCGGTGGAGGTCTGTACATCACCTACGGCTTCGCCAATCCTGCCTACATTCTCAGATGCACTCTGGATCTCATCGGCCTGCTGTGTAGCACCTGATGCGATTTCCTGAACGGCATTTGAAACGTCCTCTGCTGTCTGGGAAATCTGATTTGCCATATCTGAAAGCTCTTCAGAGGATGATCCCACATCACTTGCGGAAGCCTTGATATGAGATACTATATCTTCAAGTTTGGAGATAACGGTGTTGGTGCTTCTTACCATTCCGCCAAATTCATCTTTTCTATCGTGGAACTTGTCAACTGATTTAAATCTACCGTCTGCAAGAGCTGAGAGTGAATCATTTACATCGCCGATAGGATCTGTAAATGCTTTTGACATGAAGTAGGAGATAACACCGGCAATAACTGCCAGGATGATACCGATGATGATTACAAGCCAGGCAGCTGATGTGGCGGTTGACTTGATCTGCTT
>JAEEGL016665937.1_pt1 | contig 14075 bp, 11 predicted proteins | sample 9134231 | NCBI WGS metagenome assembly JAEEGL01 (sample SAMN16246548, study PRJNA631951) | gut metagenome | biome: gut microbiome; feature: rumen; material: fiber-attached | host: Bos | place: Iran: Karaj | collected 2018-10 | reverse complement strand
ATGCCGCAATAGACTGTTTTCATATCTTATTGATTTTATTCTCTATTTTTGATTTTATAGCAAATACGCCACCATCATCCTTGGGTGGCATTTACTTTCTCCGCACTTACCTCACTCTTATACTCCACAAACGGCAAGAACGAAAGGAACGCAAACAGCGGAAAACTGAAATGGCTGCTGCCGCTGAACATACAGAAGAACATACAGCAAAGATACATTATAAAGAATATGCCCAACTGCTGCCGTTTCTTCCAATATAGCCAAAGGCTCATTATCAAGAAGATGATATAAACCACACCGCCAGTGATGCCCGAATACAGGAACGATGAAATGATTGGATTGTGCGGGAAATCGTAGCGTTTGGGATTACCATAGAATTTCTCGCCATACCACTCAAGATATTTGAATCCTTGACCGAAAATCTTTTGCTTGGTATCATAGCGCGTCTGCCAAAGTTCAAGAGCGTAGCGCCAACGATTAACTCTTTGTCTTGTTAGATAATTTATTGTATCTTTTGAATAATATTTATGTATAACACTATCTGGCAACTGGTCAACATAACGTGGGAGGCCAATAGTATCATCACAAATCATACTGATGTCTTTCACTTCAATGGTTGAACCTAATTGAAGTGAATTCAAGAAAGTATGCGGATTCATTCTATCTTCCTTAAATTTATATGACACAGTACATCGATTCCACACACTATCAATTGGTTCTATAGTTTGTGGTTGGTCGTGAAGTTCTAATTGCCACCCAACTAGAAATGGATTCTGCTTACCTTCTATAACCCTATATGTAAAAGAAATTTTATATGTTACATCCTTGTGATATACAATCGGTCGTCCTTTGTAATGGACCTGCCAATATCCATTCGAGCACCCTCGTGCAACTCTAATCACTCTATTGCCAAACTCGTCTTCAACCAACCCAAATTGAATACAATCATGCGGCGAACGATATACATCCCACGATTCAACTCCATATAATTGCAAATCACCATTATAAAACAAATTTGTAGTATCACCCAGTTCTTGTTTGGTGTAATATTTTCTTTGTTGCTTAAAATCAAACTCATTGTATGATATATCATTATCAACCAACGAGTACATTTTATAATAACGGACCTTTTGGTCGGTTGACATATCTGGCGTATAAAAATAATTAGTACCGAACAACGCAAACGCTCCAAATATACATATCACAAAAATTATGGACAAATTAGATAGTAACGAGAATTTAAAATCGTATCGTTTAAGCATAACCAACAAAGCCATCAATGCCACAACCGAAACATATAGTATGTAAGCCCGTCGAGACATTCCGGCTACTATATTTATAACAGCCACAATGTTGACAACAAGATGTTCTGCCTTACTTATCTGATTATTTACAAATAATTTAGCCGACAATATAATCGAAATGATAAAAAATAACGAATAAAAATTACTATCATTAACTAATGAGAATTTGTCTCCTTCAAAAATTGCGGTAGATAACAAAAAAGGAATTCCGACAATTGATAACGCAAAGCGCACAACGGCAAGACAACCTGCAAACATTGTCAACCGCACTATCCATTTCAAAAACGCATCACATTTGTCATCAGCATAATACAGTTTTGAGGAAACGACGAAATACACTATCAGAGCAATGTTCATGCTTTCTTTCACAACATTACTTAATAATGAAAAATGAGCCAAAAAGAATAACAATACCAATGCCGGCAGAAACAACTTTTTTAAAATAGGCCATTCAAAACCTCGTCTAAACAATACATAGACCGAATACAAAAGACTCGGGACCAATACAACAAAAAACAAGTATCTGTAACCGATGAATAATGTACGGGCAAAAAATAATGCCAAACAAAGTGGCATTATTTTTTCAATATGTTTTAAAATATTCAGAAAAGACAACATTTGGCAAAAAGATGCAATATAGTCACCAAACTTATTGGTTCAAATATACAAAAACTCACTTAATAAGTTCTTTACAATAGATAAGTACAAGTCCTCGACATACAAATCACGCATTCTCTTTTTTGAAGATAATTGACAGCTTCCTTTTTACAACAGCTATTAACTTATTTTTTGTAAAAGTATCCAAACCGAAATACCATACAGTTATTAATACCGAACTTATACTAATTCCACAAATCACTATCAGCCATAAAAATTGATTCTCTATTGTATTTTTCAAATACATATATGAAATAACTGGCAAAACGACAGAGATGACCGTCACTTTCAAACAAGGTACAAAGACAGAAAAAATATCTTTCCAAGTATAATCAACTATTCTGATGATTAATATTGGCTTAACAAGTAACCCCAACAACATATAGGTAATTAGACTAGCCCAAGAAAGCACTATTGGTGAATACCCCATCTTAAATAAGATATAAACTATTGGGAACTGAACAAACATCAACGACGGAGATATTAAAGCGTTTTCCTTAAGCCTTCCTTTTGTATATAAAGCTCTGTAAAAAGATGTATCAAATATTGTGAACAAACTTTGAACTATTATTATTTGAAGAAATACTACTGTATATTCGGGGACTTCGACCAGCCATAATTTTAATATTGACTCAGCCCCAAGACATATTGGAAGACTTAGAATCAACATCAAATAATAACTGAATTTTGTGGTTTGCAAAAGCAATTGCTTTGAGCCCTCATAATCTTTCTCCGCATACCGCTTTACTATTTGAGGTGTAGCTGCTGTCTGAAAATTAGTAATAAAATGAGTTGCAGCCAAATTAACTTGCAACGAAAGCGAACGAGCTACCACTACCGCTGGTGTAAAAAACATATTCAACAAAACCAATATGCCTTGATTGTTTAAAGCTATAGTACCATTAGCGAACAAACTCCATCCTGAAAACTGCACAATTTCCTTGAATACGCTCTTATCAATTAAAAATTTAAAACGAGACTCTTCAAAATGTCTTATACAATAAATACGATAAAAAATTATAATACCTATTTGTAACAAACAAAGCAGAAATGCATATAGCTTAAGCTTATCAATATTACCCATAGGAAGGACGAAAACAATACTTAGTTGCAAAATCGCCTCAACTATAGTTACTCCGGCAAATACCGACATTTTTTCGTGCGCAATGATGCTCGCCCTATAAGGAACTTGTGTCAACGAAAAAAAAGCGGTTAAAATGGAAAGATGGTATACAAACTCCGCGGCAGCCACTCTATCTTCTGCGATTACCAGTTTATTGTGCAAGAACCACCATCCTATTGTTTCTGCAAAAACAATGATAATTATTGCCAGACAAATATGGGTCGTGAGTGTTGTTGAGAAAATTCTTCTTAACTTTTCTTTGTCGCCCTCACCTAACCCAAACGTTATAAACCTTGATGAGCCTGTACTTAAAGCATTATTCAGAAAACTCAAAAATCCGACAATGCCACCAACAGCCTGATAGACTCCATAATCATCAACTCCAAGAATTTTTAGTACCACGCGTGAGGTATACAATGTGATTAGCATTGTAACCATCATCCGGAAATACAGATACAGTGTATTTTTTGCTATTGTCTTGCTATTAGTGGCTGTATCTACCATTATTTACGCCTTGTTTTCTGTAAGATTTTAGAGACAGATTGTAATCCTAAACTTATAACCCGAACAAGGATATTGTTACTATATTTGGCCAGCCAATATGTCATTTTGTCTTCAAATGTCGCATTTCCCAAATAATCAACAAATTGCAAATTGTATTGGTTAGCATTTAATCCTTGCTTTTCACACCACTTCTTTATTATTCTATCGGTATCAGCATCATACTTCCAATCAATGCCGTGTTGATAATTATGCGTTTTATAAGCATTTATTGTTTTTTCAATGCCTTCTTTTAAGAAAATTGTTTGTTTGAACTTTGGAACTACGGATTTAATTTTAGAATTGCTATTTATAGAATCTATCGACCGACCGCCTAATATTTCGCCTGATCGTGACGGAAATTCTTTGGCATAAAAATCACTTGTCAAATCTACAGTAATGGCTTTATGCCCTATTATTTCGCTCAACGTATCTAAAACATCGTTAAATGTAGGAGTTTCGTCACCGCATACGTTAAATGCCTGATTGTAAGCCAAATCATTACCAATTAACCCTACCACACCAACTGCAAAGTCCTCGACACGAGTCATATTACATTTGTTTATACCGCCATTCCATCTAATAATTGGTTTATCAGCCAATATCCTCGCACATAGAGTCCAATGATAACCATACTGCGGTGAAATGCCGTATGGTATACGTGTGTCGCCATACGTAACACACGGACGGATTATAGTATATTTGACATCAGTATCTTTGAATAACGCCTCAAGCTTCTGCTCACTTGCCCATTTATCTACACTATATTTCCAGACCGATAGCACTTTGGGAGACTCCTCATTTAACAATGAACCTTCTGCAACTTGAGTGTTGTAAACGGCACAAGATGAAATGTAGAAATATTGTTTTGTGAAATTTTTATAAAACTTGACACTCTGCTCTGTTTGCTTGTCTGTATAACACAGATAATCCATAATAGCATCAAACTTACGTCCTTTCAATGCCTCTGCTATTTTAGCAAAATCGTTTTTATCTGCTTTAATATGTTCAACATTCGCAGGTACTTGACGCCTGCCACGATTAATCATTGTGACCGCTATTCCTTGTTTCAATGCCTCTGCAGTAACAGCCGAGCTTAAAACTCCAGTACCACCAACTATTAGAATGTTCATTTGTAATAAACTTAGATTTATCCTATTTACTTAGTCCATTTAACGTTCTCTTTAATTACTCTTGCAGGAACCCCTGCTGCTATTGTCATCGCAGGAATATCCTTTGTCACGATGGCTCCTGCCGCAATTATTGCTCCGTCACCGATTTTCACACCTTTGAGTATTGTTGCCCCCTGCCCTATCCAAACATGCTTCCCAATTTTTATTGACGAGGATATTTCATACCCATCCTCTAATATTTTATGTCCATCATAAGAACGGATAACAACATCTCTTCCAATGGTCGCACCTTCTCCAATTTCAATAACATCTCCTACGGTGATTTGAACATGCTCATTAAAAAAACCACCATGAAGTATAAGCTTGCTATTCGGGACTAGTCTTATATAACTACCTGCACCAACATTAAAATTACCATCTACGACCAAAGAGCTATTCTGTTCAAGTAAAATTCTTGTTTCTATATTGGATTTTTTCACTTGTTTCGTTCCCACAATCAATCTAGCAGATAGCTTCATTTTCGAATTAGCATCTAACTGTACCACAACATTTTTATGATTAAAAAATGGGAAATGCAATTTTCTAATCACATTCTTAGAAAACACATTCATCTTCAAAAACAAAAGCCAAGACTTAATAGAAAAGCCCAACTCAAAAAAAAGTTTGATTGGCTTTATAACTATTTTTAGTTTAGTTTTCAAAGTTGGTAATGGAAAGAACTTTTGGGCAAGTAAGTCAAATGGCATTTTGTCCAAATCCATAAAAAAAGCCTCTCTATCCTGATTAGCTGGCTTTATCGAATGATTTATTGCCGGATTGCCTTTTTCGGCATCTTTCATTGTAAATTGACGCCATACTATATTGTCCTTCACTGAATCAAACAAAAGCTTACCTTTATCTGAATTAATCATAACCAATGACGTTCCTTTGTCTTGATCCATTGTCGAATCAATTTTTTCAATTCCCCAAAAATCAGCCAATGTTATATCTCCTTTTTGTGGAAATCCTTTGAACGGACATTCATAACAAGACGGTCTCGCAAAATTGCCACTCTGTAAATATCCTATGAAAAACAAATCGTGCCATCTGTCTTTGCAATATTCTTTCCCATTTGCAAAATTAACCCTCATTGAAAAATTATGCCACCCCCATTTTTTAGCCTTGAACTTGATTTTTATAGCTTTTGCTTGGAATTGTTTTTCTAGCATATCCATATATTTCAGAAAAACTTTTGGAGAATTTACTCCTCTGCAAATAAAATCACAAGTTATTAAATTGTCATGGTCTCTTCCGATGTATTTGTATAGAGCTTGTATCTGGCAAGGACAACCGCAATAAAGAACTCTTTCTCCTCGATTCAAGGCTGTTTTTATCTGCTTGTATATCCCCTCAGATTTGCTTTGCAAATATTTGCTACTTCTAATCTCGTCAAGTTTGTTACTATCTTGACTAATAATTTGCGAAACCGTATGGTCTTCATTATAAACAGCTCCACCAACGTAAGCATTTTGTTTATATAGTTCTAACGCCAAAGTTGAAAACATACCGCCAGATGTACTGTCAAGTCTGATATGTTCATCCTTTGAATATGCTGCATAAACAATGGGCTCATCGTACCTTTGGATAAAATCAGCCTGTTGCAACATCGGACAAACCTTTTCGCAAAGTCCACAATTATTGCATTTTTCTTTGTCAACCTCAGGATACCAGAAGCCTTCATTATCAGTCTTAAAAGTGATAGCATTGCGGTTACAGATGTCGCCACAAGCGTTGCAACCACAGCAATCTATTTTATTTTGAATTGAAATCATAAATTAGAAGATTGAACTATATGTTGTTTATTTATCGAGACACATAACCAAATAGACACCAACCAAGTATATAACAATGGTATATCGTAGAGTGCATTACCGGAAAACCAAAATAAATAATAGAAAATCATAAATGCCATAGAACAGCAACGGCAAGTCCCATATACAAAAGTTCTCTTTTGGTTTACTGGCAAATACTTTATTATAAATCGGTTTCTCTTAAAACAAATACCCAAATAATACAAGTTAATTAAAATAACAGGAATAAAACCAACAATACCGACTTCGGCTAATAATTGTAAGAAAACGTTATGACCCTGATTAGGTTTCCCTGACGCAGATCTGGCTCGAGAGAAGTCGCTAAAATTTTCCCATCCTATACCGAACCACTTGTGTGTATCATACAATTCTAAAACATTCCTATATATTGCTAATCGGCCAGATAATACTTTATTGGCATCCCCAGTACCATCCTTAATCATCGTGAATAATGATAAGAATCTATTAAATATAGGAACCGAAGGAAACAAATTAGCGACCACAATCAAAAGAACAACAGAGCAGACAAATGCTATCAATAGTTTTATGAATCTATTTAGTTTTTGTTTTGGTGTTGCATTAAAAAAATAAATCATTAATAATATAATAACAAAAAACAAAAGTGCTGAACGTTTGTTGGTTAATAGCAAAGCCATAAACAAAAATATCACCCTTGAATATTTCTTTTTCTTTGTTATTTCATAATCATACACGTAAGCGAACATTCCTAAAACAATATACAGTGCCGTATATCCTATCTGATGATTAATACCCGGACAATACCCTTTCTGTATAGCTCGTATATAACCATCCACAGTTGCACGATCAAAAAACACCAATTCCGCATAACCGCACATTAAGTTTGGGAATATCTTGGTAACAAAAACAAATATTGCATAAACTATTGCTGCTCGTTTTATAACATCCAAAGCTAATCGCATATCTTTTTCATCTGGTCGAATAAACACAAGAGCTTCTATTAGAATAAAAAAATACACGAAACTTTTGTGCGGTTCAGTTGACCATAATAGCATAATAGCATACAGCAATAGTATTGGAAACACATATGCTCTAATAGTTATAGACATTCTCTCGTATGCCAAAACAGGAATAGCCGCCATTACTGCGGCTGCCCCCACATAATATGGTATAATTGTTTGGAATACAAACAAAAAGCAGAAATATATCATAAATATATAAACTGCCAATTGCTTTGATGTAAAATACATATTTAACCTCATCTGTTAAATAATTCTTTTGCTTCTGCTGCTTTAGCGATATAATCGGGCATTATAGCCTTCAAGTGATTTACAATACTCATTTCGTTGCTTTCCATCCATCGAAACTTTGACAGCAATTCGTCATTCGATTTCATATTATGTATATCTACGACATAATTATTAGCTGTGCCAAAAATATCAGTCGCTATGCCATCAGCTTTCACCGAATAACCGGCGACTAATGTAGGCACACAAGTAGAATACGATGCAATCGAAGCATGGGTTCTTGCCGTAATTAAGAATCTGCATTTACTGATTATATATTTTAATTGCATACAATTCATTTTTCCTGACTCATTCACCATATGCATTCGCGGATTATTTGGGAAACTATTTAAAAGCTTTCTTAAAGCATCCCTATCATCATTGTTCTCTTTACACACGTGGGGGATAAGAACCACATTCATATCAGTATTCTGTAGAATATAGTCAACGCATTTTTTAAAATTAGAAAAGACATTTTGTGCAGTCTTATCCAATTTCAATACCAATGGGCTCAAATTAATACCAACTACCTTCTTGTCATTAAACAACGCCGGCAATTCACACTTTTCACATTTTAAAGTGAAAGCCGGATCTGGATACAAATATACATTCTTGATACCTTTTTCTTTTAAGGCGTTATATGTTATTGATTCTCTCGCCGTAATAAAAGAATACAACCGCATATCATCTACAACGCTTTCATTGTCTAATATTTTTGGTTCAATAGAACATCCCCACAATGCAGTTTTTGCACCTTTCTTATTTAATGATTGATTAACATAATGTAAATATTGATTCGCATTATAACAATAATTATCACCACCAATGGACAAATACAAATCTCCTTTCTTCACAGAGTTCAAAACATTTTTGTAGGCATATTTATATTTGATGTTGGGATTATGAAATAATAGTTCAATTATTTTGCACACAATGAACATTGGGTTAATCTTTCTCCGCTTTCCGCCTTGTGATTCAATGTTACACAAGTTGTCCAAATTAACAGCCTTATCTTCTGCACAATTTCCCGAAAAAAGAGTTACGGATTCATCTGTCATTTCTAAAGTAGTTCTTACTATAGCCTCACAACCATGATTCAAACTCCCAGCATGCATGTAAAAAAACATAGACACCTCCCTATCTTACAATCTTTTTAATAAAATCTGCCACAGATTTATTTTACACAAGAAAAACAATATCTTGTATTTTTGTGGCAAATATCTTTTTACTTCTTTATTAGTAATTATTTCCCAAGGTTTTGATTCAAGTAATGAATGAACGATAATGTTTTTATCTCTAAAACTCATACTATTACTTGGTGATAACAATTCGTATCTCAAAATACAATAGAATTCCACTGCAACATTTTTCCCATATACATCTATGTTTTCTAAACAGAAAGACTTATGAGTATTATACAAACAATTCAAGTATTTCTCGACTTTTTCAATTCTATTGCCATAATACTTTCGTATTGCCGACGAAGAACTGACAAGATAGCCATACCACACATTATAAACAATGCATACTTTGCTGCATTTACATAACAGGTTCAAATTCCACAACAAATCTTCACCTATCGGCATTCCCAAAGGAAATGGGATTGATATTGCCACTTCTCTTTTTATCAATCTGCAATAAGGCCCTCTGTTTATATACCCATTCCCGTTTATGTTTTTATACTTTGGATTATCAAGCGCTAAATAATGCCTTTTAAGTTCCGTTATTCCATTCTCATTTAATACTTCACATTTGGATGTAAAAATACCTGAATAATCAAAATCAGAATGAGATTTAATTTTACTTACTCCTGATATTACAAGGTCAGCATTGTTTTCAACAATACACTTATGAGCTTCTTCTAAAGAGTGATATGCCAATAAATCATCAGCATCGACATAGATTACGTAATCTCCTTTGGCTGCTTTAGTACCATTATTCCTTGCAGCACTAACTCCTTGATTATTTTGATGAATTACCAAGATTCTATCATCTTTTTTTGCAATTTCATCGCAGTATGAAGCGACCTCTTTGAGCGAGCCATCATCAACGAGCAAAACTTCAATATTAGAATAAGATTGTTTTAAAACAGAGCTTATACACGATTCCAGTAATTTTTTATCTACATTATAGACTGGTATAATAATACTAATTAAATGCTCCATTTTATTTATAACCTCTTTTCAAACAGGGAAAGATTATCTCTTAAAATGTTTAATAACATATTTTAACTTATATTTTAATCCCATTTTCTCAAACATATCACTCAGTCCTCGTTTAATTTTATACTTCAAACTAGCCTTGGAATATTTTTTATAAAACTCTTCAATTGAATATCGCTCATAATTATTCCAAAACTCATCATAATTTAGTGGAATAGGTGTCTGTTCAAACAAATGAGGATTGAATACTCTCCAACGCTCATCATTACATTCTTTTATTAATATTGACTCATTCAAAAATTTACTTACCATATGGTCAAATGCGCGTTGACCTTTATCAGTATGTGGTATTACAAGAGAAACATCTTTAATTCCCTTAAATTCAGGAATTAACTCTTGTACCCCCCAAAAATCTCCTATCGTTATATCGGCTGGTCTATTTAAATCTTTATTTCGGAAATTACAATTAAAACATCCCTTATATAAGGACACACAAGTTGAGAACAACCTCATCCATGCCTTCATTTCGTCAGGATCATATATTATTCTTCCATCTTCAAGTTCAACAAATGTTCTCCCCTTTTTGCGTGTAAAATTATTTCTAAAACAAACACGCTTTATTTTTCCATACTTTTGTTCTATGAGTTTGACATAACCTCTCCAAAGTTCCGACTTAGGAGTACCATGACAGATTAAGTCAATTGTCAGCAACGAATCAGAATCACATCCACTTTTTTTAATAATACTGTTGATTGCAGCTACCTGACACGGGGTTCCAACAAACAATACAGGAATTTTCTGTCTGATTAATTCTTGTATCTGTTCTAATGGTTCTGATATATCACTTCTAACATATTTACTCTCCTGAAAACATAAGATACCATCTCTATATTTCTTGCCAAAATGTTTTACCGAAAAGTCATCATTAAAGGCCGCACCAAATACAATAAATTCATCTCCAACTTCTTCATATAATGCTCGAGCAATTGCGGGGAATGCGCCCCCCGACGAACTCGTGGGATACTCAAAACTTTTGAAAGCATATACACTCATACAAAAATTCCTATTACATTCCCAAGTCTATTTTTTATTCTTCTCCGTTTTCGCTCATTTTGTGAAGAACCTCGGACAACAATGATGAAGAAACTCCATCCGTATGTGGAAGAAAAACAACATCAACCCCAACTTCTTTGAACTCATCAATCATCTTGTTGTACATATCACTGCCTTTCCAATCTGAACCATGAAAAAGAGCATCAAAATGATATTTCTCCCAAGCTTCCATTTTATTCATACAAGTTTGAGGAACAGCCTGATCTACACATTTAAGAGCAGAAACAATAGCCATTCTTTCTTCAAATGGAATGATGGGAGTTTTATTTTTATAACTCCTAACAACCTCATCTGTACTCACTCCGACAATAAGGTATTCACATTGTTCTTTTGCTCTCTGAAGGACTTTCAAATGTCCGATATGAAACATATCAAAAACCCCTGTTGTATAGCCTATTTTGTATTTTTTCATTGTTTTAGATTATCCTTTACACAATAATAAGTCCCTTTGTAATCAAGATATGAATGTTCCGTATCTATCTTTGCAAGCTTATCAAGCTTAACACCTCGTTTTTCTATAGGTGGCAATTTCATATAGTCCCCATAAAACTTCTTCAAGAAATAATCATATCCAACCGGAACACTAAAAGTATCCGTTTCAAATTGCATAGGTATTGTCTTCTCAAAAACATCTGCTGGATATATTCTACGGCATCTATTTAAATTTCCATAGAAATGTGCCTTATACTTTGTTTTTTCCCCTTCATATCTTGCCATATATCTAAGACAAAATCTTTTATATTTTTCTCTAAGCTTGCCTCGAACTATAAACAAAATAACTGCTCCGACAACTTTCATAAAAGCACCATTATTATGAGGAATTTCACCAACTTCCAAGAGCATGTACATCACTGCATGAAGAGCCTGTATTTCTCTTAGAATCTTATTGTCAGCAACATTATATAGAGGATATATATCTATGTTAATTCCGTGATGCATATCTCTATGCGCTTGCGGTTTTACAATAAATGCTGTGCCATCTCTTCTTAATTTATAATATGTTGTTCCAGAATTAGGATCCGTATTAGCTGTCTGCAAGAAATAACCTTCCTTAAACTCTCCTTTTTTGAATAATTCTTCCAATCTTTTATAATCAGCAATAGGCATTCCTGTATCTATATCGTCATCCCAAGGAATAAATCCACGATGCCTAATAGCGCCAAGTAATGTACCAAAAGCAAGATAATAAGTCAAACCGTTTTTATCACAAACGCGTTTTAATTCCTTAAGAATCTCATATTGTTTTTTATGCAATGGTTGTATTTCTTCGTACATAAAACAAACAAATAATATATTTTACAAACAGAATAGCACTATTTCTATTCTTAATCCACATATCAATTTTTATTCTCGTTTATTACCCCATAAAAATCTAAAGCTTCTTTAACACTCACAATACGTATATTATTCTCTAAACAATAATCAATTGCTTTTCTAAAATCGTTAAGGAAATCTTCTGACATCTCATTATATATTGAATGCATCATCCATATTTCCCAACCAGGAGTTTCATTTAATTGATTAATATAACCCTTTAAATCTTCAAGAGTATTTGTCATATGATTGCAAATAGGGAACCGTTTTAGCCCATATTTATGCATTTTTATAAATTCATAGTCATTAACGACACTGCCAGAACTATTTATTCCGCATCTCATAACTTTTGAACAAATAGTAACCGTTGCCCCAGCTGATGCTCCCGGATAAACCCAAATATCAGAAGTTTCCTCATATCCATTGCTTGACAAATCTTCAATGCTTTCTATCATTTCATTTCGTATATCATCCTTACTCCGTTTCTCACTCTCTGCCTTACTATATATATGATATTTACTATGGTTTAATACCTCAGCTCCTTGTTCGTGGCATTCCCTTATAGTTTCCCAATCCATGTAATTTCTAGTTCCGGCCCTACTCGTTTCTATTGCCATCGAAATGGAAATATTTTTTTCCTTTATGATGGGTAGTAACTTATCCACGAACGAAGTGTGACCATCGTCATCAATAAAAGTCAATAGTTTTGCGTTTTTTCTAATTTCTACAGTATCAACAAACACTTGTTGATTGTTGATTGTTGATTGTTGATTGTTGATTGTTTGTAATGCACAAGACAACAATAATAGTGACAAAGAAAAAAAAATAGTGAATTTCTTCATTTTAAACATTTTATATACATTATATATACTCACCTGCCGTCAACCTAAATGTGCTTCCCGTCATCATTGCTGATGCATCAGACATCAAATAGATTAATCCTTCCATATAGTCATTGCGTTCGCACATACGGCCCATAGGAAGAATGTCGGCAGCACGTTTGCGAAGTTCAGCCTCACTTTCACCTTGACTATTACGTAGTGCGACCTCCCCTTCTGTTGGTGTCCAACCTAATGTGAGGTAATTGCAACGGATATGCTCTGTGGCATATTGATGGGCAATATGTTCCATAAGAATCCGCAATACACCTTTGCTACAAGCGTATGCGGCTCTGTCTTTCTGTCCACCCCAAGCGTGAGCGGAGCCCGTGAGTACAATGCTACCGCCACCATTCATCCGCATATATTTTACTGCCTGCTGGCAGCAGAAAAAACAAGCTTTGAAGTTCACGTCCATCACCCAATCAAAAGTATCTTCATCGCAAGTATCCAATGGGCTAACAGGTGTTACTCCTGCATAGTTGAAAAAACCATCGATTTTACCATATTTTTCATAAGCGGCGTCAAACAGATGCTTGCAGTCATCCACCTTTAGAAGGTCGCAGTGAACAAAAATACCATCAGAGCCGAATGTGCGGATATTGCGGACAGCCTCTTTCCCTGCCTTCTCGTCACGGCCTCCGATAACCACCTTCGCGCCTTCGCGTCCGGCAACTTCGGCGAAAGCCCTGCCCACACCTTTGGTGCCACCAGAAATAACAATGACTTTGTCTTT
>JAEEGL015953730.1_pt1 | contig 14075 bp, 9 predicted proteins | sample 9134231 | NCBI WGS metagenome assembly JAEEGL01 (sample SAMN16246548, study PRJNA631951) | gut metagenome | biome: gut microbiome; feature: rumen; material: fiber-attached | host: Bos | place: Iran: Karaj | collected 2018-10 | reverse complement strand
TCATAATGGTAAAAATTTTAAGAGTTAAACATACTCCCTTTGGTCGGTCGTGCACAAACCGCCATCGGGTTTTCGGCTGCAAAGATACAACATTTTTTTGCGGTTTGCAAGAGTTTGTCAATTTTTCAGCATTCTGAAAATCAGCAGGTTGTGAGGCTCTTTGCGCCTATGTTTCACGGCTGATTTCACAGGCGGTAAAGCTTCTGACTCCCTACTCCATATCCCTTAAGAATCGGACGTATAATCTTTAACCTCAGGCCGCATAGATTAAAGCACGACGTGATTCACAAGTAGCTCACCGCGTAACATGTGCTCCACAACGGGTTTCATGTGTATCTCGATGAGCATTTAACTTTATTTAAGGCCTTTGATTTCTTTGTCTCAGAAGAAAGTCGTAAATTTGCCCGCAGAAACCAACGTTTACCCCCTGAAGTCATCAAACAAGGGATAAAAAACAAAAAAAACGAGGAAAGGAAAGATATTATGCTAAAGTACTACAAACAGGAAATCCGTGATTTGCGCAACCCCGATTCCGGAAAGACCCGCACGGTGTATAAAGTGAAATTCGACCACAGCGACAGCGCCGAGGAGTTCGCTGATTACTTCGCCCGCCACTCCAGTCTGGGGCCGGCGATGTCTCAGGCAGCCCTCATCGATCTTGTCCGCTGCCTACAAATGCGTCTGGCTGAGGTGGGTAGTGTGAGCCTGCCTGAATTAGGCACTTTCAGCGTAGCCGTGCGATCGAAGAAATACAAGAAGCCAGAGCCGCCAGCCATCGTGATTGGCGACGCAGAGCCAGAGGCTGTGAGCGATGGGAGCGAAGCCAGCATCAATGCCCGCAGCATCGAAGTCGATCACATTAACTTCCGATGCAACAAGCACTTCCTGCGAAGAGTGCAGAGTAGCTGCAATGGTCAAGGCAAGTTCCAGCTCGTTGGCGGAAAGGCGGGAGTGAAGATCCAGGTGCCAGATATTTCCAAACGTCGCGAGCGTTTTGCGGCAGCTCGCGAGTACCTTGCACGACATCACTTCATGCACATCGCCGACTATGCCGCGCTGACGGGCCTCAGCTATTCCACAGCCCAGCGCGAGTTGCGTGTTGCCGCTAACCTCGATCATTCCGGAATCGTCGCCACCGGATCGCGGACGCATCGGATTTATGTATTGAAAGGCGAAGATTGAAATATTGAGAATTGAAAGATTGAAAATTGAAATTTCGGAGTGTATCGGAGTGTTCGGAGTGTTTTTGCGTCAACTTTTTGCAAAAATCCTATTTGAATGCCGGAAGTAGGACGCAAAATAGAACAATAACAAATAACAACTGTATGATAAACGTGATAAAGATAAGGAACAGACGATGGATAATGGAAAAGTGAAGCGGAGGCCGGTAGACCCCATGAGGCACCACCGTGAAAAAGGATGGGACTACAGGGGGCGGGCCATCTATCATTTTACACTGCCTGTGGAGCAGCGCTATCCGCTGTTTGGAGTGCTGGAGGGCGAGAGTGCGGAGACGGCTTTCGTGAGGCTCAATGCCTTTGGGCGGCGTGTGTATCAGATGCTGGACGGACTGGCGCAGTTTTATGCGGGGAAGGAGTTTGCGCTGAAGGTGCTGGCGCAGAAGGTGATGCCCGATCATGTGCATCTGGTGATTCAGGTGCTGGAGCCGCTGCCGCAGAGTATCGGAGCGGTGGTGCGCGGGTTCAAGAGCGGGTGCACGAAGGTGTATAAGGAGATGTATGGCAGCGGCGAAAACGCCGCTGGAGTGCATGGAGATTGCGAGGGAAGCGGTGCAGGAGGGCGCGCGGACGCGCCTGTGCATTTTGCTCGCATTTTTGCGCGCAGGGGAAGTATCTGGGAGCAGAACCCTGCTTACTATCATGAGCGCATACTCCATGCGCCGGGGCAGTTGAGGCGGATGATTGACTATGTGAAGGACAACCCGAGGCGCCTTTGGATAAAGAGCCATAACCCTGAGCTTTTTCGGTTGCACAGGCGGACGGAGGCGGCTGGGTTGTCGTTTACGTCGATGGGCAATCATTTCCTCTTGGATTGGCCCGATAAGCAGGCGGTGGAGATGTCGAGGAGCGCTTCCAACGAAGAGGTGCAGGAACGTTTGCAGTCGGTATTGGCGGCGGTGCAGAACGGGACGGTGACCTATACGGTGGCCATCAGCAAGGGCGAACAACTCGTCGCCCGCACTTTGCGCGCGCAGGGCTATCCGTTGGTTGTGCTGCTCAACGACGGCTTCCCTAAAGAGGGTTCGCCGCACGAACGTTACTACAAGCCGGGCGGAGTGTATTTCGAGGCGTGCTCGAGAGGACAATTGTTGCTGCTGGAACCGACTGAGCATGCGTTTCTCGATGCAGACATACAAGCGGCAGTCGAAGAGACGTTGCGCCGTAAGGCGGAGGCACGGCATTACACTTATACACCCATCTCGGTGACATCGCTCCGCTACCGTTTTGTGGCGCTAAATGAGATGGCCAAGCGTTTGGCTCAAAATATGGAATAGGTATGGATAAACTCACAACAGAACAGCGGCACGCGAATATGGCGGCAATCCAGTCGAAGGATACAAAGCCGAATAATGACTGTGCCATAGCAAATAATGAATGATATGGAAATCAAGGAATTGCTACAAAAGCCTTTGGAAGGCATGAACAATTGCAATGTTCAAAACACTTTTGCTAAAATAGCAAACAATCTGTTCAAACAGTTCTGCATAAAATGCGGAGCGAAGCGCTATTACTTTGCGGAGATAGAGTTCTACTATTACAGCAAAGACACATTTAATAAGGAGTGGAATGAAAAAACTTATCCTCGTGATAATAAAAAGACTGGTGATTTGTTTTTTCATTATAGTGGTGTTGACATTTGTTTCGAAAGTTCCTTTGATGATGGCAAATTTGGAGGTATCCTAATTAGAAGTCTGAAAGACGATAGCGGGAAGTTCATCACTGGGCCCTTTGTTTGTATGTTAGAATTGTTGAATGTCAGTTCTGAAGATTGGCCGAGGCTTGAATTACTGAAGGAAGATGAGACATATAAGAATTGTAAAATTTGCAAAAGTCCAATAGCTAGATATGGGATAACATATAAGGATAAAGGAATGGAAGATGAACCTTTATGTTTCTATGACCAAGAACTATACGATAAATACACTGATGACAAGAATAACAAAGAGACTTTCGAGAAAGCGAGATGGGATTACGGCAGAAAGAAAGATGGAAGCATAAAGGGTATAAGCACTTTAAAGAGATACTACCGTAGATTTGACGAAAAAGGATAAAAATATGATTACCGATAACCTCACCAACACCGTTTACTTCTCAAGCCTGCTGCCTGAGAAATGTCCGGTTCTGAATGCGCATATTACGGAAGCACTTCAGAAACGGGGGATTGTGTATGGCTATCTGCCTGGCACAAAAGACATCTGGTGTCGTGACTATATGCCCATTCAAATTGAAAGAGAGCATTTTGTTCAATATAAATACACGCCAGACTATCTGCAGAACAAAATCGGGTTGCGTATTCAGACAAATCCGGAAGAGGTGTTCCAAACAGAAGACGACCAGCTACAGTCTATTTGGCAGAAATGTTCAGCAATAGACCTTGTGGTGGATGGCGGTAATGTGGTAAAGTGTGGCGATGTGGTTGTGATGACTGATAAGGTTTTCGAGGAGAATAAAGACAAATCTCGCAACGAAGTCGAACAAATCTTACAGGAGGCTTTCCAAGGCGAATTGTTGTTTGTTCCTTTTGATAGAAACGGGGACGAATATGGCTTGGGACATAGCGACGGCATAGTGCATTATATAGGAAACGGGAAGATCCTGTTGACGAACTACGATGATTTCTCCACCTATTTCTTCCGTCGTTATCGTAAGGCTTTGGAAGCACGATTTGAGGTCACTACACTAAAATACAAATCGAAGAGAATTCATGCTCGCAGTTGGGCATACATCAATTATCTGCAAATAGGCAGTTTAGTTCTTGTACCACAATTGGGCTTGGAAGAAGATGCCCAGGCTTTAGAGCAAATCAGCAATACCTTGCCGGAGTGTGAAGTGATAGGACTCCCTGCATTGGAAGCCGTCAGAAGAGGCGGCGCCCTCAATTGTATTTCTTGGAATATTCAAATATAGGCCTCAAAAAAGTGCGCACCTGTCATCAATGGAGGACTGGTGCGCACGTACTGTAGATGGCTTCGAGTGAGGATTACTCTACCAATTGGTAGGTGACGTGGTATTCGATTTCGCTGTCGCCACTCACTACTTTGTTGGTGGTACGAGTCACTGTGGCGTTGGGTGCCGGGCCTTGCTCCCATCCGCCAATGTTGAAGATCAGTCCGCTGATGAAGTCGGCACAGGTGGCATCATAGCTATAGGTGCCGGTGCCCGTGTAGGTGAACTCGTAGAGTTTGGTGCTCTCGTTGTAGACTACAGTGAATGTGCCCTCTATGTGACGGGTCATTGTAGCATCAAGGGTGGGGTTGTAGGTCTCTACGAGGTCATTATAGTAAGCTTTCGGTGTTCGCCACATAGCGCTATATTCCTCTGCCGTCTTTCGGTGGTCGGGCTTCACAGAGTTGATGGTGAAAGTGCCGGAGCCTTTGAGCCAAGGCTCTCCTTTCTTGCGAGGCTCAAACTGGCCAGTGATGGTGAGTCCGTCAACATCGGCACTGAAACTGCCGTCTTGGTTGTACTTCAGTGCGGCCTTCTGGAACATCTCTTTCACATCGTTGGAATTGAGGTCGATGGGGAAACTACTGAAGCATACAGTGGTGCCGGCAGGGCCCCAATCGGTTTCACGGTCGGTTGTGGAGTACATATCTACATAATAGGCGTCACGGTCGTCAGGAACATAGTCACTGCAGATGCTGCTTCTCTTGATTTCGGTGGGGAGCAGCCCTATTAGTGATGGGTCGATGTCCTGCGTGATGGTGACGCTGCGTGTGAGTGAGTTCCATGTGTCAGGTTCGTTGGCCGTGATGTTGAAGGTGGTACGGCGGCGCTGTGTGGTCTCGTTGGGCTTCACGGTGACAATGACGTCCTCGCCATCGCGGTCGTATTGTACCCAGTTGGCAATATCAACGATATTGATGCTGCTACCATTAGGATCCATCGTGTTCTCCACCTTGATACGTCCTGTGCCTCCTTGGTAGTCGAAGCCCAGAGAGTCGGGGGTGACGGTCAGCGTGCGCTCGCCTGCATAAAACTTATAGGCGGGCTTAGCCAGCATATCCTTGGTGAACTGGTTGACGACGGGGTGGATGTTGTACCAGCCTGTGGGGAAGTTCGGAATCTCTTTGCTGAACGAGAAGAAATCGTAGTCGCCAGGGTCGGTATAATGGTCTTCTGCCCACTCGATATTACCCACCTGTTTGCCCTTCATGTCGTAGATGGCAAAGCCCAAAGACACGGGTGTCAGCACCTTACGTTTGGCCTTCCCAAAGAGGGAGAGGGTCTTTGACTCTGAACTGTAGTAGGCCGTGGGCTTCTCAAACTTTGGCACCAGTCCGCCCTCGAAGTCAAAGCCGCGTTCCAGTTCGAAGAGGTCGGCTAGTTTCTCTTCCTCCTTCATGAATCCCACATTGAGAACGCCCGTACCGAAGAGGCCGGTCTTGACGCTGCCATCGCGGTTCAGAGCATCGTAGAGTGCCGTGTTGCTTTCATCGCCGAAGACAAGATCCCAGTCAGATTTCTTGATTTGTGCTGAGATGACGGCCTGCAATCCAGCATCAACGCGGGCTTCCAGCTTCGCTAGGTCCTCATGGGCAATCACCAAAGCCAGCGAGAAGTAGGGGCCTACCTTGGCGGTGACGGTACCAGTGCATTCAAACTTATGCTTGCTGCCCAGGTTCTTGTACTCCATGTGGGTCATCATGTTGTTATAAAACACGCCCTGATTGAGTTGGGCTGCACCGATGACTGTCGAGGTATTCTCGAAGTGGTACTTGAACTCCATCTCACCCGAGATCGTGTTGTTGATACCCCCCTTGGTGACGATGAAGAACGGCGTGTCGGGAATCCATTTCCTCGACTGCGCCAGTTCGTAGTCGATGCTGCCTTCCAGTACGCCCTTGATACTGAGGTCGAACTCGCTGTCGGCCTTTACATGAAGTGAGATATCGGTGTTCAGACCAGCTGCGGGGTCGATAGATCCAAAGGCATGTATATAGACATCGGGGGTAATCTTTGCGCCGATGGTACCCGTACCTGTGAACTTCCAGTTCTCCACCAGTTCCCATTCTTTTTCCAATTCAATCTGGCCTTCTATAGGCTCCAGTTCTTCATGGAAAGTGTGTCCGCTCTCGCCGGCACGGCGTGGAGCACGGGACTGTGCGACGTCGGGCGAGGCGAGGTACATGCCGCCCTTGAAGATGTGGCGGTCGAAGAACTCGGTCAGGCTGGCACTCTTGCAGTCGACGATGGTATTGCCGCCTGCTGACCTGACATTCGTCACAATGCCATAGAAGCCTCCCGGCAGGTAGTCGCGGCTCTTGGTGGTCACCAATTTGTCGCCCACTTTGGGCATGAGCGCGGCAGGCATAGAGGCCGAGAGCACCAGACGGCTCAGGGAGTCGCTGCCGATGATGTAGCCCCAAAGGTCACTCTCTGTGGTTGCTGCGACATCCGCTTTATAGACCGTCTTGGGAGTCGTAAAACTGACGCTGTCGATGGCGGAGATGGGAATGCGGTAGAGGGAATCGGCGGTCTGAATCTCCTGAACGACATAGTCGTATTGGGTCACGCCAGCGGTGTCTACCTTGCTGAATTCCATGCGCTCGACTTCAGAGAAGAGGAAGCCGTTGAAGCCTCCGTCGTTGCGATAGATGTAGAAGGCATCCTCCATGGATTCCTGTGCCTGCATGGAAGTGACAAAGGAGAATTGGAAAGTGCAGATAGCGAGCAATAGGAATTGCCAGGTATGGCTCTGTCTGATATGAATTGTTTTCATCGTTTTAGGATTTTAAGGGTTGTCTGATTAACTTTCACCACATAGACCCCCTTGCTGAGGTCGGAGAGAGAGAGACGGTAGCTGCCGTTGCGCCGCGATTCCAAGTGGCGCACGAGTTTGCCGGAGAGGTCGTAGATGTCGACGTTGGTGCCCACTTTCAGGCCTGTCACCACCAGTTCGCTGTTGCGGTATTTCATTTCTGGCTCCTCTTCGCGGAGGTCCATAACTCCTGTGAGGTCGTAGCGCTCGAAGGTATAGCGGATGATGTTGTCGACAGGTATCAGCACATCGCCGACCTTGCTCTGGATATGAAGCTGACGGTCTTGAATGGTGATGACGGGACGGTCCGTGAGGCGGTACGTCTGGGTGGATCCGTCCTTCATCAAGACAATGAACGCAGTCCGCATGTTGTCATCAACGGGTGGCTGAGGTTCATCGGGCTTTTCGGGTTCTGGGTCTTTGGGTTCCTTGAAGTCCTTGGGGTCTATCTCCACGATGTTCTTGAAGCGCTTCCAGTTCTCGGCCGCTGCGTAGGCTTCCTTGGAACCCTTGGGCACTTGCAGTGTGCAGGTCTCGTAGATTTCGTAGTAGAAATCAGAACTTCTGAGATTTTGTGGCGTGGTGCTCAGGTTGGTGAATGTCTTCAGGTTCCGGCAGCCGTAGAAACTATCCCAACCGATGTTCTGAACGGAGGCTGGCAGTACGATGTCGGTAATCTGATAGGGTATAATATCTCGCTGTATGGTGGTGCACTCACTGGCGATATAGAGCGAGGTGCGAGGAGTGATTTGTCCGTCTTCTCCACGCTCTCCTAAATGGATGGCATAGAGTTCCATTCCACCGCTGTCGCCCTTGCCATAGAGGTCGCCGTGAATGCTCTTGAACTGTGTGTTGCTCTTGTCCACCTCGATGGTGCACAGTTGCTGACAGTCATTGAAGGCTGAGGGGTATACGTAAGCAGTGGGGGCGGGCACCTTAACCGTTTCTATGCCAGAGCCGGCAAAGCATTCATCAGGGATGGTAACTACGCTTTCCATTCCCTTGACGGTCTTCAGGTGGACGCAGTTCTTGAATAGGGCTCTATCGATATATTGCACGTTGCCGCCCAGGTCAATCTTCTCAAGGCCGCTGCCCATGAAAGCCTCGCTACAAATCTGCTCCAGGCAGGGCTTAAACGAGAGACTATTCAGACTGGTACAGCCCTTGAAAGCCGCATCAGGGATATAGCTTACCTGTCCGCGTATAGTGACGTCCCTAAGAGCCGTGCAGCCCTCGAAGTTGCCAATGTAGGTGATGCCTATGCCCAAATCAACGCTCACCAGCGAGTCGCAGCCTCGGAAACTGCCGATGCCTTTCAGCATGGGGGTAGAGGTGAATGATTTCAAAGTACGGTCGCCTTGGAACACGGCATCAGCAATACCGTTTACAGGCAGGCGTTCATCGCCAATCACTGCTGACGAGGGAATCGAGGCGTGGCCGTTCCATTTTGCGCGGGTGTTTCGTCCAACGACTGTGGCATAGCGGGCTCGCTCGTTGGTCCAGGGGTCAACAATCTCGTCTGTAAGTTCATAGAAATAATTGTCATCGCTGGCTAGGTCGTCAAGAATATAAGGGAAATCACGCCATACGGGGTCGTTGGCGTAGGCCTCCTTGCTGCCTGCGGGAACATGCAGTTTGCCGTGGTAGCCGTAGTCGAAATGCGTTGTTGTATCAATGTTGGGGAATGTGGGTGGCGTGGCGTTCATGCAATAGATACCGTGGTTGTCCTGACCAGAGAAGGGTGAATAGTCCATCTCGAATGTGGCAACGCTGGAGGGGATTGTTAGGAAACGCTTCCCCTTGAAAGCCGCCGGACCTACAGAGGTCACCGTAGGAGGTATCACACCACCGGAATAATAGTCGGTGCTAGGCATCACGAGCAGTCGGCTGCCGTCCTTGCTCAGGAGCATACTATCGCAGACGCTGAAACTTGGATTGTTTACATCCACACGATAGGAACGGCTGTTGGTGACAGAGGTCTCGTCGAATGCTGTGACATTGGCGGGCAGATAGATTTCATCAAACGGGGCACCGCTGATAGAGTAGGGGTGCAGCGTGATACCTTTTTTCACTGTGTATTTGCCTTTCAGCCCCCTAATACCATTGGACATAATCTCGGCTGCATTCTCCAGCCCCTCCATGGTGAAACCATCGGAATTAGTGAATGCATACTCATCGATGGTGAATCCAGTACCCTTAAACTTCACGCTACTGCTACCGATGCCGTAGGCGAAGGCATATTTGCCGATGCGCTTCACGGTGGCGGGAATCTCCAGATTGTAGAGATTATATCTCAAGAAAGCGCTATCGGGAATCTCCGTTAGGTTTGGCAGACCGCCATCGAGTCCATAAACATTAATATTTCCAAAGGCGCCTACGCCCAAACTCTCCAAGGAGCGGGGCAACTTCAGCCAGCCAATGGCCGTACTCCAGAAACTTTGGCGTCCAATGGTCTTCAGCCCTTCGGGGAAATTGATGTGATAGAGGGACTTGCAACCAAGGAAAGCGCTGTCGGCAATGCTGGTGATTCCTTCTGGCAGGGTGACAGCTTGCAGTTTCTCGCAATTCATAAAGGCACGGGCACCAATCTTCTCCACGCCTTCGCCCAGCGTCAATGTGGTGAGGTTGGGCATATCGTGGAACAGGCCTTCATTTATGGTCTTCACGTTTTTGATGGTCAGTGTCTGCAGGCCTTTCAGTCCGGAAAAGACGTCAGCGGGCAGGTCGTCCATCTGAGCTTCAATGGTCAGGCTGGTCAGGTTGGGACTTTTTGTCACTATAACCTCTTCATCGTATCGGCCAATGAATGTCGTGGAGCGGATACCCGTCACGTTATAGTTCGTTCCCTCGATGTTTACAACGGCGGGGATAGTCAGGTCGCCTTCATATTCGGGCGCACCATTACTGCTGGCCACTACGACGGAATGGTCATCGATGATATCGTAGAATACACCATCAACCGCCACGCGCTGATACTTGGCAGGCTTAATGCCGCCGATATGTTCTTGATAGAGCGAAAAGCCTTTTCCGTGAGAACCTGCATAAGGCGGGTTGATGGCATTATCTCTGAAATAACCATCAAGGTATCCACCCCAACCGAAATTGTAATGGAACAACCCTTGTGCATCATATCCGTCGCAGACAAAGGCATGGCCTTCGGTCAGTTCTATTACATCATGTAGTTGGTCATAGATATATCGTTGGATGTGGATGGTGTCGTGGCCACTAATAAAGAACGGACGTCCTGCGGCCAGTTCTTCTTTACTGTTAAATGGTTGTCCCACAGTACTTTCGTCAAATCCGAAGTTCTTGATTAAGGCCATGTGGGCATTGTGCGGATAGGCTGCACTTTCATCTCCACGGTAAATCATGTCCACTGCACAGTCAATGTCGGCCATTAACTTTGCTACAGCACGGTCATGGCGATCGGTCCGATCTTCGGTGTTGTTGTTTGGCATATAGGCCCAGTCATAAGTTGACTCGGAGAAGTTGACTGACTGCCCTGAAAAATTTAAGTTGGTGTGTTGGCCGCTACCCTGTTTAGGCCACTTATGATAGTTCATAATCTGGGCCAAGGCAGTAGCCACGCAACCGGTAGGCCCCAGCGGACAGTCGTCATTGTAAGGTGAGTTCTGGCTCCAACTGGTATTGAGTAGTGGTTCTACCTTCGAGGGCAGCCCAGCCGGTGTCCGCGGTGATTGCTCGACGGTAACCACGCCCTCGCCCGTCTCTCGCATATAGGCAATGCCTCTGGCGTAGAAGTTAAGCAGATAACGCAGACCATCAGGAGCCTTTTCCATGTCGAAGGCGCCACGGTCGCTATAGCCCAGCACGGGGCCGTTGGCACGATCGTCGCCTGCCACGATGACAAATCCCGTGTTGTCGGGGGTGTTAAACACATAGAGTTCCGGACTGTCGCCAACTTTCTGCATGCGATGTGCCAGCCGCATACCTGCAGTTTTGGCTGGTGCCCGTCTCATCTTGCCCGCCGCGCTACTGCTCAGGAATTGTTGGGCTATGCGCAGGGCTTCTGCTTCGCTGATGTCATCAGCTTGCACATAAACGCTCGTCAGGCAAATAACAAGTAGATAGATAAGTTTCTTCATATATTCTTGTTGAAAATGTAATTTTCAGCGCAAAGTTAATGGAAAGGTTAAGATAACACAAGCCCTTGGCCGCCTTTTCGACTGCCAAAAACAGAAAATGGGAGTAAAAAACAGAAAATGGGGGTGGGAGGGATAGGGTTTCAGACCTCTGGTATCAGGTTTCAAGTTTAAACTCGCTTGGTCTCATACCCGTCAGTGCCTTGAACGTGCGGAAGAAGGAAGTCTCGCTGGCGAATCCAGCCTCGGCCCAGATCGATGCTATCTTTCGCTCAGGCTCGTCGGCCAGCAACTGCTTGACGTATTCTACGCGGTAGGTGTTGACGAATTGTACGAAGGTGTCATTGCGGCAGACCTTGATGACCGCGGAAACGCGGCGGGCATGGACACCCAGCGCTGCTGCAATATCCTGAACTTTCAAGTCTGCCTGCTTGAAGAACTGGCGCTCCACCATCAACTGGTCTATTCTCTCCATCAGTTCCTGATCGGCACGAGTCTGGTCGGCAGAAGCCTCATTGTCAATTGACGGTTGCTCCTCTGGCAGTTGTTCCTCACCGCCTCCTTTGATCGAATGGACAAGGAGGCGACGGACATAGAAAAAGTAAACAAGAGCAACCAACACAGCTATAGTCAAAGCGATACCAAGGATGAGGTATGAGCGTAGCGTGGAGAGCTTGGACTTTGCAGATGAGACGAAGACTGAATCACCCGACTCAGAAGAACCCACGCGAAGCAGGTATACAGTCCCTGTGGGAGTGAAGTTGTCTGGCGCGATACCGCCCGTCAGCACGATGTCGCCATCAGGGGTGAGCACGGGAGCTGTGAAATATCCGATGTTGGCGAGCGAGTCTGAATGGTAAAGGGTCACTGGGGCAGGATGTCGGTCTGTGGCTTGGCTGTAGTCAATACGGAGGACAAAAAGATGGTGCTCATCAGTTCCCACGAGGTAGGCACGGCCGGTGCGCCGGTCGGCCAGCACGTGACAGGTGTTATAGAAAATGTCTCCCCAGGGCGAACGGCGGGGAATGGGAGCTGCGGTAGGCAGCAGGCTGAACTCAGCCCCTCTTATCTGTGCAACGGCCAGTTCGCCGTCACCGTTCTTCAAAAAGGAAGAGTTGTTGGACGTCGTACGTTCCACAGGCAGTAGGTAGGCATACTCCCCCTGACAGGTGTCGCCGATGAAGCTGTCGGCACTGCGGAAGACTAGGGGAATGAATTGATAGGGATGCCACTGACAAAACAATGGTGCATCCACCCTGCTGCCGCGAATGCTTTCAACGACGATGCTGTCAAAAATATGACCGTAGTTATCTAATCGGCTAAAGACGATGGCGTCATCCGCAGATGTGCGAAAGATATATGGACTGGAACGTGGCACACTCAGGCTGTCTAATCCCGAGAATAGGCGCCCTCCGTCGTAGTATTCCACGCCGTCGTTGTAATACCAGTTACCCGTGATGCAGACACGTCCTTCTGTTAACTCCACGGCATCAGCGAAACAACGCTTGGCATCTAAACAGCCGAAATCTGTGAAGCTACGTGTCTCGGGGTCGTAGAAATCCACGGAATACGTCTGGCCTACGCCTAAGGGCTGTTCGTGGCCGCCACCAATCATCACCTTGCCCGTTGAGAGTTGCAGCGAGAAACCTTGATCGTGGCTGTAGGTCATAGGCAGAACGTGCCACTCGCCCTCGCTGAAGTACTCGGCTGTTGGCATGGGTACGAACCCCGTCGTGTGTCCACCCATGACTACCAGCTCGCCGTCGAAGCAGAAGGTGCTGTGACCAGCACGTGGAATCTGCATATCTGGCAGTCGCACCGTCTCCATCCTTACCACAGGACACTCCACGTCACCGCCGTCCTGACCCTGCACGGCCATAGACAACAGGAATAATATCCCAAACATTAAGACCTTTCGTGCTTTCATACGATGTTTTATGTACGGTTGCGGCGGAAGAGGCCGTTGTCTTTGCTGATGTGTATGTCTATCGTGAAGATTTCGATGTATACGCTGCAAAATTACATAATTCTTCTGGAATATCGTGCAGATTTCCTGAAAAAAGTTCCGGAAAAAGGATCGTAGAACTACATTTTGTGACTTCTCACTGCCGACAATTTGTATTTTCATCTTTTTTCACTCTTACATGGTTTATTTTCCACTTATAATTCGTACCTTTGCGCCGGAAAACAAGAAACGTGTGGCGAAGTATCCCAAATAAAGAAAAAAGAATCGTATGAAGGACTTGAACGAAAAGAAAGTGGCTGCATTGCTCAGTGGCGGCGTCGACAGCTCTGTGGCTGTGGCGCTGCTGGTGGAGCAGGGCGTGAGGCCAGACCTCTGGTATATACAGATTGGACCCGACCGCGATACGACGGCCTACACGGCCAATGGCACACCGTACTACACTGGGGCTTCGATGGTGATGGAGTGCAGGATCATGTACGTGGCTCCTTTTGACCCCAAAGGATTCAAGAGTGACGTTCCGAACAAAATGTACCGCAACTTCCCTGCTGGCATCCACACGATGTATATTGGAGAAGTCATAAATGCCTGGAAGAAATAGTCCGGGTATTCATGTTTTAAACGATAAGTAGGTGAACGAAATTAGTTCATAACGTCACCTACCATTACAAATATAGTTGAATTATTTTGTTCACCCACTTATGAATAAAACTGTATTGATAACAGGTGCTACAAGCGGCATAGGGCTGGCTTGTGCAAGAAAGTTTGCTGCAAGAAATTGAATACTAATAAGATAATATGATAGATCAAATTATTGAATACAACAAGACATTTGTGGCTCAAAAGGGCTACGAAAAGTATCTAACAGACAAGTACCCAGACAAGAAACTGGCGGTACTTTCGTGTATGGACACCAGACTGACTGAACTTCTGCCTGCATCCCTCGGTCTAAAGAACGGAGATGCGAAGATTATCAAGAACGCTGGAGGCTTGGTTATCTCTGCTTT
>JAEEGL014396002.1_pt1 | contig 14075 bp, 13 predicted proteins | sample 9134231 | NCBI WGS metagenome assembly JAEEGL01 (sample SAMN16246548, study PRJNA631951) | gut metagenome | biome: gut microbiome; feature: rumen; material: fiber-attached | host: Bos | place: Iran: Karaj | collected 2018-10 | reverse complement strand
TCTAGATGAATCAATATTTTTAGTGGCTATAGTATACCAAATACTATAACAGATATCATAATTAAAATTATTATATATATCGATATCGGTAGTTATATATGAATTAGCTGGAACATTTACTTGCTGGTATTCATAACTATCTAGCAATATGGATAAATTGCTAGGCGTATGAATACTAACAATATCTGAACTTTCACTTTCTAAAGTAAAAATTGAGTAAGTTGAATAAATTGATAACGTTATAATTCCAAAAACAATGATCATTAGTAAGTAAATCTGTTTTGTTGGCAATTTATTCATACTTTCATCTCCTTTTTTAATATCTTATTTGTTTAGCGGTAGCATTTATGCGACCAATAACGGCTGAACCCATTTCAGCATTTTGATTATAATCGGTACTTAACCACCATATTATAATAGTATAATATGCGGTTTCGCCGTGCCCTAGGAAAATATTATTAGCTAAATTAATATTTCCTGATTTCGGAACATTACCAGTTGCTAACTGCATTCCTTCATTATTATATACATTATACTTTAAAACATTCTCTGGAAACTCATTCGTAGTAATTTCCATATCGATAGAAATTGTTTGATCGAGAGTTCCGGTACTAGTAATACCAAAGTGATTACGGTATACTTTATCATAAGTATTATAGTCGACACTTTTCATTGGAAATAGAATTGGTTCGGTAATATATTTACCATCAATATAGTTTATTTGTAGCGTTCCTGTGTACAGAACGGTTCCTTCTTTTTTTTGACTACCAACAAGTTTAAAGTATGCAAAAGTTGCTCCAATAATCATGGTAATAAGGGTTAGAATTAGAACAATAATATAAAATAATTGTTTTTTTTCGTTACTACTTTCTATCATCATTATCACCTATTATAATAATACAATAGAAGGTTAAAAAAAGCAAGATTAATTGCTTTTTTTGCTATCTATTTTTTACCATCAAGAATAGTTGTAAAATCATCCGTAGCTGTTACATATATGGTTCCTTCATATTTTTTACCTTGGTCTATGTTTTGATCTTTGTTGTTTTCGTCAATAAATACGACTATATCATACACTTGTTGAGTGGTACCAATAATTCTATTTTTTAATGATGCATTATTATTGTATCCAAATATTGAATTAATGGCTTTAGGGGTTAAGTTGTATTTTTTATTATCGCCTGTACCAGTGTAGCAATCATCATTTTTATTATCATTTCTGTTAGAACATTTAGCAAGTTTTAAGTACTCTTTATTGTTTTCAAGTTTTAGCCAAGTATTATTATTGACATCTCTAACAGCAAAGGCTAGATAAGTAAATTCATTGTCTTCAGTATTTAGTGTGGCATAAGTTTCAACATCAATATCACTTACAACGGAAAAGCGATAGACACTACATACTTGCTGGCCTTTAGAATCAATACATAAATTACTACTTGGGGTACTATCAACACTACTATTTGATATGTGAGTTTGATATACATTCTTAACGACATCTAACGTAGCTGGTATTAATTCATCGGCTTGAGCAGTGACTTGTTTGCTATCATCATATATTATATTAATAATAGCAGATCTCGCTTTAACATCATCATCTTTACTGCTTGTACGATATGAAAAATAAGCTAGTGAAGTTCCTACTAAAGCAACGATCAATGTTGCAACAATTAAAACTGCATAAAATATATTTCTACTCTTTTTATCCATATGTTCCACTCTCTTTATTTATATATTTATGATATCATTAACTAACTTTATTTGCAAGATTTTTATTTTATTTAATTATTATTTTTGATATAATAAATATGGTGATTGAAATGGATTGTATATTTTGTAAAATTGTAAAGGGAGAAATTCCATCTTATAAGGTATATGAAGATGATAAAATAATGGCTTTTCTAGATATTAATCCTTATGCTCCAGGACATACACTTATTATTCCTAAAGAACATACATTAAATTTAGAAACTATTTCAGAAGATACCTTAAATCATATAATTAATAAAGCAAGGGATATTGCTAAATTAGTTTCAACAAGACTTAATGCTCCGGGATATACATTAATACAGAATAATGGTTTTGTTCAAGAAGTTAAACATTTTCATTTACATGTAATTCCAAAATATAGGGAAAACTTTGAGATGAATATCAAAGATGTCTATGAAAAAATTACTCATGAAGAGTAATTTTTTTGACTAATAGTCTTTTATTTTAATATTAGAATAAACAATTTGAACCAAGTATAATAGCAAGTAAAATATAAATTACTAAAACGATTAAGAATCCATTACCACATGAAGTAGTATTTTGGCAATTATTGTTACATGAGCTCATTCGATAACCTCCTTTATTTTAAATTATATCCATGCTCCAAGGATAATTATTAATAAGATGAATAGTACTAAAACAATAGCTGATCCTGTTCCACAATTTCCCATATTCACAATCCTCCTTTTCTCTCTTTTCACATTATTTTATGGAAATATTAAAAAAGTGTGAGTGTTTATATATAAATATTTAAAAAATATGTTATTTTTGCTTATTTTGATTAAAGTATTGTTTTTTAATCCTTTTTTTGCTATGATATATATTGTGTTCAGAGAGGAGAATTGATGATGGCTAAAGAGGCTAAGAAAGCACAAAATAAAAAAAATATTAAAGAGGATAAAATTAAAAAAGCAGAAGTTAGTAAAACTGTTAAAGAAGATAAGAATCTTAAAGAAGAAAAAGTTGTTAAGGAAAAGAAAGTTAAAGATAAGAAAAATATTGAAAAGATTAATTCATTTTTAAAAATCATTGATGATAATAGATGGCCAATTATTTTATTTATTGTAGGTTTTCTACTTGCAACATTAATTTTTAGATGTATTTTCTGGCCAGACAGAATTGCTACTTTAAAAGATGGTACACAACCTGTTGCTAATCTTAAAGATGAGGTAATTACAGCTGATGATTTATACGAAGATATGAAGAAACAATATTCAGTAAATATCTTGCTTAATACTATTGATGATTTGATTTTATCTAAGAAATATCCATCTAATGATGAAATGGAAGATGAAATTAAAAATACAGCTGATTATTATTATTCAGCATATGAAAAGAATTATGGATATACAAAGGATGCATTTTTAAGTCAATATGGATTTACTAGTGAAAAAGATTTTCTTGATAGTTTAAGATTAGATTATCGTAAGAATAAATATTATGAAGATTATGCTTTAAGTTTAGTTACTGATAAAGAAGTTCAAAAATACTACGACGATGAAGTATTTGGAGATGTTGATTCAAAACATATTCTTGTAAGTACTAAATCTGATGGTGATAACGATGGATTATCTGATGAAGAAGCTAAAAAGTTGGCTAATGAAATCATTCAAAAACTTAATGATGGCACTTCTTGGGATGATGTAGTAAATGAATATAAAGACCAAATAGTTACTGAAGATTTAGGTTATAATTCATTTAATGCTTCACTTGAAAGTGCATATTTAAAAGAATGTAAAAACTTAGCAGTTGGTGAATATAGTAAGACGCCAGTTTTAACATCTTATGGATATCATATCGTATTTAAAAAGGCTCAAAAAGATAAACCTGAACTTAAGGATGTTGAAGAAGATGTTAAGGAAGTTCTTGCTAATGAAAAGAAAAATGCTGATACTAATTTATACTATAAATCTTTAATAAAAATGCGTGAAGATGCAGGCTTAGAGTTTAGCGATACTAAACTAAGAGATGAATATAATAAATATATTAGTCAATATAAGTAATAAATTAAAAAATCTTTCCAATTATTTGGAAGGATTTTTTCGTCTTAATTCAAAATCTATTTTCTTTATGCTTTCATATAATCTTGAAGGATTACTATTAGATAATTCTTGTAAATTATTATATATTTTATCAATATTAGATTCATCTATTGTAAATATCTCATAATATAAATATTTTAAGAAATATTTATCTTTTTCTTTATCAAGATTATTTAAGTATTTTTTTATATAAGCACTTTTTTCTTTCTTTATCCTACTTTCAAATTTGATTGATGATTTATTTATAATATTATACTTAATTTTTATTATTTTTATTTCATCTTTATCTTCTAAAATATCATCACTTTCTTCAAATAATAAGCTGCTCTTCTTTATAACTTTTCCATTATTATCAATCATTATACCCATTATTTCTATGCCACTAGTAATTAGAAAAATTTTATTTTGTTTAGGAATTGTATTTCTTTCAATAATAATATCATTATTTTTAATATTTAAGTAATCTTGATTGGTTATTTTATATATTGGTATTCGCTTAATATTAATTATTTTATCAGTTGGTTGCCATTCATAGAATTCATAATAAACTGGTTGAAAGTTTAAAACAACGTCATAAACATAGTCCATATTTTCTTTCTCCTTTTATGTATATAGATAAATTCATAATAATTAATCCAATTAAAGAAAAGTAGCATTCAAATCTTCTAATGATATAATTAACATAATAAAGGAAATTATACCCAATTGTAAGTAGATTTAAATATAATACGATATAGACAAAACCAACTGTCATTAACCCAAAGCCAAAGAAAAAGAAAAAAACACGGGTCATTAGATATCACCTATAATAGTGTATTCTTATAACCCTTGTTTTATTATTCTAAATATTTAGTATCATCTAATTTAACATCACTAATAGATTCAAATTTTTTGGTTATTTTATCTGATGTTATATTTAAGGCATCAACATCTTTATTAACGGTTTCAATGCTTCTGGCCAGTTTATCCCATCTATCTTTATATCTAGAAAACTCTATACCTAATTTTGTCAATTCATCATGAACGACTTTAGCATATTTATCACGTTCCATATTTTTAAGAAGAACTTGAATAGTAGTTAAAGATGAAATCAATGTCGTTGGCGATGTTAGCCAAACGTTTTTTTTATAGGCATATTCAACTAAATCATTATGATAAGCATTTATTTCAGCAAAGATGGCTTCGGCCGGTAGGAATAGAATTGCTTGATTTGAAGTAACTCCTGGAATAATATATTTACTACTAATAGCATCAATATGTTTTTTGACATCTGATTTAAAAGCTTTTTCATACATTGTTCTTTCTGTTTGACTAATCTGCTTATCGACCATTAAACGATAATTTTCTAATGGGAATTTTGAATCGATTGCAACAGTTCCAAGTGGTTCAGGGGTAAAAATAACTGCATCAGCAATAGTCGTATTTGGTAATGTATATTGCAAACGATATATCTTGTCATTTTTTTCACCAAAGACACTTACTAAAATGTGCTTTAAATTTACTTCTCCAAAGATACCTCTACTTTTCTTATCAGTTAAAATACTTTGAAGAGAAACGATATCTCCTGATAAATTATCTATTTTTTTCTGAGCTTCATCAATTTTAGTTAATCTTTCTAAGACATTAGTAAATGTTTTATTGGTTTTACTAAAGTTCTCATCTAATCTTTCATTTACTTTATCATTAATATATACGAGTCTTTTTTCTACTTTATCTTCTAGTCGATCAAAGTCTTCAGACATACTTTTAGATAAATCTGTTCTAAAACTTGATAATTCTTTAATGGTAGTTGTTTCTACTTTGCCTATTTTTTCAATTAAATTATTATTTCCTTTTAACAATAGAATAATTATTAAGATAATTATTATGACAAGTAAACCAATTATTATATATTCAATCATATTATCACCTATTAATATTATATATTATTTAATTTGATTTTTAAAGTATAAATAACCTTCTTTGACATAATAAGTGTTATATCCGAACATGTTTAAGCGATTACTTATCTCCATACTTTGTTTTCCATAATTACAATATAGATAATATGGTTCTTTTTTGTTTAAATACATAGAATAATTTGAAAGTAAACTATAGTATGGAATATTTTTGGCATTCTTTATATGACCTTCATTATAACTTAAGTTGTCTCTAACATCAATTATATTAGGATTATTTAATTTAAGCAGTTCATATATACTTATTTCATTCATAATATCACCCGTTTTATTATATTCAGTTATATGAATATAAATAAGTTATAAAAACTAAAAAAGAAAGGAATATCCTTTCTTTAGAATTACTCATCGCTGAAAAAGTCATCAAAGAAATTATCATCATCTGTAGAATCAGTATATAAGTTATTATTTTGATTTGATAATTCTGAAATGTTCATTGTATTATTGCTTTCAGGTAAATCTTTTTTAACATTAACTTCTGGTTCTTCAACAATTATTGTTTTTGGAATATTTGAATTTGGTGTCTCAATAACATTAATATCATTTATATTCTCATTATTTGTATTTGAAGGGGCTAAAGTTGGAGAAGAATATCCTCTACTTACTACTTGTTGTTTTCTTTCCTCTTCTTCTTTTTCACGTTTTTCTTCTTCCTCTAATTCAGCAATTTTGGCATCAATTCTTTTTACTAAGTCATCGACATTAAAGTTTGATTCGTTTGGTTGATTCATTTGTCTATTAGCAAATGGGTTATTCATAGCAAATGGATTTGGTCCAAACATTGGATTAGACATGCCTGACATTGGATTTAACATCATACCGCCTTCGCCAGAATCTTCACCCATCATTTCAGCCATTTTTTTCTTTTTCATTTCTTTAACATATTCTCTTATATCAAATAGTTCTACTTCTTCTTTTTCTCTATTTGGATAAGTGGCTTTTTCATACTTCTTTCCCCAATCCATTTTATAGTTAGGAACTAACTTAGTTTTAAATGGCATTGTTCTTAATCTTAAAGAAATTGTTTCATATTGTTGCAATCTTTGTAAATCACTTACGGTAACAAGTGGTGTTGATGCAGTTTTATCTTTCTCTTTTGATTTCTTTTCACCACAAAGTTTACTAATTTCTTCAAGAGCAGATAATTCACTACTTATTAAGTACATAATATTACAGTTACCTTTAATAGTTTCAGCGTTTTCTTTACCATATACTTGGGTTAATTGAGCATAGTTTTGAATGATAAAAGTAAATCTTATTAATCTTGACCTGGCTGCAGTTACCATAGTTGTTACGTCTTTTAATGGTGGCATGTTAGCAAATTCATCAAGAATAAAGTTTGTTCTATATGGAAGTTTACCACCTGATTCTTGGGCAACATCAATAAGTGTTTCATATATTTGTTTAATAAAGATTGTTGCTAATGGATGTAAGGTTTTCTTTTCATCTTGGACAATCATGAAAACGGCTGTTCTTTGTCTTCCAATCTCTTTCATATCAAAATCGCTATGGGATAACATTTCTGATAGATTATCACGAGATGAAAATAATTTTACTTTTTGTTTAAATGTTGATAATACACCTTGTTTGGTATCTTCAGCTGAATATACTGTACCAGATGCATTAACATAAGCAGGACGTGAAGGATCTTTTGAGTTAAAATACTCTTTTATGTAATTATTGTTTGGTCCGCCAAATCTTTCTTCACCTAAACTTGACATAAGATTCATACTGTTAAGGTTAATTTGCTTTTCAGTAGCATCTTCAAATAGGCCTAAGGCTAACCCTGTAAAATAGTCGGCTGCTGATTTTTCCCAGAATGGATCAGCATTGCCATTTTTTTCTTCATATAAAATATTTAAAGCTAAATCATCAAGTAATTCAATTGCTTTATCCGTATTTCCTTCCTTATATAATTGATAAGGAAGAGCCATTGGATTCCAGGCATTACCATTTTGAGGACTACGAAAGTTTAATAAAACGATATTGTATCCTCTTTCTTTTAACATATTACCAGTTTGTTCATAGATTTCACCTTTAGGGTCAGTAATAATCATTGACTCACCTTTTTTAGCTAAAGAATGAACCATTGGAAATACGACTGCCTGAGTTTTACCACTACCAGTAGCACCAATAACTATATTATGTGATTCGCCATCATCAACCCATAGTTGTTTTCCATCGTTTATAACGACAATACCAGCTGCATCAGCATTATATGCTTTAGGATCAACTACTTTTAATTGTTTTTTTACTTCATTTTTCTTTGCCCATCTTGAATAGCCATCATTTTTCTTTGAACCAAAACTAAATCCGAAACCAGATTCTCGATCAAAGAAATATGAACTGACAGCCGCAAAAATACCAATCAACGCTAAAAAGAATAGCATAAATGTAGCAGTAATATATTTACCTGTAAATCCCATAAATGGATTTATTCCATAAAAATAGCCATAATTGGCTAAGTATCCAACATTTACTACAACTATTGAACATACTAATAATAAGAATATACAAAAAATAACAAATATTAAAACATCTTTAGGTTCTGCATTAAATTTCATTTTATACACCTCTTTAATCACTTAAAATTATATCATAATACCTTTAAACTATCAAGAAAAAATGAATGATATCAATCATCCATTACATCTTCTCTATTCTTAATTTTTTTAAATATAAAGTAACTTAATAGAAATATAACTAAGATTATAGCTAATACTATATATAATATGTAATCTTCTTTGTCTTCTATTATTTGATTACTATCATTTTGTTCTTTTTCAATGATAACTTTATTATAAAATCCATTGTTGCTTTCTAATAATAAGTTTTTTGTCTCATCAACGTTAGAAAAATAGCCTTCTTCAAGAATAATACTATCATATTTATTATCATTATTGTTAAAAATATATTTAACATTATATATTGGAGCATTTAATAAATCTTTCGGTTGTACTTCATCATTTATAATTATTTGTTTTTCTGAATTATTTAATTTAATAAATGCCAAATTAAAATATTTAGTTTGTTCATCTAGGGCATCTAAATTTGAAACATTTATAATTTCATCATATATTCCATTATTATCAAGATCTATTTTAATATACTCATTTATTGATAAATCACTTTCTTTAAGTAAAACACCAGATATGGAATTTATTTCGTTAATAATATCTTCTGAAACTGTTTCTATTTTAAATGAACGATTTTTTATTTCAAAATTATTTGTATGCGCAAACAATTCGCCTTCATAAGGCACAATGTTGTTGTCATTATCATATAAAATAAAATCCTCTATTCCTTTTACTTTATACATTCCATAATACTTATTGTCAATGTAGACTAAAAAGTAACCATTATTTACTAGAGTATCTTTTTTATACCATGTATTATCTTTATAATTCCATATACTTATATTATCTATTATTAATAATTTATCATTGCTGGTATCATCAGCATATATTTTATTAGTAAATAATAGTAGTGCAAAGGCAATAAATATACCTTTTATTATTATTTTATTTTTCTTGCTCATATTATCTCCATTTTAATAACTATATATAACAATTTGATCAATTTCTGATATTTTTTGATTTGTTATGCTCCCTGACCCGGGATCTCTTGCTGCATATTCTAAATCATTTATAAATTCTTGAAAATTAACATAGTGGCCTCTCGCATGTGCTGAATTTTTAAAATGAGTAACAAGGATATATCTATCTAATGGATAAGAATTAATATAATTTATTTTACTAGCATTGTCGCCACCAATTGAGCTACTACTTACATATTTTACAGATGGTGCAATACGATTAATCGCTGAGCATGCCCATTTTATTGCTCCTGTTTGAGTAAAGCAATTACCATTATTTAAAGCATTTATAAACACTCCAGCATCAAATGATTGAACATTTAAATTTGTACCGGAAAATGAAATACCAATAGCTATTGAAGTTACGGCACAGCCTGAATGTGCCATAGTTGTCGATGAATTTCCTAGAGGTATATTTCCCCATGCTGGGTCACCTTGCCTATAGATAGAGCCCTCAGCTGAGCTTCCATAGACTTCTGATATTGTCATAATTTCCTCTTGACTATTATAATAAAAATCAATAATATCTTTCCAACTATAATAGAGGAAAGTACTTAAATATTCGGCGCCATTTTGACTCATTCCATTACCAAGATTGTTGTGGCATGGTTTGCCATTATTGGCATACTCTACATATGTTTTTAGTGAACCATGCAATTCATCAACAGCGGTTACTGGTATTGGCTGAAAATTAATGCCTCCTATTTCCCATTCACCATATCGAATGTAGTAGTTTTCACTATCATAATTTATTGTGGAATCCACTTGCTTCGCTTGCTCAGCTGTATAAACGCATGATGCATCATAGTGTCCTCCAGCAATATTACCATTCATGGTAATTATCAATCCTTTGGTTTCTTCAACGGCATTTTTATGTCTATTATCAATTTTTTCTGGATGGTAGCTTTGTCTTACATTTGAAGTATCATAATAGCATTCATCGGAATAGTCTTGATTTTTTCCAGCCTTATATATTAAATATGTTCTCGCAGAAACAGCGAAGGCTTTTAGAACTTCATCAGAAAAACCTGTTACTTCTCCGGCAATTACACCTGTAATGTATTCTTCTAAATCCAATATATCATCGCCAACTTTAACTTTGCTACAGGTATTTTGGTAATGTTGAAATGAATTAATATTTGTTTCTTCACCATCTTCACCAGTAATAACCATGATTATATAAATTAATAAAAGAAGTACTAAGGCTATTAACCCTACAATTAAAATTATTTTCCTTGTAACAGGATTTTTCATCAAAATTTTAAATTTTTCACTAGTCGAAGCCTCTTTAAATGATTTTTTTTGTGAATTAGGTCTAAATAGTTTATTAGACAAACTCGACTGTCTATTAGTATTTGATCTATTACTTATTTCATTTGATATATTAGCTACATTTTCATCTTGATTATAATTCATTTCTTCATTATTTACATTATTATCCGTTGTACTATTATATCTTTGCGTTGTTGGACGAGTATTTTTTCTATTATAAAAATTAGAATTATCGTGTTTTTGATTCAAATCAACTCTTTTTGCCATGAATACCACATCCTTAAACTATAATTATAATCCTCCGCCAGATCCAAATGATTCAAGTTCTTCATCTGATAGTGAAACTTCTATTTGCATCCTTCTGTTTCCACAAACAAATAAGGCTTCACCTTGATTATATCTTTTAATATTTTCTTTTTCATTGTCATTTAAATCTATTAGTAATGACAAATCTTCAGCGGCTTGTTTCCTTAGACCCATTACTAGATAATATGAAGCATTATCAAATATAGCTTTTCCATGCATTATCATATTACTTGCAACAAAGTCTGATGGTTGTTGGGTAATGATAATGGTTCCAGTATTATATTTTCTAGCTCTTCTTTGTACTTGAGCTAAAAATTCAGCACCTAATTCATTTTGTGATCCAAGCAATACGTGTGCTTCATCAACAGATAAAACTGTGTTTTTATTCGGATTTAAGCATAAACTCCATGCATATTTTAATACATTAAACAACAACGCATTTCTAATATTAGCATCTGAGTTCATAACATCTTTAATATTAAATACTAAGTAATTATTATTTACATCAATTGTCGTATGACCATTAAAATAGTATTGTAATTCCATTACTAATGGTCTTAGTTTTAGTTCAAGTCTTTCCAAAACATCTCTCTCATGTGTTTTTTCAGTCATTGAAGTTAATTTACTAGTTACCGTAATATAAACATCTTGCATAGTGGGAAAGTCTTTTGATGTATAATTTGAAAAATTAGTATTATATGCTATACCAAACCTTGCATATGTTTCTAAGGCAATTTCACCAAATAATGTTAAGACATCTTCTTCAATATTTGGTGAGTAATACTTCATAAAAGCTTTTAATGTTTGAAGTGTTGATGTTAATATGGTGTATCCCAATCCTTGGCTTTGAATCATTTCATCATCGCTATCCATAACGATCTCTAGCGGGTTAATCATACCATATTGACCACCCTTACCTAAGTCAATTACTTCTCCACCATAATTTTTAGTCATCTCAGTTAATTCACCTTCAGGGTCAACACAAACCATTTGATAACCATTTCTTATATGACTACGTAGCATTAATTTAGCGGCAGTTGATTTACCACTACCTGATGCACCTAGAATAATCATATTGGCATTGTTACGATTATTCTCTTTCTTTATTTGATATAAGAATTGATTAAATAATACAACTCCACCAGAAAATTCTACGCCTAAAAGTGTAGATAGTCCGTCATCTTTTAAACTATCAAAGATAAATGGATACATAGTTGCTATGGTTGGTGAAGGCATAATTGAACCAACACGATCTTCAATTGGTTGTTTATCAAATATTGGTAACATTGATTTTAGCACTTTCTCTTGTTCAAACATAAGTGGAATGGCAGTCATTTCCATACCATCTAGATAAGTTTTTAAATTAACTTTCTTATTATCTAATTCTTCCTTTGTATCAGCCGTTATCATTATGTGTAATTGGAAATCAAAACTTCTAGATTGAGATTGTGTATATTGTTGAATGAATGCTTCCAATGAATCAATGTCTTGCCTAATTCGCTCTAATATAGTATTATCTCTTTCATTTTGATATCTTTGTCTTAATTCGGCTAATTCTTTATTTAACATTTTATGTAAAATGGTTGATGGTACAGGAATATGTTTTATTACAACTTTTACTCCAGGAATGTTAGTTAAATCAGACAAATATCCCTCTCCAACAGTTCTTGGATATGATATAACAGTCAAGATTGTAGCATATTTATCACTTATTATAAAATCAGATTTATTAAATTGTAATCCTTTAGGAGCTATTTGTGACTTAAAATTCATTCTGGCATCACCGCCTTACTTTCGGTAGTCATTCCCCCATTTAGGAAACTATCTAATATAACTCTTAAATCAGTATTAGATACTTGAATTGAATCTAATCCAGCATTAGATAATCCCATCATTAATGTTCTCAACCTTTTTTGAATAGTGTCAGGATTTTTCTCTTTAAATAGGATAAAGAATTCTGTATCACTGACATTTTTTATAAAATTATTTGCTTTTTCAATATCTTGGCTAATGATTTTCTTAATTCTTGGATCATTGACTTGATTATATTGAATTTGCAATGTCGCTAAATAATTTGATATATCAACTGGTCTATCAGTAGATATTAGCCAAAATTCAAAATCAATGGCATCATAAAATGTCCTTAACATAGCAATTATATTATTTCTTGAATTTGAATCTAGAATGAATATATTTCTTGGTCTTATTTTTACTCCAGTTACTTTTGCTTTATTATCTAATTCAATCATCCCATTAGAAATATTATTAACTGGTATCCAATCTTCAGTATATTTACTACTTGTTGTCGTCTTTGAACTCATTTTTTAAACACCAACCTCTCCATATAAAGTTTCTTCTTCCACTGTAAAATGCTAAAATGCTTTGTATTCCACATAGGACATTATGATAATTTGGTAATGGCAATGTTAGAAATACGGCAATTAACATTGGAAGGCAAGCTAATATCATTATTAATGTTCCTGCATTATTAAATACCATTAATAATGCAACGGTAATAGCTACGCCTCCCACCAAAATTGCTAAATCTGGTAATGGTCTATACATACCTAGTATCAATGTCGATCTTTTAGTATTTGCAGGTACTAAACTTTCATTCATTTAGCATCACACTCCTTTTAATTCTTAAATTATTATTTACCACTGCCACCGCCATTAAAATCATTTTCAGCTTGTTCTTTAGCAGTAACATTGCTTGTTTGAATACTTGTTTGTTGAGCCTTAGCCTCTTTTAGAGATCTTTCATATGCATTGCCTGCATTAATAGCGGCTGTTTTTATAGCATCTAATTGTCTAAAGTTTTCTATATTACCATTTATAAATGCTGTAAATAAATCTGGTGTTAATCGATTTTTCATTTCGGCAACAATTTCAGGATTTTGTCTAGCTAGTTTCATACTATCTAAGCTATCTTTTACTTTTTCAACGGCAACACCATCATATATGCCTTTTCCTTTTATTTCATCTATGCTTAAGCCTTTAGACATATCTTGTAAAATAGATGTAAATTGATATCTAGCAGCATTCTTCTTAATTTGATCGGCAGCATATTGGGCATTAGCTGCTTCAGTTGCTTTGTTTTTAGCATATTCTTCCATAGCTTTTGCGTCGTTATAT
>JAEEGL013886298.1_pt1 | contig 14075 bp, 11 predicted proteins | sample 9134231 | NCBI WGS metagenome assembly JAEEGL01 (sample SAMN16246548, study PRJNA631951) | gut metagenome | biome: gut microbiome; feature: rumen; material: fiber-attached | host: Bos | place: Iran: Karaj | collected 2018-10 | reverse complement strand
CCTCTCCCACGGCCACCTCTGGGGGCCGGACGAGCAGCTGCCGCCGCTCCCCGCCGGCACCATCGTCGCCACGGGCCACACGCACGTCCCGACCGTCGAGCGCGTGCACGACCATTGGTGCTTCAACCCCGGCTCGATCTCGATCCCCAAGGGCGGCTCGGAGCCGTCCTACGCGCTTCTCGAGGACCGCCTGCTCGTCATCCGCCGCCTCGCGGACGGCGCCACGCTGCGCGTCGCGAACCTGGCATGACCGCCGCCGCCATCCTCCGCGACCTGCGCGCCGCCGCAACGCCCGAGAAGGCCGGCATCCTGCCGCGCTTCTGCAAGACCGGCCCCGGCGAATACAGCGAAGGAGACCGGTTCCTGGGCGCGATGGTCCCGCAGATCCGGGCGGTCGCGAAGGCTCACCTCGACGCGGACGACGCGGCGGTCCGGGATCTGCTCGCATCGCCGTGGCACGAGGCCCGCGAATGCGCGCTGCTCCTGCTCGTCGCGCGCTTCGGGCGCGCGTCCGAGGCCGAACGGACCGCGATCCACCGTCTCTACCTCGCCGCGGCGGCCGAGGGCCGCGTGAACAACTGGGACCTCGTGGACCTTTCCGCGCCGACGCTCGTCGGGCGGTATCTCATCGACCGTCCGCGCGGGCTCCTCGACCGGCTGGCGCGGCGGCCGTCGCTCTGGGAGAACCGGATCGCCGTGGTCTCCACGCTCGCGTTCATCCGCCGCGGCGACCTGGCGGACGCCTTCCGCCAGTGCGCCGCCGCGCTCGGCCATCCGCACGACCTGATGCACAAGGCCGTCGGCTGGATGCTGCGCGAATGCGGCAAGAAGGACGCGGCCGCCCTCCGGGCGTTCCTCCGCGAGCACCTCGGCGGCATCCGTCCCACCGCGCTGCGCTACGCCATCGAGCGCTTTCCGCGCGAGGAGAGGTCCGACTGGCTCGCCCACCGCCGCGCCCGCCAGGCCCCGCCGATCTGCCGGTAGGCCTCGTAGAGGGCGAAGGAGGCGGCGTTGGCGAGGTTGAGGCTGCGGGCGTGCTCGCCGGGCATCGGGATGCGGACGAGGGAATCGCGGTAGCGCTCGTAGAACGGTTCGGGCAGGCCCGCGCTCTCGCTCCCGAAGACGAGCGTGTCGCCGGGCTCGAACGCCGTTTCGTAGAGCGAGCGCCCGCCCTTCGTCGAAAGGAAGTGCATCCGCCCCGGCCGGGCGCGGGCGAGGAAGTCGTCCCAGGTGTCGTAGACCGCGAGCGAAAGGTGCTCCCAGTAGTCCAGCCCCGCCCGCCGGACGTATTCGTCCGACAGCGCGAACCCGAGCGGCCTCACCAGCGCCAGGTCGCATCCCAGCGCCACGCACGTCCGCCCGATCGCCCCCGTGTTGTGCGGAATCTCCGGCCGCACGAGGACCGCGTGGAGGGGCGTTGGAAGCGACGGGTTCATCGGTTGCTCTGCGCCGTCACGGCGCCATCAGACGCCGAGCGCGGGCAGCAGCTCGCGGTCGGCGGGACAGAGGGCCATCGCGGGCATCTGCGCGGGCGGGACCCACGCGACCCGCTGGTGCTCCTGGGGGTCGGGGACGGAGCCGGGGGCGAGGCGGCACTCCATCAGGATGAGGCGGATGGTCCGCTCGGGATAGCGGTGGACGACGGAGGTGAGCTCGCGCGGCGCCTCGATCGAGACGGCGAGCTCCTCCCGGCATTCGCGGGCCAGCGCCTCCTCCGGCGTTTCCCCCGGCTCGATCTTCCCGCCCGGGAACTCCCAGAGCCCCGCCTGCGCCTTGCCCTCCGGCCGCTGCGCCAGAAGCACGCGCTCGCCGTCGCGGATCACCGCGCCGACGACGTCGACGACCGTTCCCGCGGGCGGCGTGTTCTGGGGAAGTTCTTGCGGCATGGGAAAGTCTTGCAACGCTGCGAAGTCTACCATAGGCCCCGCGGCTTTTCAAAGTCGTATGGCCCGCGCGAGCGCGGGCACGGACGGAAACTCAAATCTTCGCCAAGATGTCCGGACGCCCATCTTCGCGTATCGCTCCGGTTTGGATGTCGCAAACTGCGACTTCCAATCTTCGCGCGACGCCATCAGGAAGCTGTGCTGCCGCGGGTCGCCGTCGTCGACCAGGAGCCGCGTGTAGACCCCGCGGCCGCCGGGCTCGAACCCGTGCCCCGCGTCCCGGCACCCGATCCGCCGCTTCGCTCGGTGCGCGGCGGGCCCCTGCAATACGGCCGTGGCTATCGGTTGCTGGTCAGAATGGTCGGATCGAGGTAGTCGTTTCGCTCGATTCTCACGGTCTTTCTCCCAATGCGGAATCTTGTAGAATTCTACATTTTTCCGCACTGGCCGAGACTCTACCAGATTGGGACTCCTTGTGCAACAACGAAATCGCAGGCCCTCGCGTGGCGGGGTGCGAACCCCGCCACGCCGTGCAAGGCCGCCCTTCCCCCCGCCACGCCGTGCAAGGCCGCGAACCCGTCCCCGCCGTTGTCCCTGCGGACGAGTCCACCACGGAAGCTCGTCCCCGTCACGCGCCAATCTGCCGTCGAGCCCGCTCTGCGGTCATTCGGTCGTCGTTAAGGAGCCTGATCCCTTGTCGCTTCCCGTTTTGAAAAATTGCAACCGATTGCAGAAATGGCTTGACTTTCTCAAATTTCTGCAATAGACTGCGGATTCATTGAAAGGAACCCATCCATGATCGACCGCCCCGACTTTCTCGATTTGCTCTGGAAGTGGAAGGACCACGACCTGATCAAGGTCGTCACCGGCGTGCGCCGCTGCGGCAAGTCCACGGTGCTGGACGCATTCGCCGACCGGCTCGCGGCCTCCGGCGTTCCGTCGTCCTGCATCCTCCGGATGGACTTTGAATCCGAGGCGTTCGATTCGATCCGGACCGTGGACGAGGCCCGGAAATGGCTTGCCGCCCATCGGCCCCGCGGGAAGCGCACCTACGTCCTGCTCGACGAGGTGCAGCGCGTCGCCGAATTCGAGCGGCTCGTCGACGGGCTCTACCACCGCAAGGACACGGACGTCTACGTGACCGGCTCCAACGCGGCGCTACTTTCCGGCGAACTCGCGACCTATCTCTCCGGCCGCTACGTCGAGCTGCCGCTGCAGCCTCTCTCCTACCGGGAGTTCGCGGAAGGGACCGGGCGCGACCCGCGGGCGGGCGCGACCTGGGCGGACTACGTCCGCCGCGGCGGGTTCCCGTACCTGACGGCGATCGGCGACGATCCGAAGCTTGTCGAAGGCTATCTCGAGGGCGTCTACAACACCGTTCTCGTGAAGGACGTCCTTCGTCGGACGGGCGGGGCGGATCCCGCGCAGGTGAGCCGCGTCGCGCAGTTCCTCTTCGACAACGTCGGGAACCTCACGAGCATCCAGAAGATCGCCGACACCCTCACGTCCGCCGGCTCCAAGTGCTCCTACCATACCGTCGAATCCTACGTGGACGCCCTGTGCAAGGCCTATCTCTTCCGCAAGGCCGAGCGGTTCGACGTCAAGGGGCGGGAGATTCTAAAGACCGGCTACAAGTTCTACGCCGTGGACACGGGTCTCCGGGACGTTCTCGTCCGCCACCGCCCCGGCGACGAGGGGCACATCCTCGAGAACATCGTCTTCAACGAGCTGGTCCGGCGGCACGCGAGCGTGAGCATCGGGAAGTGCGACTCGCTCGAGATCGACTTCGTCGTCCGCGGCGGCGGGCTCACGTCCTACGTCCAGGTCGCGGAAACGCTCCGCGGTCCCGGCGTCCTGGAGCGCGAGCTCGAGCCGCTGAAACGGCTTCGCGACAACCATCCCAAGACGGTCGTCACGCTCGATGCCACGCCCCCCTCGTCCGAGGACGGCATCGTGTGCGTCAACGCGATCGACTTCCTTCTCGGCCGCGACTAGCCGCGCACCTTCGCCCGCGCCCGCGCGGGCCGTACGGCCGCCGCCGGCCATTCAGCATTCAGCACTCAGCATTCAGCATTGCCCGCGCAACGCGCGGGCTCTCGCCTGCCGTTGTCGTCCCCGCCGTCGTTCCTGCGGACGAGTCGACCACGGAAGCCCGTCCCCGCCACGCGCAGATCTGGCGTCGTATCGCCGCGCGGCGCGGCGGTCATTCGGCCCGGTTGATCGCGCGGAGGCCGGCGGGGTTGTCGACGAGCTCCATCAGGAAGTTGTGCTGCTGCGGGTCCGCGTCGTCGACCAGGAGCCGCGTGTAGACCCCGCGTCCGCCGGGCTCGAAACCGTGCCCTGCGTCACGGCATCCGATCTGACGCCCCCACGCGATCATCCGCCGCCCGTTCGGATCGCTCCCGAATAATTCGACGAAGAAACGCATTTCTTCCTACGAATCAATTGTTTCATCTATTCGACGAACGGCGCGGACAACGGGCTATGATTTTCTCCAACGAAACGCATCGGGAAGCCAATTTGGGTTTCATCGATTTGATTTCGTCCACGCACCGCTTAAGGTCGTCCGCGTACATAAACTGTGGCGCCTGAATCAACTTGCAAAGCAGCGACACAGATTCTTCCGGGAATTGCTTGCACTGTCCCGTCTCGAGCAAGGCCTCCGGAATCTCCCCCCATCGTTCAATCGGATGAAAAACATAAGAGACGGTTTTATATGCCTCGCCAAACTCTCGGCCTGAGTGGATGATCGTCAGCGCCATGCTCCGACTATACTCTTCCGAATGGAATGCTCGCCCCTTCGGAAGATAGTCTCTGAAAAAGGGCAGTCCGTTCTCCCGCCAGAATGCGTCGCCCTTGTCCCCCGCGGCCTTTGCCGTCGCCGCCAGACGTTTCAGAAGGTAGTCGATTCCTTCTTGTGGGAAACACTGAATGCAATCGCGCAATCGTTCTTTCGAAAATCCTTCGCGTCTTTGATAGGCCACCCACGACAACAGCATGAAATAGTTCTGCCTTGACCGGCCAAGCCGGTCAAGGTGTTTCGCCGTCTCCAAAAATGGTTCAGAGACGGCTTGGACCAGTTCAACATTGAAAGAACTGCCGTCAAGGAAGAAACGCCAGCAAAGCAACGTGTCTTCCGTTCGATTGTTCCACCCCAACCAGGGAAGCAACAGATTTGAGGTCCATTCTTTTTCAAAAGTAAAGAGCCGGTCGGCATTCTGCATAAGAGCGGCCAGGATCGCTTGTCTGGTTGCTGGCGGAAGAGTCGAAGTCCCGTTGCAAACATTGGCAAACAGTTTTTGAATGTAGTCCCTGTTTCGGAGAGAAACCGAAACGCTCCTGTTCGCGGTAGGAACCCAGTACTCGAGGAGAGCCTCGGCGGTTTTCTTGGCAGGATGCTGTGAAAGCACCAAATACCGTTCTTCCTGTTCCTTTCCGGAGGTCCGATCCGGCTCTGCTTCCAACGATAGGATCAAATTGCACATAGACATAAATGGATCGCTGCACCCATCAACGGTCTCCGCTGATTTCTTTACCCAAGCCGCCAAAGAATCTCCCAAAGAAGCCAAGTTCTCGAATGTCATCGAGCGAAGAGCATCCTCAGTCTCTTTCGTCGGTTCCCGAACGGGAGTGGCGTCCGTCCAGGCGTCGATTGCTTCTTCCCATCTCGTTGGAAGCCAATCGCCCTCTTCATACACTTCGCGCAAGGCCGCGATGGCAACGTTCGGTTTGTTCGAGCAGAATTGCCGCCATGTGTCGACTCGATATTTGCAGTCGGATGGGTCGAACCGATTGGAGCTTGGGTTCTCACGCAGCCATATCTTAAGATCTTCCAACTTGTCGGGAGGATTGATGACGCGACGATTTTCTTGGTCATTGAGGTTCCAGCACCGGCAATGGGACGGAAACTCCTCGGACTGTTTCTTGTCCGTCCGAAGCGCCGGATTGGCTTTTACCGCCCGAGCAATCGTCTCTTCGCCCATACGGGAAAGGGAACCCGAGCCGTCGCGGAACTTCACGAGCCGAACCCAGCGCTCCTCGTCGATTCTCCATGGAGGGAAGTCAAAGATTTCGGACGGCCCCGACAACAACAACTTCTCAAGGAGCCGGCGATTGTGCTTCGAGAGACGCCCTGCCCGTTTCTTGAGAAGCTGGCAAACCTCTCTTTTGTAGGCATCCTTCCAGAGTATTTCCCTCTCTTCCCGCAAAAGCCAACGAATCCAATCCGAACCCGCGATGAGATCCGTTTCGGCAGCGGCGAAGAGGGCAAGGCGCCGAAATGCGGCGTGAGGAGAATCGATCCAACGAGCGACGATCTGTTTGGCTTCCCGAGGTACGTCTGCGGCCAGTTTCATCCAAATGTCGCGCAGCATCACGACAAGGAAAGTCCAGTTCCAGTCTCCGTATCTGGCTTTCGTTTGCGAAACGGAAATAAGCTGTTCGTCCATTTCGTCTTTCGAGTGCCCGATCATTTCCAGTTGCCGCAAGAACAACAGTGCCTTCAAAAGGGCCTTTTCAACGACTTCAAGGACTTCTCCCAGTTGCGATCCCGCCTTCTCCAACCACGAAGACCAATAACATTCCCAAATCGAAGCGTTCAAAGTGAGGTCGATTCCGCAGGAAAAGGAGAATCGGCGTCCATTGCGGGCGCGCGACATTCCTTCCAGCTTTGTATCGGAAAAGACAAAGACAGGTTCTATGATAGCGGACAGCAAATTGATCGAATATTCGATCCAGCCGTCCTTTTCGACCGAATTCTGAAGGAGATACAGATTGTCAGAAAACTCTCCCGTTCCAGTCTTCTTTTGAAGAATCAACTGCCACAACCAGCGCATCGTTTTGTCCGGGATGCCCTGCGGCCGGGTCGCGATATAGTCGTTTCGCGCCTTTTCGTTGTCGGCGCGCTCCAATTCTTGCGTATGATCCAGAGCCTCCTGAAGGGCCAGAAGGAACTGTTTGTTTGGAGGATGCCGCTGTGTCGCCGCCCAGATGAAAAAACGTTCGTTGTCCAGATGTTGGAAAAACCAATCCGCGAGGTTGCCGACGATAGGATCCCAGTAATCCGTTGCCGTCCTCGAATAGAATGACACCAATCCCGGCGCCGAATCCCGAGTCCACCGAGGGTGTTCGAAGAGACTGAATTGCGCGATCTCTTCCTTTTTTTCCGGCTCAGGAGTTTGGACGCCCAGCCATCTTCCGGCAGGAACCCTCGGTTTGACCAACTCTTCAAACCAGCTTTCGGGATACTCCGTCTGTGACTCCGCAAAGGTTTTCGCGGCTTGTCCCGTTGGATCGGACAAGGCCCAGACCATGCGCCCAACAAAATTGTTTTTCTCGGTGCTGGTTTGCGGATTCCAATGTGCGCATTCTTCGACAACTCCCCTGCGCCCAAGTGATCCTTCCCTCCACAGGGACGCCCATTTCTCCAGCGAGGCGTATAGATGGGCGTGGCATTCGGTTCCGTTCTTATCGAACACTTCATATGCAATGGGACGGATGCCCTTGGCCTCCCACGTTTGAATGTCCGGCGAACGAGAAAACGCGTAGTGAGTCCTTCCCGGTTCTCCGTTGAGCTTCGCCGCCGCAAGGGCGTCCGTCATGTAGCGGACGACCGGATCGCCGAGACTATATCCGACAAAGCAAACCGTATACTTCGCGAACAGATCGGCGAGAAATCGAGACGCCCATCGATCCACGAGATAGGCGGCTCCGAAATCTCCGCTTGTCAGGACGATCCGAGGAGGGTTCCCGCTCTTCGATTCCAAGAAGCCGTGCAAATATACGAGGCCGTTCCAATCGTTGTGGCGAAGCAAGGGAAGGTTCGGACCGATGTACTTTTCGTGTGCGTAGCCGCGCTGCTTCACCTCGCGTTGGAACAAACGGTCAAAATTCGTTGTGACCAACCGCAACCGACCGTCAGGCCCCCGTCCCAGATCAAGCAACGCCCGATGGATTTGCTTCGCCTCCGAAGACCTCCTGGTGCGCATCAGGAGGTCGCGCACTTTGTTGCGAACAATGCCGGGATCGGCCAATTTCTGTTCAAGGAGGAACAGGAGCCGGTCGGATGGTTCTTCCGGTTCGCCAGGCGTCGCCACGGGCAGCGTTTCCCCGATTGCTTCGTAGACACGAGAAACAAGACCGGGGAAGTCCGGTAGTCCCGCCGGACGAGAAATCCCCGAGCCGCAGAAGAAGACAAGCTCTCCCGTTTCCTGCAAACGGAACAGCTCTTCTGGAATGTCGGGACCTGATGCGAGAAGCTGCATTTTAAAATCCGTCAATGCGCCGAAACGAAGACATCCGGGTCGAAAGTTCGGATCGAAACATACCCTTTCCCCGCGTTGGAGCCGTGGGCGCCGAGGACGAGGTGGTCGAGGAGGGGGATGGCGTGGAGCCGGCCGACGGCGACGAGTTTGCGCGTAAGTTCAATGTCTTCTTCGCTCGGGTCCGGATCGCCCGATGGGTGGTTGTGGGCCACGATGATTCCCGATGCACCCCACCGTATCGCATCCCTGAACGCTTCGGACGGATCGACGACCGACGCGTCCTTTGTGCCGCGCGTGAGCTTGATCGGTTCGCAAAGCGGATGGTTTCGCCCGTCCAGAGGCAACACCCAGAAGTTTTCCTTGTCGTCGCCCATCGTCGCCACTTTCCGAAAGACGCGACAGGCATCTTCGCCGCTCCCGATGTGCATTCGAGTGACATCGTCCGGCTTCGTCTCATAGCCGCGCCGAACAAGCTCGAACGCCGCGGCCAGTTCCATCTGCTTCACGCTGCCGATTCCGAGAATGCGCCGGTCGGGATGCGTTCGATTGTATTCCCTGATGCGCGCCCGCAGCGTTCGCCAATCGGACCGGACGAACTCGCCCAGCGTTCCGAATGCGGATATAAGCCGCCTGGAAAGTTCAAGGACGTCGCAACCGGGTGCACCGGTGCGAAGGAGGATCGCCAGCAATGCTTCGTCGCGAAGATCGGCCGCGCTTGCAAACCGCCGCATCTGCTCCCGCGGCTTGAGCTCGGCCGCCATCTCCTTGAAGCCGTTGGCCATCGTCGACAGTCGCGTAGTTATTTCACCGCCGCTTCAATCAGTTCCTCCACGCGCGCCTTCGCGGCGGCAAGGAGGAATTCGGACTTTGCCGCCTCATCTTTTGACTTCTTGATCAGTCTCTTCACCTTGTTCGACAATTGCTTGTCAAACCTTGGTATTGGAAAATCACGAAGGTAATTTGCATCAATTGTTGGATACGAAGTACCACCACAATATTTTTCAAAAAGGCTCTTCACCATTCGAAGATAAAGCCAAATCACCTCGCGCCGCGATCTGTCTTCAATGTCGCAAACATAAAATGCTCCGCTGCATACATTCACTCCGTCCGGTAATTGATCATCCGCAATCGCAATCGCTCCTCGTGTGGGTCTTACTGTTGAAATCAATAATTCCCCTCCACGAAGTCTGATTTTGGCATTCGCGGGCAAAGCAGATGCATTAATCACGCTATAGGTATATCTTCCGTTGGAAATATCCACATCTCCAATTTCAGTGTAATTAACTGCGGCGGAAGACTTTTCAGGGCGGAAATTCACTTCGATTTTCCGAGAGATATCTCCCAACCGATCAAACCCAGACGGAAAGTGTTTTATCAAATCCAACAGCGGTTGATACTTTGCATGGAAGAACTCAGCATCGGCGCGACCTTCTCGCATCACATCGCTGAACTTCGTCGTGTACGACAATGGATGATCGAGCTTCAATCCCCCTTCGTTCAAGGAAGAAGATAGTAATGCTTGAGCCAAAGCGTAGGCAAGCAATGCCGACTTGCGGACTTTGTAAGCCTTCCGGACAAGTTCAGTAATTGTTTTTTGAATATCGGCATCGGGAACATAGACGTCGATTTTCATCAATTCAGATGCGCTTACATTCACCTGATTCGATGGCATTGCTCTCCGAACAATTTGCCGTCTTCCAAATGCTGTGTTCAGATAAACGGTCAAGTATTCAGGGCTAAGTTCATTTTGCTTTGTTCTGACTTTTACCAGATACGACGCAAAGACCATCTCTTCGCTTCCGTACCAGATTCCGGTTCGCCCGACATAGTTTATGTTCCCATTAGTCCGGCAAAATAGAATGTCACCGTCTTTCATGAAAAACGGAGCCGCTTCGCGACGTGATACATCGGCGCATTTCTCTGGGGTCTCAGAAAGAAAACAGTTGTCGATCTCGTTGAGTCGATAAATCGGGAATCCTCTGTCTTCTTGGTTCATAACAAGCGACATTCCATATTGTTTGTCGCTTGTAATTTGGCGAATCTTGCACCATTTTGATGGGTCAATCGGCTCAAATGAGAATCCCGGCCGATAAAACTCGGCCGCCCAGCGATTGTTTTTCACCGTGTCAGAAAACAGAACTGGGAACGAGACCATTAGTTGGCCCTCCAGAAGTTGAGGTTCTGTTCCTGCGCAAAGCGAACGAAGGCCTCAGCGATGCACAGTTTTTCTTCGGGTATTGTCGCGGCGTTCTTGAGTTCGGCCGGCGTAACGTCGAAGTTGACTAGGTCCTGGTCAATGACGAGCTGGCCGTTGGCGTCGCGCGCGGCGGCACCGTTCGGCTCCGTACGGTAGAGATATTCGCCGGAGTTGTTCTTGCCCCCTCGTTCGCTCACCGCCATGAAGATCGGGTAGTCGAGGCGCTTGGCCGCCTCGGCCGCGATCCAGCGGGAGCGAAGGGCCTCGATGGCGTAGCCTTCGTCGCGCATGAGTTCGAGTCGTCCGCGATTCGTCAGCATCCGCGCGTCGCGCTCCAGTTGGGGCAGCGCTTTTTCAATGCGCTTGAGCTCCGCCTTGATGGTACGAACCTCTTCCTTCTGGCGGTCCTTGAGCTCCCGGAGTTTCGTCCCGTAGGTGCTTCTCGCCTCCTTGACGAGTTGCGTCCGCTCGCCGCCGGAATGCCTCGCGCGGATGGACGCGATCTCCTTGTCCTGTTCGGATTTGAGGGCCTCAACGTCATTCTCGAGCGCGTGAAGCCGTTCTTCGAGTCCGTTGCGGCTCGTCTTGCATGAATCGATCTGGGTGACAAGGTCTGACAGGCGCTCTTCGGGCGTTGCCGGCGAGCCCTCCTCGTCTCCGTCCTCGGAATCCTCGTTCTCGGGCTCGCCGTAAAACTCGTTCATCACGTCGAAGATATCGTCGGGAACCATGTCGTCCGGTATCGTGAGCGGAAGTGTGTCGAGAAGCTCCTTCACTTTCGCGTCGTAGTCGGGACAGTCCTTCTCGACCTCCTTCTCCACCCGCTCGATTTCGGCCAGCTGCTCCTTCGTGTACTTCTGCACGACAAGGACGGATGTCTTCGTGCCGGTGTGGGGCTTGAAGGTGTTGCCGTGCAGGCCGACCACCGCCAGCAGCCGGGCGCGCTTGAGGATCCATTCGCGGATGAACGCGAGCGAGGAGTTGTTGAACTTTCCCTGCGGCAGCACGATGGCGGCCCGGCCGCCCGGACGCAGCATCTTCAGGATACGCTCGATGAAGAGGACGTCACGCTCCTCCTTCGGCGCCTTGCCGTCGCCGGCGCGCTTCAGGGCGGGCTTGGCGAGGTCGTAGTGCGCGAGCATCTGGCGGTCCTTGATCTCGCCGGCGAACGGGGGATTGGCGAGAACGACGTCGAACTTCAGCTCGTCGAAATAGGTCCACGCCTTTTCGTCGTCGTTGAGCGGCTCGTTTTCGGGGATCCTCACCGCGGTAAGCCTGCTGTCGCGCAACCCCTGCATGAGGCGTCTGCCGGAATTGTTCTCGAACCAGGACTTCGGCTCGATGCTACTAACGTCGGGGCCGAAAATGCGCGTATGACCATCCCCGGCGATAAGCATAAGTGCGCGCGATGTCTTGGCGGCGCGCGTTTCGAAGTCGATGCCCCAGAGATACTTCGAGGCATAGTTGCTCTTGCGGTCGGCACGGGTTCTGGAATCGCTCGCCGGGTAGCACCACTCCATCGCGTGGAGCAGGAAGCCGCCCGAACCGCAGGAGGGATCGATGACGTATTCGTTACGCTTGGGGTTGAGCATTCGAACGCACATCTCCACCACGGGCCGCGGCGTGAAGAACTGGCCCTTCTTCTTCTTCGCCTCGGTCGGAAGAAGATACTCGAAGGCGTCGTCCATGATGCGAAGGTTCGATCCCATCAAGCGGCAGTCCTCAATCGGGCCCACGCACACCTGGAGATGGCGCTTGGACAGCTCGATGTCCTCGCCCTCCTTGAAAATCCCCTGCCACTCCTCGCAGGCCTTGTGGAAAAGATCGTTGATGCGATCATAGGTGATTTCCTCGTCGAGAGCCTTGCGGAACTCCACCTTGTGGTCGGGGCGAACCTCCTCGGCCTGCTTCTCGTCCCAGATTTTCGCAAAGATGAGTTTGAATATCTCGTTGAACTCATCCTTCCCGCTGTCCGCAAGAACAAGCTCCTCGAGCTGTTCGATGATGTGCCTGAAGTTGAACTCGGTCTTGAGTTGGGACAGTGTGCGGGAGCTTTCCAGAACGTCCTTGGGCGCCTGCCCCTTGGCGGGGATGTCCGAAAGGGTGTCCTCGTAGTTGTTGGGGTAAGGGCGGTAGAGGATGACCCTGTCCAGTCCATTGGACCACACCGCGACAGGCGCGCCCTTGGCGTTCATATAGCTCTTGAGTTGTTCGATGCCGTCCTTGCGCTTCGGCTTCTTGCACTCGACGACGATTTTCGGAGTGTCCTTGACGTCGTTGGTGTAGACGATGATGTCGGCGGCCTTCGTACTGACCTCCGTTCCAAAGTTGACCGAAACCTCAAGACCGATTTCGTCAACGGAATAGTGGTAATGGTGGATGAGCTTGTAGACCCATAACTGGCGGACGATCTCTTCGGGATTTGCCTTGCCGCCCTCCACATAGACCTGAAGCTCCTCTGTGCCGGACATGAAAGGCACGAAGCTCTTGAGATAGTACTTCGTCTTTCCGGCATCCTTGCCGGAAGTGATCTCCTTCGGGTAGATGTTGAGAATCTTCTCAACCGGCTTACCGAGACCATCGAACTCCGAAAGCTGGTATTGAGTGTTCGGATCCTTGAAGATCGCATCGATGACTTCTTTGGTTGTCATGCTCATGTCTTTTAAGAGGTTTTACTGATTTACGGGCAAAAAAACTTGTGCGGCGGGGTGCCACGTGGATTGGGAGGATGATACCAGAACGTCACCACCGTCGCAAGGACGGACTTTCCTTTGTTGCAAGCGTTGCCCGCGAGTCTATATCGTGACCGAGAACGGCACGTTGCCTGGGGCAAACTGCTCATTCCCTCCACTCCTGCGGGATTTCGGGGAGGACGAATTCGTCCGGTAGGACGCGCGGGGCGGCGCGTTCGTTCGGAATCGAGAAAGAGGCGGGGTTGGGGGCGGGGCATGGAGGGTGTTTCGCGCGTTGCGCGCGTACGGGAGAAGAATCTACCACAACTCCGGGGAGGGCGAATGCAACAATTGTGCAACATTTTCGTGCTTGACTTTTGGCGTGGAACGAGTCGCGAGGGCGCCGGCGCAGGTCGCGCATAGCGCCGTTGTGTGGCGGGGTGGAGACCCCGCCACGGCGGCGCCCGAGAGACTACATCCGCGCCTTGAGTCCGGCGATTTCCGAGGGGTCCATCCTCGTGAAGCCGAAGCACTTCCTGCCGAGGTCCTTGAGGGAGGCGCCGATCAGGTACAGCTCCCGGTCGTCGATGACGAGGAAGCGGTCGTGGAAGTTCTCGCGGAAGCGGACGGACAGCGTCGGATACTGGGCGTTGAACCTGGCGACGTCGGCCGGGAGGATCTTCGGGCGGGGATTGCCCTGGCGGTCCCGATGCTCCGACGTGACGACCGTGAGCGCGACGCCCTTCTGCTTGGCGGCGAGCATGTCCAGCGTCTCCACCGTCGCCCAGTTGTCGACGAGAACGAGCGACTGCTTCGCGCTCTTCACGAGCTTGGTTGAGCGCCTTTGTCGCAACGCCGTACAATTCGGCAAGATCCCGAAGCGAGATACGACGGGATGCGCGCAACGGAAGGGCCGTTGCGCGCATTTCTCGAGGGAGCGGCTACGCTACTTCGCGTCGGGGAGGAGGAGGCCGAGGACGGCCATGTCGAGGGCCTGGTGGCTCACCATGCCTTCGTTCATCGCGAGGGCGAAGGTCGCGTCGACGAAGTTGTGGAGGGT
>JAEEGL013847069.1_pt1 | contig 14075 bp, 12 predicted proteins | sample 9134231 | NCBI WGS metagenome assembly JAEEGL01 (sample SAMN16246548, study PRJNA631951) | gut metagenome | biome: gut microbiome; feature: rumen; material: fiber-attached | host: Bos | place: Iran: Karaj | collected 2018-10 | reverse complement strand
CCGTCGCCCAGGAACTGCTTCTTCTCCATGCCGAAGTTGTGGCAACGATGCTCCTTGAACATGTCGTACTCCTCGAACGATCCTTCGTCGAGCAGCATCTCTATACGCTCACGAGCAGTGTACTTACCACGGTCGTGCTGTTTCTGAATTGCTTTCTCACCACCACCGAGACGGGCCTGTTCGCGCTTCTCGAGGAGTTGCTTGATTTTTTCTAGTTGTTTGCTCATTGTTGTTATTGAAAGTTTGGAATTTTACTCAGGATGTTCGCAAAGCTCTGTCAGGATGCCACAGGTCGACTTCGGGTGAAGGAATGCGATGTTTAGACCCTCGGCGCCTTTGCGGGGAGCCTGGTCGATGAGGCGCACGCCTTTCTCGCTCACCTCGGCGAGTGCATTGGCAACGCCATCCTCTATACAGAAGGCCACATGGTGGACACCTTTGTTGCCTTTGTCAAGCCATTTCTGGATGGTGCTCTCGGGGGATGTCGGCTCCAGAAGCTCCAGCTTCACTTCACCACACTTCAGGAAGGCCGTCTTTACTTTCTGGTCTTCCACCACCTCTGTCGCATAACACTCTAAGCCCAGTACTTCCGTGAAGTATGGCAGGCTTTCCTCAATGCTCTGAACAGCAATGCCCAGATGCTCAATGTGCGAAATCTTCATATCGTCTTAAATTAGATAGTTTGATTATTGATGTGCAAAGTTACAAAAGATAAATGAAATACCACCTTATATTTCGTTTTTTTTTAGAAAAAAGAGTTTGTTGCTGATTGTTCCGCAACAAACAGGATAAATATCCTTATAAAATGCACTTATTGGAGTTCTATTGTGACCTTTCCGCTGATGAGTCTGCCCGTCAGGTAGTTGGGTACAGCCCACTGACGACTGCTGACATCTGCCACCCAGTAGTAACTGTTCACGTTGGAGATGCCGAACAGATTGAGGCAGTCGAGACCGAGCCAGATGCTACGGATACCCTTCTTGTCCTTGAGTGCTCGATAACTCATGCCGATATCGGCCCTTTTGTAGGCTGGCGCCCTGAACTGCTGTGCCTCGAGTCCACGGTGAGGAGCACCGAAAGGCAGTCCGTCGGCATAGGCCAGTCGGAGGGTCATGCGCCAACGGTCTGTACCAGGGAAATAGTCGGTGAAATGCATGTTTACCGCCCAACGCTGGTCGGTGGGCAGGGGGATGCTCGCTCCGTTGAGTCTCTGGCGTGTGTCCATCAGTGAAAGCGTGAGCCAGGAGTCTGTGCCTGGCACGAACTCACCATAGAGCTTCATGTCGAGACCTGCCGCACGACCAGAACAGATGTTTTCGCCGTAGTAGGTCACCTTCACGTTCTGTACGTTATAGGGAATGAGATTGGACAGGGCTTTGTAGTATACCTCTGCCGTGAACTTGAAGGGGCGGTTGAGCATCTTGAATCGATAGTCCATGGCGGCGATGAACTGAAGCGACTGCTGACTCTTGATCTTCTCGTTGAGCGTGGCCGTTGTCATCCCGTTCGTTGTCATCGTGTCGCGCATCTCCTTATAGAAGGGGGCCTGGTAATAGAGGCCTGTAGCCAGCCGGAAGGTACAGTCGCTGTTGAAGGCGGGGATGATGGCCAGTGAGGCTCGTGGTGAGACGATGGTCTCTTTGCTGAACGACCAATTGGCCAGTCTTATGCCGTAGTTCAGCGTGAAGTAGTTGTCACCCCGACTGAAACGGTAGTTGTCTTGGATGTAAGCCTCTATCCTGTGACTCTTCACGTTGTTCCTGGCAGATAGCGTGTATATCAGATCCAGTCTGTCGGAGGAGTGGGGGATGGAGTAGCCGCTGGAGTCGCGCATCTCGTACTCTCGTGACAGTTCTCTGATATGCTCGGTCTTGTAGGTGATGCCTGTCTCTATGCTGTGCTGGCGTGTTCGGTGTGTACCTGTCAGTTTCAGACTGACGACATCGGCCTTCAGATAGTTTCTGGCATGTTCCATGTAGGTGCCAACGCCCAGACTCTCTTGTGTCTGTGCATCATCAAGCCAATATTGTCCCCTGATATCGTAGCATTCGCTCTCCTTGGTGTGAAAAGCAGATGTCAGGAATTTTATAGTTGTTGATGCCCCGATGTGGCGCGTGATTCCTAGGGCACCGAAGAAGGTACGGAAAAGGTCCTTCTCCTGACCGTCGAAGTAAACCTTGAACGACTTGGCATCTGCCAGTGTACCAAAGCTGGTCTCACGGTCTTCCGGCTTGAAACGATAGCGGTTCTCTGCGATATTACCAATAAAATCCAGTGCCCATCTTTTGTTTGGGATATACGTAATATATGTTTGATAGTCAATATGATGAGGTTTGTATTCTCCAGTTGTTTCTAACGAGCCTAACAGGTAGCGGTTTGTCTTGTATCGGATGCCATGACTCATGGAGAAACGACGGTTGCCCATGCCTACATAACCACTGGCCCCCAAGAGAGAGGCCGTGACGGCGGCTTCATACTGCCGAGGTTGACGGTAGGTGATGTCGAGTGCCGACGACATCTTGTCGCCATATTTCGCTTCGAAGCCACCAGTCGAGAACCCCACCTTCTCCACCATATCGGAGTTGATGACGGAGAGTCCTTCCTGTTGCCCGCTACGGATCAGTAGCGGACGGTAGACCTCGACGCCATTGATATAGACGGAGTTCTCATCGAAGGAACCGCCACGTACATTGTACTGTCCAGACAACTCATTGTGAGTAGACACGCCAGCCTGTTGCTGTACCAGTTCTTCCACGGCATTGCCCGTCGTTGAGGGCGCTTGACGGATAGCCTTGGTGTCGAGCTGCTCCGTCTGCGAGGTCTGTCGTCGGCGCTCCGTGATGACCACCTCCTGCAGGGCTTCCATAGGCTGCATCACGATCTGCACCTTCATCTTCCCTCTCGGGTTGCGGAACACCCGTTTGCGGGGCGCATAGCCAACCATCGAGAAACGTACTTCCACAGAGTCGGCCGACTGCAGGTCGATGGAGAACTCACCCTTGAGATTGGTCATCGTCACCTTCCCTTGTCTGGGACAGCTCACCGTCACCAGTTCCAGAGCGTGCTCCTCGTTGTCGACGACCCTGCCTCTCAGCGTAAAGTCATCGGCCATCACGACAGTACATGCCATGAACATGACCGCCAACAGCAGATATCTGGGAAATGTATGTTTCACTGGTATTATAACGCTCGAACCTTCGCTTTATTGTGTTCACCGTGAATTGTGAATACGATATGACATTTCCCGTCCCTGCTGGTCATGCGACCAGAAGGGGCGGGAAAAAGCATTGCTGGACTGCTCCTATCTGATGAAGTTCATGAAGGTGTGCCTTTCCTCGCGGGTGGGCGCGGTCGGGCCGTCGGCATGGATCTTTTCCAACAGCCAGGCCATGTTATTGCCCAGGGTGCGCATGGTCTGCATACCCTCTGTATCGAGTTTTGCCTCGCCCTTGCCGGCGCCATAGGCAATATTCCAATACTGGGAGGTGACCACAGGCATGTTCATCATCTCGAACATCATGTTCATGGTCTGTAGAGTGGCCGTTGCACCGCCACGTCTGCAGACTGCAACTGCTGCGGCTGGCTTGTTCTGTACCAGATGCCCCGACGAGTAGAATAAACGCTGCATCAGTGAAAGCACGCCACCATTGGGTTGGCCGTAATAGACTGGTGTGCCGACGATGAGGGCATCGGCCTCTGCCATTTTCTGTATGATCACCTGGCAGAGGTCATCGTCGAAAACACACCCCTTGCCGTCGTTCTGATAGCAGCCGCCGCAGTTGATGCACATGCGGACGGGCTTCCGTCCAATCTGAACGATTTCCGTCTCGATACCATGTTTCTGTAGTTGGCTTTCGATCTCTTTCAGACAACAGAAGGTATTGCCATCTGGTCTCGGACTGCCATTGATCATCAGTACACGAAGTGAACCGTTAGACTGCTTCGGAAGAGCCGAAGGGGTAGGTGTCGTCTCGTCTTTCAGCAGTCCTGAGTTCTTGGCCCGGGTAATCATCGCTGCAACTGGTGCTGAAACGGCTGTGCCTGCTGTGGCATAAGCCGTCTTCTTCAGGAATTCTCTTCTGTCCATAGTTCAATCAAGTATTTTCTGCAAATATAGTTATTATTGTTCATATGTCAGAATGATTATGGCTTCTTTTATTGTTTTTTCACTGCTGATATCGGGGGATGGTCACCCCAGAGGCAAATTCATCCGGAAGTCCGTCGTATATAGCATGAATAGGCGTTTCCGACGTTTGTCATGAGATCGTCTGTGAACTTTTGCGAACAGAATGAATAATTGCAAACTATTGCGAACGAAAAACTTTGGATGTTTCGTTTTTTCTTCGTACATTTGCGCTATGATTTATGAACTGATCATAGGAATACTTGTTTATGCCGTACTGTTTGTCGTGACGATACAGAGCAGTCGTCGTAGGGTACTGACCTTACAGGATAGAATAGATAAGGTACGCGCTTTACAGGAAATGCAACAGGCTCAGAGCCGACAGAATATCGAACGAAACGAGAAGAAGATCAAGGAACTGGAGTTGCTGTTGCGTAAACTGGGCGACGAGAATTCGCTGTTGCGACTGGAACTCGAGGAGAAGAAAGCCACCCTTGACTATCATAATAAGGTGGCGATTATCGAACAGGAGAAACGCGAACAGGCTGAGACGTCTATCATCTCTTCGCCTGTCAGTCACAAGATACAGGAATGCCTGAACAGTGGACGGAGTCTTTCCCATCGGGAATGGGCCGAACTGGCGGAACTCGTGGACAGCATCTATACGGGTTTTACGGAGAAACTCTACAGTCTCTATCGTCTGTCGGAACAAGACTATCACGTCAGTCTGCTGACCAAGGTGCGTATTCAGCCCAAGGATATAGCGCAGCTGACGGCCCACTCGAAGGAGAGTGTGGCCTCTACCCGCAGCCGACTCTATCAGAAGGTGTTCGGTCGGAAAGGTTCATCAAAGGATTGGGATGATTTTATATTATCACTTTAAAATAAGGTTATATGATTGATTATTTTGCACAACACTTGTGGCAGATGTGGGCGGTGATAGCCGTCGTCTGTCTGATCCTGGAGCTGACGGCAGGCGACTTCTTTATCATCTGCTTCTCCGTGGGCGCGGCCTTTGCTGCTATCGTGGCGGCCCTTGGCTGTAGCATCTATATCCAGTTACTGGCCTTTGCCGTATTCTCGCTCATCTGCCTCTTCTGGGTGCGACCTCTTGCCAAACGCTATCTGCATAAAGGCGAGGATCGTCGTGTGAGTAATGCCGACGCTCTGATGGGGCGTCAGGGTAGAGTGGTGGAGACCGTCAAGGCTGATGGCTTTGGACGTGTGCAGATCGATGGCGATATCTGGAAGACTGTTACCAATGAGGCTCAGGATATCCCCGAGGGAGCGAACGTGCGTGTCGTCGGACGTGAGAGCACTATTATCACTGTTGAGACGCTGAAGACTGAAGGTCACGAGCATGCTTAACAACAAAAAGTCATTCAAGATTATACTAAATCATTAAATAATTAAAAGCTATGGACATTATGACTTATGTATTTATTGCCATCGTCATACTGGTGATTATCTTCGCCAAGATGGCATTGGTGATCATTCCCCAGTCGGAGACGAAAATTATTGAGCGTCTGGGACGCTATTATGCCACGCTCCAGCCGGGTATCAACATTATCATTCCGTTTATAGACCAGGCTAAGTCGATCGTGGTACTCAGTCATGGCCGTTACATGTATTCGACAACCATCGACCTGCGCGAACAGGTCTATGACTTCCCGAAACAGAACGTCATCACGAAGGACAACGTGCAGACCGAGATCAATGCACTGCTCTATTTCCAGATTGTGGATCCCTTCAAGGCTACCTACGAGATCAACAACCTGCCTAACGCCATCGAGAAACTGACGCAGACAACACTGCGTAACATTATCGGCGAACTGGAGCTCGACGAGACGCTGACGTCGCGCGACACCATCAACAAGAAACTGAGTGCTGTGCTCGACGATGCCACAGACAAGTGGGGCGTGAAGGTGAACCGCGTAGAGCTGCAGGATATCACTCCTCCCGACTCTGTGCTCACGGCCATGGAGAAACAGATGCAGGCCGAGCGTAACAAGCGTGCGCAGATTCTGACTTCTGAAGGACAGAAGGCAGCAGAGATCCTGGCTTCTGAGGGTGAGAAGACCGCCATCATCAACAAGGCTCAGGCCGCCAGAGACCAGGCTATCCTCGAGGCTGAGGGTGAGGCCCAGGCTCGTATCCGTAAGGCAGAGGCAGAGGCCAAGGCCATCGAACTGATCACGGAGGCTGTGGGCAAGTCGACGAACCCCGCTAACTACCTGCTGGCTCAGAAATATATCCAGATGATGCAGGAACTGGCTGAGGGCGACAAGACCAAGACGGTGTACCTGCCATATGAGGCCACGAACTTGCTCGGTTCGATCGGTGGCATCAAGGACTTGTTCAAAGCAGAATAGTTTTTGCATAAAATCGCAGATTCCGCGGATTATACAGAAAAAAAGAAAAATTATTCTGTGAAGCCTGCGGAATCTGCGGTTATTTTTGTATCTTTGCGCCCAATTAGATTTAGACTGTATGGTACATAATATCTTTAAGGGATTGGGCATTGCTCTTATTACCCCGTTCAAGGAAGACGGCTCCGTTGACTATGAGGCTCTCTTGAGACTTCTCGACTATCAGTTGAACAACGGTGCCGACTTTCTTTGTATTCTAGCTACAACCGGTGAAACCCCAACATTGAATGCTGAGGAAAAGCAGAAGATCAAGGATCTGGTTGTTGAAAAGGTACAGGGACGCGTGCCTATCCTCATGGGATGTGGAGGCTATAATACAGCCGCTGTGGTAGAAGAGCTGAAGACGGGCGATTTCCGTGGTGTGGATGGTGTTCTCAGTGTCTGTCCATATTACAATAAACCGTCTCAGGAAGGACTCTATCAGCACTTCAAGGCCATTGCTGCCGCAACGAAACTGCCTGTCGTGCTCTATAATGTACCTGGTCGTACGGGTGTAAACCTGAAGGCTGAGACTACGGTGCGTCTGGCTCGCGACTGTCAGAATATCGTGGCTATCAAGGAAGCTAGCGGTAACCTGGAGCAGGTTGACGAGATTATCAAGAACAAACCGAACGACTTTGATGTGATCTCAGGCGACGATTCTTTGACGTTCCCGATGATATCGTGTGGTGCTGTCGGTGTGATCAGCGTCATCGGCAACGCACTGCCTAAGGAATTCTCTAAGATGATTCGCCTGCAGATGCGTGGCGAGTATGATCCTGCCCGTAAAATCCATCATCGTTTTACCGATCTCTTCTCTCTACTCTTCGTCGACGGAAACCCTGCGGGCGTTAAAGCGATGCTGAGTGAGATGGGCTTTATACAGAATGTGCTGCGTCTGCCGTTGGTACCGATGCGTATCAGCAATATGCAGCGTATGGTTGAGATTCTCAGAGAACTGAAAATATAATAACGATGGAGAACAAGGTCATTCATGAGATCACGCCCTTGATGGGTAAAGATGTGCTCTACATTGCTGACCGCCGCAAAAAAGAGTTTACTTATCCCATCCATAATCATGAGGTTTACGAGTTGAACTTCGTGGAGCATGCTGCTGGTGTGCGTCGTATCGTGGGCGACTCCAATGAGGTAATCGGAGAGTATGATCTGGTGCTTATTACCAGTCCTGATCTCGAGCATGTGTGGGAACAGAACAACTGTACAAGTGAGGATATCCGTGAGGTGACGGTACAGTTTGATATCGATTTCAGTGAAAGCGGTATATTCGCGCGTAATCCCTTCAACTCCATGAAGAAGATGATGCTTGAGGCTCGGAAAGGTCTCTGTTTCCCGATGACAGCTATCATGCGTGTCTATCAGCAGATCGATTCTCTGAGCAGCATCAAGGATGGCTTTTATGCCTTTACGCAGTTCCTGACAATCCTGTATGAACTCTCTAAGTGCGATGGCGCACGCACGCTCTCGTCCAGCAGCTATGCTAAGGTAGAGGTGTCTAGTGACAGTCGTCGGGTGCAGAAGGTGAAGAACTTCATCGATCAGAACTATAAAGACGAGATACGCCTGTCGCAGGTTGCCGACATTGCCGGCATGAGTCCGTCTGCTTTCAGTCGTTTCTTCAAACTCCATACGGGTAGGAACCTCAGTGAGTATATCATCGACCAGCGTCTTGGATATGCCAGTCGTATGTTGGTCGACAGCACCCACTCAATAGCCGAGATTGGCTTCAGTTGCGGCTTCAATAATCTGAGTAATTTTAATCGTATTTTCAAGAAACGAAAAGGGTGCAGTCCCTCTGAATTCCGCGAAAATTACCATAAAACAAGGATAATCGTATAGGTTTTCAGACGAATATCAATTTTTTTTGAAAAAAGTTCAGAAAAGATTTGGTCAGTTCGGAAAAAGTATGTACCTTTGCATCCGCAAATCAGAAATGATTGCGACAACAAAACGGAATTTGGTTCCGTAGCTCAACTGAATAGAGCATCTGACTACGGATCAGAAGGTTGTGGGTTTGAATCCCGCCGGAATCACAAAGAGAGGTTTTTACCTCTCTTTTTTTTGTATATCCGATTATTCTTTGTAACTTTGCAGCAATAGATACGGAAACAATGGAAGATTCAGCATTAAACAGATATTTGGACGAAATCGGTAAGGAGTCGCTGCTTTCCGATGAGCAGGAGCGTAAGCTCTCCGAACGAATCCAGAATGGCGACCAACGGGCACTCTCTAAGCTCGTGGAGGCAAACCTGCGGTTTGTCGTCTCTGTTGCTCGTCAGTATAAAGGCAAGGGGGTGGCGATGGAAGATCTTGTCAGTGAGGGAAACATCGGACTGATGAAGGCTGCTTCGAGATTTGATGCATCGAAGGGTGTGCGGTTCGTGAACTACGCTGTGGCTTATATCCGTCAGCAGATGGAGAAGGCCATTGATCAGCAGGCTGGTCTCTACCAGGTGCCGAAAGATGTGAAAGACGAGCTGCAGGCCCGTCAGCAGAGTGTGCCACTCTCTGTAGATGCACCGCTCGGTCATCGTGCCAACATGAGCCTCCTGTCTGTTTTGGTGAATCAGGATGCGCCGTTGGCCGATGAGCGGGTACATTCAGAGACTGTTGAGGCTGCTGTGGAGTATGCCTTGGAGACTTTGGATGCAAGGGAGAGGAGTGTGGTTAACGCTTTCTTTGGCATCGGGCAAGAGCATGAGACGATGGCTGAGATTGCTGAAGACCTGAACATAAAGCGTGAACGTGTCCGTCAAGTCCGTGACAAAGCCATACGTAAGCTCCGTAAAGCCTATAAGGACCGCTTGCGTGAACTGAAATAGCAAACCTCTTTATATTGTTATTTGATAATAGCACTCCAGCCACCGCCAGGAGCCAGACGAATGTTTATTTGTTTGTCTTTCATCACTTCTATCTGTGTCTTCACGTAATCTGTGGCATCACGGTCGGCATTCACTCCGTCGGCAAAGATTTCTGCCTGGTGGGTACCCTCGCTGAGCATAGACAGTGGGATGGTGAGTTCACGCGGTGTCCAGTTGGTCATAGCTGCAATATACCATGTCGACCCCTTGCGCTTAGCTATAACAGCGTATTCGCCTAACACTCCATCGAGTGCCACAACCTCATCGAAGATTGTTGGGATCTGACTGATAAAATCAGTGGTCGACTGTTCGCGTTCATACTTCGTCGGTGCATCAGCAAGCATTTGAAGAGGTGCGTCGAAGATGGTGTACATTGCCACTTGATGGGCACGAGTGCCCTGACTCATAGGATGGTCGTTGTTACCAAAGAACTCTGCGCGTGTTGCGTTGGTCATCGCGCCAGGGGTATAGTCCAACGGTCCAATCAACTGACGTAGATATGGAATCGATACATCATAGCGTGGTTGATCGTGCAGTGGACCGTCACCGACTCTCGGTTCCCACTTTGAATTTTCCAAACCCTTTACCCCTTCAAAGTTGACAATATTCGGGAATGCCGTTTGTATGCCCGTAGGACGGTAGCCATGGAAGTCAAGCAACAAGTGGTTTTTTGCAGCACATTCGGCAATCTTCCATGCAGAGCGCATGACCGTCTGGTCATCACGGTCGAAGAAATCCACCTTAAAGCCTTTTACGCCCAATGAAGCATAGTATTTGAAATCGTCTTCAGTATGATTGATGCAGTTGCGCCAAGAAGTCCAGAGTATAATTCCAACGCCTTTCTTTTCTGCGTAAGGCAGAAGACTGAGTAGGTCGATGTCTGGATTCAATTCTGAGCGCAGGCTCTCGTCGGTGCTCCATCCTTCGTCGATAATAATGTACTCAAGATGGTTGCGGGCTGCAAAGTCGATATAATAACGGTAGGTGTCGGTGTTCATGCCGGCACGGAAGGGAACACCTGTCAGCATGGTGGCATTCCACCAGTCCCATGCTACCTTACCTGGACGGATCCATGAGGTGTCTTTAAGTTGACAAGAAGGACCAAACCGCTGTGGAAGACGGGCATTGAGCAAGTCCTTGTCCTGTTCTGTGACCATAACGATACGCCAGGGTAGTGAGCCTTTCACATCCTTGGCAATATAACTGGCTCGCGCTGTCGGCACCAGGTTTAGACGGGCATAGCCGCTTATCTCTTCGCGAGTTGGAACAGGGGCGAAACAGGCTTTCAGTCCGTGTTCTCCATTTCTAAGCAGGAACATGCCCGGATAGTCAACAGCTCCCATATCAGCGATGACAGCTAACTTGTTTTGCGGCAGTCTGACAGCTAAGGGGTTGATGGCCAAAGAGTCTTTGAACATGGCTGATAACGGCTGCTCATTGTAATAGGATTCAAAACTGAAACTATAGCGTTCTCCGCTTCTATTGTCGTTGATGTAAGGAATGAAAGCCGGATAGTCGGCCAAGAAATTGAACTCTGCAGTCTCGCTGTCGATCGTGATGGGGCGTTTTCCAATAATGTGGATGCGGTATGCCGCAGCATCGTTGTCGGCACGGAACTCCACGCGATATTGCCTGTTGCTTATCATGGCGGTGTTCTTCGTAACCTTACCATCCATTTTCTGGAGCGTGCCGTTCAGACCGATTTCCGAAGGTGCTAGTACCTGTGTCGTGCCATGATTAACTTCCCATGTCAGTTTTTGTTGGTTGGCATGGATCTTGATAAATAATTTACCGTTTGGTGATGTAACGGTGAAATCCTTTGCTGCCGCACTCATGGTGAATGCGGTTACCATTAGTAGTGCAATTGTTTTGGTTTTTTTCATTATCATTTATGATTTGATATTATCTGCAAAATTACGGAAAAAAGCTGATATTACCTCCTGGTATTGTGAAAATGTGCTCTATTTAATCATCTGTTACCATTGCCATTAGATGAACATGGCTATATTTCCTTCGGAAATGAGTGATGGAGATATTTCCTTATTGGATAAGGAAGATATCTCCATCATACATAGTTGCTACCTATATGAAACGTAGAGCTTATTTGATCAGATCGACACTTCGTTTAAGGAAACGGTCGAGGGCTTCGCCCTTCAGCATGCCGTTCTGTAACAGAGCCAGGTCGATAAGCTGGTGAACGATATCGTTGTCTTTGGCATAATCGGCTATCACCTGCTGTTTCTTATCCTTCTGCTCCTGTACAGCCTTCTCGGCCTCAGCCTTCTGGTCTTTATCCTCCTGAGTCAGTTCGTCGTACTTTTTCTTGTCCTGTGACTGTCGGATGGCGGCCAGGCGAGCCTCTTGCCCCTTCAGTTCACTGATGATAGGCTTCAAGGCCTCTGCTGTGGCACTCTCACTATCGCTGAGCACCTTCTTGACCAGCGGATGGTCGCTATTAAGTACGATGTTAAAGGCATCAGGCATCTGACCGTAGAAGTTCATGCCCGACTGGAAGCGACTCATCTCCTTCATACGACGCATATACTCGTTTTGCGTGATGATTACCGGACGAGCCTCTGTACCGAGGGCGTCAACCTGTACCATAAACTCTGCCTTCTCGATCTTCGGCAACTGTGATCGGAAAACGGCTGACAAATTGTCACTCTGCTCTTCCGTGAGATCAGACTTCGGTGCATCGGCCTTGACGATCAGTCGATCGATGATATCTGAGTCGACACGTGTGAAGCGGCTCTTCTCGAACTTCTGTTCCAGGGTCTGAATGGTGGGAACGTCGAGCTGACCGTCGAGCAACAGAACAGAATAGCCTTTATCCTGAGCAGCCTTAATATATGAGTACTGTTCCTCTTTGTCGGTGGCATAGAGGTAGACGAGCTGGTCGTCCTTGTCTTTCTGGTTGGCCTCAATGAGCTTCTTGTATTCCTCGAAAGTGAAATACTTACCCTCTGTATCTTTCATCAGGGCGAAGTCCTTGGCACGATCGTAGAAGCCATCCTCAGAGAGAATACCGTAGTTGATGAAGAGCTTTAGGTCATCCCATTTTTCCTCATACTGCTTACGGTCTTCCTTGAAGATGCTCTGCAGGCGGTCGGCCACCTTCTTGGTAATATAAGTGGAGATCTTCTTCACCTCACGGTCGCTCTGTAGATAGCTACGACTGACGTTCAATGGAATATCCGGTGAGTCGATGACACCGTGGAGCAGTGTCAGGAACTCGGGTACGATACCTTCCACTTGATCGGTGACGAATACCTGATTACAGTAGAGCTGGATCTTGTTGCGCTGCAGGTCGATGTTAGACTTGATACGGGGGAAGTAAAGGATACCCGTGAGGTTGAAGGGGTAGTCGACATTCAGATGAATCCAGAACATCGGCTCGTCGCTCATGGGGTAGAGCGTACGATAGAACTGCTTGTAGTCCTCGTCCTTCAGGGTAGAAGGAGTCTTCGTCCACAAAGGCTCAACGCTGTTGATGATATTATCTTCGTCGGTGTCGACTTGCTTGCCGTCTTTCCATTCCGTCTTCTTGCCGAAGGCAATGGGTACGGCCATAAACTTGCAATACTTGTTCAGTAGGCCCTCCAACTTATACTTGTCGAGAAACTCCTTGCAGTCGTCGTCAATATACAGGATGATATCTGAGCCATGGTCGGCACGCTCTGCATCATCGATCTCGTAGGCAGGACTACCATCGCAACTCCATTTTACGGCTTTTGAACCTTCCTTGTACGACTTGGTGATAATCTCTACTTTCTTTGAGACCATGAAAGAGGAGTAGAAACCGAGTCCGAAGTGACCGATAATATTGTTGGCGTTATCCTTGTATTTCTCAAGGAAGTCGCTTACGCCTGAAAACGCAATCTGGTTAATATATTTTTCGATCTCGTCTTCTGTCATGCCGATACCATGGTCGCTGATGGTGATAGTGCCCTTGTCGGTATCGAAGTTCACACGGACAGTCAGATCGCCCAACTCTTCCTTATAGTCACCTTGTGCGGCGAGTGTCTTCAGCTTCTGGGTCGCATCGACAGCGTTGCTGACCATCTCACGGAGGAAGATCTCATGATCGGAATAGAGAAACTTTTTGATAACGGGGAATATGTTCTCGGTTGTAACCCCGATGTTACCTTTTTGCATAAGTCTTATCTGTTTTTACTATTAGCTATTTGCTGTTGGCTATCGTTATGCAAATAGTGTGCCAAAAAAAGACTCCCGACAAATGCCGGGAGTCTATTATAGAGAGGAGTAGGGGATATTATTCGCCCTTCTCCATCTTAGCCTTCAGCTCAGCCAGTGCATCGATGTCACCGAGTGTGGTGCTTGCTGCAACATTCTCGATCTTCGGAGCATCGTCCTTCTTAGCGCGGGTGGTCTTCTTAGCAGCAGCCTTCTTCTCCTCACGAGCGGGATCCTCGAAGGTGCGGCTGTGAGACAGGATGATGCGCTTGCTGTCCTTGTTGAACTCAATCACCTTGAAGGGCAGAGTCTCACCGAGAGTAGCCTGTGAGCCATCCTCCTTGACGAGGTGCTTAGGTGTAGCGAAGCCCTCAACATTCTCCTCGAGAGCAACCACGGCACCCTTCTCAAGCAGCTCAGTGATCTTACCAGTGTGAACAGAGCCAACGGTGTACTTCTCCTCGAACACAT
>JAEEGL013449692.1_pt1 | contig 14075 bp, 14 predicted proteins | sample 9134231 | NCBI WGS metagenome assembly JAEEGL01 (sample SAMN16246548, study PRJNA631951) | gut metagenome | biome: gut microbiome; feature: rumen; material: fiber-attached | host: Bos | place: Iran: Karaj | collected 2018-10 | reverse complement strand
GTGTGGACAGCAAGAAGGGTGGTGACATCCTGGGACGTGCTGCCTACTATGAGAAAGAAGGTAAGGGCGTTGACCTGCCTTTCCCCAAGCTCTTTGGCCGTTTGGCAGATGCCACCATTGAGAAATACGGTCTGGATCAGGAACGTTATCTGAATGCCCTGGCCAAGATCTCTTGCATCAATTACGCCAATGCAAAACGTAATCCGCTGGCTCAGACCCGCAAGTGGTTTATGAGCTATGAAGAGGCCACGCATCGTGGAACCGAGAGTAACCCCAATGTGGGAGGACTCCTGGGTGTATCAGATTGTTCACAGGTAACAGATGGTGCTGCTGTAGTAATTCTTTGCTCTGAGAAGTACCTCAAGGAGAAAGGTCTTGAAGGAAAAGCTTTTGTGAAAGGCTATGGCCACCGCACGGCTCCTTTGCTCTTTGACAAGAAGATTGCAGACAATGCCAATAGCGAATACGTTCTGCCTTGGACACGTCAGGCTTGCTTGGATGCTTACAAACGTGCCGGCTTGACCGTTGATGACATTGACGTGTTTGAAACCCACGACTGCTTTAGCAGCTCTGAGTTTGCAGCCATCTCTGCCTTTGGTATTGCAGAGCCCGGTAAGGAATGTGAAGCTGTGGAGAATGGTGTGATTGCTTTTGAAGGAGCCAAGCCCATCAATCCCTCTGGCGGTTTGATTGGTTGCGGACATCCAGTAGGAGCCTCCGGTGCCAGAATGTTTGTTGACTTGTATAAGCAGGTTACTGGCAAAGCTGGACGCTATCAGGTGAAGGGGGCAAAGAATGGCATGATGCTGAATATTGGCGGTAGTGCTACAACGAATTATGTGTTTATAGTTGGTCAATAATGAAGTTAGACAAATTTTCTGGGACTAATGTAAGAATTAGTCCAACAGCTAAGATTGGAAAGGATGTCAAGATAGGTGATAACACCATTATCTATGACAATGTAGAAATTGGTGACAATACCATTATATGCAATGATTGTGTTTTGGGAGAACCTCTGAATGCCTACTACTCCGATATGGAGAATTACGAGAATCCGAAGAGTGTGATAGGTCCGAATTCTCTGATTCGTAGTCACGTTATCATTTATGCGGACAATGTCTTTGGCGAAGGATTACATATTGGACACAGGGCGACCATCCGTGAAAATACCCGTTTCGGAAGTCATTGCAGTATTGGTACGCTTTGCGATATTCAGGGACATTCTGAGTTTGGTGATTATGTTCGTATGCATAGTAATGTGCATATCGGTCATTTCTCCAAAATTGGAAACTATTGTTGGATATATCCATATACAGTGTTCACCAATGATCCAACGCCTCCTTCTGAGATTTGTGTAGGACCTACCGTGGGAGATTATTCAATTGTTGCCACACATTGTCTGTTGCTGCCTGGGGTAAAGATTGGTACGCACTGTCTGATTGGAGCCTGCACGATGGTTTCCAAGGATGTGGCAGATTATCAAGTTGTGGTAGGTTCGCCCGGAAAGCCTGTAAAGGATATTCGTGATGTGAAAGACCGAGAAACTGGTGAGGCACATTATCCCTGGCCTTACCGTTTTGATAGGGGAATGCCTTGGGCTGGAAAAGGATACGAAAACTGGTTAAAAGAAACCGATGAATAAACACGTTTGTTTTGTAAATAGCGTTTTTGGTCGCGAGGATGCGCTGATAGTCTATCGCCAGGGGAAGTCTCTGGTGGAGGCAGGCTACAGGGTTTCTTATACCGTCTTTGATTCATTGCCCAACGAAACAAAAGAAGGAATTGAGATTATCTCAATGGGCGAAGGCCCTGCTGGAACAAAAGGACGTTTCATGCAACGTCCAAAGATACTGAAAGCCTTTATTGATAAGCATCCTGCTGATGTGTATCAGATTTCTGAGCCAGAACTACTGCAATTAGGTCTGAAATTGAAGAAGGAAGGCAAGACGGTTGTCTATAACCTGCGAGAGTGGTATCCAGATTACTATGCTCGTAAAGCCAAGTATGATTGGATACAGAGCCTCATAAGCTGGACTGTTGAGCATTATTTCCACAAGGTAGCATTGCACTATGATGCGGTACTCAACTGTATGCCGGAAATGCGAGATTACATAGAGAAGGTGATGCCGTGCCGTTATTTTGAGGATACCGCCAACTTCCCAATTGTCCATAGGGATTTCATCCTGAGCTATGAGGATTATTGCAAACGCGAGCCAATTATCAGTTATTTTGGAAGTATCTATACCATCAGTTGCCAAGAAGAGATTCTTCAAGCACTGGAGAGTTTCCCTGATGTTAAGTATCTGTTGGCTGGAGTGTTCTATCAGGAGGGACAGAAAGAGGCTTTAGAGAAATTCCCAGCGTGGAAACAGGTCACTTTCAAAAATGGATTTACTCGTGAAGAACTTCCTGGAATTATCAACTGTTCCATTATAGGCAATGTGGTAAAGGATTTTGAACAAACAGAGACTCCTCAAGGTTCTTATTCTATTATTAAGATCTTTGAAACAATGGAGGCTGCCGTGCCTGTGATTCTGGCAAAGGTGCCGCTATATGAGCAGATGGTAGATAAATACCATTGTGGCATTTGTGTGAGACCACATAGTGTGGAGGATTTCAAAAATGCTATTGAATACCTGCTGACGCATAAGAAAGAAGCCTATGAGATGGGACAGAATGGCCGCAGAGCTGTGATTGAGGAATTCTCGTGGGATTCACAGGCGAAGGGCTATTTGAGAGTAATGAATGAATTAACGAAAGAATAAATAATAATTTTTATGATTCCATTTTTATCACTGAAAGACGTAACAGCTCTGCATGGAGCTGAAATTAATGAGGCTGTAAGCCGCGTGGTTAATGGTGGTTGGTACCTCCAGGGTAAAGAAAACGAGCGGTTTGAAGAGAACTACTCGAATTTTATTAGTACTAAATATACTATTGGTTGTGCCAATGGATTGGATGCACTCATCTGGATATTCCGTGCGTACATTGAGATGGGGGTGATGCAGCCAGGTGATGAAGTGATTGTTCCCGCAAACACCTATATTGCAACAATCCTTGCTATCACCGAAAATGGGCTTAAGCCAATTCTTGTAGAACCTAAACTAAATACGCTGGAGATTGACGATGACCTTATAGAGGCTGTTATCACTCCTAAAACCAAGGCTATTGCAATTGTACACCTCTATGGACGTAATGCATATACTGATAAGATAGGAGCACTTTGTAAGAAGTATAACCTCAAGCTTATTGAGGATAATGCCCAGGCACATGGTTGCAAACATACTGATGGTCGTGTGACAGGCTCCATTGGTGATGCGGCTGGCCATAGCTTCTACCCTGGCAAGAACCTTGGCGCATTAGGAGATGGTGGTGCTGTGACCACTAATGATACAGAACTGGCTGCTGCAGTACGTGCTTTGGCTAATTATGGCAGTCAGAAGAAGTATGTGTTTAAGTACACCGGACGTAACAGCCGTTTGGATGAAATTCAGGCAGCAGTTCTGGATATCAAGTTGAAGTATTTGGTTGAGGACAATGCCCACCGTAAAGAGGTGGCTCATCTGTATTATGATGGTATTAAGAACCCATTGGTAAATCTGCCAGACTTGTTGCCTGATGAGCAGAATGCATATCACTTGTTCCCGATACTAGTTGGTGGCGGTAAACGTGATGACTTACATGACTATCTGGAAGAGAATGGTGTGGGAACTGTTATTCATTATCCTATCGCACCTCATAAGCAGGAATGCTATAAGGAGTGGAACAATATGAGACTGCCAATTACTGAGCAAATCGCCAATGAAGAATTGAGTTTGCCTATAGGACCTGCTATCTCATTAGAAGACGTTAAAGAAGTTGTTCGTCTAATTAACGCATTCAAATAATGGTTAAACGCATCTGGATAGTCAATTATTATACGGGTACTCCTGAGACGCAGGCGAACCCTAGGTATATACAGTTTGCACGGTGGTTTAGGGATGCTGGTTACGACGTTGTAACTTTTAACTCGTCTTTGTCGGCAGGAACGCAAAAGGAGCAGGCTGCTAAGGGGCAACTGTTTCTGGAGCGAAGTTATGGCGACCATAAGTTCGTGCATGTTAATGCTCCGGCTTATAAGGGGAATGGTCTTTCACGAATGAAGAGTATCCTCAGTTTTGCATGGAGTATCAAGAAGCATTGCACGGAATTTGAAAGGCCAGACGTGATTCTGCATAATATCCATACACCGTTTGACTATCCAATCGTATGGGCAGCAAAGAAGTTGAACGCCAAATATGTGGCGGAAGCATGGGACGCGTGGCCTGATGTGTTTGCGCATTTGGGGCTTGTGTCGCGCCGTAATCCTGTTTTCAAGGTTTTTGAGTGGATAGAGAAGAAACTATATCAGAACGCTGACCAGATTGTTTTTACCTTTAAAGGTGGAGTACAACGAATTAAAGATAAAGGCTGGTCAACGGAAACAGGTGGAAAGGTGAATCTGAACCGCGTCCATTATATTAATAATGGTGTGGATTTAGATGCTTTTGATAAAGACCGCGCAGCATGGCCAAGAAAAGATGAAGACTTGAACGACCCGAGGACGTTGAAGGTGGTGTATCTTGGGAGTATCAATCGAGCGAACCATGTGCATACGCTGATAGAAGCTGCTAAAATGCTGCAAGATTTTGATTATTACCGTTTCTTTATCTATGGCGATGGTGCTGACCGCGAGGAACTGGAGCGTAAGGTGAAAGATGAAGTTATTTCTAATGTTATTTTCAAAGAGAAGAATATACCTCTGTGTGAAGTCGCTTGGGTGGTGAGTCAGGCAAGCGTCAATATCATGAACTATCAGAAAGGGTTCGGATATATGGGTGTCTCTTCTGGTAAGATGTTCCAGTACTTGGCTGCAGGTAAGCCTATCGTGTGCAATGTTAATCTCGCGTATGATGATGTGATTACAGAGAAAAATCTTGGTATTGCTAGAGATATTGAGACACCAGAGGCTTTCGCACAGGCGATACGCGATGTAGCAGAACAGCCACGGGCTAGTTATGATGCCATGTGTGAGCGGGTAAGAGAAACAGCTAAACGTTTCGACTATAGGGCGCTTTGTGCAGAAGAATTGAAAGTGATTGAATCCTAATGGAGAAACACTTATTTGTGCTATTACGTTTAGGGCTAGGAAATAGTACGATTGACGACGAGAGTCTTTCGAACTTTATCATGCTATCTGCGGGGCAATGGGCGCGAATCGGTGAGATTGCGCAGAAGCAAGGTGTTCTAGGCATATTATTGGATGGGATTGACAGGTTAGAATCTACTCGCTATGGCCTTACCAGAGAACTGTCAGCACAACAGAAGCTGGAGTGGATAGGGCAAGTGATGTTGATAGAGCAGGCCAACCGACAACAGATGGCCATAATGAATGATTTGGCAGAGAAATTGTCGCAAGAGGGGTGTCGAATAATGGTATTTAAGGGACAGGCCAATGGCACGTTTTATCCCAAATCGGAACATCGTAATCCTGGTGATGTTGACTGTTATTTGTTTGAGGACTATTCTAAAGGAAATGAAATATCCAGAAAAGTAGGCGCTAAAGTAGATGAGAGTTGGTACAAGCATTCTGTTATTAGTTATAAGGGTGAAACATTTGAAAACCACCAGTATTTTGTGCATACAAGAGATGGGAAACGTGGGAAAAGGCTAAATGATGAACTCGTTGAGGGGTTAAAGGTTCAGGGTTCATGGTTTATGGATGAGAGAGCCAAACTCACCGAGTTTACATATATGCCGCCAGCGCAATGGAACGCAATGTTTTTGACTTATCATGGTTGTGGACATTTTTTGTCGGAGGGATTAAGGTTGAAACAGATATTGGACTGGGCAATGTTCATAAAGGCGCATCAGAATGATGTGGATTGGGAGGCATTCTATGGCTTTTGTGAACGGAACCATTTAATAATTTTTGCTGACGCTATGACTCATATTGCTGCTCAATATATTGGCGTTCAGATATCTATCCCTGCAATTGTAAAAGATAGTCCATACACAGAGAAGATCCTCAGAAGTGCCTTGTATGATGAAGATTATGTATTTGGAAGCGGTAAAGGAGAATGGTATAACCGTTTTCACTTGGTAAAGAACATGTTTCATTATAGGTGGAAATACGAAGAGATTTATCAGACGAGTGTGTGGAAACAATTGTGGTGGTATGCAACTGGTTTTTTATTTAAGACAGAATAATTTGAATTATATTATGTATAAGCATCTTTTTAAACGTTTTTTTGATTTCTTATTAGCGCTGATAGCACTTATCTGTATTAGTCCAATACTTATAGTTGTAACTATATGGCTGCATTTTGCCAACAAGGGAGCAGGAGCGTTTTTTACGCAGGAGCGAGTTGGAAAGAACGGAAAATTCTTTAGAATATACAAGTATAAGTCAATGACAGATGAACGTGACGAAAAAGGAGAGTTGCTGCCAGACGCTCAACGCTTAACTAAAGTAGGCAGATTTGTTCGCTCAACATCAATGGATGAATTACCACAGCTCTTCAATGTCCTGAAGGGCGAGATGGCACTAATTGGACCGAGACCTCTGCCGGTAGAATACTACCCGTACTTCAATGAGATTGAACAACATCGTCACGATGTGCGACCTGGAATAACAGGGTGGGCACAGGTGAATGGACGAAAGAATATAACGTGGGGGCGGAAACTTGCCTACGATGTTGAATATGTTAAGAACTTTAGTTTTATGCTTGACCTCAAAATCCTCTGGTTAACTATTTACAAAGTACTGAAGCGCGATGATGTTGGCGTCGAAACCAGTGGAGTAGTTCACTTTAATAATTATAGGAATGAGGAATGGGAAAAAGAAGGTCGTTATGATCAGATAGAGAAAGCTCAAAACGAAATGAAAGAAATAATGGAAAAATATAATATTAAATGGTAGGTAATATGAAAACTATCCTTGTAACTGGAATTGGCGGTCTTACTCCGCGTTCCATCACGGGCATCATCCGTGAGAACCACCCTGATTATCACATCATTGGCGTTGACGTTAATAAGAAAGCAGTAGGTTTCTTTATGAAAGGTCTGCTTGACGAGTATTATGTCTGTCCCCGTTGCACAGATCCTTCATACTTCCCATGGATTGAGAAATTGGTGGCAGATAAGCACATTGACTATGCTTTTGTGCAGCCTGAAAGTGAGATTGTGGAGTGGGGTGACTATTATGAGAAGCATGGTAAGTTTCCAGTGCCTGTATTTATGGGAAGCAAGCTACTGAGCGTTTCGCTTAAGGATAAGAGCATAATGGCTGATTTACTGGAAGGTTCTGACTATATTCCAAAGACTATCAAAGTGACACAGGACAATCCTCGCTACGAAGACGTGGAGAAGAAGATTGGATTCCCTTGCTGGATCCGTGCGACGGAAGGAACTGGTGGCTTGGGCTCTTTGAAGTTGGAAGATATGAGCAGCTATAAGAGCTGGTTGTTTATCAATAGCAGAATTCCTGAGTTTACGGTTAGTGAGTTTCTGACAGGTCGTCATCTGGCTAATGAAATGCTCTATTATAATGGCGAGTATGTTAAGGGTGCAGCCTTGGAGTGTGCAGAGTATGTTATGGCCAATACTGCTCCCAGCCATGTAACGGGTAACACCGCCTTTGGCCGCTTCTTGAACGAAGATAGAATCAATGAGTTCTGCGACAGTTGTATCAAGTACCTTGAGAAGAAACTTGGTGTACCTGCTCACGGTATTCTTTCCTTTGACTTAAAAGAAGACAATAATGGCAACATGAAGGTAACCGAGGTGAACATTCGTCACATGGCGTATGCCGGAGTAATGGCTCACGTTGGTTTTGACCTCATTGAGGACACCATTAAGATCATGGAAGATGGGAATGCTGATAGAGTAGAGCGGGCTCCTTTCTATCATTATGAGAAGCCGTATATCTTCCTAAGGGATGTGGATGTAGAGCCGATTATTCTGGAGAGTGAAGAAATATTTGATAAAGTGAAATGAAAGAAATAGGCAGTATTTATTCTGTTCAAACTCTGGAAAGCAGGCAATGTGCGCCATTAAATCTGGCAGGAGAAGGTGCGGTCTATTTCTCACTATGTAGAGAAGCTTTGCTTGTGATTGCCAGGATGTATATGACTTCTGCGAAAAAAGCATTAATCCCTGCTTATACCTGCCAGACAGTGTTGGACCCCTTTTTGCAGGAGGGTTGGGAAATATGCTATTATAATATAGATAAGAAGCTAAGAATAGATACAGACGATTTAAGATCTAAGTATTCCGTTTTTAATCCAACACTTTGCATTGCTCATCCATATTATGGAGCAGATTTGAACGAAAAGGAACTGGAAGAATTAAGGGAGTTGAAAAGTAATGGATGCGTTTTGATTGAGGACTTGACTCAATGCGTGTTTTCTAAACAACATTCTTCCATATTTGATTTCTTTGTTGGCAGTTATCGTAAGTGGTTCCCTATACCAGACGGTGCTTTCGTGTTAGGTTGTTTGGATGGTAATAATGAAATGCAAGAGAATTCTGCTTTTGTTGAGCCAATGTCGGATGCGATGTATCTAAGAGGTGCCTTTCACCGTACAGGAGATGAAAACCTTAAAGAAATATCAAGACGCGTGGGTAATATGGCAATCAGTCATATTTCTGGAGAGATTGTACCACATAAGATATCTAATTATTCAACATCACTATTGAATGAAATAGATGTTGAGTGGACTATGAAGAAACGTCGCGATAACTATCAATATCTTTACGAACAATTATCAAATAGTAGAATCTGCGCACCTGTAGAAAGAAGCCTAGATGAACTTACTTGCGCCCCTCTGTTCTTCCCTGTTTATGTTAAAGACAGAGCTTCGTTTCAGAAGAAATTGGCTCAGCAAGAAATCTATGCGCCTGTGCTATGGCCGGTACATACGGATTCGCTTTTGATAAACGATGGTATTAAGCAGATTTATAATGAAATATTGATGTTGCCGATTGACCAAAGATATGATGAGAGTGATATGGAAAGGTTGGTTTCAGTAATAAAATCAGAGTAATAGATGAAACAAAAGAAATTGGCAATAATTGGCGGTGGCGTAATGGCATCGTATTTTGGAGAAGCATGTCATCGCTTGGGGTATGAAGGTCATTATTTCTCCATGCCAGATGGAAAGGTTGATGATGGTATTGTCGATGTATATCATGAAATCAACATCTTTGAGAAAGAAAAGATAACTGATATATGTAAGGAGATTGAAGTGGACGGAGTTGTGGCAACAACAGAACTGTCTGTTCCTATTGCAGCATATGTTGCAGAACAATTGGGGCTGTTAGGCATACCATACGAAGTGGCCCAGGTTGTAACAAATAAATATCGCAACCGTGAATGCGTAAAAGACCTAAAAGAACTCCTTTCGCCAAAGTATGTTGAAGCGACCTGCTTAGAAGATATAAAAGCATCAGACATACCATACCCGATGATACTCAAGCCGACTAATCTGGGTGGAAAGCGTGGAATAACGGTAGTTTATAACGAGAGCGAATTGCAGCAAGCATTTGATTATGCTACTGGAAGTTTCAGAAAGGGTACGAAGCCAGTTGTTATTGCAGAGCAGTTTCTTGATGGTGGAATGGAATGCAGTGTTGAGAGTTTGACTTTTAAAGGTAAACACACGATTATTCAGATAACGCAGAAAGATAGTAGCGGAGCACCACACTGCGTAGAACTTGGGCATCATCAGCCTGCACCATTATCAAAGGATATGTGGGATAAGGTTGTTCGTGGCGTGTCAGCCGGTTTAACAGCGATTGGTGTAACGAATGGCCCATGCCATACTGAGATAAAAGTCATCGATGACGATGTTTATCTGATAGAGTTCAATGCTCGCCCAGGAGGTGATCATATTTGGTGGCCGATGGTGGAATTAAGCACGGGTTTTGATATTATTGGAGCTGTGGCTCAGGTTGCCACAGGTGAATTGAAACCGATAGATGTGAGTTCCTTTAATCATAATTATTCTGGTATCTATATGGTTACAAAGCAAACAAAATAACTGAAACCAATATTTGATACTTGTGAAAAAGAAGATTGGTGCTGGGAGAAAAATTATGTTTCAGACGAATTGTCAGAGCTGAATCATAATGACATCAGGCATAACAACTATATACTATACAGCTCTCCCAAAGGAGACCCTGTAGCAGCATTGATAAAGAAATAGTTTTTTTTTATTGTAAAATAATACAGTATGAAAGGAATAGTACTTGCCGGAGGATCCGGCACAAGACTTTACCCTATAACAAAGGGCGTGAGCAAACAGTTGCTCCCTATTTACGATAAGCCGATGGTGTATTATCCAATCAGTGCTCTGATGCTGGCTGGGATAAGAGATATTTTGATTATCTCTACTCCTTATGATCTCCCTGGCTTCAAACGATTGCTTGGCGATGGCTCTGATTATGGAGTACATTTCGAGTACGCTGAACAGCCCTCACCAGATGGTCTCGCACAGGCCTTTATCATTGGCGAGAAGTTTATAGGCGATGATTCTGCTTGCTTGGTGCTTGGCGATAACATTTTCCATGGGGCAGGCTTTACTTACCTTTTAAAGAAAGCTGTGGAAGAAGCAGAGAAGAATGCCAAAGCTACAGTGTTTGGCTATTGGGTTCATGATCCGGAGCGTTATGGTGTGGCTGAATTTGATAAGGAGGGGAACTGCTTAAGCATTGAAGAGAAACCAAAGGAGCCTAAGAGTAATTATGCAGTTGTTGGCCTTTACTTCTATCCCAACAAGGTGGTAGATGTGGCTAAGCATATTAAACCAAGTGCTCGTGGAGAGCTGGAAATCACTACCGTGAATCAGGAATTTTTGAAGGATGGCGAACTGAAAGTACAGACATTGGGTCGCGGATTTGCATGGCTGGATACTGGTACTCATGATAGCCTTGCTGAGGCTTCGACTTTTGTAGAAGTAATAGAGAAGAGGCAGGGCTTGAAGGTGGCTTGTCTGGAAGGTATTGCTTACCGAAATGGTTGGATCTCGGAGGAACGAATGCGTGAGATTGCCAAGCCGATGCTGAAGAATCAATATGGTCAGTATCTGCTACGAGTAATTGAGGAACTGAAGGAAGAAGTGAATTCGGATACACTTAGGGTTCTTGGTTAATGATTAATGGTTAAGAAATGGCAAGTGTAGAAGATGTTAGAATCATAGAGCTTCCTAAGTTCTTGGATGCTCGCGGGAATTTGTCGTTCGCAGAGAACTGGAAACAGATACCGTTTGAAATTAAGCGAACGTACTGGATATATGATGTACCAGGAGGCGAAGACAGAGGCGGTCATGCTTTCAAAGAAAATCAAGAGGTTGTGATTGCTCTTTCGGGCGCGTTTGATGTGGTCGTGGATGATGGTGAGAATCGGAAGACGTTCTCGCTGAACAGGTCGTACTATGGGCTGTATATTCCGGCGGGATTATGGCGCACTATGGAGAACTTCTCGACGAATTCGTTTGCACTGGAGTTCGGGTCTATGCACTATGATGCAGGAGACTATGTGAGGGACTATGATGAATTCTTAAAACTGAAGAAAGATGGCAAAATCTAGTGTTTTTGATTGCTCGATAGTGGAGCTAGATAAGCATCATAGTGACAGAAAAGGGAACCTGACTGTGGTGGAAAATGGTGCGACATTGCCGTTTGACGTGAAGCGGGTGTATTATCTGTATGATGTGCCGGGCGGTGAAAGCCGCGGTGCTCATGCTCATAGGGAACTGGAGCAGTTGATTATTGCGGCATCAGGATCATTTACGGTGACTCTGGATGATGGAAAAAGTAAACGCTCGTTCTTTTTGAATAGACCGTATCAGGGACTATACGTGAAGCCGGGGCTTTGGAGAGACCTTGGGGATTTTTCTTCTGGTGCGGTTTGTATGGTACTGGCATCTGAAGTTTATCAGAAAGAGGATTATATTAGGGATTATCAGGAATTTCTTGAATTCAGAGATGAATGAGAGAGCAAATAATTGATTATGTAGTATCGCTATATAGGGACATACCGATGGCAGTTTATGAAGGATTGCTGTCGGTATTGTGTCTCGGAGTGGTGGTTATCATAGTTTGTTATGGATTGAAACGTGGATGGAGGAAGATAGCAGGGCTGATACTTGTTGGATATGTGTTTGTGATATATTGTTCGACGGTGATATATCGGACAGCGGCGGACGGTAATGGGCATGAATTCAGACCATTTTGGAGTTATGAGGCGATAGAGAACGGAAGGTCGGAATTGCTGGTGGAGAATGTTATGAATGTGGTAGTATTCATTCCCGTGGGCTTGTTGCTTGGTTTGGTCTCACAGAAAACGCAGAAAACACAGAAAGGACTTTGCCGAACACGAATGGTTCGAATTGCACTAATAATAGGGGTGGGATTGATTATTTCGTTATCCATTGAGGCGATCCAGTATTACTTACATAGAGGATTCGCAGAGACGGATGATGTGATGCATAATACCTTAGGGTGTATCTTGGGAGCAATGATGGTTAAAGGTGCATGGTTAATGGTGAAGGGTTGTCAAAAACTACGGTAAGAGGTACTGATAGCTTATGAGGTGGAATAATATAAATCTGGAGTCAGACATACTGTTCAGCGACTTGGGTGTGGGTGTAGTTGAACATGCTCCAAATCTTATGGAGAGCTATTTGAGATATGCGGAAGTATTCAATCAGATAGCATCAAGGCTGGAGGGCTTTGTTATAGAATCAAATGAGGCAAATGGCTCACTCTCAGATGATGATATTGAGAGCAGGATAGGAAGCATTCTATATGACTATGAAGAAAACAGCATCGATGAATTATATCGTACATTCCAAGCTTTTCTTAGCTACTATAGCCAGTTCTTAGATGCTAACCAAACGCTATTCATAGCGCTGAATGACAGGGGATTCCCCGTTGATGACATATCAGGAGGGGCATTGCTAATCTGGCACTGGTGGCAGGATTCTCTTTATCCGATTAACCGAGGAGCACAAGACCTCCAGGTCATGGGTTGTTCATATTTGATAGTTGACAGGCTTTGGGATGTGTACTGCTTTGTCACGAAACAAGACAAAGATGTTTATGAACTGGCCTACAATGGATGCAAACTTATCGGTTATACGTGGAAAGACTATTTCAAGGCACTCAGATATATACCTAGAGCACCGAAGTTATTTATAGAAGCTGTTGCGGCATTTACAAGAGGGGTACCTACAATTGGAAAGAAAACAACCAGCAGGTTCAACCATGTAGAAAAAGTGGGTGCTGCTTTCGCAGAATATCCATACAATTTCTTGCGTGATGGAACTGTTGGCGTCATACCTTCAGTGATTTCCAAGAAACATGCGACAAACTTCATCAGAGCCAAATACAAACCCGATAACATGCAACTTGATCTGAACAACAAGCATGGCCTGTCTGTTGCACTGTTTGACCATAAGGGTACATTAGGGAGGATAATATGTCTGTCGTTTGCGGGAACAAGAGTTGATATCTCATCAGCGACAGCACGAAAGGTAATGGTTCAGAATTGTCTGACTGATGTGTTCCAGTATTTCAACGTGCCATCGAGAACGTATTTTGCGTCTGTCGCCATTTTGCAAGAAGTGATGAAGAGTTTTCCTGACAGACGAATATTTGTGTTTGGACATTCGTTAGGTGGCGGGTTGATGCAGTATGCCTGTGCGTCATTAAACAGCGAACTTCTGCATGGGTTTGGGTATAATTCTGCTGGTCTGTCGCAAAACACGCTCAACACGATTCCCTGCCACGTGCAAGGGAACATGAAATGTCACATTAGACACATCTGTTCACTACACGACCCAGTGTCGAGACTTGGTTATTTGATACCTTCCGTTAAATACGCCAAATCAGTTAAGGGCAACAAGGCTCATGGGCTGAAGCAACTGAATGAGGAGATTAATGGAGGACATGAGCTGAGGGTAGTGAAGGTGGCCACGGCATAGACATGCGGTGCTTGGGAAGAAGATGGAGTATGCGGCAGAGGTGATTAGATGGTAAGATAAGGCTTGATT
>JAEEGL013199930.1_pt1 | contig 14075 bp, 12 predicted proteins | sample 9134231 | NCBI WGS metagenome assembly JAEEGL01 (sample SAMN16246548, study PRJNA631951) | gut metagenome | biome: gut microbiome; feature: rumen; material: fiber-attached | host: Bos | place: Iran: Karaj | collected 2018-10 | reverse complement strand
GGGGTCAGTGAGCTATGGGGACGGGGTTAGTGGGTCATTTTTGCGCAGCAAAAATGACCCACTAACCCCGTCCCCATAGCTCACTGACCCCGAACCCGGCAGCTCACCCGGGCAGGCATCCGGATCTGCTGTTACGCTTCAACGTCGATATCACCGCTGATACTTGAAATCGTAAGTCTTGCTCCTCCGTTTCCGAGGATATAATTACCGCTGCGGGTTACTTCCTTCTGTTCAGTGCCGCAGTTAAGATCAATTGATCCGGAAGTGGACTTAACGTTTGCAACATAGCCCGATTCATTGGCCAGATCAACGTCAATATCACCCGAGATCGAACTTGCGGTAATATCGCTGTTTGAATTCTCAAGTCTCAGATCGATATCTCCGCTTGTTGTCTTGGCATGGATGCTTTCGCTGATACCGTCGAAATTCACATCTCCGCTTATCGAAGTCATCGATACGGATTTGGCGGCATCCACGGTCACATCGATATCACCGCTCATGGTCTGGATCTCGGTAACGGTGATCGTACTGTCTTCAACGGTAACATTGCCGCTCATGCTGCTTACGGTCAGCTGGTCAACATCGATCTCATTTGCGGTTACCTCGCCGCTCATGGTCTTTACATTGATCTTTTTGATATTGTTATTGAGTCCGATATAGAGCGAAATATCCGGGCAACCCAGGGAATTGAAGAAATTCGAAAGTCCCGGCTGTTTCTTGACTGATGCATACAGTGTTCTTCCCTTCTGCCTGCATTCAAAACGGTATGCCAGCTTCTGATTGGGATTTCCGTTGTTTTCGTAGTTGATGTTAAGCTTGCCGTCAGCGCTCTCATCGAGATATATTTCGGCATTTTCCGCTTCGATCACAACATTCTCCACATCATCGGAAAATACCATGCATTCACTGTCATCATTTTCATCCAGTTCAAAATCATCAATGATCTCGGCGTCTTCCGCTTCGTCCTTCTCCTGTGCTTCCGGCTCTTCCTGCTGCGCGGCCCTGTTCATCGACCTTTTGTATCCTTCGGAAACGCCCTGTACAAAGTCGGATGTTTTCACCTTGTCGGCCATATTTCCGACTCCCTGTGCAAGGTTTTCATAGCCTTTCATGAAGTTTGCCGCAAAATTGTTCGCAAATTCTTTGGCACCTCCCGCCAGATCCTTCGCGCCGTCACCGACAGTGGAAGCGGCTTTTTTGGTACCCTTGGTGATACCCGCAGCCATTTCTCCGATCATGCCGGCAAAATTCCTAATCATCTCGTTGATCTTGTTCCTGGTTTCCTCGCTGTTGTCAGCGGTATTATCCTGCTCTTCGCGCGCGCCGTCATTGTCTGCCGCGCCTGTCTTGCCGCTCAGCGCGTTAAGATCGCTTACAAGTTCCTCGATGCTTCCGAGTTCCTCGGCGATCTCGTCTTCGGATTTGCCGCTCCTTAAGCCGTTCACAAAATGATCTTCGTAATCATTGATTATCTCTTCGCGAATATCAGCGTCAAAACCCGAAAGAGCCTCTATCAGTTTGCTCATATACTCTTGTTTGCTCATATTATTTTTTCCCTCCGTAACTATAATCTGCCTTTTGATCCGCTTTATCCAAGGATCTCACTCATGATCCCGGCCAGTTCCTGCCACTCGGTCTTCATCTGTCCGAAGCAGTTCCTGCCTTCATCGGTCAAATGATAGTACTTTCTTGCCGGACCGTTCTCGGATTCCTGAAGATAAGTAGTAACATAATCATCATCCTTCAGACGTTTCAATACCAGATACAGCGTTCCGGTAGCAATCTTCATCTTGCCCGAAAGCTCCTCGGTCAGTTCATACCCGTACCGGTCACCCTTTGCGAGCAAAGACAGTACACATAGATCCAAAGTTCCTTTTTTCAGTTGTGTGTTCATGCCTCATTCCTCTCCTTTCCTAACTCATTTTACAAATATCTGTCGTAAAATGAAAATTGGGAATACTCTTACATAACGACTACATCTTATCACATGCTATTCTATATTGCAATATACTATTTATAAAATTATTATGAACTTTTACAAAGATCATTGGCCGCTTCCTGTCATGCGCACTGGCTGCGGATACTAAAAAAGCAGGGGCCGCCGCACTTTCGTAATGCGACAGCCCCGCAAGCGGTCCTGCTTCAAATTATTCTATTGTTACCCGCAGAGTGTTGGAATCCTCCGAGAAAACATTTTCATCTCCTACCGTTTTGTAGGATCTTACCACATATGTATATGTATTTCCGCTCTTTAGGCCGGACACTTTACAGGATACGGTCGAAGCTTTCTTTATTGTCTTTACTTTTTCATATTTGCCGTTATCCTTTAATTTGTAAACAACATAGCCGTTTACGCCTTCAACCTTTTTCCACTTCAGTGTAACTGTCACTGTTGCGGTTATCTTGACCGGGTCGGGCTTCTCCGTATCGGTCGTATCCGGCTTCTCGTTCTTTAATTCGGAATTTATGTAATACTTTCCGGTAACGCCGGTTTTCTTGCATTTTGCATATATCCAGACTTCCTCTTCATCGGAAATTACGGTAACAAGGCCCTTCTCATCTACGGTTGCAAGAGAGTCATAAGATGAGGACCATTCAAAATCCGAAGCTTTTGAGTACTTGCCGTCTGTGGCTGACAGCTGGAGCGTATCACCGGCGGATACCTTATCCTTATCTCCGGTGACCACAACGTTACGGAGCTTTCCGTCGGCAACTTCAAGTTGAATATCATCAAAATAAGCATCATTGTCGTTTCCGACAAATCTGGTGGCGATTGCCGAAACCCTTGCTGTAACCGCGCCGCTCGGTATCTGAAGATTGATCACATGTAATTCCCATTCCGGATTACGCTGCTGTGACGAATCTGACGAAAGTACCTTTCCCTTTGAATTCAGATATTCCAGGCGTAAAGTTGCCTGATCATGAGGACTCTGATTAAAGTTGGCAAGCCATGCCGACAGGGTCATCCATGTTCCTGCCTTGTACCCTGAAATATCCACATCCTGATACATAAGTGCATATTCGCATCCATGAAGCGAAGGCCAGAAAAATGTTTCCCCTTCCTTCGGATCATGTCCGGTACTTGATGTCGAAGGTGCCCACAAACCGTCGGAATAATCGTTCGGATCGGCGGTATCTGTCCATCCGGTCATTCCGTCCTCACCGCCCCCGTTGATAATAAGGTTCTCTGCGGCAAAAACATTTTTACTTCCTGCTCCCAAAAGACCGAAAGCAAGGATAACCGCAGCCAGTAAACATGTGCATATGATCTTTGTGTGTTTTTTCATACAGTCGCATTCTCCTTTCAAAGCCATGTGAGAACCTTCTCCGGTCAGGAAAACCCTGATCGGGTGTTTCTTCAGATCCGGTCCGTTCCGTTATTTTTAATATGATCATTTTACCATAAAAACGGAGGTTTATCAATCGATATTCCAAAACAGCTTATCTTTGACATTATACTGATTTTTTTTTAAAATTTTCAGATAGGGCAGTTATACAGATCCGGGCAAAATTGGAGAAGATCCTAAGTATATAAAATTTACACTCAAAGATTTTACGGAATAAATCCCCAATCTCATCAGGGAGATCGAGGAGAGACTTATTCCGCTCAGAAATTCGGTTCCGTCTGATGTTGAGCCTTTCATTTTTGATGATGTAAATGAAGAGATCACAATGTTCAACGAAAGCACCGAATACGAGCAGGAACCATGGTTCACTCCTGTCCGGCGAACACACAGGTCTTCAGGTCGTTTATATTTATATCCGTATCTTTCCCATAGTACATATGGTCAAAATACGGAATGAACAATTTCGCGTCTTCTTCAAGGACCGCATGCCCTTCCTTGTGGAAATGCAGCACGAGATGGTCTTCCAGATCATTCTGCCGGTATATTTCATCCGCCTTTTTATAACACTCCCACATCGAAGGGGCGTTTACCCAGTCTTCGCTCATGCAGGCAGCGATGATACAATAATACCTGTCCTTGTCCATGGCAAGGACCGGAAGATTCTCCTGGTCATAAGGTATGTCCGAAGGCGTTTTATACTGCAGGAACCGGTCATTGAACCAGCCTCGTTCGCCGTCCGACTGCAGGCAGTCAAGCGGCTCGTTCTTCCCGTAAGTATAGCTGTCGGGACCTCCGATGCCGGTCAGATCGTACGTCTTTCCTTCGGAAAAATAATTATACAGCGCGAGTCCGCCGGCTCCCGAACAGGTCGGGATCGTCATGCGGAATCTGTCATCAAATGCGCCGCATACCGCCGTTGCCTTGCCCCAGCGCGATACGCCGGTCACCATCGAAGCCCGGGCATCAAGACAGTATTCCCGGTCAAGCCCGGCATATACGGCATCGAGCACCTTTGAAGCGCCCCAGGCCCAAGCCATCAGAACCCCGGTCTGTTCACCGGGATCCTTTCCGTACGGATAAAGATCATAGAAAGCTCCCTCGTGCTTCGTATCATCCGAGGCGATCTGCCGGCCTTCCATAAAGAACAGGGCCCAGCCCTGCGAAAGTATATAATCCGAGGGCATGATCGGATGCATGCAGACAATAAAAGGCGAACCCGCGGGATATTTCTTTCGGTCCTCTTCTTTCGGAAGATATGCATGGACTGTGAATTCCGTTTTTCTCCCGTTGGCCTCTGCGGTTATCCTGACCAGTTCCCCGCCGATCACTTCAAAAGGATTGCGCGGTTTGTCCCCGGCCTCTTTTGCTTTGGGATCCTCTCCGAGCAGCTTGTAAGTGATCTTTTCTCCCTCTCTCCAGGCACCGTACATATTCTCCCGGTAATAATCTTTTAGAGCTTCCTTCTCCATAAGTCTCCTCCTTTTAACTTTCCATGCGGCTTTCGCCGGCATTTTTACCCCTTTCGCGAGATGATCTCACCGTCATTTCTTCTGAAACGCATGTACCCAGTCCGCTTTCAGATAAAAGATCGTAAACAGGATCGAACTCAGTGACCAGGTAAGCGGATACGCCCAGAAGATCATCCGGATATCCGGGATGATCCGTACCGCAAATGTAATATAAGTGATCCTTATCACACACCAGCACATCAGCATGATAAACATCGGAACCGTTGTCTTTCCTGCGCCGCGCAGGATCCCGGCCATACAGTGGGAGAGTGCGAGCAGCCCGTAAAACATGGTCTCCGTGCGCGCCTGTCTTACCCCGATAGCGATAACATCCGGATCCTTGGTAAACAGGCCTATCAGCAGCGGCGCGAACAGATAGAACATCAATCCTATAAATGCGGCGCAGGCTATCCCCATCGCGATCCCGAATCTCGTGCCCTTCTTCGTCCGGTCAAATTGCTGCGCGCCCATATTCTGGGACGTAAATGTGGTAAGTGCCATACTGAAACTTGTTATCGGCAGAAAAACAAAGCCTTCCACCTTGAAATAACTTCCGCAGCCCGCCATCGCGACAGCTCCGAACGCGTTGATGTTCGACTGTACGACTACATTTGCGATCGCGATCACGCTGTTCTGTATCGCCGTCGGAAATCCGATCTTCAGCTCCGCTGCAAGGATTCCGGGATCGATGTGTATCTTGCGGATCTCGATCCGGTGAGGACCCGTCTCGCGCAGCAGTCTTGTAAATGCGAGTATCGCGCATAAGGTCTGCGCGATCGCGGTTGCCGCGGCCGCCGCTCCGACATTCATTCCAAGCACCGCGACAAACAGCAGATCAAGTATCACATTTGTGATCGCGCTCACGATCAGATAATATAGCGGACGTCTGCTGTCTCCCATCGCCTGGAAGATCCCGACGCAGGTATTGTAGATAACATTTGACAGACCGCCCAGAAAATATATCCTGAAATATATTACCGAATTAGGCATTACATTGTCGGGCGTCCCCATCAGGCGGAGCAGGATCGGTGTGACCGTGACCCCGGCTGCCGTAAGGAATATGCCCGCAAGAAATCCGAAACCGACCGATGTATGCGCAGCCCGGCTTAATCCTTCATGATCCTTCTCGCCGTAACGCCTTCCGATGATCACGCTCGATCCCATAAACAAGCCGTTTATGAAACCGACCATCAGGAAAATAAGACTTCCCGACGATGTGACCGCCGCAAGGGCATCCGTTCCCAGATATTTGCCGACAATGATCGAATCAACGATATTGTACAACTGCTGCAGCAGCTGTCCGAGAAATATCGGCAGCGCAAACAGCAGTATTTTCTTTGAGATCGAGCCTTCCGTCATATCATCAACCTTTTACACCTTTCTTCGGATAATTATCGTACATATCTGCGGTGATTTCAAGTAAATCCTTTTCAAAGCCCACATTTTGTGGTACTATAGATGAAGCTGATCACACAGCGATCTAAGGGAGGTTTGATAAAATATATGAAAGTCAAAAACAGTAATTTTCTGGAGGAAAACAAGCCTTTGCTCAAGGAATTCCTTGATGCTCTGCTTGAAAGGTACGAATACGCTTCGATCCTTGCCACCGATTCCCTCAGCAGGAATTTCAGCGTATCAAAAATGGGAACCAACATCAACGAGGATACTGTTCTGACAGAGAGGGGTTTCTGCGCCAAAGTATACGATCACGGCCAGGCATGTGAGTACAGTTTCAGTTCGATAAGCAGGGAATCCGTTCCCGCGCTTATCGGTGAGATCGAGAACCGTCTCATCCCTCTGGGTGATTCCGTTCCTTCGGGGGTAACGACCTTCAGCTTCGGCGATATCAGCGAAGAAACCACCATTTTCAATGAAAGCACCGAATACGAACAGGATCCGGAAGACCTCGGAGACGAAGCGATCATAGATCTGCTCACCCGCATTTCCGAAAAAGGACGCGCCTATGATGAACGCATCATAGACTGCCGTGCCGCATTTTCATATCAGAAATATTCCAAGCTCTTCCTTTCCAGGAAGAAAGATATGACCCAGAATGTCATGTGGGCATCCGGATTTCTGGTTGTCATGGCATCAAAGGGCGAGGAGATCCAGGACAGTTACAGGCCTGTTTCGATGCTTGGCGGCAGTGAAGTCCTCCGTACGCTTGAAAACAATCTTGAGGGCTGTTGCCGGACGGCGATCGACCTGCTCGACTCCGAGCCGATCAAGCCCGGAGAATATGATTGCATCTGTGAGCCCGATGTTACGGGAATGATAGTTCACGAAGCTTTCGGCCACGGTGTCGAAATGGATATGTTCGTCAAGGACAGAGCCCTTGCGCAGCAGTATATCAACAAGCCCGTAGCCTCCGAGCTTATCACGATGCACGACGGAGCTTCAACGATCAAAGAAGTAGCCTCTTATTTCTTCGATGATGAAGGCGTACTCGCGCATGATACGATCATAATCGACAAAGGTATCTTAAAAACCGGTATTTGCGATTCTCAGGCCGCAATGCATCTGAAGAAGGAACCCACAGGCAACGGGCGTCGCGAAAATTCCCGGCGCAAAGCCTATACACGCATGACCAATACCATTTTTGAAGCCGGCGATTCTACCGTTGAGGAGATGATAGCTTCGATCAAGGACGGATTTCTTCTCTGTGAAGCCAGTTCAGGCATGGAAGACCCGAAGAACTGGGGGATCCAGCTTATGGTCAAAATGGCCCGCGAGATCAAAGACGGCCGGCTTACCGGCAGGATCTTTTCTCCTATCGTAATCTCCGGATATGTGCCTGATCTGCTCAAATCCATTTCCATGATCTCGGATACCATGCAGGCAAGCGGTTCCGGCTACTGCGGCAAGGGATACAAAGAATGGGTCAAGGTTTCGGACGGCGGACCCTACATCAAAGCAAGAATACGTTTGGGCTGACAGGAGGTTATTTACATGAAAGACAGAATTCTTGCAGCTCTTTCGCGGCTGCATATCGATGAATATATCATCACGGAGGAACAGACCCGCAGTGCCGAACTGTTCTTCATCAAAAAGACTCTTGATACACGCAGGATCAAGAATTATACGGAATATGCCGTAACTGTTTACAGGTCTTTTGACAAGGATGGGCAGGCCATGAAAGGCAGTTCCATGGTCCATGTATATGAGAGCATGACGGACGCAGAACTTGATAAAACACTTTCGGGAGCGTATCTTGCGGCATCTTTCGTCTGCAATCCCGCTTTCGAGCTTCAGGAGAAGACCGAGAACTCATTTATCGAAATGGAATCCGATCTTCAGGGAAGATCGCTTGAAGAAAGCGCCGGAATAATGGCCGATGCCCTTTTCGCCGAGGATAACGGCGGCGATGCTTTCCTCAATTCCGCGGAATTGTTCGTCAATGAGGTAACAACTAAGATCGGCACCTCTTCCGGTATTGATGCCGGTTATCGCAAATACTATGTTACCGGCGAATTCGTCGCACAATGCAAAGAGCCCCAGGACGTCGAAACGTATCAGGGCTTCCGTTACGATTCGCTCGAAACCGAGGCCCTCAAGGCCAAAGTACGCAGGACCCTCGATTATACGCTTGCCCGCGCTCAGGCAAAACGCGCACCCGCAGCCGGCAATTACAGGGTTATCATTTGCGACGCCTATGTAAAGGAATTATTCACATACTACACCGCAAGGTCCATGGCACCTTATATCTTCGCCAAATACTCCAGTTTCAAGATCGGCGAAAATGTCCAGGCCAAGACTGCGGACGGCGGAAACTGTACCATTACGGGCGATCCTCTGAGTGTCTCACTGATCGCAAGTGTTCCGTACAGTGAAGAGGGTACCCGTCAGATCGACAGACAGCTGCTGGACAAGGGCGTTCTGAAGACCTATCACGGCAATGTACGTTTTTCAAGATATATCGGAGCCGAACCGACCGGTAATTACCGCAGCATCAAGGTCGCTCCGGGCTCTGTGAGTATCGAAGATATGAAGAAGGAGCCTTATCTTCAGATAGTAAATTTCTCTGATTTCCAGATGGATGATTTTACCGGTCATTTCGGAGGCGAGATCCGTCTTGCCTTCCTTTACGACGGCAATACCGTAACACCCGTTACGGGAGGCTCGATCAACGGAAGTCTTATCGAGGCGCAGTCTTCGCTGCTCCTTTCAAAAGAGACCCAGGTTGAGGACGGCTATGAAGGTCCTCTTGCCGTATGCTTCGATAATGTTCCGGTCGCGGGAGAATAAATATTTAGGAGTAAAGGAGTATAGGAGTATAGGAGGTTTTATATGAATGATGAGCTGAACAGATTTAACGAAATGGTAAGGACCAGCAACTCCATAGTCTTCTTCTGAGGCGCGGGTGTATCCACAGAGAGCGGTATTCCCGATTTCCGCAGCGTTGACGGACTCTATAATCAAAAATACGATTATCCGCCCGAAACCATATTGAGCCATTCGTTTTTTGTGAAAAAACCTTCCGAATTCTATCGTTTCTACCGTGATAAGATCCTGATCGACGGCGTTGAACCCAATATCACGCATAAAAAGCTTGCCGAGCTTGAACAGGCCGGCAAGCTGAAGGCCGTTATAACCCAAAACATCGACGGCCTCCATCAGAAAGCCGGAAGTAAAGAAGTCTATGAAGTTCACGGGACAGTTGCTAAGAATCATTGTACCGGATGTAACCGGTTCTTCTCCGGCGATGAAATAAAAGATCTGATCGATGCTTCGCTCAAACAGGACGATGCCGGAAGCTCCGGCGGGAATAAGCGTTATATCCCCATCTGCCCGGATTGCGGCGGTATCATCAAGCCGGATGTTGTCCTGTATGAGGAAGGTCTTGATGATTATACCTGGAACCGCTCCGTGGATTATATCCAGAGTGCCGACATGCTGATAGTCGGCGGTACTTCGCTTGTTGTCTACCCCGCTGCCGGCCTGGTCAATTATTATCGCGGCAACAAACTGGTCCTGATCAACAAATCCACCACTCCATTTGACGAAGAAGCGGATCTTGTCCTGCATATGGGCCTCGGCGAAGTATTCGGGCAGCTTTCGCTGTGACAAAAGGGACGGTTCTATCTGTCACACTCATCGAAAAGGAGTCTTAACCCATGACTGTTTCCGAAGTTAAGTCTGAGATCGCCGCTCTGGCCGATCCCAAAAATGCCGAATTCTTTCTGAAGCTCAACCCTACCGCCACGCAGCCCTGCGCAGGCGTACGCATCCCGCAGATGCGCAAGCTGGCTCAGAAGATCGCAAAGGATGATTATCGTTCATTTCTTGACAACAATCCGATGGATTCCTTCGAAATGGAGGCTTTGCAGGCATTTGTGATCGGATATGCGAAAGATGACATCAAAGTGATCCTGAACTATCTGGACAGATTTATCCCGCTCATCCATGACTGGTCTGTCTGCGACTCACTGTGTCAGACCTTTAAGATCGCAAAAAAATTCCCGGAGGAAACCTTTGCCGTATTGTCAAAATACAAAGATTCCTCCCGGGAATTTGAGGTCCGGGTCGTTGCGATAATGCTGATGAGCCAGTTCCTTACCGATGATTATATCGACACCGTTATCGAAGTGATCGACAGCCTGCATACCGGGGCATTCTATTCCCAAATGGGTGTCGCCTGGGCCGTTGCTACCATCATGGCCAAATACCCCGGCAAATGCCTTGAATACATGCTCTCGCCCGATAATCATCTTGATGATTGGACTTATAAGAAGGCTCTTCAGAAAATGAAGGAATCTTATCGTGTCGATAATGCTATCGTGGAAAAGATCAAGGTGTCACGCTTTTAACCTCAAGCCCTGCTTCTCCCGATACTATAAATCCGATCTCGACCGATTGTCCTGCGGGTATTGCGGAATTATAATCGACCGGTTTTATGACCAGGCTCTTGTCTTTTGCTTCAAATGTCCCGCTCCAGGATTGGCTGAGTGCGTATTTTCCGCTGAATTCCACGGTTATTTTCCAGTTTTCAAGGGCTTTGTTCCCATTATTGGAAACCGTAACGGTGTATTGGTAAAATTCAGCCGTCCCGTCGTTCCAGCCTCCGGTCTTCTTTACGCTCACCTGCAGATTCCCGGCGGAATTCTCAATCTTATCGTTTGAGCCGGTGTTGCCTGTATTGTCATCGTTTCCCGTATCGCGGCCGTTTACTCCGTTACCGGTGTTATCACCGTTTCCCGGATTACCGTCATTCACTTTTCCATCGTTACCAGAATCGTCTCCGGTCCCGTCTTCCGTGTCTCCGGTATTGCTCCCGTCCGCGCCGGTCTTCCCGCGCAGCAGTTTTGCATACCATTTGCCGGAATCCGAAAGTTCACTGTCGCTCCATCCCGAAGTTTTGCTGCAACCGCTCGAGATCAGGGCCGAAGTCTCGGATTTGTTCGAAAGATTCCAGATACAATAGCTTATCCCGCTGCTTTCCATCGCGTCGATCCATTTTTCGGCTTCTTTAAAATCATTGCCTCCGCTCCCGCTTGCGTCACAGGTTCCAAATTCCGTACAGAACAGTGCAATTCCCGATCTGACCGCATTCTGCATGCGCTTGCGAAGATCATCCTTATGAGTGGCAGCATAAAAATGGATCGTATACATAATATTATCATAATCCCTGATCGGATCCGCGGCAGCCTTGTCCACTTCCTGTGACCATGTGGGGGTCCCGACAACAACGATCGCCTTGGGCGCATTTTTGCGGATAACAGGGATCACTTCTCCGGCATATTTTTTGATCTGCGACCAGCTTGTTCCGCCGTTCGGTTCATTACAGATCTCAAATATCACATTTCCCTGATCCGCGTATTTTCCGGACATTTCATCAAAAAACTTCAGGGCCTCGCCTTTATTGGTCATCGGATCGCTGTCACTGAGGATATGCCAGTCGATAATAACATACATGCCCAGCTCGGTGGCATATTTTACGCCGTTACTTACCAGCTTTTTAAGATCATCTTTATTTCCGCCCGAACAATAACCGTTGTATTCGGCCGTATACATGGCAAGCCGGATGCAGTTCGCGCCCCAGCTGTCACGCAGGGTCCTGAACGAATCCTTGTTGACGTATCCCGGGAACCAGGCGATACCGTGTGTGGATACACCGCGGAGCCTGTATTCGTCCCCGTTTTTATCGACAAGCTTCGTGCCTTTTACTTTAAGTCTCCCATGATTTTCATAGGGTGTCCCGCTCTCCGTTTTTATCACTGCCGGAGTAGGTGTCGGATTCGGCGTAACTGCCTCAGTAATCACCGGTGTCGGTGTTGCAGTGTTTCCAGTCTCTTCGCCGGGTGATGGTGTTGCAGTGTTTTCCGCTTCTTCGCCCGGCTGCTGAGTGATCGCGATTTCACCTTCTCCGCCCGGTTCCGGCGTCGGCGTGCTTCCTTCAGCGATTCCCGCTCCCGGTGTTGTGGCGGCAGTCTTTCCGCTTTCTTCACCCGGCTGCTGAGTGATCGCGGTTTCACCTTCTCCGCCCGGTTCCTTCCCGCCTTTTGAGATCCTGCCGGCGACAAAGCCGATCACTACCGCAACTACGACAATTGCCGCGATCAATGCTATAATGCCTTTTGACGGTTTTTTCTTTTCCATCCTTATCTGTCCTTACTTTCCTTAAAAATCTACTGCATCCTGCGGCGTATCCGGTTAAGATGCCGCTCAAACATTCCGTTCTTAATATACTCCGCAAGTGTGTATTGGTCAAATACAGGTACGGAACACGAGTAAAATCCCAGATTTTTCGTATATCGCTCCATCAGTCTGTCCGGAAGCACCATATATGCAACCCTGATCGAGGGAGCGATACTCTTGGAAAATGTATTCATATAGATCACTCTGCCTGTATTATCCATGGAAAACATCGGTTCTATCGGCTTTCTCAAAAATGCGAATTCCGAATCAAAATCATCTTCGATCAAAAATCCGTCCCTTTCTTTTGCCCATGAAAGATACTCGTATCGCTTGCTTGCGGATGCCGTGATCCCGGTCGGATATGAATGATAGGGCGAAACATGCAGGACCCGGGCCCGGCTTTTGGCCAGTTCGGGGCTTTGTATCCCGTCCTTTCCCATATTCAGATGCTCCGTTACGGCTCCGTTGGAACGGTAAACCAGTTCGATCTTCTCATAAGACGGGTATTCGATACCGAAGACCGTGTCCCTGCCGAACAGCTGGACCAGTATCCCATACAGATATTCCGACCCGGATCCTACGATCACATTGGCGGGCTGGACATTCATTCCGCGGTATCTTTTCAGATAGTCCGCGATCGTGTTCCTGAGCGCGACACAGCCCATATGCGGGGTCTTTTCAAGCAGGATTTCGGGCCTTTCGCTCAGGAGCTGCCGCATTATTTTGATCATTCCCTGCGGGATCTCTCTCTCGTTCGCAACACTTTTCTCTTCCTGCAAATATCTGATCCTGAACCCTGGATCTGCCGTTTCCGCAGTATTACCGTCCTTTTGCAATGAGCGTCCTGAATGTTCTTTTCCCCCGAAATCGGCCGGCAGCATCATCTCTCTTATGTAAAATCCGCTGCGCGGGTGAGCTTCTATGTATCCCTCTTCTTCAAGCAGGGCATATGCATTTTCGACCGTGATCGCGCTTACCCCGATATGGACCGCGAAGCTGCGCTTTGACGGCAGTTTGTCTCCCGCCTTCAGCACTCCCGTGCGGATGTCGGATTTGATACATTCGTAAATGTATTGTGTCTTGTTCCTCGTCTGCCCTGAAACATTATATGTCAGCATATATCGTCCGTCCTCTGCTTAACTACTTTATACCTTACTGTTTTACTGTTTTACTGCTTTATTACCTTATTGCCTTATTACCTTTCTACGTTACTATGTTAGTATGTTACTATGTTAGTATGTTAGTATGTTAGTATGTTAGTATGTTAGTATGTTACTGCCTTTCTATCCTGCTACCTTCCTATGTTACTGTGTTAGTATGTTGCTATGTTACTATGTTACTATGTTAATATGTTAATATGTAACTGCCTTGCCATATCTGACCTATAAAAAAATAACCTTATTGGCGATACACATAATATCAGAGTTGTGTATAATTAGTCAACAGGATAAGTTATTTTTTTACTACAGTTTCGCCCAATTCAGGAAAGGACGTTTAAGATCATGAAAAGAATATTGTCGATCCAGGATATATCGTGCCTCGGAAAATGCTCACTGACTGTTGCGCTCCCCATCATATCCGCGAT
>JAEEGL011590639.1_pt1 | contig 14075 bp, 4 predicted proteins | sample 9134231 | NCBI WGS metagenome assembly JAEEGL01 (sample SAMN16246548, study PRJNA631951) | gut metagenome | biome: gut microbiome; feature: rumen; material: fiber-attached | host: Bos | place: Iran: Karaj | collected 2018-10 | reverse complement strand
TTGATATTGATCAGGGACTGGGCGGTGATATCCTCCTGGTCCTGGGTCGTCATGCGTTCGCGCACCACTCTCTCCAGACGGGACAGACCGATGCGGTACTGGTTCTGCAGCAGTTCGCCCACGGCACGGATGCGGCGATTGCCCAGATGGTCGATATCGTCGCAGTTGCCCAGACCGAACTGGAGCGTGCAGCAGTAGCTGATGGAGGCATAAATATCGTCGCGGGTCACATGCTTCGGGATCAGATCGCGGATGCTGCGGTGCAGCATTTCCTTCTGCTCTTCCTCATCCGGGAAAGCTTCCAGGAAAGCCATCAGTGCCGGATAGTAAACCAGCTCACGGACGCCGTATTCCTTCGGATCATAGGAAACATAGCCGCTCATATCGACGGTCCGGTTAGTCAGGACCCTGACGGGCGTGCCTTCCACTTCCACTACAACGGCTTCGACACCGCTGTTCTGGATCTCGTCGCAGCGGGCAGCCGTCAGCACTTCGCCGGCTTCGGCGACGATCTCACCGGTATCGGCGTTGATGACATCCTCCAGCAGCCGCTTGCCGCTCACACGGCGCTTCAGCTGCAGCTTCTTGTTGTACTTATAGCGTCCCACCTTGGCCAGATCGTAACGGCGGGGATCAAAGAGCATGGTTTCAAACAGGCTGCGGGCGTTGTCCACGTACAGCGGCTCGCCGGGGCGGATCTTCTTATAGAGTTCCAGAAGGCCTTCGTCCACGTTTGTGGCCGTGTCCTTGGACAGACTGCCCTTAATGAGCGGCAGTTCGCCGAACTTGTCGATGATCTCCTGATTGGTCCCGATGCCCAGAGCACGGATCAGTACCGTGACGGGAACTTTGCGGGTCCGGTCCACGCGGGCCCAGAAGACATCGTTGGAATCCGTCTCGTATTCCAGCCATGCACCGCGGTTCGGGATCACCTGGCTTGAATAGAGTGCCTTGCCCAGACGGTCATGATCCAGGCTGTAATAAATGCCGGGAGAGCGCACCAATTGGCTGACGATAACACGTTCCGCACCGTTGATCACAAAAGAACCCGTTTCGGTCATCAGAGGCATATCGCCCATGAAAATCGTATGCTCACGAATGGTGCCGGTCTCGTGGTTTACCAGGTTGACCTTCACCTTCAGAGGGGCCGCGTAGGTCGCGTCCCGTTCCTTGCATTCTTCAATCGTATATTTCGCTTCATCCGTACAGAATTTGAAATCTACAAATTCCAGGCTCAGATTTCCGCTGAAATCGGAAATGGGGGAAATATCATCGAACGCCTCTTTCAGGCCCTCGTCCAGAAACCATTCATACGATTTCTTTTGGATTTCTATAAGGTTCGGGAGTTCCAGAACCTCTCTCTGTCTTGAGTAGCTCATGCGCGTGTTCTTGCCGGAAGCAACCGGGCGCATTCTGTTTTTCTCCATAGACGCTTCTCCCCTGAAAGAATTGTGTGTGCGTTAAAAGGGCATAAAAGGCCAATTGCCCACAATAGCGCAAACTTCATCCTAACAAAGGTCTGTCAAGCTGTCAAGCAGATTTTTTGAAAAAATATAAGAATTTTTTGTGAAAAGATGATGACACCGGGACTCTTCCCCTCAGGAAAGAGTTCCGGACTCATAATCAGAAGCGCATTTTGCGGACCAGCGAACAGAACTGCTGGTTCGTGCGGGTGTGGCGCATCAGATCCAGAATGGTTTCCAGCGCCTCCTCACCTTTAACGGGATTGCTGATGGCCTGGCGGATGTAGGTCACCGTCTCCAGCTCCTCCGGTGTCAGGAGCTTGTCCTCCCGGCGGGTGCCGGACTTTAAAATATCGATGGCAGGGAAGATCCGGCGTTCGGAAAGCTTGCGGTCCAGGACCAGTTCCATGTTGCCGGTGCCCTTGAACTCCTCAAAGACCACGTCATCCATGCGGGAGCCGGTCTCTACCAGTGCGGTGGCCAGCACGGTCAGACTGCCGCCCTCCCGCATGCAGCGGGCCGCGCCGAAGAACTTCTTCGGCATGTGCAGGGCTGCCGGATCCAGGCCGCCGGAAAGCGTACGGCCGCTCGGTGCCACGGTCAGGTTGTAGGCGCGGGACAGACGGGTGATGCTGTCCAGCAAAATAATTACATCCCGGCCGTGCTCTACCTGACGCTGTGCCCGGCCCAGCACCATCTCCGCCACGCGCTTGTGGTGCTCCGGCGTCTCGTCAAAGGTGGAATAAATGACCTCCACGTTCGGGCCTTCGACCTCTTCCTTGATATCCGTCACTTCCTCCGGCCGCTCGTCGATCAGCAGGATAATCAGCTGCATGTCCGGATGGTTCTTCGTGACCGCCTTGGCGACCTCCTTGATCAGAGTAGTCTTGCCGGCCTTGGGCGGCGACACGATCATGCCGCGCTGGCCCTTGCCGATAGGCGCCATCAGGTCCACAATCCTCATGGCCCGGGCTTCCGGCTCGGTCTCCAGATGGATGCGCTCGTGCGGAAATTCCGGTGTCAGATCTTCAAAGGGTGTGCGGGAGCGTACCGTATCCGGCGACTCACCGTTCACCGTGTTGATATACAGGAGGGCCGGGAACTTCTCGGTGCTGGTCTTGATTTTGGTCACACCGGCCAGAATATCGCCGGTCTTTAAGCCGAAACGATGGATCTGCGCCGGCGAAACATAAATATCGTTCTCCCCGGGCATATAGTTTTCGCAGCGGATGAAGCCGAAGCCTTCCGGCATCACTTCAAGGATGCCCTCTCCCAGCGGGCCGGCCAGCGCATCCGGATAGGACGATGCTTTTTCGGGCTTGTCCGAAGAAGGCTCTGCTGCCGATAAGGAAGCCGGCTGCTTCATCTCGTCCGTCTGCCGGCGGTAAGTACGGGAACCGCTGTCGCTTCCCCGGTCGCGCTGTACGTAATAATCATCGTCGTCGCTGCGGTAGGTGGGCCGCTCGGTATCGTCTGTCCGGCGCTCCAGCGGCGGCAGCTCGTAGCGGTTCCGCACCGGCCGTTCCTGATTCTCCACCGCTTCCACCTGCGCGCGGTATGACGGCGCATAGCTCCCGAAACCGCTGCGGTTAAGACTGCGACTCGACGGCGAGGGATCAAAGCTGCGGCGATACGGCGTCCGCCGCTCCCGCTCCGGAGCGGTCTGCACGGTTTCAGCCGGCGTTTCTTTAACCGGAGCCGGCTTTTCTTCCGGCGGCTCTGTCACGGCCGGCTTGCTTTCTTCCGCTTCCGGACGGACTTTCGGCTTTCTGCCTCTCCTGCCCGGAACTTTCTGTAGATCGGCTGCCTTTTCCGATCCTTCCGATTTTTCTTCCGAAGAGGCCTGCTCCGTCTTTTTCTTCGCCTCTGCCAGCCCCATGGCATATTCCACGCGTTTTTCACCGACGCGTGTCAGCATATCCACCAGATCGGCTTTCCGCGCATTGCTCATGCCGCGAATACCCAGCAGATGCACCCATTCTTTCAGAGTAGCCAGGGATTGCTTCTCCAAATCAACACTCATATTCAACTTTCTCCTTTGCGGCACTCGGCTGCTTCTTCAGTTATAAAAATCAATCGGGAAATCGTTTGCATAATGAATTCACGCAACAAAACAAAACGATGCACGATCTGTTTTCGCCTTCAGAGTATCACATTTTTCAAAAAAAGCAAGCCCGAAAATGCAGATTCCTACAGAATTCTTGCATTTTTCTTTTACCCCTGATAAAATATGTTGCAACAGATCATTCGGGAGGCTGCCATGATTACCGATCCGCAGGTTTTGTACAAATTGATGATTCTATATCTGCTCCGTCAGGCCAATCTGCCTATCAGCAACGAGCAGATTTCCGAATTTTTCTTAAGCAAGGAATACACGAATTACATGACGCTTCAGCAGGCTATCAGTGAGCTGCTGGATGCCCACCTGATCAAAGAAGGCTCGGTCCGCGGCGTCCTGCGCTACGAAATCACCCGGGAGGGCGAAGAGTCGCTCGGCTTCTTCGGAAACGATATCTCGTCTGCCATCAAGGACGATATTCACGCCTACCTGAAGGAAAACCGCATCCGCCTGCGCAACGAGATGGGCATCACCGCCGACTACCGCAAGCTGAGCAGCTCGGATTACGAGGTCGAATGCGAGATCCGGGAAGGAAAGATGCTGCTCGCGAAACTCATCCTCTCCGTCCCCACCGAAGAACAGGCGCGGATCATCTGCAACCGCTGGCAAAGCGCCTCCCAGGAAGTCTACAGCAGCATCATGCACACGTTGCTGCAGGAAGAATAAAAACAACCGGCCGTTTCTAAAAGCGTTTAGAGGGAGGCACTTCGTAAAGAAGTTACCTCCCCCGCTTTTTTAATCAGCCGGAATGATTGGCTTGCAGGAGTCAGGAATATAGTCGTCTGTTATATCAATTAAAGCCAAGATCTATCCACATAGCGGGGCGAACAAGGTAATACGGATAGTCAACCTGTACAGTTGAGAAATCGCCGTTATACTTGACTACTGGAGCACTTATTTTGCTGGTGTCGTAAGACTGTCGCAACCACCACGCGATTGAGCCAAGTTTAATTGTATCATCCCAGTCCCGGGCCCCCTGCGCTTTTGCATATGACGTAGCTCCACAGAGTCTTGGAGGAAATCCTGAACCGTCTGGAAGATATTTATCGACTTCTTCATTGCTTAAAAGAAATATCTTATCCGTTGTATTGTTTTCGGGAGACGCGTAATCTGTCGTAATCGTCGTTATTTGGATCATTGACCGTTCATCGGAATTAAACGCGCTATTGATGAAGTCTTTGTTCAACCATGTACGTAAAGAGCAAGTCTTCCAAGTTACTTCTTCATGTGCCGTGTTATACTCCTGACAGTCAAGTCCCCTATCGCTTATTACAAGCATCCGATCCCCATCTTTATCCAGCACGAGCCACTTGATATCCTCTTTACCATTTGATGTATTGTTATCCTGCTCATACGCCCCGAAAGCGATGTAATCGCCGACCTGTGCCCTTAGTAAAAGGATTCTCTGCACTTTATCTTCGCTGTCTTTATAGTTAAGTCTGTCCAGTAACACATAAGCCTGTTCATAATCGCCGGAATCAAGCAACGCTATCGCCCTGTCATATTTACTTTGTTTGATCGTTTCCGTATCGTCGATTTGATACAGAAGAGTATAGGCTGCTTCATAGTCTTTTGCTTCCAGCAGATCTTTTGCCCAATCAGCTTTACATTGCTTTATCGTTATCGAATCGCCAATCTCCTGTAGAAGAGCACAAGCTGCCTCATAGTCTTTCGTTGCCATCAATTCCTGAGCACGGCTAGCCTTGCTCTGTTTGATTGTTTCGGTATCACCGATTTCCTGCAGTAGGGCATAGGCCGCGTCATAGTCTTTTGCCGCCAGCAGTTCCTCGGCACGGTCCGCCTTGTTCTGCTTGACCGTGTCCCCATCCCCTATCTCTTCCAACAGTTTATAGGCGGACTCATAATCCTTTGCAGCAAGCAATGCTTTTGCTCTGTCCGCCTTGCTTTGTTTGATCGTTTCCGTGTCTCCGAGTTCTTCCAGTAGCTGATAGGCCTCGTCATATTTTCCGGCTTTCAAATACTGACTGGCCTGTTCCTGTTTCTGCTTCGGTAAAATGACCTTAATATAGACTGTAGCCGCTACAGCAGCCAATATCAGCAGGGCAAAAACGACGGCAAGAGTTATTTTCTTTTTCTTTGCCTTTCTGGCAGCCATCCGCTCGGCTGCTGCTTCCGCCATGCGAATCTCTTCTATTTTCTTTTCACAGAAACGGATCTTCTCATCGGTATCCCGCCAGCCTGCGATACTCTGGAACTGCTTGATCGCCGAATCATACCCGCCGATTGCCTTAAGATTACCTGCTTTTTCTGCCGCATCCCATGCCTTGTTATAGATTTCTTCTTTCCGGCTTTCTTCTGCTTTTTCCAAACATCCCTTAGCAAGTTCGTCGGCGTCTCTAAAGCCAGTTACCTTTTCAAAAGCCGCTGCTGCATCTCTGTAAGCCTTCTCATCGGATGCAATTTCAGCCAGGTCTTTTGCCCTATCATACAGGGCCTCTCTTTTTTGTTCTTCCAACTGGATCTTAGCTTCTTCCGCCAATGTCCGGCACCGCTTTGCACGGGCAGCCGCATCACGGTACGCCGAGATGGAAGAAAAAGCCCTTGAAGCTTCTATATACTGTTGCTCGGTTGAAGCTCGCCGCTGTAACTCTTCGGCTTTTTGATAAAGCCCACTAAGACGCTCTTCTTCCAGCCGATCCTTGATCGTCTGATTGTCTTTTGCCAGCTTTTCACGAAGCATCTTATCGCCGTAGCGCATGCACTTGGCATAATTCGGGTTATTCGCAAACGACTGGGATGCTTTGCTCAAACTGTCCGGATTCCTCACCTGTATCGAAGCCAGCAGCTTGCCCAGATAAGCCTGCGCATTCTCCGGATCCGTATCCAACACTTTTTCGCAGTACTCATCTGCGGATTTCCAGTCTCCGTCCTCCAAAAAGATAAACGCGCGCTTAAGGAGAGGCGTAACAGCCGACTGCGCAGCGCTCGTGACCACGGTCTCCTTGACCGTTTCCTTCGGCTGGTCTGCCGCAAGGATCTTCTTGATGCCGCGGATCAGGTCCTGCATAAATCCGAGCTTCGACATATCCTGCGCCTGCAGATGGGAGAATTCTTCCGGCAGATCGTACGGATCCATGTCGCGGTAAGCAGGGATCAGCGTTTTCTTTCCGCCGCTCTGCTTGACCAGCGCGAGATACCGACTCCACTCATTCTTCACCCAGACCGCATTGAAATACTCCGGCTTGGTCCCGAGTGCGACCATCACTTTCGCGGAATTTAACGCCGCGAAGATATACGGCTCATAGGCAACACCGAGCTTGTCTTCCAGCGTGATCCGTGAGAAGAAGACTTTGAAGCCTTCCTGGGTCAGCTGATGATACAGGTCCGTCGCCAGCACGGAATCGACCGTCCGGCGTCCGTTTGCATCCGTCTCTTTATAGCAGATAAAGACATCGAACGGCTCTTCCTTTGAAGAGATCTCCAGGATCCCCTTCTGAATATCGTCGATCGCCTTGGCTTCCGCTTCGTAGATCTCCCGCTGATAAGCGTCTGCGTGCTCCAGCGCCGCTTTATAGTTTTCGTCCGCATAAATGGACGTGTACTGCGCGCGGTTCACCGTGGGGATGCGTTTACGCGAAGACGGATCTTCCACATATTCGATCCCGTAGCGGCAGAGTACGAGTGACCAGTAGGCTTCGGCATCTGAGCCGTCCTCGTTCAGGATCTGCTCGTATATACCCATGGCCTTGTCGAACTCATTGTTCCGCCGAAAATGGTTCGCCCGGTCGTACAGGTTCGAACGCCGGTCATCGTCCAGCTTGGGCAGAGTCTGCGTAGTTCCGCAGTATTCGCAGGTCGCCACCGACTCACCGGGGCGGATCTCCAGATCACCGCCGCACATTTTGCAACGAAAAATAGCCATCACTTATTCCTCTCATTTTCCCTGAATATAATGCAATGTTCCTGATTATTCTATATTACTTCTACAGTAGCTTTCAGCACACCAACAAAGGATCCTCTCGGGAGGCGCTTCGTAAAGAAGACGTCTCCTTCGCTTTTGTAAGTATCCGGATTGACCGACTTCCACATTCTATGGATCAAGGCTTAAGCGTGATCCACATGGCCGGGCGGACAGCGACATATGGATTTTGATTGACACTGTAGCCGCCCGCCTCAATTACGCCGTTGGCTTTGACAGCAGCGGCGTTAAGATTATCAGCGCCGGGCGTCCGCAGCCACCATGTGATGGCAGCATATGTTTCTCTGTTATTCTTAACGTAAGCCAGGATTTCACAACACCTCTCCTGATCTGACTTGAAATACTGATTTGCCTCTTGAATACTGAGCAAAAATATTTTATCGTTTGTATCTTCTCCGGTAGATATATTATACTTCGGATTTTTATCGGCTGTGACCGTCGAAGATAGAATTTGTTTTTGTTCACCGGGAGTAAAGGCAGTATTCAGAAAAGTTCCATTTAGCCATTGTCTTAATGAGCATGTTTCCCATGTGACCTCCCTCGCAGAGCTGTTATAGTTTTGTGTCTCCAGACCATACTTGCTGATTACCAGAATTCTATCGTCTTTTTTTGCTAAGACAAGCCATTCAATATCTACTTTTCTTTTAGATTCATTGTTGTACTGTGGATATGATCCGAAAACGATAGAATCGCCGACCTGTGTGCTTTGCAAAGAGATTATCCGCACTTTGTCTTCGCTGTCTTTATAGCCAAGGCCGTCCAGTAACGCATAAGCTTGTTCATAATCGCCTGAATCGAGCAGCGCTGTCGCCCTCTCATATTTGTTCTTCTTGATCGTTTCGATATCGTCGATTTCCTGCAGAAGAGCATAAGCGGCATCATAGTCTTTCACATCCAGCAGTTCTTTAGCTCTGTCAAATTTACTCTTTTTTATTGTTGTGGTATCCCCGATTTCCATAAACAGGGCGTAAGCGGCATCATAGTCTTTCACATCCAGCAGTTCTTTGGCGCGGCTGGCTTTGCTCTGTTTGATCGTTTCGGTATCCCCGATTTCCTGCAGCAGGGCATAGGCTTGGTCATAGCCCTTCGCATCCAGCAGTTCTTTGGCGCGGCTGGCTTTGCTCTGTTTGATCGTTTCGGTATCCCCGATTTCCTGCAGCAGGGCATATGCTTGGTCATAGTTCTTTGCAGCCAGCAGTTCTTTGGCTCGACTGGCTTTGCTCTGTTTGATCGTTTCGGTATCCCCGATTTCCTGCAGTAGGGCATAAGCTTGGTCATAGTTCTTTGCAGCCAGCAGTTCTTTGGCTCTGTCCGCTTTGCTCTGTCTTACTGTTTCTGTATCCCCGAGCTCTTCCAGCAGTTGATATGCCTCGTCATATTTACCGGCTTCCAGATATTGTGCGGCCTGTTTTTGTTTCTGTTTGGGTATAATGACCGTGGTATAGACTATAATCACTGCAGCGACTATTCCCAGCGCGGTAAGAGCAACTGCCAGGATCTTTTTGGTTTTCTTTCTCTTTTCGACAGCCTTCGCTTCCGCTGCAGCCTTTTCCGCAGTAGCCTTCGCTTCTGCCGCAGCCTTTTCCGCAGCAGCCTTCGCTTCTTCTTCCTTTTTAAGGCGTTCCGCTTCTCTGGCTTCTGCTTTAAGCTTTTCTTCTTTTTCGTGCTTCAACCGTTTCGCTTCATAAAAGCAGTAACCAGATCGTTCTTCACAATCCTCATAGCCACGCATACCGTCCTGCATAAAGCATTTGCTTACTGAGAAATAATCCGATTCTGTCACAGCTGTTTCCTGCAGATGACAGAATTCCAAATAATCTGCATGACGCTTTTCCTTCGCGGTTTCATATAATTCTGCCGCTCTCCGGGAGGCCTCATCCATCTTCTCAGCATAGAGCTGGGCAAGCTGCTCTTTTTTATCCGCGTCGATCGACTTGCAGATCGATAGCTTTTCTTCCATCTTAGCGAGGATTTTTCCCTGCAGAGTCTGATACTTTTGCGCCGTGTCGCCTTTTGCATAACGCAAAGCGCGGCTTAGGTTCCGGTCAGTTTGTTCCCAGTAACATTTTTCATTTACGATGCATTGCTCCCATCCTAATGTCACAGAATCAAAAAATCTGTCATCATAGGAAAAAACCCTTCTGATATCACTGCGTGAGAGATATCCCGGAATCGCATACTGTGCAGCAGCGTCTTCGATCCGTACTGTATCTTTCTCGCACGCGGTCAGTCTCCCTGCCTTCGGTTCCGCCAGATTAATTCGTTTCAGTACGAACTTCTCTCCGGAGTCACATTGTGCGGCTGCGAGAGCTTTCCCGAAGAATGCCTCCGCACACTGGGCATCCATATTTAGGACCTGATCAAAGAAGTTATCTGCCTCTTTCCATTCGTGATCTTCGAGCTTCTGATGGCCGCGCATGAGCAAGGCCTGTACATTCGGACCACCAACATTTTGTATTACCGTTGCAGTCGATCCAGTCTTTGGCTCATCCTGTTGAAGTATCTTTTTGATGCCCCGGATCAGGTCCTGCATAAAGCCGAGCTTACTCATATCCTGTGCCTGCAGGTGGGAGAACTCTTCCGGCAAATCGTACGGATCCATATCGCGGTAAGCCGGGATCAGCGTTTTCTTTCCGCCGCTCTGTTTGACCAGTGCCAGATAGCGGCTCCACTCATTCTTTACCCAAACTGCATTGAAATACTCCGGCTTGGTTCCGAGCGCGATCATCACTTTCGCGGAATTGAGTGCCGCAAAGATATACGGTTCATAGGCAACGCCAAGCTTATCCTCCAACGTGATTCGCGAGAAGAAGACTTTGAATCCTTCCTGGGTCAGCTGATGATACAGGTCCGTCGCCAGCACGGAATCGACCGTTCTGCGGCCGTTTGCATCCGTTTCCTTGTAGCAAATGAAGACGTCAAAAGGCTCTTCCTTAGAAGAGATCTCCAGGATGCCTTTCTGGATCTCGTCGATTGCCTTGGCCTCTGCTTCGTAGATCTCCCGCTGATAGGCGTCCGCGTGCTCCAGTGCCGCCTTATAGTTTTCGTCCGCATAGATGGACGTGTACTGCGCGCGGTTCACCGTGGGGATTCGTTTATGCGAAGACGGATCCTCCACATATTCGATACCGTAACGGCAGAGCACGAGCGACCAGTAAGCCTCGGCATCTGAGCCGTCCTCGTTCAGGATCTGCTCGTATATACCCATGGCCTTGTCGAACTCATTGTTCCGCCGGAAATGGTTCGCCCGGTCATACAGATTCGAACGCCGGTCATCGTCCAGTTTGGGCAGGGTCTGCGTGGTTCCGCAGTATTCGCAGGTCGCCACCGACTCACCGGGGCGGATCTCCAGATCCCCGCCGCACATCTTACAACGAAAGATAACCATATATATGATTCACTCCTTTAATAATCGCGTTTGATTGGCAAACAATACTGGATTTAAAAGATCACGATTCCAGATTGATCCATAAAGCGGGGCGAACAGCGAAATCAGCATCGTCAAAAGCGTAGCCGTTATTGTCGATAGAACCACCGGGGCTGACAGTCGCTGCGCAGTCACTATCATCGCCGGGTGAGCGCAGCCACCACCAGCATGCCGAATCATCTCCCTCTACACAGCATTTTCTGTCTCTATCTGAAGAGAAATATTGATTTGCTTCTTGGATACTTAACAGAAAGATCCTGTCCTGTGTATTTTCACCAGGGTTCGTTGAATACTCCGGATTCTTGTCAGCCGTAACTTTGGTTTCCAGAATCATCGCCTGTTCTTTTTTACTGAAAGCCTTATTAAGGAAGGTTTCATTCAGCCATTCTCGAAGAAAACAAGTCTCCCAGGTAACATCCGCGCCAGAGATATCATACGGTCTATTCTCTATTGCGGATTCTGTAATCAGAAGCAAGCGGTTATCCTGAGCAGCCAACACCTTCCATCTAATATTCCCTTGATAATTTCCGAACTCAACAATGTCTCTGATTTTTGCTCTATATAGTGACTCTTTTTGATAAATATCGTTGTCTTCTGTTTGAATTGACTCCAATACTTCTCGGCTTTTTACTTTTGCCTCTTCAATGCTTATGTCAGCCTCAATCTCTTCCAGACGATTTTCGATCTCTTTGCGTCGCCTGCCTGTAAATAAACCTTTGAGATTTCCCAGTTCCTCAGTGAGAGATTCCTTTTCACTGCGAAGGCTCTCTATCCACTTCGCCTTTGCTTCCTTCCGTTCTTTTTCAAATGTATCGGCACTATTGAATAGTTTCCATGTCTTGATTTCTTCATAATTTCTCATTATAAGGATTTTCCCATCCTGCTGGAGTGCCGTCGGCGTACTATTTTTACAAAGGCACAGAATATTATTCCTTTTAATCGCCTTTTTTATATCATCTTCAGACTCCCCTTCTATAAGCAAATTCCCGTTTGCAGTTAACCCAAGGCTTGCGATAGAGCAAGAAGCTACTTCTACTACTTCTTTCCAACCCCCGCATGTAGGTCTTTGATGCCGCGAATAGTAACTTCTCCAATTATCATCTCCTGCAAAGACTACCGTTCCGTCATCTTTAAGCCCGACCGTACAGTTAAAGCAGGCAGATATCATTACTATATGGCGCCAAAAACTCACATCACACTGGCCCTTACTGTTATCGCCTGCTGCTACTACGGAACCGTCAGCACGAAGACCAACAACATGCTTAAACCCTGCGGTAATCGATGTGACACTGTTCCATTTCGCAACTTCTGCCCGCCCACTTTGGTCGAGTCCTGCCACTAAGACTCTACCGTCAGACTGCAGCCCCAAAAAAGCTGTTGATCCTGCTGCTATGGAAACAACATTTTTCCATTCAGATACGTTACACACAGTCCCGCTCTTAAGACCTGCGGATATGGCTGTCCCATCCCGTCTTAATCCTATCGTTCGAGCATCTGCTACGGCAATTGCTGCAATATTCCGCCATCCGTTGGCATCACATCTGCCATCGTGCTTATTGCCGACAGCAAGCACGGTCCCGTTCCCCTGCAGGCCTACTGTAAATGTATCTCCCGCAGCAACCGCTACCATATTGCGCCATGAACCCACATTGCATTGACCAAACTCGTTATTTCCGCACGCTAAAACTGTTCCATCGGCACACAGGGCTACTACATGAGCAGAACCTGATGAAACAAGATTCTGAAAAGGCTTGATTTCCTCAATATGGGTTAATATTTTTACTCGTGTTTTTTTTGCTTTCAGCTCTGCTGCTTCTGCTTTTCGTGCCTCATCCAAAGCTTCTTTTTTTCGATAGGCTTCATCCGCTTCTTGCTTTGCCTTTTTCCCTTTTTCCAGAAGCCCGCTCACCTTTTGCTTTCTGTCATTCGGAGCGAAGCGTAAAAACTTTGCATAATCCGGGCTCTTTTCAAAATCACTCCATGATGGCCTAGCAGTGGAAAGCTGCGATTGATTTTTTATTTTAGCTCCTGCAAGCGCCAACCCCAGATATGCCTCTGCGCATTCTGCGTCCATATTTAACACTTGATCATAATACTCTTTTGCTTTCTCCCAAGCACCATCTTCCAGTGCCATCTGACCGCGTTTAAACAATGCATCTTTGTTCGGTCCTCCTGTCACCACCTGCTGATCTTTAGGCTGCGAAGTCTCCTCGACATAAGTCTTTTGGCTTTTTCCGATCAGCTTTTCAATGCCACGCAGCAGGTCCTGCACCGCGCCAACCTTACCCATATCCTGCGCCTGCAGTTTGGCAAACTCCTTGGGCATATCATAAGCATCGATGTTTTTGTAGCAGGGAATCAGGTGACGGGTCTTGTCCTTCTCCATCAGCTTGAGGTACCGGCTCCACTCGTTCTTCACCCATACCGCTTCGTAGTATTCGTAGTCCGTTCCGAAGGCCAGCATCACTTTCGCGGAGTGCAGGGCAGCAAAAATATAGGGTTCATATTCCTGTCCAAGCTTGTCCTCCAGCGTGATCCGCGAAAAGAACACGCGGTATCCCTTTTCCGTCAGAGCGTCGTACACGTCCTGTGCCAGTACGCTGTCCATAGTCCGGTCTCCTTCAGGATCGGTCTCTTTGTAACAGATAAAGATATCGTAAGGCTCCTCTTTGCCGGAGATTTCGATAATGCTCTTTCGCAGTTCCTCGATGACCTTAGCTTCTTCCCGGTATTGCCGACGTGCGACAGCGTCCGCATTCTCACAGGCTTGTTCGAAATCGCTGTCTTCCATCACGCTCTCAAAACCGGAGCGGTGGCATGTAGGCACCTTCTTTCCGGTAGCCGGGTCATCTACGTATTCGATGCCGTAGCGGCACAGCACCATACCCCAGTAAGCTTCCGCCTCTTCCGGGAAATCTGCCGCGATGGCTTCAAAGATCCCTGCTGCCTTATCGAATTCACAGGCACGCAGCAGACGCCCAGCTCGGGCGAATAAATTCATCTTTTTCTCATTATCAGCAGACGGGACTGTCTGTTTGCTCCCGCAGTACTCACACTCGCAAACGCTCATCCCCGGTTCAATGATCAGATCACCACCGCAACTTTTGCAACGAAAGATAGCCATCA
>JAEEGL011224247.1_pt1 | contig 14075 bp, 14 predicted proteins | sample 9134231 | NCBI WGS metagenome assembly JAEEGL01 (sample SAMN16246548, study PRJNA631951) | gut metagenome | biome: gut microbiome; feature: rumen; material: fiber-attached | host: Bos | place: Iran: Karaj | collected 2018-10 | reverse complement strand
TTTTACACTAAATGATGGAATTATTATTAATTTATTCTTCATCATTTTATCTATTGTATATTTAACTACATCATTAGGATTTAATCCTTTTAAACTAAATTTAACATTAGCTCTCTCATTAAAATTTGTATTAACTGGTCCGGGACATAATATACTAATTTTTACATGTGATTTATCTCTCCTTAATTCTTCGTAAATGGCCATTGATAAATTGTATACATAAGATTTAGATGCATAATAACTTGATAATAATGGACCTGGTTCAAAAGCTGCAGAAGATGCTACATTTAATATTCTTCCGCTATCTCTTTCTACCATATCTTTTAAAAATAATTTAGTTAATACATGATAAGCTTTTATATTTAAATCAATTAAATTTAATTCTTTTTCTAAATCAGTTTCTAAAAATTTACCAAATACGCCAAAACCAGCATTATTAATAAGAAGATCTACTCTACCCTTTGTTTTATCATATAAATTATATAAATTCTTTTCTACTGATAAATCCATTGGATATATTTCAATATCCCCTTTTAAGTTTTCTTTCAACTCTTTTAACTTATCTTCACTTCTTGATACTAATACTAAATCATAACCAAGTTTATTTAACTCTTTGGCAAACTCTAGCCCCATACCACTTGTTGCTCCTGTTATAAGTGCTCTCATAAATACCTCTTTTCTAATTTAATTATAAAATAAAAAATAGGATTTTTATAGTCCTATTTTTTGTTTTGTAAATTTAATCCTTTTCTTAACATTAAGTTTAATGACTTAGCTCTTAAATCATCATCTTCTTTTTTTATTTCTTCAAAGTAGTTAAAGAAAGGTACTACATTATTTGTATAAACATCATCTATTATCATCCCAACTGCTTTTTCAAAATAATTATTAAAATTAAAATATAAACCTGTCTGCTCATTGTAGAAACATACTTCACCATTTTCAGGATTTACATAACGAATAAATTTTCTACCAGTTAAATACTCCTCACATATATTATTATTAATTTTTATAAAATAAAGTGATATAGAATTAATCGTATTTCTTTTTGATTTTGGATTAATATATGCTGCTGCAGGTATTACAACATCATCAACAAATTCATATTCATATTTCATACTATATTTCACTTTTCTAAATACATCTCCTGCTGGATATTCTTCAAATTCCTTTAAATAGCGTTCCCTTTCAAATTGCTCTTTTTTCTTTAAATGTTCTTCATATTCGATATCTTCCATAATATTCCTTTCAATATGGCTAATATTATAACATGAACTATTTTGAATGTCAAAAAATGTAAATGTATTAGTAAAAAAAGAAATCGCTATTTTGCGATTTCTTCTGCTCTTGTTTCACGAATAACAACTACTTTAATAGTTCCTGGATACTGCATTTCTGCTTCTACTCTATCCTTAATATCTCTTGCAATCTTATAACTTTTAGCATCGTCAATTTCTTCAGGTTTAACAATTACTCTTAATTCTCTTCCTGCTTGCATTGCAAAAGTTTTATCAACGCCTTCAACTTCATTACCGATTGCTTCAAGTTGTTCTAATCTTTTAACATAATTTTCTAAGCTGTCATTTCTAGCTCCTGGACGAGATGCAGATAATGCATCAGCTATTTGAACTAATTCAGATATAACTGAAGTAGGTTTCTTATCACCATGATGCGATTCAATTGCATTAATAACAACTGGATCTTCATTGGCTTTTTTAGCTACATCAGCGCCAATTTCAACATGACTTCCTTCTACTTCAAAGTCAATGGCCTTACCTATATCATGTAAAAGTCCTGCTCTTTTAGCTAAAGCAACATTTTCTCCTAATTCAGAAGCAAGCAAACCTGTTAAATGAGCAACTTCTTTTGAATGACTAAGCGCATTTTGACCATAACTTGTTCTAAAATTAAGTTTACCGATTAATTCAACTAGATAAGGATCCACTTTTGTTAAATTAAGTTCAAATAAAGCCTCTTCTCCCTTTTCTTTAATTACATTTTTAAAATCTTCACAAACTTTATCATAAAGTTCTTCAATTCTAGCTGGATGTATTCTTCCATCTTTAATTAAAGCTTCAAGAGTCGTTTTAGCTATTTCTCTTCTAAGTGGATCAAAACTTGATAATACAATTACTTCTGGAGTATCATCAATAATCAAATCAACACCAGTTATAGCTTCAATAGTTCTTATATTACGACCTTCTCTACCAATAATTCTTCCTTTCATTTCATCATTAGGAAGAGTTACAGTGGATACGGTTTGTTCACTTGTAACATCATTAGAATATCTTTGCATACTATCAACTAAGTATTCTTTTGCTTTTCTATCCGCTTCTAGTTTAGCTTCATCTTCTCTTTGTTTTAAATACTCTGCTATCTCTTTAGACATTTCATTTTCAACTTTTTCCATAACTAAAGTTCTAGCTTTTTCTTTTGAAAAACCAGATATTTTTTCTAATAATTCTATCTGTTCTTTCAATAATTTCTCCATTTTTGCATCTTTTTCATCTAGTTCTTTTTGTTTTGCTAATAAATTCTTATCTTTTTGATCTAATGACTTTTCACGTTCATTAATAAGTTCATCTCTTTTATCCAAACTTCTTTCACGATTATCAATTCTGTCATTAAGTTCATTAAGTTCTTTTTTCTTTTCTCTTATTTCTTCATCAGTTTGTTTCTTCAATTTATAAGATTCTTCTTTTAATTCAAGAACATTATCCCTTTTAATTTTTTCAGCTTCTCTTTTTGCATTTTCAATTAATTTATCAGCTTCGTTTTTAGCTGCAGCACCCTTTAATTTAGTAATTAAAAAAGTTACGCCTACACCTAAAATAATTCCAATTAAGCCAAGCAAAATGGAGAAAGTAATGTTTTCCATAATCATTCCTCCATTAATTTTTATTTTAGGAAGTGTGAACTTACTTCCTAATTAATAATATAATATTTTTTTACCCCTATGTCAAACATATATTTAATTATTTTCTATTATGGTATTTTAAATAAGTGTTTCTCAATTCTTCACTTGTAATATGAGTGTAAACCTCAGTTGTAATTAAATTTTCATGCCCTAAAAGTTCTTGTACTACTCTTATATCACATCCCGAATTAAGCATGTGAGTTGCAAAAGTATGCCTTAATGTATGCGGCGAAACATGAGATTTTATACTGACATTATTCATTAACTTTTCTATTATTAATTCAATTGTTCTAGTTGTTAAATTCTTACCATCTTTATTTGGAAATAACCATTCACATTCTTTAGAACATAAAGTGTTGCTTCTTTCACCTTCAATATATTTATTCATTGCATCTAGTGCATACTCGCCAAAATAAACAATTCTTTCTTTTGATCCTTTACCAAATACTCTTATACTTTGATCATTAAAATCTATATCATTTAACTTAATATTAACAAGTTCTGATACACGCATTCCTGTTGCATATAATAATTCAACTATTAAATTATTTCTTTCACTATTTTTACCTTCAAAAGAACTTTTAATTAATTCTTCAAGTTCATTATATTCAATATAATTAGGTAACTTTTTTTCCCTTTTTGGATATAAAACATAAGTAGTTGGATTGTAATTTTCTTTTATCTTTTTAAAATTAATGAATCTGTAAAAACTTTTTAAAGAACTAATTTTTCTTGAAACAGATGTTTTCTTTAATTTATCATCTTTTAACACACCAAGATATTTTATAATATCTTCTTCACTAATACCTAATAAATCTTTATTAATTTTAATACAAAAAGAATTTAAATCTTCTTCATATGATTTAATAGTTTTATCAGAATAATTTTTTTCATTCTTCAAATAATCAAGAAATTTATTAATTAATTCTTCATTCTTCATAATTAAATTATACATTATTTTAAAAAATATAAAAAGAGGGAAAATCCCTTTCCCTCCAATATATATTAAAGCCATATGGCTATAATATTAATATGCAATTAATTAAAAATATTTACACTATTTATTAACTTTTTTTAAAGTATAAGCAGAATGGTGCAAATAATAGTTTTTATTTAATGGTTCTGCCCATTCTTCTTCCACACATTCTAAGCCCTCAGTTTTAGGAACAATATGCCCAGATTTGATATGAGATATAAAATCAGATATATAATATTTCTCACTACCATATCCTTCTTCAACTGATCTTAATTTTATTTTTCCTCTATCTACATATTCATCATCAACTATTTTACATTCAACCCATTTTTCTCGAGTACTACTAGAAACATAAGTAAGTGGTCCCCATGGTGATGGGCAATACTCAAGTGGGTGCATTAAAATAAAATAATGCTTGTTCTTATCAATATATTCATCTATATTTTCCACAAAACCTCCTAATAGAATTTTATCATACTTTTTATATAAAAGAAATTATCCTTTTATATATCTATATTCTTTAACATGCTTTAATACTTTTAAATTTTCTTTTTTTAAATCTTCACTCACTAATATTTCTTTAGGAAAATACTTAGTATTTATTTGATTAAAATATTCAGCAATCGATAATCCCAGTTTTCTATCAACAAAGTAACCGTTTTCAGTAACAAAACCTTGTTTTTCATTTCTAAGTACTCCAATTGGTTCCATTAGAAATATTGCATAATGTCCCTTTTCAGACATGTAAATACAACCATCATATAACACAGCTGCGCAAACAATTCTTCCATATTCTTCAAAATCCATAATACCCATATACTCCATATTAATTATATCATATTAATTTATATTTTTTTACTTACTAGACCTATTTAGTTTTTCTTGATAAAATTATATATAGGAGTATGTATGAATCAAGAAATAAATGAAATATTGAAATTATTAATAGATAAAGATTTAATAGATTTTAAATGTTTTGATATATTAAAGCAAAAATTAGCAGAAGACATCTCTTTTAGAGAAAAAATAAAAGAAGGAATTCAAACTGGTAAAATATCAAAATTTCCAAGGGATTTATTTGATAATGTTTGCAATCAAAATATAAGAGCTCCATTTAAGCCAATTCAAATATTTATGGATGGCGCTAACATTGGAAATTGTACTGTTATGTCAAAAATGATTAGTTATTCTTTAGACTATTGTGAAATATGTGGTGGAACTTTAAAACCACTTATAGGAACTAAAAATAGTCCCGACGGAAGACATACATGGATATCATATAATGGTAATATTATAGATCCAACATTAATGATTCAAATTAATGAACAATTTATAGATGAATTTGGCTATATTGAAGAAAATAGATATAATCCTAATAAAGATTCTATTTACAGAGTTTCCAAAGAATATGCTAATGATATTAATATTAAAAGCAAGTAAAAAATTTACTTGCTTTTATAACTTGCTTTACTCTTTCTTATGGACTACAAATCTCAATCTTTAATTTATTATTCTTAATCCTAAACATAACGCTTCCATCTTGATCTGTTCTATATATTTTAGAATGTTCAAGATTATTTAATACTTCTTTATTTGGATGACCATATCTATTATTCTTTCCAACACTAATAATAGAATAGTTAGGATTAATACCATCAATGAAATCTTTACTACTACTTGTTTTGCTTCCGTGATGACCTACTTTTAACACATCTATGTCTGATAAATTATACTTATTAAGAATATCTTTTTCTTTCTCTATTCCTGCATCTCCCATAAACATAAACTTGTAGCCTTCACGTTCTGTATAAATAACATTTGAATTATCATTTTCATTATTATATTCTTTTGTTTGTAGAAAGTATAATTTATTCTTATCTATATTTAACTCTTTAATACATGAATAATATTTTATGTTCTTTTTATCTAATACTTTAATTAATTCTTTTTCTAAATCATTATAAGGTCCACAATTAAATATTACTTTTCCAACTTTGAAATTTTCTACTAGATTAATTGTTTCTCCCATATGGTCATAGTCGCCATGTGGTGATGTACGTTTATGCATACGGATTTTGTCAAATAAAAAGAACTATCCAATTGATAATTCTTTAACGATTTTTAATATTGTATGGTATCCTTTTTAATACTTTTTTTACATCACTTTTTGTAACAGTTGAAACAAATTGTTCTATATCTTTCACTATTTTGATTATATCACCGTCGTTTTTATAAAGTTCATCTCTAATTGTTTTTCGTTCTTCTTGTGTAAAATAAATTTCACAATCAAAAAACGATACGTTATAAATAACACTCAAAATATAATCAAGCAAGTATTTATCTGTTATATTTTCATTAATATTTTTCCCTATTAAACAACTATCCACATCTAATAATAAAATGGAAGAATTGTTAATACACACATTTCCATTGTGAAAATCAGCATAGCATAAATCATATCTATTTTTAAGCTGCATATATAAATATAATAATTCTAAACACTTTTTCTTAACAAATTCAAATCTCATTTTACCAGAAAAAGGAATAATTTTTTTATAATATTCCATTGAATATCCTACAATTTTGTCACAATCATATATAAATTCATGCAATTGTGGGCATCCTTGAATATTATTATTTAAGAATATTTTAATTACTTCTATCCTTGATTCAACATCAATATTGCTTTTGAAAATTTTATATAATCTATCATTATCAAAATAACATTTACTTTCGCTTGAATCTAAAAATTTAAAATTTGCATTTATTACTTCTTTTAATTTCATAGACCACACCGATATATATTATATCACACTAATTCATAAACTCTCACAGCAATTCTTTCATCTGAACAATATTCTATTACAAACTTGTTTTCTCTTTTACATATTAATATTCCTATAGTATCATTATTATTTACTTCTTTGATATTTTTATCTATGTAATTCATATATTTTTGAACCTGTGAAATATATTCTACTTTAAACTCCGTTACTTTTAATTCAACAACGACATAACAATTGTATTTTATATTGAATAGTAATAAATCAATATAATGATTTCTATCACCTATTTTAATTTTATATTCACTACCAATAAAACTAAACGAATTACCAAGTTCTTTCATAAATGATTCTATATCTTCCAATATTAAATGGTGTAATGCTTTTTCATTAATTATTTCAATATTATTCCTATTTCTAATTATAATAGGATTAGGTACTAGATCTTTTACTTCAATTTTATCATCAACTATTAGCTTATTTTTAGTTTCAATAGGCAATCTTTCATATTCATTAGATTTGATTTTAAATTCTAATTCTCTAACTGATAAATGATTATCGATAATAATTTGGATATAATAATTAATTGAATCAATTTCTAAATTGAATAATAATCTTAAATGGCTCCATGTTAATTGTGTCCACAATGTGGACACTTTTTCATCTTTAAACATATTATAGAACTGTTTCATTCTAAATAAAGTTCTACGATTATATTTTTTACCAACTTCAGTAACTAACTTTTTAGAGTATTCATCTATAATATTATCTCCGTATTTTCCACCAGCTTCATTTAATAATTTACCTATTTCAAAATATGTAACAACTTTATGTCTTTCTTTAGAGTAATCCTTTACTCTTGAATATATTTCATTATCTATTATTTTGTTTTTTATCTCATTATAATAATTCATATTGCTCCTTCCTATGGTGTACATGTCTCTATCTTTAATTTATTGTTTTTAATATTGAACATAATACTACCATCCTCGTCTGTTCTATATATTTTTGTATCTTTTAAATTATCCAATACTTCTTTATTTGGGTGTCCATAACGATTATTCTTTCCGACACTAATAATGGAATACTTTGGATTAATCTCATCTATAAACTCTTTACTACTACTTGTCCTACTTCCATGATGACCTACTTTTAATACATCTATATCTGGTAAGTTATATTTATCCATTATTTCTTTTTCAGTAATAGTTGATGCATCTCCCATAAACATAAACTTATATCCATTAAGTTCTGTATAGATAACATTACTATTATCATTTTCATTATTATATTCTTTTGTTTGTAGAAAGTATAATTTATTCTTATCTATATTTAACTCTTTAATACATGAATAATACTTTATGTTCTTTTTATCTAATACTTTAATTAATTCTTTTTCTAAATCATTATAAGGTCCACAATTAAATATTACTTTTTCAACTTTGAAATTTTCTACTAGATTAATCGCTTCTCCCATATGATCGTAGTCTCCATGTGGTGATTAGCGGTTTCTCACATTATCACAAATTCTTTATTTGCAAAGAAAAAAGATTGCTAAAATGCAATCTAAATACTATATTCTTTTTGAGATAACCCTATGCTTATATAATGTTAACGCTTTTCTTTTATTATGTGTTTCATGCCATGCATCAAACAAAAGTCCTAAATCTAGAGACATATCAAAAAATTCTTTTATTGATTGAAAATAGTTTTCTAGACAACCATTCTTATAAATTTCTTCTAAAAAATACATTATATTATTAAATGAAACATATTGTTCTTCTGTTTTAAACACAATCTTATCATCAAATATACTACCACCATAATATATCGGACTATTATTCATTCTTATATACTTTTTGTTATTTCTTTCTTCTCTAGTTTTATTTGCAAAATCGAAAGGAAATCCCATAGTGTATTCCTCGGCTTCTTTCTTTGATAAAATTGGTGCACTAATTTTAACAATTATCTTTCGGAATTCATCTGGAACATTATTTTTTGCAAATATTTCATTTGCATCTATCTTTTCTACTCTATGATATATGTTATCAAAATCATTACAGTATGCTACTCTTTCAACTTGATATAGTTGTTTAGTTATATCAGCAGCATTTACTATTAAATATTTTGCTCTTTCATCTTTCATATAAAAACCTCCTGTAATTAGTATTATATCATACTTCTATATTTTTTTATACTAATTCATATTCTCTAGCAATTATTCTATCATCAGAGCAATATTTGATTACATATTCATTATTGTGTTTACAAATAATAATACCTACTGTATCATTTTCTTCTATCGTCTTAATATTTTTATCAATGTAATTCATATAAGTCATAATTTGTCCTGTATGTTCTTTCTTTAACTCTGTCACTTTTAATTCAACTACTACATAACACTTATACTTAATATTATAAAGTAATAAATCAATATAATTATATCTATCACCAATTTTGATTTTGTATTCATTACCAACATAGGTAAAGCCAATACCTAACTGCCTTAAAAACTCATCAATGCTATTTAATATAGCCTGTTTTAATGCATATTCTGATACTTCTTCTTTTAACAAATCAGATTTAATTATTATAGGATTTGGAACTAGATCATTTACCATTAAATTTTCTGATTCAATAAGTTTTACTTTGGTTTCAATGCTTAGCCTATCATATTCGTGATTATTAATTATTTCTTGAAGTTCTCTTTTATTCAAATTATTCTTTATAGTGGTATTAATGTAATAAATAATTTCATCTTCATTTTTAAGAGATAATAACTGTATATAATGGCTCCAGCTTAATTTTGACACCAGTGGTGTCAATTTTTCATTATTAAATACTTCGTAAAATTTTCTCATTCTATATAATGTTCTTTCATTATACTTCTTACCTACTTCAGCCATCAACTTTTCAGAATATTGTTTGATTATATTTTTACCATATGTACTACCAGCTTCATATAACAATTTTCCATTTTCAAAGTATGTTATAACTCTATTCCTATTTTTTATGAAATCTTTAGATTTATCATATACTTCACATTTTATTAAATTTTTCTTTATCTCATCATAATAATTCATATTTACTCCTTTCTATGGTGTATATGTTTCTATTTTCAATTTATTATTTTTAATCTTAAACATTATGCTTCCATCTTGGTCAGTTCTATATATTTTTGAATTTTTTAATGTATTTAATGCCTCCTTGTTTGGATGCCCATATCTATTATTCTTACCTACACTAATAATGGAGTATTTAGGATTTATCTCATTAATAAAATCTTTACCACTACTTGTCTTTGAGCCATGATGACCTACTTTAAGTACATCGATATCTGGTAAATTATACTTTTGTATTATCTCTTTTTCAGTAATAGTTGATGCATCTCCCATAAACATAAACTTATATCCATTAAGTTCTGTATAGATAACATTACTATTATCATTTTCATTATCATATTCTTTTGTTTGAAGAAAATATAATTTATTCTTATCTATATTTAGTTCTTTAATACATGGATAATACTTAATTTTTTTCTTATCTAATACTTTAATTAATTCTTTTTCTAAATCATTATATTCTCCACAGTTAAAGATTACTTTTTCTACTTTAAAGTTATTTACTAAATTTATTGCTTCTCCCATATGGTCGTAGTCTCCATGAGTTATTATTAAATAATCTATTCTCTTTAATCCTATACTTTTAAAGAATGGTATTAACGTTGACACCATTTGACTATAATTGTTTCTTTTTGTTTTCCATTCTTCTTTAGGGATGTAACTTACCACCCCACTAGTATCTATTAATATACTTTTATTATGAGGTTTTATTATTAAACTAGAATCTCCTTGACCAACATCTAAATAATAAATAAAAGTATTATTATTTAGATATGGTTTTACATATAGAAATAATATAAATAAAGTAAGTGAAATTATATATTTTAGTTTCTTTTTACATTTTATTATTAAGAGAATTATTAAATAATAAATAATAATTTCATACACATTCATTTTAGAAATGTAAAATGTTAGAAAATTAATTTTTTCAAAAAAAGAAGATAAATAGTTTAGTATATTTGTGAAAAATAATAGTATTTTATTTAAAAATGGAAATATAAATGTTAATAATGATAATGGATAAATAATAAATGAAACAAAAGGAACAAATATAATATTATTTATTAACGATAATATATTTAATGTATAAAAATTATTTATAACTATAGGTAAAGAACATAGCAAAGCAATTAAACTTGTTCTAAATAAATTTATTACATAATTATTAGTTTTAAATAATTCACTTGTAAACAATAATGAAAATGTTATAGACCAAGATAATATAAATGAAATATCTTTTATAACAAATGGACTAATTATTATCATAATTAAATAAACAATAATTAATAAATTGTAACCTTTTATATTTAAATAATACACTTTATTAACACCAATTAATAAAAAGAATAAAGTTGCTCTTAAAAGAGATGGCCTTATACCAGTTATAAAAGTATAAATGAGTAAGAATATAAATATTATTATATATGGAATAATACTTGAATCTTTTTCCTTAAAAAATAGTGATAATATTTTTAAAAGTACTAAAGACATTAATGATACATGAAGTCCTGATAACGCAAATAGATGACTTACACCATTATTTCTAAAAGATTCTCCATTTATATGTGAAGAATCTCCTAATATAAGAGCATAAATAAATTCATTATTATTTATATTATATATTCTTTTATAGAATAGGTTTTTTAACTTATATAATACATTATTATTAGATTTAATTTTATTAAAACTTTTTATACTTAATATATAATATATTTTTTTATACTTTAAGTATTTTTTATAATTAAATGTATTATGTATAGTATTATTTTTAGGTATATTTAAATTACCCTGTAAACTTACAGTATCCCCTATATTATAGTTATCTATAAAATATTCTTTTTCCTTTAAAGTTTTAAAGTAATATGTTCCAATTAAATTTTCTTTACCATAAAGTTCTAAAGATAATTTATCACCATCTATTTTATATGAATATATTTTTAAATTAAAATTACTATCATTAATATTATAAATACTTTTATAATTATAAATTTTTATATATAGAAAAGAAAATATTGTTGATAGAATTAATATTACTATGTATAAAAAATCATACAGTAATATTTTTCTTAATTTTATCGAAAACTGACTGACCAATTCCTGATACTTTCATTATATCTTCTATTACTTCAAACTTATTTTCTTTTCTATACTCTATTATTGCTTTTGCTTTTGATTCACCTATTCCAGTTAAAGTAAGTAATTCTTCTAAAGAAGCAGTATTAATATTTATTAAATAATCTATAGATTCACTTTCTTTTGATACTTTTGATTCACTTGAATAAAATGAAGATGAGTTATATTCATATGAATTGGTGTAACTTTCATTTACACACGCTTCATTTATATCATTATCGCATATACATTCTTCTTTCTTATTGGATTCTTCTTTTTTCTTTTTAAATTCTTCTAATTCTAAATTTGTATATATAACTATTACCATTTCATCTTTAAGTTTTTTACTTAAATTTATTTCTTTTGTATTAGCATTTTTATTAATACCACCAGCTAATTTAATGACATCATCTACAATCGATCCTTCTTTTAAACTATATACTCCAGGTTTAGAAACTGCCCCTTTAATATCTACTCTAATCATTTTTAATTCTTCTTCTGTTTCTTCATTTTCTTCTTCAACATTATCACTTGATAAAGCAACTTGCTCATTATTATTTACTGAAATGTTTTGTTTAGTATATTTTTTATAAATAATAACTAGTAACAAAATGAACAATAATAAAATACAAATTATTCTTAATATTATAATCTTGTTTTTATTAATAAAACTTAATACTTTTTCTTTTAAATTGTTGATATTCATATTACCTCCTTTCTAGAAAACAAAAGAAAGATACTTATCATATCTTTCTTGTCCTCTATTATAATTATACGCCAAAATTTTTTAAAACACTTTTAATTTTAAAAATTTATTTATTAGCTTTTTCTAATCTAACTTTTAAAGTTAAATCTCCTACTTTTATTTCTTCTCCTACATTATCTTTAATTAATTCTAAACATAAAGTTTCATCCTTAATATAATTACTATATTTTTCTAGCATCTTTTCTATTTCAGGAATACTCTCATAATATATTTTTATTCTATCAGCGATTTCAAATCCTGAATCTTTTCTCATATTTTGTATTTTACTATTAAATTCACGAGCTAGACCTTCCAATAATAAATCCTCTGTTAATTCAGTATTCATAACTATTACTTTGTTATTTAAATATGATGAATTATATCCTTCTTTAGGACTTACAAATAAAAGTACCATATCTTTTGTTATTTTAACATCTTCATTATCAAGATTTACTACTAACTCATCATTATTTAGTTTATCTATATCTTCATCACTAATATTATTTAAATAATTCTGGAAAGATTTAATCTTAGAACCTAAAACATTACCAACTTCTTTAAAATTAGGTTTATATGTAATATTTACATATTCATGCATATTATCGGTATACTCTAATTCTTTAACATTTAATTCTTCTAAAATTAGAGAATCTAAATCTTTAATAATATTCTTATATTTTGAATCAATAATAACTTTACTTATAGGTTGTTTTACTTTTATTTTAGCAGTTTCTCTAATATTTCTACCCATTGTTATAAAATCTCTTACAAGATCCATTTTTTCTTCAAGTTCATTATTAACTAAAGATTTATCAAATTCCGGATAATCCTCTGTATGTACTGAATCTGCTCCAGTTAATTTAGTATACATTTCTTCAGTAATATAAGGAACAATTGGTGCAATCATCTTACATAAACTAGTTAATACTTCATATGTTGTTATATAAACACTTTTCTTAGAATTATCTAGTTCACTTGACCAAAATCTATTCCTATTTCTTCTTATGTACCAGTTAGATAAATCATCTGATACAAATGTTGTAACTGCTTTTACAACTTTATTCAAATCATATTCTTCATAGCTTTCTGTTACATATTTTAAAAGTGAATTATATTTAGATATTAACCATCTATCAATTTCTTCTCTATCTTTGACAGGTATATTACAATTTTTAATATCAATTTTATCAATATTAGCATACATTGCAAAGAAATTGTATGTGTTCTTTAATGGATTCATAAACTTAGAGAAAACTTCTTTTAATCCATCCTCATCGAACTTTAAAGGCGTCCATGTTGGTGATACATATGGTAGATACCATCTAACTGTATCGGCCCCATAATTATGAATTACTGTAAATGGTTCTACTGCATTCCCTTTACTTTTATGCATCTTTTGACCATTTTTATCTAGTAATAA